>Ga0208263_100040_pt1 | contig 58630 bp, 44 predicted proteins | sample LakWasMet28_LOW6_2_FD_183872 | JGI IMG/M metagenome (GOLD analysis project Ga0208263, IMG submission 183872) | Freshwater sediment methanotrophic microbial communities from Lake Washington under simulated oxygen tension - Sediment Metagenome... | ecosystem: Environmental > Aquatic > Freshwater >... | reverse complement strand
AAGGTGAAGAAAGAAGCCAAGGGTCAGGTTCCCCAGCCGCTGGCCCGCTCGGAAATCAACGAGGTGGTGAAGGTGAAATGCGTCGTCGGCCCTGATGGTCTGCCGCTCAATCCCACGGTGGTGGAATCCAAGAAGAAGGAACTCGACAAACCCGCCATCCTCGCCGTGGCCCGCTCAAGCTATGAGCCGCCCCTGAAGGACGGCAAACCGGTGTATGTCGAGACGACCGTCAGCGTGGTATTCAACAACCAGCGTCGCGGCGACTTCGGCGGCGGTGGTGGGGGTGGTGACTTTGGCGGCGGTGGTGGCGGAGGAGGAGGAGGTGGTGGTGGTGGTGGCGGCGGTGGCGACGGCGGTTGATCCCCGCTGCTCGTCGGGCAAGAGCTCCGAGCCTACGGATTGCGGACTTTGACGGTGGCGCTGCGCGACCAATCGTTGTGACCACCGGCAAATTCGTGGAGGACGGCACCCGGCCTGGCCGCGGCCAAGGTTCGGGCGTGGCCGATCGGGATAACAGTGTCGCTCAAGCCGGCGAAAATCTCCACGGGTCCGTGGTAAGCTTGGAGCGCGACGACATTGTTCCAGTTGTCCGGAAGCAGGAGGCCAACCGGCAGGAATGGATAGTGTCCCTTGGCCACGGCGGCGAGGACGTCGAACGGCACGATCAGCACGACCTTGTCGGGCGGGTGGGGCTGCGCGCCGAGCCAGCTCGCCGGACCGGTGCCGATGGACTCGCCCGCGGCGCAGACCGGCGTGAGCGGGAACTGCGCGCGGAGCAGATTGTAGGCTTCCCAGGCGGCGGCATTGAATGATTCCTCCGAGGGCGAGCCGGGACGTAGGCCATAGCCAGGGTATTCCAGGATATAGACGGAGTCGTCCGGGGAAAACGCGGGCAGGGCGTAACTCCGGTCGGCCGCCTGGCCGGCATTACCGTGGGTCAGGAGCCAGACATTCTTCGGTTGCGGCACGACCCGCGCGAAGCCGATGACGCGGTTGTCGGTCCTCCATTCCATCAGTCCATTCGTGCGGGTATGATGGCTGGGAAAGTAGAGCAATTTGCGCCCCGTGTCGCACCCGGTCAGGCCAAACGCGACCGCCAGCATGATGAGGAGGATGAGCGCGGAGTAGCGGGATCTTTGCGTGGGGGTGCACATAGGCGATTGATCGGCAGATTGAGACCCGAGGCTATGGCCGTTGATCCGCCCCGCGAGGCAAGAACCGGCTGGCGCCGGCTGAGTTCACCTTGGCGAATTGCAGCATGCCCGGTGGCATGGCCGAACTACGGCTCTACGGGCTTCGGGAGCGTCGTGTGGAAACCCATCTGCTTGTCAGGAATCACGGGCGCGGGTGGCGGATCGATGAGCTGCATGATGCGCTGGAGCACATCGGTAATGGCGACCTCGTGCGTATCCAGTCGGGACTTCAATTCGGATTCGAGTGTCGCCAGCTTCCTCGCCAGTTCGCGGGTGTCGGTGAGCAGGCCGCGCATCTTCACACGGAGCGCGCCAGCGCGGAGATGGTCATGCCGCCAGGCATGGTCCTGCAACGTAGTGGAGGGACTCAAGAGCGGGTGCCCGTTGGGCGGCGATTTGAGCAAATGCTCGGATGACGAAAACAGACATCTGCACGGCTTGCGGGCTATTCAGGATAGTGGCTGCCATCAGGGCGCCATGCTCGGTGAAAGCGAAGGGCTTGGAGCGTAGGTCGCGGTGCTTCTGGGAACCGGTCACAATTTGTGGCCGGTTCAGGGTAACTGACTCAGCAATCGTGAGTTCCAGCAGGAAGTCGTGCGGAAACTTGTCACGATTGCGACGAACGGCCTGGTTGAGGACGCGGGTTTCGACGCCGTAGATCTTTGCGAGGTCGGCGTCTACACGGAGCGCGGCAGCGCGGAGATGGTCATGCCGTCAGGCATGGCCCCGAAACGAAGTGAAGGGGCTCATGAGCGGGTGCCCATTGGGCAGGCGAGTGAGCAATGACGCGTTCGCCGCGGATCGTGTGGATGACGCCGTCGATCGTGACAGCGGGGGATTTCTTCGGGGCATGCTTCTTCATGAGAAAGGCGGCCCGTGGGTGAAACGATGCAGAATTAGCTCCGTGCGTAAAGGGCCGGGTTGGGGTCCGAAAACCTGGCCAATCGGGAGTCAATACGTGACGTCTTAGGTCGGCCCTTGGGGGGTGGAGTTCTGGGGGCGGGTGGCAACGGACGATCGGATAACATCACCTTTCCGCGAACTTGGCCGGCGTGCAGGAGAGGCCGTCGCCCGCTTGGCTGCAGGACTCTGATGCCTTGGCCTGCAGTTTGCGGTAGGGTTACCCAGCCAACCCGCTACAAACTACCAAGCGTGACCACGTCTGGTCCGCTCGGCCCGCTGCCCGGCGACTTGTTTGATGGAATAAAATCTGCATCAATTGCAGCACTTGCAGCCCGTAAGCAGCATTAACCCTCAGTAGCCATGAAACCATTTGTCCGTAGTGTAATCGTAATGGTGGCGCTCGCGATGTCTGCTTGTGACGATCCCGCTTCTAAATTCCCGCTAGCTCTAGAATTCGAAAAGGCTTCAGCGGCATATTACGGAGCTGATTCATCGACCGCTGAAAAGGCTTTGGTCCAATTTGTCGAAAAAGTTCAGAATAACTTCGATAGCGCGAAAAAAAGTCGTGAGGGAGATTATCGAGCTTTTGTCGGCGTGTCATTGCTTCGATTGGCTTCGATCCATCGACTTAACGGAAATGAACAGAAATTTAATCAGGCTATGGATTCTGCGATATTCTACTTTGATCAATCTCCAAGCTTCGTTGCGGATCCTCGGTACCAAGCCGACAAGGTGAACAGTCTTTTGGAAATGCTGAACAAGGTGGAAATCGCGAAAAAACCTGCGTGGAAGGAAGATGGACGTACGCGCCGGTCTTAGCGAGGCGCGTGTTAGCAGGCGTTCAGAACTTGCCCGGTAGCAGGCGTTGAGATTTGACCCCGATGAAAGCAGCCGGACAGGGTCAGGCTTGGGGGCATGTCGCCCAAAGACTCGTTCAGTTGAGCTGAGGTGACTGGATCGATTCGAGAGCGAAGAGGTGAAAAATGGTGCCAGGCCGCGGGTATTGATATTCGTTCGGCTCAGTAGTCCAGATACGGCGCCAATCACTTCTCGGTTTGTTCGACTGGTATTTCCATCCGGCCCGCAAGGTCTTCGATTTGGTCTCTGGCCAATTTCCGGTCGCGAAATACTTCGAATCTGGATAATCGAATCGAGCAAAGGACTTCAGGTCACGACTCTTGACCGGCCTACGGCCCACACGGTGTGGCTTAAAGATGGTGGTTGAATGGATCCCGATAACGGCTTTATTGAGACGATATGACGACGCTATCACCGACCAAGGCGCGCGCGAACCTCACCCACTGGCTGAAAAAGGCCTCGGCGGGGGAGGACATCGGCATCCTGTGCGGGGACAAGGTCATCGCCCTGCGTCCGGTGCGTGTGTTCTCGGAGGATTCCGACTACGCCAAACGCGAATACGGGGTGACCGATGCCGAGCTGAAGGCTTTTGTGAAACGGGCAGACGCCGAACTGAAACGAGACCGCCGGGCCGGGCGAGTCACCAAATACAAGGGTGATCTCCGTGCCGCCGTTAGGAGTTGAATACACCGGGCGCTTTCGGGACGAGGCGCGTTTGCTGGCCGACGATCAGTTTGACCGATTGGAGGAGGCGCTTGGTCAGTTGCCAACCGCGTTCGGTCAACCGCATCTGCACAGCGGTCTGGGCATCCGGAGACTGAAGGGAAATTACTTCGAGTTTCGTGTCGGCCGGGACCTCCGGGTCGTTTTCACCCTGGAAGGCAGCACGGCGATCCTGCGTATGGTTGGAAATCACGACAAAGTGCGAGCGTTTCTGAAGAATCGGTAGTCAGCGGGGACTGGATCTTCCGCCGGGCTTCCGCCGTCGCCAAGGCTATGGCGGACAGGCAGGACGAATTGCAGGGTGAGGCCGGGAAATGACGGTTCGTCGGGGACGACTCGCCCTACCAAACCAAGCTTCCTCAATAGTCCAGATACGGCGCCAACCACTTCTCGGCTTCTATAACCGGTATCTGCTTTCGTTGGGCATAGTCGTCGACCTGGTCTTTGGCCAACTTGCCTACGGCGAAGTATTTTGACTCCGGGTGATTGAAGTAATGGCCGCTGACGCTGCTGGCGGGGAACATGGCGTTGCTCTCCGTCAACGTGATGCCGGTGGCTTCGGTCGCGTTGAGGAGGTCGAACAGCGGTGGCTTCTCGGTGTGGTCCGGGCAGGCGGGGTAGCCGGGGGCGGGGCGGATGCCGCGGTATTTTTCGCGGATGATGTCCTTCATCTCCAGGTTCTCGGTCTTGCCGTAGCCGGAAAAGTCGCGGGCTTTCTTGTGCATCAGCTCGGCGAGGGCTTCGGCGAGGCGGTCGCCCAGGGCTTGGGCGAGGATGGCGTTGAAGTCGTCGGTCTTGTCGCGGAACTCCTTGGCGAATTCCTCCACGCCGTGTCCGGCCGTGACGGCAAAGCCGCCGAGGTAGTCGATGCGACCCGAATCCTTCGGCGCGATGAAGTCGGCGAGGCAGTGGTTGAACTGGTCGGCGGGCTTCTCCTGCTGCTGGCGGAGGTAGTGGAAGGTCTTGAGCACTTTCGTGCGGGATTCATCCGCATACACTTCAACACTGTCGCCGATGCTATTCGCGGGCCAAAAGCCGATGACGGCCTTGGCCGTGTAGCGTTTCTCGGCGATGATGCGCTTCAGCATCGCCTGAGCCTCGGCGTAGAGCTTGGTGGCCTCCTCGCCGACGACGGGATCCTTCAGGATGTCGGGGAAGCGGCCGTGCAACTCCCAGGTGCTGAAGAAGGGGCCCCAGTCGATGTAGGAGGCGATCTCAGCAAGAGACAAGGGACAAGTATCAAGTGGCAAGGAGGTGTCGGAGTTCGGGGAGCTTGTTACTTGGAACTTGTTACTTGTTACTTCCAGCGCGCCGACGTCCGTACTGAATACCCGAGTCCCCAAAAACTCTGGCTTCGGAATATCCACCTGCGACCACTCAAAAGTTTGGCGACGAGCCCGGGCTTCTGCGATGGGGAGGAGTTTCCGTGCGCTTTGGCGGTCGGCGAATTGGGTGCGCTGGCGCTCTTGCTGGGCGAGGGTGTCGGCGACGAACTTGGGTTTGTTCTCCGGGCTGAGGAGTTGCGAGACGACGCCGATGACGCGCGAGGCGTCGAGGACGTGGACGACCGGCGCGTCGTAGTGCGGGGCGATCTTCACGGCGGTGTGCGCGGCGGAGGTTGTGGCGCCACCGATGAGCAGCGGGAGCTTGCTGCCGAGGCGCTGCATTTCCTTGGCGTTGTGCACCATCTCGTCGAGCGAGGGCGTAATGAGTCCGGAAAGCCCGATGATGTCAGCGCCCTTCTCCTTGGCCGCGGCGTAGATTTTCTCGAAGGACACCATGACGCCGAGGTCGAAGACCTCGTAGTTGTTGCAGGCCAGCACGACGCCGACGATGTTCTTGCCGATGTCGTGCACGTCACCCTTGACCGTCGCCATGACGATGCGCCCCTGGGCCTTGGCGGTGCCGCCGGCGGCGATGAGTTCGGCTTTTTCCTGTTCCATGAACGGCTGCAGGTAGGCGACGGCCTTCTTCATCACGCGGGCGGATTTGACGACCTGCGGGAGGAACATCTTGCCGGCGCCGAAGAGATCGCCGACGACGCGCATGCCGTCCATGAGCGGGCCCTCGATGATGAGGAGCGGCTTGCCGTATTTCAGACGGGCTTCCTCGGTGTCGATCTCGATGAACGCGTCGATGCCTTTGACGAGGGCGTGAGAAAGGCGTTCCTCGATGGTGCCAAGGCGCCAGGCGTCGGAAACGGTCGGTCGGGAGACCGACCCTCCAGCAGCGGCCCGCAGGGACTCGGGCCCTCCAGCCTTCAGAGCTTCGCCGAAAGCCACGAGACGTTCGGTGGAATCGGGGCGGCGGTTGAGGAGGACGTCCTCGACGAGGACGAGGAGTTCCTTGTCCACTTCCTCGTAGACCTCGAGCATCGACGGATTGACGATGCCCATGTCCATGCCGGCCTTGATGGCGTGGTAGAGGAAGGCGGCGTGCATGGCCTCGCGCACGGGATTGTTGCCGCGAAAGCTGAACGAGACGTTCGACACGCCGCCGCTGACCTTGGCGTGGGGGAGGTTGGCCTTGATCCAGCGCGTGGCCTCGATGAAATCGACGGCGTAGTTGTTGTGCTCCTCGATGCCGGTGCCGACGGTGAGGATGTTGGGATCGAAAATGATGTCTTCGGGCGGGAAGCCGACGGTGTCCACGAGCAGGCGGTAGGCGCGCTCGCAGATGCGGATCTTCTCGGCGTAGGAGGCGGCCTGGCCGTTTTCGTCGAAGGCCATGACGACCACGGCGGCGCCGTAGCGGCGAATGGCGCGCGCCTGCTCGATGAACTTCGCCTCGCCCTCCTTGAGGGAGATGGAGTTCACGATGCCCTTGCCCTGAAGACATTTCAGGCCGGCCTCGATGACCTCCCACTTGGAGGAGTCCACCATGACGGGGACCTTGGCGATCTCAGGCTCGCTGGCGATGAGGTGCAAGAAACGCGTCATGGCCGCGACGCCGTCGATCAGGCCGTCGTCCATGCAGACGTCAATGATGTTGGCACCGTTGTCGACCTGCTGACGGGCGACGGACACGGCCTCCTCGTAGTTGCCGGCCTTGACGAGCTTGGCGAACTTGGGCGAGCCCGCGACGTTTGTGCGCTCGCCTACCATGAGGAAGGCACCGATTTGCTGCGTGAAGGGGAGGGAGCCGGAAAGCTGCAGCGGGAGAGTTGGCTGAGCGGTGAGCAGTGAGCGGTGAGCAGGGGTTTCCGCTGAAGTCTGGAGATCGCGGCCTGATACTTGGGACTTGTTACTTGATGCTTCCGGCGTGGGTGCTGAGGCGGCCCGCAGGGACGCGGGCCCTCCAAGGGCCAGATCCGGCCGGAGGACGTTGACTTTTCTCGCCGGTTTCGGAGCGACGGCCTGTGCGATGGCGGCGATGTGTTCGGGGGTGTTGCCGCAGCAGCCGCCGACGATGTTGGCGAGGCCGCTGCCGGTGAACTCGGCCATGTAGCGGGCCATGTCGGCCGGGAGCAGGTCAAAGCCGGTCGGGGTGAGCGGATTGGGCAGACCCGCGTTCGGGTAGGCGGAGATGAAAGTGTCGGCCTTGCCGCCGAGTTCCTCGAGGAACGGGCGCATGAGGTCCGGGCCGATCGAGCAGTTGAGGCCGACGGAGAACGGCTTCACGTGCTTCACGGCATTCCAGAAGGCGCCGACGGTCTGGGCGGAGATCATCGTCTCGCCCCCGCGGCCGACGGCGGCGGAGATCATGACGGGCAGGCGGAGCTTGTCCTCGGCAAAGACTTCCTCGATCGCGACGAGCGCGGCCTTGGCGTTGAGGGAGTCGAAGATCGTCTCGACGAGTAACAAGTCGGAGCCGCCGGCGATCAGGGAGCGGACCTGGCGGCGGTAGTCGGCCTTGACCTGGTCGAAGGTGACGACGCGGAAACCGGCGTCGTCGGCGTCAGGCGAGTTGGAAAGGGAGACAGTGAGCGGCCCGATGGCGCCCGCGACGTAGCGGCGACGACCCGTGGCGTTGGCGATGCGGTCGGCCCACTCGCGACACTGGCGCGCGGAAGTGTAATTGATGTCGTGGGCGAGCTCTTGCAGGAACTTGTTTTCGAGCACCGAGGCGTAGAAGGCCGGGTCCTTGCGGCCGCCTTTCTCGCGCGGGTCCTCGATGAAGAACTCGCTCTGGCCGATGCTGGTGGCCGAAAAGGTGTTGGTCTCGATGATGTCGGCGCCGGCCTCCAGGAATCGCCGGTGGATGTCACCGATCTCGGTGGGGCGGGTGAGGGAGTAGATGTCACCGTTGTTCTTGAGGTCCTTCGGTGCGTCCTTGAAGCGTTCCCCGCGGGCCTGTTCCTCGGTGATATTGTAGGAGCGGATGGTGGTCCCCATGGCCCCGTCGATCACGGCGATACGTTCCGCAAGTAGCTTGCGGAGAGAGGATTCTGCGTCGGTCGGAGCTGGGCGTGACGTGGACATGATTGATTCTAATCTACATATCAGGATGTAATGATGTATTGCAAGCCTGCTGTGAGTCTAACGAGGGAAGTCGGATCGAGTGAGGCGGTAAGACTTCCCCGGCAGGGCGGGGTGGGTTGCCGAGATGTGTGAGAGCAGGATCAGGACAAACGTGAATTGCGGGTCGAACTCCCGTTGGAATGCGGCGGCCGATCGGGAGATCGGCCCTCCACCGCGGTCGGCAGGCGCTCGGAGCCTCCAGCGGGCAGTCCAAGCTCAGTCATAGTCAAGGGATGCACAGGGTTTGAGGTTGCTAGGGGACGGGGGACAGCGGTTTCGTGGGCGCCTCTCCTGAGGTTCTTTCCAGTTTTGTCCAGCAGTCACAGGGAAGGCCGTGAAAACCGGCCACAGTAGCGCTGCGGTAACGCATCACGAACCCCCATTCCGCTTCAGGGCGGGAACACAACCAGTCGGAAAGCCGGCGAAGGTGGGGATGAGGCGCGCGGAGCGCGCAAGTAGGAAGGGACAAGTGACAAGTAACAAGAGGCCGACTCCTGATACTTGATCCTTGCGCCTTTGATACTTGTGCGCCGCGCACATATGCGGAGTCCGAACATCTTGTCTGCGGGAACTCACCGCGCCGGGGCGTGTGCGCGCGCCGGCGACAAACCTTCATCGCACTTAATGAAGCGTGAGAGTAGAGACGTGTTTTCGTAGCCAGGGCATCATGCCCGGGACCATCGCGGGATTATCCCGTGCCTGCGGAACAACGGTCTGCTCTTGCCGTTAGGATCAGCAGACCATGTATCCAATCAATCCGGCGTCCCTGCGACGCCTTGCCCTTATTGTCATCGCAACGACCGGCCTCGGCCGCGTCTTGGCCCAGGAAACGACGCCCGTCGCGTTGCCGGCCTATGTCACCACCGCGACGCGGACGCCCGCGGCGCTCACCACCACCGGCACCGCCGTGGACGCCATCAGCGCCGCCGATCTGGCGCGCATGCAGCTCACCGGCTTCAGCTCGGTGCTCGCCGGCATTCCCGGCGCCGGGACCGCCGCCTCGGGCGCACCCGGCAGCGTGACCTCGCTGTTCCTGCGGGGCAGCAATTCCAACCAGACCCTGTTTCTCGTCGACGGCATCCGCGCCAACGACCCCAACACGGATTATCAAGCCACCCTCGGCGGCGCGTGCATGGGCGCCTGTGACAACCTCGAGGTGTCGCACGGCCCGCAGAGCACGCTGTACGGCGGCGAGGCGATCGGCGGCGTGATCGCGATCCGCGGCCAGCGCGGCACGGGTCCGATGAGCGGCGCGGTCTCGGTCGAGGCGGGCTCCTTCGGCACCTATCAGGGCGCCGCGAGCGTGCAGGCGGGCGACGAGCAGAGCGGCTATACTTTCTCGATCAACGGCGGGCACACGGACAATGAACGCGTGAACAACGCCTTCGACAGCACCACCTACGTGTTGCGCGTCGACCGGAAGTTGTCCGCCAAGGTCGCCGTCGGCGCCACGTGGCGCGGTTTCATCGGCGTGTACGGTTCGCCGGGTGCCGCCATCGGCTGGGGCGCGAACGATCCCGACAACGAGGAGCGCGAGAGCAACCAGCTCGCGACCGTGTTCGCCGATTTCACGCCGTCGCCGGAGTTTTCCAGCAAGGCCGTGCTCGGCGGTCAGGACCGGCGCTACACATCCTTTAACGGCACCTCGACCACCGTCGTGAAGAACCGCCGCGCCGTGCTTGACTGGCAGGGCACCTACATCGGCCAGGAACAGCACCGCATCACCGGCGGCATCACCGCCGAGACCAATCACACGCGCAACACCGGCTTTGGCAGCATCAACCGCCGGCAGCAGCTGTTCGCGATCTTCCTGCAGGATGAGTGGACGCCGGTGGAGCATGTCTATCTGACGGCCGGATTGCGCAGCGACGACCACGACACCTACGGTCGCGCCACCACGGGCCGCGCGACGGCCGCCTGGTTGTCCAGCGACTCGCGCTGGAAGCTGCGCGCCAGCTACGGCACGGCTTTTCGGTCGCCCAGTTTCCTCGATCTCTATGGCCAGAGCTCGTTCTACGTCGGCAACCCCAACCTCAATGCCGAGAAGGCGAAGGGGTGGGATGCGGGCGTGGACTGGTTCTTCGCGGACAAGCGCGGCGTACTCAGCGCCACGTGGTTCGACACTCGCATCACCAACCTGATCGCCTACGATTTCGCGGCTTTTCCGAGCACGGTGAAGAATGTCGGCCGCGCCAGCACCAAGGGATTGGAAGTCTCCGGCAAGTTCACGTTGCCCGGTGCCGTCGAAGTTCGGCTGGCCTACAGCCACCTCGAGGCCGATGATCTCGTCGCCGGTACGCGTCTGCTGCGGCGTCCGCGCAACAGCGGCTCGCTCGATCTCTGGCATGACTTTGGCAGCGGCTTCAGCGCGGGCACCGGCGTCGTGTGGGTGAATGACCGCATGGACGTGAACGCCGCGACCTTCGCGACGATTCGCGGCGAGGATTTCACTGTCGTGCGCCTGTACGGCGCGTGGCAGGTCACGCCGCGCGTGGCGATCAAGGCGCGGCTGGAGAACCTGCTCGATGAAAAGTACGAGCAGGTTCACGGCTACCCGCAGCTCGGCTTCGGAGCTTATGCCGGGGTCGAGTGGAAGTTCTGAGGAGTCGCGGTGACTCCCGACACCCCCCGCCCTGCGGGCACCCGTCTTCATCCGGACTCATGCAGTTGGACCGGACATTGCCTCGAGCTCCTTGGTGGACGGGCACGTCCCCGGCCACAACGAAGGTTGGGTGACCGGCACCGGGAGCTCAGCAGAGCGAGTCGGCGCGTGCCCGTTTGCGGGCCTTACGTTTCCACGACGGTCATGGCCGGCAGAGGGACCTGCCGGCCCACCTGATTAATACTAACCACGATAAGACTTAGCTGATCGGAATAGCGTTCGCTTGCGGTGATGGGGATGTGGGAGCGAGCTTGCTCGCGACTCCGGGCGTGGCATGTCGCGAGCAAGCTCGCTCCCACAGATCCAACTGCATCGCTCCGGAAAAGGGGTGGTTCCGCTAAGCGGGACCGGGGGCGTGGTTCACCGACTGCGGCGACCATTCAGCGCCGTCAAATTGCCGAGTAGCTCTGAAACATCCGATTCCGTCGCCCAGCCGTAGGCGGCGGACACGGCGCTGTTCAGCTGCTCCTCGTTGCCGCTGCGCGCAGCCCGGGCGATGGCGTGGCGTTGTTCCTCCTGCGCCTTGGTCAGGACGCTCAGGGCGGTCGCGGGCGGCCAGGGGAAGGGAAATGCTGCCACGGTGGCCACGGGGCCGAGCTGGGCGCAATGCGCGTGCCACCATAGGCCGAACGCCCGGGAGGAAAGCACGCCGTGCGTGAAGTCGTCGTCCCGGGCGACCACGAGCAAAGTGGCGTCGGGGAGGAGGTCGTCCTCAATCCAGCGCCAATCGGGCGTTGTCGCGGCCGCAGGCAGGGCGAGGTAACGCGTGAGGCGGGCAAGGGCGCGGCGGAGCTCCGGGTTTGCGCCGGGAGCTGGCAATGCTCCCGCGCCACGCTGCTGCAGCATGGCAAACGGTTGCTCGTAGAGGGCGGCCTCCTGCGACGTGAAGTGCGCAGGAAAATCGATCTGCCATTGCTCGACGGGCTCGCCATCGACCACGCTCAGTCGCCGGCGTAGCACATCGGCGTTGGGGCGACCGCAGCGGTTGGGGGTGGCGAGGAGTTTTTCAGCAGCCCGCTCTGTCAACAACGCGGCCGGCCACGCGGCTTCGCCGAGGAAGGCGAGTCCGGTGTTTTCGGGAAGCGGGCTGGGCGCGGGCATAAAGCAGGGGACGGAGGTCGGCCTGCAGGTGCAATATTTTATCAGGCTAACCAAGCGCGGGAGATCCCAATGGCACGAATTGCCACGAGCGGTGGGATAGGTCCCGTTGCGAATTTGAACCGACACACCCCGGCGCTGCGCGCTACCCCTCTTCATCCGGACTCATGCAGCTGAGCTGTCCTTTGGCTCTCATTCTCGCTCCACCAATTGGTGTGTGTAGGGGCGTCGCTTGACGGCGCCCGCAAGGTCGCCGGCGATCAACCAATTCCCGGGCGCCGTCAAGCAGCGCCCCTACGGTTGACTGCATGAGTCCGGCTTCATAGAGGGGATTTCAAGCGGCGATGGCCGCGTCCCCTCGATGAAGCCGGGGCCATTCAATCAGGGGCCACCACGAAACACACAAAATACACGAAATGAACAATCAATCTGGACGGAGCCGGTCTCCATGAAGTCACCACTCAGTGTCTCCACCTAACCACGATTGAGTACGTCCTGAGGGCGCTCGTTTCGTGTGCTTCGTGTCTTTCGTGGTGAAATCCGACTGCTTCGTTCGGGATCGAGAGGGGTGCCCGTCCGGGCGGGGGGTGTTGCCGGGTGATTTCCGGATTTCCTCAGTCGTTGAACGTGATCCGTGGGTTCGACTGCAGATAGGTGGCCACGGCCTCGGCGAAGATCTCGCCGTATTCGGCGCGTTTCTTCTCGCCGACGCCGGTGATGCCTTCCATTTCGCTGAGGCGTGTGGGGTAGCGGCGGGCCATCTCGCGGAGGGTGGCGTCACCGAAGACGACATAGGCGGGAACCTTGCGTTCGTCGGCGAGGCTCTTGCGCAGGACACGCAGGTGCTCGAAGAGGATCTCGTCGCAGGCGATGTCGCCTTCGCGGCGGCTGACGCGTTTCGCCTTGGGCAGGTCCATCGGCTTGGTGAGCGTGATGGGCGTGCGGGAGCGCAGGACCTCGCGGCCTTCGGGAGTGATCTCCAAGGTGGCGTATTCGCCTTCGGCGACGGCGAGGTAGCCGAGGCGCATGAGCTCGCGGCCGATCGCGGCCCAGGCGGGGCGGGGGAGGTCGCGGCCGATGCCGTAGGTCGTCAGCCGGTCGTGGCCCCAGCGCTGGATCTTCTCGGTGTTGGCGCCGGTGAGGACCTCGATGATGTGGTTGAGGCCGACGCTGAAGCTGCTGTTCTGGGCGATGCGGTAGACGCAGGAGAGGAATTTCTGCGCCACGATGGTGCCGTCGTAGGTCTCGCGGGGTTCCAGGCAGTTGTCGCAGGCGCCGCAGTTATCGAGCGGGAACTTTTCACCGAAGTAATCGAGCAGTTCGGCGCGGCGGCAGCCGGAGCTCTCGGCGTAGTGCACGATCTGGCGCAACTGGCGGCGGGCGACGGCCTGCTCGTGCTCGTCGGTGATCTCATCGAGGAAGTGCGTCTGCTTGGCGATGTCGCCGGCGCTGAAGAGCAGCAGGCAGTCACCCGGCAGGCCGTCGCGACCGGCGCGGCCGGTTTCCTGGTAGTAGCCCTCGATGTTTTTAGGCAGATCGTGGTGGATGATCCAGCGGACGTTGGGCTTGTTGATGCCCATGCCGAAGGCGATGGTCGCGCAGATGATGTTGGTCTCGTCGCGCAGGAACATCTCCTGGTTGCGCGAGCGCTCGGCGGCATCGAGGCCGGCGTGATAGGGTCGCGCGGAGAAACCACGGCCGGCGAGGGATTCGGCGACGCGCTCGGCGGTGGCGCGGCTGGCGCAGTAGATGATGCCGCTCTCGTGCTCGCGCGCACGGACGAAATTGATGATCTGTTTCGCCGGCTGGTCCTTGGGGATGACGCGATAGGAGAGGTTGGGGCGGTTAAAGCTGGCAACAAAGGTGGCGGCGTCGCGGAGCTTCAGGTGCTTGATGATGTCAACCCGCACGCGGTCGGTCGCCGTGGCGGTGAGGGCCATCACGGGCACGTCGGGGAGAAGATCGCGGAGTTTGGCGATCTGCCGATACTCGGGACGGAAATCATGGCCCCATTCAGACACGCAGTGCGCCTCGTCGATGGCGATGGCGGCGATGTTCCACGCCTTCAGGTTCTCCTGCCAGTTGTCGAGCATCAGGCGCTCGGGCGCCACGTAGAGGAGGCGGAACTCGCCGCGGTGGAGTCCGCGCAGCCGTGAGCGGGACTCGTCGGCGTCGAGCGAGGAGTTGAGGTAGGTGGCGGCCACGCCGGCGGCCTGCAGCTGGTCCACCTGGTCTTTCATCAGCGCGATCAGCGGCGAGACCACGATCGTCAGGCCGGTGCGGTGCAAGGCGGGCAGCTGGAAGCACAGGGACTTGCCGCCGCCGGTGGGCAGGAGGGCGAAGACATCGCGGCCGGCGAGGGAGGTTTCGATGATCTCGCGTTGCAGCGGATGGAAGCTGCTGTAGCCGAAGGTGGTTTTGAGAGTGAGGAGAAGATCGTCCACGAACAGTCAGTGTGGGGCGCGGCGTTCGCGGCCGGCAAGATCGCAACGAAGATTTTTGCACCTAAAATCAGGCGCCGGGATGAGCAACAAAGGTTGCGCCGCGGCCGGTTCAGGCCATGGCCGCGGCGAGCGCGAGGCCGGAGAGCGCCGCGCCTTCCACGCGCGGGCCCCCGAACGCGTCGCCAGCGAACCCGAGGCCCAGCCCGGGGAGCCATTCGCAAGGCCGGACGTGGGTTGTGGCGGGTTCGCTGTACCGCCACCGGTGGAGCGTGGCCGTGGTCACGGGCGATCCCAGCCAGGGCTCAATCGAGGGCAGGACCAGCGGCATGAGTTCCGTCACCGGTTTATCGTAGTGTTCGGCGGAAAATCCTGGGCGCAGATGGACAGTCACGGCAGCCGACTCGCCGGGAGAGACGCCCTTCAGCTTATTGTCGGCCAGCCAGCGAACCGGGCCCGAGTCCGGGGCCACGCCTTCCGCCGGCACGGCGCCCGGACCGGCGAGGTTCAGCAGCAGCGCCAGACAGGGATGATAAGTCAGGGCCGCCAGTTGCATGGCGAGCGCGGCTGGCAGCGGGACCTCACCGGCCGCGAGCAAAGCCAGGGATTGAGGCACGGGCGCGGTCAGCGCGAGCCGGTCCGCCCGCAACGGTGGCTGGTTTTCGATGAGCAGGGTCCAGCCGTTGTCCTCAGGCCGGGCCTGCAGCACCCGGCATTCGCGTCGCACCGCAAGACCCTCGGCGAGGGCTTTGCCAAGCGCATTCATGGATGGCCGGGCGATCCAACGTTGGGCGGACGCACCGGGCCACGGAGCGACCAGGCCGCTTTCCTGCCACGCGCTCACCAGCCTGACGAACGATTCGTCCCGGGCGGTGAAAAACTGGGCGCCCTGGTCGAAGACACTGGCGTCAACCCGCTTGGTGGCGAGTCGTCCGCCGAGGCCGCGGCTCTTTTCCAACACGACCACGTCGTGCCCGCGGGCCTGCAATTCGCGTCCGAGCAGCAATCCCGAAATCCCGGCCCCGACAATGGCGACGCGCTTGCTCATGCCTTTGGGTTGCCCGAGGCGTTGACCGCGGAGGACTCGATTTCGGACTTTGTGACGCGATGGCGATAGGCGAACAGGCGGGCCAGTTTCCTGCGCGTGAAGGCACCGCCGAACCACCGGCCGACTTCGGCGAGCGGCAGGCGGTAGTGAATCTCATCCGTCAGCACGCAGGCCCCGTCGCCGGCGGGTTCAAAGCGATGGAGGTGTTCCCATTTGGCAAAGGGCCCGCGCTGTAACACGTCGCGAAACTGCCGTCCGGACACAAAATCGCGGTGGATGATCTCCCAGCGAATCCACATCGGGCCGACCTTGGTGCGCAGGGACACGCGGGCGCCGTCGCGGATACCGCCCACGTGGGACGTCACTTCGACCCGTTCCCACGGAGGCGTAAGCCGGGTCAGCGCGCCCGGGCGCTCGTGCCACGCAAAGACCTCGGCCACCGGCCGTTCGATCCTGACGGAGCGGGTGAAGATTTCATCAGTCATGAAGAGGGTGTCGCCGGAGGGAAATCGGCCGACAGGCCGGCTTCGGTCCAGGCTTCAAGCTCGCGGGAAGCGGCTGTGAGTTGCCGGCGGGTCTTGTCGATCGCGTAGGCGCCGAGCGTGAGACGTTGCGGCGGGCGTTCGGCTTGGACGGCGTTGAAGATGGCGGCGGCGGCCCGGCTGGGATCGCCTGGCTGGGCACCGTCCACTTTTTCGAGGAAGCGCCGGAACTTCCCGCTGGTGGCGTCGTATTCGTCCCAACGGACGGCAGCGTTTTCCAGCGAGCGACCGACAAACGCCGTGCGAAAGGGACCGGGACGCACGATGGTCGACTTGATGCCGAACGGGCGCAATTCCGCGGCCAGCGACTCCATGGCGCCTTCGAGCGCCCACTTGGTGGCGCCGTAGATGGAGAAACCGGGGTAGTTGGCGATCACCGCGGCGGCACTGATGGTGACGAGGTGCCCCCGGCGCTGCGTCCGCATGATGGGCAGCGTGGTGCGGACCATCTGCAGGGCGCCGAAGAAGTTGGTTTCGAAATTGCGCCGGATCTGTTCGTCCGCCAGCTCCTCAAGCGCGCCGAGGAGGCCGTATCCGGCGTTGTTCACGAGCACGTCGATTTGCCCGAAGGCCTCCATTGTGCGATTGACGGCGGTCGCGATCTGGTCGGGTTGTGTCACATCGAGCGGCAGGACCAGGCAGCGGCCCGGGTGCTCAGCGGCGAGGCCGGAAATGTTCGCCGGTTGGCGAGCGGTGGCCACGACGCGCTGGCCGCGGGCGAGGGCATGTTCAGCCATGGCTCGGCCGAGTCCGCTGGAACAACCGGTGATCAACCAGACAGGGGCAGGAGGGGCCTCAGGCATGGGCGCGGGGCGGAAGGGGTTGCAGCCCGTAGATCGAAACATCCACGGCATCGACGCCGAGGACGGAGACCGGTTCGCCGGCGAGCCGGAATCCGGCGAGGCGCGCCGGCTCGACGGAGAGCTCGGTGACGACGGGCTGGTTGATCTGATAGGCGGGATGATGCACGCGCCCGGACAGGAGGCGGCCGGTGCGATCGGCCGTGAACAGGAGGTAGCGCTCGATCAGGAAGAAATCGAGCGATCCCGGGGCCGCGGTCCAGGTCACCGGACCGGGTGCCCAGGCAAAGTGGCTGGTGGCGTCCTGCCCGCGTTTGCGCCGGGACGCCATGCGGATCGGGTGAAGGTCGCGCTGCGCGGACATGCGGGCATGGTGGTAGGGGAGGTGAAAGAGATTGCGCGCGAGCGTCACGGCGACGGGTTGGTTGCAGTCGATGGAGTAGAACCAGACACCCGGGCGCCCCTGGGCGTCGTGGACATAGGTGCGCACGTTCAACTCCTGGAACCACGAAAGCCACGGCACGGGGGGCAGCCAGGCCGGACGTACCCGCTCCATGAAAAACGGCACGATCCCGAGGTAGGCGCGACCTTCGAAAGTATCCACGAAGAGCCCCGGGGGCAAGGTGGCCTGCACGAGGTTTGCGTCGACCGTCCAATGCGCGAAAAGCAGGTCCGACCACCGCTGGCGTCCGACCACGGGTGATTCCGGCCGTTGGCGCACGGCCAGCCGGTCGGCCAGGCCCGGTGTCCGGGAAGCAGGTCCGATCGGTTGGTTCCTCGCCGGGTTTTCATGGTGTACGGCGGAAATCATGGCGCGGGCTTGGCGCAGCCTTTCGCGGACCGAACAATTTCCTTAGCAACGGAATGGGAACGAAGGGGAGTCACACCCCAACAACGGGCGGAATGACCGTTTGGATGCATCAAACCGGCCTCGTCACCGCACAATGAGATGAGCGTTTTCCAATTCTGCAGGTTTCAGCGGCGCAGTCGCAGCCAGCCCGCCAGGTGATCCAGGGGCTCGGTCAGGGCGTGTCCTCGCCGAATCTTGCGCGACACCACCCGGAGGCGGCTGCTGGCGCGGTCGGCCTTGGGGTCGACGTGGCCGACAATCTCGGTGCCGGCCAGGACCGGCAGGGCGTAGTAGCCGCGTTTCCGCTTGGCCGGCGGCGTGTAGACCTCCCAGGTGTAGTCGAAATTCCAGAGACCAGAGGTCACCCGCCGGTCGTAGATCAGCGGGTCCAAGGGAGCGAGCAGGAGCGGGGAGGTTGGAGCAGCAGGCGGAATGCGGAGGGCGGAAGGTTCCAGCAAATGCAGATCAGCCGTCAGGCAATACAAGGCCGGGCAGCCTTCGACGGATATCGCCTGGACGAGGTCGGCGACGTGGGGAAGCTCGGTGCGTTTCAGCGGGGTGAGGCGACGTTGGCGCAGTTTGAGCAAGACCTCCCAACGGGCGGTGTCCGCTTTGGCGGGTTCGGGCAGGCGGAGAATAGCCGGGGGCAGGATCCGCGCGGGGAGATCGTAGCAGCGGCGGTTGTCGGCCGTCCGGCGGGCGATCAGCAGCTGGCCGTGAAAGAACAGTTTTTGCAGGGTGGATTTTGCCAGGGTGGCGGCGCCCCAGGCCGAGCGGGCGCGTCCGGTGTCGGCGAAATCTTCGGAGCTGAGCGGACCGCGGGTGGTGATCTCCTCCAACAGGCGAGGCACCAGCGCCTTTTGTTTGGGAGTGAGGCGTCCGGACCAGGCACCGGTCTGGCGCGTGCGTTGTCGCATGCGGGCCTGCAGGTGGGGCCACGCATCGAGCGTCAGAGCCACCAGCGTGTGGTCGGTGGGCAGGTGGTGCTCGAAGGCTTGGCGGTCGCGCGCGGCGAGAATTGTGCCGTCGCCGTGCAGGTGGCGCATCAGACCGCCTTCCGGATAGGCGCGGACGCGGTTGCGCAAGATCAGGTCGTGCATCCGGCCGCAGACGTTGATCGGGTCGATCTGGATGTAGCCGTGGTGCGCCAGGGCGGTGGCCACGTCGGGGGCGGGTTCGTCCAGCAACAGCGCCCGGCGCATGAACCGGCGGGCGGTGAGAGGATCGAGGGGCAACGGCTTCATGCAGCAAGGAAGGGCCACGAAAACACAAACAGAACGGGAGTAAAGATCCGCTCAGCTGGCTCCGCAGCGTTGAGCCCAACGGTCACAAAAAAACCGCGCCGGACGGGCGCGGTTGGGTGATCGGCCTGGAGCCGGCCGGCTTACTTCTTCGGCGCAGTGGCCTGGATCTCGGCGATGCGGCGGTCGAGGGAGTTCATCTCGCTGACGAGACGTTCTTCCATCTTCTTGCGCTCGCTGCTGTTGACGATGCTCAGGTTGGCGGCGTCACGCACGACGTTGGCCGGCAGGGAGAGCAGGCGGGTGATGAGACCCTGGTCCTTGAAGCTGCTGAGGTAGAGCGCGGTGATCTCGTGGGAGAGTTTCATCGAGTCCTGCGCCACCGACTGCGAGGCGAGCAGCTGGTTGTTCAACTCCTGGTTGCGGGACATCTCGGCGGTGAGCACGCCGCTGATCTGGTCGGAAATGCGCTGGCTGTAGCCTTGGATGGACTCGCGGGTGAGGTTCTGGTCCTTGGCCATCTCGGCGAGGATCGGGGAGATCTTGTCCGCCATGCGGCTGGAAACCTTGTCGACCTGCTCGTTCTGGATCTGCTCGGCCTCTTCGGCGGACTTCGGGAGCGGGTTGTAAGGCTGCACCTTCTTGGCGATGGCGGTGGCGAGGGCGTCAACCTTCTCGGCGTTGAGCTTGGCGACTTCGTCCTCGGTCATGAAGACATCGGCCGCCCGCTTGGAGATGGCGTCCTTGAGGAGCTGGTTGACCGACTCGATGTGCCGGCGGGTTTCCTCGGCCGAGGCTTTCATCTCGGCATTGGTCTGCTCGCGCAGCGCGGCGATTTCCGACTGTTGCTTCAGCGTGAGCTCCGTGACCGTTTTCTGGTTAAACCAGAAGGCAGCGCCGATGATGAGCACGGCGGTCAGAATGATTGCAGGAATTTGGTCTTTTAGCTTTTGCCACATAAAGAAGGTCGGGGTTGGGTGTGTTGTGACCTCAATAGCAGGACAAAGTTCAAAAGCAATGCTACCCTTGAATCCACGCGGACCACGATGAGCCTAAACCGTTACGAACAAGCCCTCTTTGACTATTGGACGAAGCAACCTGACGAGAAGCGACACTGGCAATCCAAGGTCATCGAGCTGACGAGGACACCGGCGGGCGATCCGGGGGTCATGGCGCGCGCGCTGGAACGCGAATTGTGGGAGCATCTGGTGGAGCGCAGCCAGCACGTCCGGGTCCTGCGCGACCTGCGGCTGGACGGGGTGCCTCGCGTCAGTCTCCTGAATCTGGCCGAGCATGTGATCCGGCTTTGGGGACCGCCGCCGAAGCCCCGGCGCCAAGCCGCTCCGGGCTAATACTGGGGCGACGTAACGAGAAGTTTTCACTATTTTGCAATTACTGCATTTACAATCCGACCAAGCGGATGCATTGGTTATTCACAAGTTATCCACTCGATGGAAAACACCACGACTCCGGTTCATTTCTCGTCAACGCAGCATCACGTAGAGGTCAGGGCCAAGACCTACGTTCTTGATACGAACGTCCTGCTGCACGACCCCCAATCGATCTTCAAATTTGAGGAGAACAACCTCGCGATCCCGGTCGAGGTTCTCGAAGAGCTCGATGCCATCAAGGGGGAGCAATCCACCGAGCGGGGCCGCAATGCCCGCCGGGTGCACCGGATCCTCCAGGAGCTCCTGCCGGATTCCCGCTCCATGCACGAAGGGGTCAAGCTGCCGAACGGCGGGACCCTTTCGGTGATCATCAACCGCTATCTGGTGGAGAACAACTGGTCCTCGCCCGCCATGCAGCGCCTGCGGGCCGTGGTTTCGGATTTCACCAAGAAGGACAACCGCATCATCGCCGCGGCTTTGTTTGTCCAGGAGACGTTTCCGCCGCCCACCATCTTGGTCACCAAGGATGTCAACGTGCAGCTCAAGGCGCGCGCCGTCGGGCTCGAGGCCGAGGATTATCTCAATGACAAGGTGCCGGAGGCGGTCAGCGACGACGATTCGTACCAGACGGTAACGCTCGACGTGTATGAGATGCAGCGGTTCTGCTCCGAGGGTGAGTTCGAACTCACCGAGGCCGCCGCCAAGAAGCTTTACCTGAACGAATACGTCCTGCTCATGACGCCCGAGGGCAAGACGATGCCCGGCCGCTACTACGGGGCCAACATCGTGCGCCGTTTGCAGATTCCTGATTTCGTAAAGGCTCCCGGCGGCATCCCGATCCGGCCGCGCAACCTGGAACAGCAGTTCTTCGTGGACGCGTTGATGGATGACAGCATCTCGCTCGTCACCTGTTTCGGCAAGGCCGGCACGGGCAAGACCCTGCTTTCCACGGCCTGCGCGCTCTTCCAGACCACGGACGAACGGTCGCGCTACGACGGGCTCTCCATCTCCCGGCCGGTCATCGCCCTCGGCAAGGACATCGGATTCCTGCCCGGCACCCTGGAGGAGAAGATGAAGCCCTGGTTGCAACCCTACCACGATGCCTTGGAGGTGCTCATGCCCTCGAAGCCGCTCAAGGACCCGCAGTTTGCCAGCAAGAAGTCGGGCAAGAAAAACAAGAAGCATGACGACGTGATGGCCAGCATGACGCAGCCCCAGCCGACCCATGGCGGCGGTGCCAACGGTCTGCCGCCGCTTAAGCCTTACGAGCGTCTTATCAAAAACGGCATCGTGGAGATCGAGGCGCTCTGCTTCATCCGCGGCCGTTCGATCGCCCGCCGGTTTTTCATCTTGGACGAAGCGCAGCAGCTCACGCCGCACGAGGTGAAGACGGTCATCACCCGCATTGCCGAAAGCTCCAAGCTCGTGCTCATCGGTGACCCGGCGCAGATCGACAATCCTTACGTGGACTCACGCAGCAACGGACTCGTTTACTGCCACAACCGGATGAAAGGTCACGCCCTCGCTGCGCACGTGAAGCTCACGAAGGGTGAGCGCTCGAAGCTCGCCGAACTCGCGGCGGATCTGCTGTAAGGCGGACGCCGGGGGTGCCCGTTGCGGTCGGTGTTCTCGGTCAGAGACGCAGGGCCTGCGTCCTTTCGAAGCGGGATGCCCGGTAGGGGCCGTTGCCCTCAACGGCCTTGTTTGTTGTCAGGCGATTGAGGGCCGACGGCCTCCGCCTCACCGACAAACCAACTGTCGGAAGGCAGAGGGACGTGGGCGTTATTCTATCGTACGATTCGCCTCACTCCACGATCAGCTCGGAGACAGTCCAAGGACCGCTGCGCGTGGCGGTCTGACGGATCCAGAGGTAACGGCCGCGGGCACCCGCGGGCAGAGTGATCACCGTCCGATAGCGGGAACCCTCAAGCTGGGCCAGCACATCGCCGGGCTTATCCGGGTCGTCGCTCAGTTGCACGGAGACGGCCTCGGGGAAATCCCATTCGCGATTGCCCTGCTCCAAAGTGATCTTCCTGACGGGACGGGAGTGATGCAGATCAGCCCGCAGCCATTCGCCCGGAGTGTTGGTCGTCTCCCAGAAGGTGCGCGGCCGGTTGTCGACGGCGCGGGCCGCATTCTCGGAATTTTGGGAAGCCGTCATGGTCGCCGGGCCCGCCTGGTTGGAAAGGATGGCGTCGATCGCATCCTGGGCGGCGGCGGCGGTGGCGGGATCCGCCAGGTATTTTCTGGCGGTCTGCAAAGCGGGCTCATCGGCGCACAGGCCGAGGACATTCAGCAGGGCGATGCGAATGTTCTGGTCGGAGGTGAGTTCCAGCAGCGAACGGGCCTGGGCGCTGCGGACCTCGGGGGTGGTGGTCGACAGCTGGCTGAGGTGTCGGATGGCGCCTTGGAGCGCGGACGCGCGCACAGACTCGTGCGCGGTGCGGACGGACAGATCCACGAGCACGGGCAGGGCGTTGGAATCGGGCCAGCGGGTGAGTTCCGCCGTGGCGGCGGTGGCGACGGCCTCGTCGCTGGAGAGGGCCTGCGCCCCGGCGGTGGCGAGGGCTGCCGGACCGGCCACGCGGGAGAGCACCGGGAAAAGAGTGATTTTGTCCGCTGCGCTGCCGGTGTTGATCGCGGCGATGACGGTGGCGGTGCGGTTGGCTTCGTCGCCGTCCCGCAGCAGCAGGGTGATCAGCGCGCGAACGGCCCGGTTCTGTTCACCCTTGGCCTTGGTGCCCGTGGCCCAGGCGATCAGGGCGGGCTGTTCGGCCGGCGAGGCGATGAGGGCGAGGGCGTCGAGGGCCTCAAGACGGAGCTTGTCCACGGGTGAGGAGCGCAGACCCAGCAAGAAGGGCAGGGCCTCGGTCTGGTTGCGGGCGGCGAGCTGTTGGACATAGACCACGCGGAGCGCAATTTCGCCGTCGTTGCTGGCTCCATTGAAAATGAATTCGTCCACGCCGGGACCATTTAGGCGCGTGAGGCTGGCGGCGGCGGCCTTGGCGGTGGCGCTGTTGCCCACGGCGAGAGCGGCGAGTTTGCCGGCCACTTCGGGGCTGCCGGGCAAACGACCGAGCGCATCGATCGCGGCGAGCCGGACATCATCGTTGTCGCTTGCAACGGCCTGGAGCAGGCCGCGGATGGCGCCGGTATCATGGCGATGGCCGAGGGCCGCCATCAGGGGGACTTGCACTTCAGGGGCATAGCTGCCGAGACGGGATGCCAGCGAGGCGGACGCGACGGGAATCGGCAGGGTGGCGACCGACTCAATGGCGACAGCCTGGAATTTCGGTTCGCGTCCGGCCAGCGCGGCATGGATCTCTTCCACGGCACCCGCGGGGTCGGCGTCGATCAGACTGCGCAGGGCCGCGGCGCGCTGCGCCAGCGGAGCTTTGTCGTTGCGATAGATGCTGCCCGCGACCTTGGCCGCCGTCGCCGGTTCGGTCCGCGTCAGTGCCCTCAAACGGGCATTGAGCACGACCGGGGCCAGGGGATCCTTGGCCTTGTCCAGCGCCTTGAGCGCCGCCGGGCCGCCGATCCGGCCGAGAGCCTGGGCGACGGCGGTCACGGTGGTGTCGTCCGCGATGGTGAGCAGGGTGGTCAAGGCGGGCACGGCTTCCTCGATCCGCCGGGCCCCGATTGAATCAATCAGTCCGAGCCGGGCCCGGCCAACCGCCTTCGGGAGGGCGTTCAAATAAAGCGCGTCCACCGTGGCACCGGGCACGGGATCCAGCGCCAGCCGGGCGTAGTCAAAACGCAGCGGGTCGACCAGCATCGGCGCCAGCACGGCGAGGGCCGAGGCGCCTTCCGGGGAGTCGGGGCGCAGCACGAGACCCAGTTTTTGGGCGGCCTCCTGGGCGGCGGCCTGGGTCGAGTTCTGGTCCAGCAGGCTGCCCAGATACTTGCGTTGGATGGTGGCGAGTTTGCCTTCGTCCAGCTTGGCCTCGATCAGGAGACTCTCGCGAGGAGTGAGAGGATGGTCGTCGTCATCGAAGGCGCCTTCGGCCTTGGCGGTGTCCGCCTTGGGCGTCGCCGCGGCGGGTGGGACCGGTGGCGGGGACGAGAGTTGCGAGCAGCCCGCGACGAGCAGCAGCGAGCCGAGCAGGCAGGCCGGGGTCAGGACGGAGGAAGAAAAAGAAGGAGTGCGCATGGGGGCAGGAATCAAATGAGGGCGTACGGGGCGCGGCGGGGACGGTCGAGGAGGCGGGAAGCCACCGGATCGTCGATGATCTCCTCGCGGGCGGGATCCCACCGCACCGGCCGGCGCAGTTGCCGGGCGATGCCGCAGAGGTGGCCCACGGTGGCGGAGCGGTGGCCGATCTCGACGTCAGCGATGGGCCGCTGGCGCGTGCGCACGCAGTCGAAGAAGTTGGTGTGATGCTCGTTGCTTTCGATCAGATGGACCTCTGCGGAACGGAGCGGCCGGGTGGCCAGCGCCACCGGATCGCACACCAGGTAGTTGTCGCGACCGACGCCGACCGTGCCCTTAGTGCCGGTGAACTCGATCATCGCCGGCTGGTTGCCGTCGACCCGTTCCACGGTGACGCCGTTGGCATAGCGGTGCGTCTGGTAAGGCGAGCCCTCGAAGCCGGCGGGGATGAATTCAACCGGGCCGGAGTCATCCATGCCGAGCGCCCACTGGATGATGTCGAAGTGGTGGGCGCCCCAGTCGCCGTTCTTGCGCGAGCCATATTCCAGGAAGCAGCGCCAGCCGCCGCCGTAGTTGCCGAGCACGCGCTGGGCGTTGTACGGGCGCCACGGCGTCGGTCCGAGCCAGCGGTCATAATCGAAGCCCTCGGGGATGGGTTCTTCCTTGAGATCGGGCGCGGCGGGGAATTTTCCGAGCTTGGTGCGGATGAGCTTGATGTCACCGATCCAGCCATTGCGGACGATCGTGGCGGCGCGGCGGAAAGCGGATTCGGAACGCTGCTGGGTACCGGTCTGCAGCACGCGGCCCGTGCGCCGGGCGACGTCGACCATGACGCGGCCCTCGCGGACGGTGAGCGTCATAGGTTTTTCGCAATAGACATCCTTGCCCGCCTGCATCGCGGCGATGGAAATGGCGGCGTGCCAATGGTCGGGCGTGGTGACAAAGACCACGTCGATGTCCGGCCGCGCGACGAGGTCCTCGTGGATGTCGTGGAGGGCGATGCCCTTGTAGTCGCCGAAGCCGTTGGTGCTCGCGTAGGCCTTGGAGACGCGCTGCGACATCTTCTCCATCTTGCTGCGCGATACATCGCACAAGGCGACGATCTGGCAGTCGTCGCGGCCGAGGAGGGCGCCGACGTGGGCATTGGCGATCAGGCCGTTGCCGACGATGCCCACCGTGAGGCGGTTGCTCGGAGCCGAGGCGCCGAAGAGGCGCGAAGGCAGAAACATCGGGGCGACACTGGCGGCGACAATGCCGGCGAGGCCGTGCTTGATCGCCGTGCGGCGCGAGAGGAGCGGGAGATTATCCGAGGACGGGTTGGGCATGGGGAACGAGGGGGATAAGCGACAAACCTGGAGCGGTAACGAAAGGACCGCGGACGATTGCTGAGGATCCGGCAAATGACAAGCCGCGGGTCGCGCCGCCGCGTGTGATCGTCATTTGGAAGCTTCCGGCCGGCGTCCCGCGGGATTCTGTGACGAGCCGCCCGGCGCGGGCAGGAGATCGCGCGACTGACGTCCGGGGCAGATCGACGACGCAGGCATCGGCCCGCATCACTCCTTCGCCTCGGCTTCGACAGGCTTTTCCTCGTCTTCAGTTTCTTCCGCCTCGTCGTCGAGGAGGCTGGGTTCACCGGAGCGCTTGGCGATCCACTCCAGGACGCCGGCAAACAGGCCGGTGAACATGAGGTCGCCCAGCAGGGTGTTGCGGAAGAAGAGCACCGTGGGCGGATACTCGGGGTGACCGACCGTCATCGCCTGCCACCAGCCCGCGAGGGTCTTGGCGTAGAACGCGTCGGAGAACCAGGACTGGGTGTTGGTGACGAAATAGAAGAGCAGGGCCCCGATGAGCGAGCCGTTGAGGAGCCAGAGCCAGGATTTGCGCTTGGCGATCCAGGCCCCGAGGCCGAGGGCGAGGGCGAAGCAGGCGGCGCGCGCGACGAAGCCGGCGGGTTCCCAGTTGTAGCCATACTCGCGGGCGTAGAACCAGTTGATATAGAGGTCGGTCAGGCACAGGCCGGCGAAGGGCAGGAACCACATCGCGCGGCGTCGAAAGTAGACGGCGCCGCAAAAGGCCACGGCCATGAGCGGAGGAAAATTCGACCAAGCCAGATCCATCGTCGGCAACAGCCGGTAGGCGAGGGCGAGGCAGATCAAAATGATGGCAGCTTTACGCACGGTCAGGGTCTACCGTTGATCGGGGCGGGAGGACAAAGGGAAAAATCAGTCATTAATTGCCAATTTGTTCCCGCGGGTTCTCCGCCTGCCGGGCCATGAGCCAGAGCAGATCGGAAACCCGGTTAAGGTACTGCACGAGCAGCGGGCGCAGCTGGCGGCCATGGGCGGCCAGCCCGACCAGCCGCCGCTCGGCGCGGCGTGCGGTGGTGCGGGCGATTTCCAACGAAGCCGAGTAGGGGTTGGCCCCCGGAGTGGCCCACCCGTCGAAGCTGAGACCGAGGGACTCCAGACCGTTGACCGCAGCATCGATCCGGGCGAGATCCGGGGCGTCGAGGCGGGAGAACTTGGAAGACGCGTGGCGGGCTGCATCGGCTTCGGCACAGGACACTTCGCCCATGACGGCGATCAGGTCGCGCTGGATTTGTTCAATACCGGTCGCGTCCACGCCGGGCGGGCGCAGGGCCTTGGCAAAGCCGAGCGTGGTGTTGAGTTCGTCCAGCGTGCCCACCGCCTCGATCTGGGGATGATCCTTCGGCACCCGCTGGCCATAGAGGAGGGAGGTGCTGCCGGCGTCGCCGGTGCGGGTGGAGATCGAGAGAGGGCGCGAAGCGGACATGTCAGGATTTCTTGGTGGCCTCGCGGGTCTGCTTCTTGAGCGCCTTGAGGTCAGGCTCGATGGTCGCGAGGACACCCTTGGACATGCGCTCGATGAACAGGATGCCCTGCAGGTGATCGTACTCGTGCTGGACGCAGCGGCCGAGCAGGCCGTTGCAGCGCAACGTGTGGGCGACGCCGGCCACATCCTGAAATTTCACGGTCACCTCGTCGGGTCGCACGACATCGCCACGGATCTCGGGGAACGACAGGCAGCCCTCCTCATAGGAGGTGGTCGGCTCGGGTTCGATCTCGAGCTCGGGGTTCACGACCACGAGGGGCATGAACAGGTCCAGCGGCGGCCGGATGCCGTCGTATTCCCAGTCGAAGTCACCCTGGGCTTCGCGCAGGTCGAGCACGCAGAGCTGGAGCGCTTCGCCGACCTGTTGCGCGGCGAGGCCGATGCCTTCGGCCTGGTGCATGGTGTCCACCATGTCCTTGGCCAGTTTGGCCAGGTTCTTGTCAAAGGCGGAAACCTTCACGCCTTTTTTTCGGAGAATAGGGCTGTTGTAGTGAACAATCGGGAGAACCATGGGTCAGGTGATTCCATTGAGGGTATTTGTCCGTGCCGACGTGCGGCAAATAAAATTGTTTCCGCTGCCGGACCCTTGCGTATACTTGATCCATGTCATTGCCCGCTGCCGCCTCCTCCCATCGCTCTGCCCTGTGGCAGATGTGGCTGGGCTTGGGCGTGGGCCTGCTCGTGCTGGCGTGGTTGCTGCCGGTGAACGTCAAATCCCTCAATCCGGCCCTGTTGCGCGAGGCCGGACGCGGCACGACCTCCGTGGCCACCTTTGGTCGTGAGCTGCTCCAGCTGGACAAACCCGGTCCGGCGGCCCTGGTGCTCGAGGCCGCGCGCAAGATCGGCGACCCGGGCACACCCACTCTTGAGACGGCGTATGCCGCCTACACCCAACAGCATCGTGATCTGATGCCGTGGGGCGGCTGGGACGTGGCCTTGGAGCCGCTCCTCGCCAGTCGCACCACCGCGGGCCCGGCCGAGCCGCAGGCGGTGCTGGGCTTCATGGTCACGAACCAGGCGCGGGAAAACCTCCGGCGTTACCTGGCCGTATCCCGTCTGCCCGGTGTCCAGACCCTGCTCAAGACCGCGGCCATCACCGACACCCAGCGTTTCGTGCCGGCCAAGCGGCCTGGCGGGCAACCGCTTGATGCCGTCATTCTGCTCACGGCCTACCTTTGGCAGACCGAGCACCTTTCCTCCGGCCTTCAGCGTGAGGTGCGGGGCTTGGCCGATGCGGCCGTCGTCAGCGGGCATATGGGCGAGCTGGAGGATTTCTACCTCGATATTCTCACCCTCGGCAAACGGCTGAACTGGGTGCAACTCTCCGAGCTGCTGCGCACGACCGACAATCTGGGCACTGTGGCCCAGTTTGCCCACCTCGCCCGCATCGCCCCGGAGCACCTTCCGGTCATCTACACGGCGGCGTTGCTCAGCCGATCGGCGGACGGCGTCGCGGGATACCTTATCGCCTTCGGCCACCCGGGCGCGGAGCACCTGCAACTGGCCTTGTCCCACGGCGAGGGCGCCGTGAAGCAGCTCGTCTTGCGGCAGGCCCCGGTCACCCACGGTGCCGGATCGGAATTTGAGATCGGCGCCTCGTTCGCCCTGCGGCACCCGGAGATGGCCCTGCTGGTGAAGTACGCGGCGTTTTTGGGCGGCATTTTCCTGCTGTTGCGGGCGGTCGATCTGCGGCTGTTCAAGTCGGTCGAACAGACCCTGCGCAACGCCTTCCCGCGCATGGGCAGCGGGCTGATCGCGGTGATCCTCACTTTCATCTTCTTCGTGTTCTCCGAGCCGTTTCTGCTCAAGGCCGCGCCGCTCTCCGACTACCGCATCAAGCTGGCGATCCCGGTCATCTCGGCCGCCATCACGCCGGCCACCCAACCTTCAACCACCCCCAATACCATGGACCTCTCCACCATCCTCTCCATCACCGCGTTTGCCGCGATCCAGGTCGGCATGTACGTGATCTGCCTGCTCAAGATCGCCGAGATCGCGCGCCAGGACGTGTCTCCCGCCACCAAGCTGAAGCTCATGGACAACGAGGAGAACCTCTTCGACGGCGGCCTCTACATCGGCATCGCCGGCACGGCCACCGCCCTCGTGCTGCAGGTGCTCGGCCTCATCAACGCCAATCTGCTCGCGGCGTACTCCTCCAACCTTTTCGGCATCGTGTGTGTCGCGCTCGTGAAGATCCGCCATGTGCGGCCTTACAAGCGCCAGCTCATCGTCGAGATCCAACAGCCCGCCGCCTGAGGCCGCCGTCATGAACAAGACCCTGCTCCTGATCATGTGCGACTTCATGTTGCTCAATCTCCTGGCGCTCACGCGCTGGGAGAAGGCGGAGCCTTCGCACACCCAGCTGGAGTCGGCCGCCCCGCGCTCCGCCGCCAACGCCCCGGCGGTCAACGCCGACATGGTCGAGCTCATGCGCATCTCCCTGGAGGACGAAAAGAACGCGCGCGACCAGCTTTCCTCCCAGCTGTCCTCGACCCAGGGCACGCTGGCCGAGCGCGAGAAGAACCTCGCGGCCCTGCAGCAGCAGAAAGGCCAGCTGGAAGGCGCCCTCGCCACCACGCAGAGCAGCGCCCGCGAGCTGGAAAAGAAGTACAGCGCCGCCTCCCAGGATGCCTTCCTCTCCAAGGAACAGCTGGCCAAGATCCAGCGCGAGCTGGAGGAGAAACGCGCCGAGGCCGAGCGCCAGCAGGCCGAGCTCGCGCGCATGGAACGCCAGAACGCCGAGGCGCGCCAGCGCATCGAGAACCTCAACCGCAAGGTCGGCGAGGTGGAGCGGGAGAACCAGCTCATCGCCCAGAATCTCACCGAGGCCAAGCAGCAGGTCGAGCTGGAGCGCACCGAACGCGCCAAGGTGACGGAACAGGCGGCCCAACTCGCCCAGGGGGTCGGTCAGCTCAGCCAGGGCGTCGGCCAGCTCGCGGAGAAATCGGGCGAACTCAGCCTCGAGATCCGCGAAAACCGTCCGGTCAATCCCAACGCCATCTTCTCCGATTTCCTCGCCAACCGGGTGCAGAGCTTTCTCACGGCGCGCCGGCCCGGCCTCTTCAGCCCGACGGTGAAGGACAAGGAGACGCACACCGTGCTCGTAAGCGACGGCAACCGCGTCTACGCGCTCATGCACCTGAGCGACACGCCGTTCACCCTCACGGAGGTGCCCACGGATTATGACCAGATTTCGGGCCGCTTGACGCGCGGCGCGGCCAGCGTGCCGGTCGACGAACTGCATTTTCTCCGGCTGGATCCCCGCGTCATCGTGGCGCCGGTGGACACGGCCGTGGCCGCCCGCATGGGCGCGAAGATCTACCAGCTCGCCAAGGATCCGTTCAAGTATCCCGACGCCGTGCTCGTGCGTGCGGACGACGGCAAGTATGGCGACACGCCCTTCCGGATCGACGCCGGCAACGCCAGCTACGTGAAGCTCGACAACCGCATCTCGACGCGGCTCTTCGGCGAAATTGCTCCCAAGCGCGGCGACCTGGTCTTCAGCAAGACCGGCGATCTCATCGGCATTATGGTCAACAGCGATTTCTGCGCCGTCCTCGGCAATTTCACGGCCGCCTTCAGCCTGAAGACCGGCGCCACCCCGGAACCCCGGACCAGTGTCATCCTGAACGACCTCCAGACCCGCTGGACCCGCCTGCCGATCAAGCTGCAGTGAGCCCGCCAGGCCCGCGCAGCAGCGGGCGGAGCGTGCTAGGCAAAAAATGACGGTCACGGACTCCGCTCGGTCAGAGTCGGGGTGATCCAGCGCAGACACCACCGCCATGGCGGGCACCCCTCTTCATCCGGACTCATGCAGTCAACCGTAGGGGCGCTGCTTGACGGCGCCCGGGAATTGGTTGATCGCCGGCCGCCTTGCGGGCGTCGTCAAGCGACGCCCCTACACACACCAATTGGTGGAGCGAGAATGAGAGCCAAAGGACAGCTCAGCTGCATGAGTCCGGCTTCCTAGAGGGGATTTCCGAACTTGTTGATTGGGTCCCCTCTGGGAAGAGGGGTGTCGCGGAGCGACGGGGTGTGTCAGGAGGTATGCGAGCCTGGAGAGGCCGAAACCGGGAGCCTTGGTCTGCCTTATTGCGGCCAGCCGTGCCACGTCGCTATTTACAGCCTGCCGTCCTCCCGCCTGACTGCCCGCCGTGCACCTGTTGTCCGATCTGCTCAACCTCGTTGCCCTGAACGACGCACCCGCCTACCTGGTCGTCTTCCTGGCGGTGTCGTTGATCATGCTCTGGCGACTGGAATCGATGCTCGACTCCGGACTGGAGGGCACGGCGCTCGGCACGCTGCTGCTCCCTTACTGTTCCGGACTGGGCAATCTGATTTTTGTCGGACTCATGATCAACCAGAAGGGGGTCGAGGCCGAGGTGCTCACGAACAGTCTGGTGAACAACGTCACCAACCTGACCCTGTTGCTGGGCTTCCCTGCTCTCTGCTGGGGCCTGGTGGTGCTGCCCGGCCGGGGTTCTTCCAAGGGCGCCAAGGGCAAGAAGCCCGCGCGTCCCTCCAAGGGCGGCAGCACCGAGCAGCAGATCAACCGGTTGTCGCTGATGCTGACGCTCGCGGCGGTGCTGTTCTTCACGGGCGCGGTGTGGCTGCTCGGCCGCGACGGCAAGCTGGACCGCACCGACGGCTTCGTGCTGATCGGCCTGTTCATCTTCTGGCAGTGCGTGCAGGTGTTCGACGTCCTCAAGCACAACGTCCGTCAACGCGTGTCCTTCGGCATCAAGTTTTACCTCGATGCCCTCGTGGTGCTCGCCTGTGCGTACCTGATCTACGAGACGCTCGATTGGCTCGTTGAATGGCTGCTGTCGCAGAAGAGCGGCTTCATCAGCCGCGACAACCTGGGGTGGCTCACGGGCTGGCTCATGGTCCTGCCCAACGCCGTGCTCGCGCTTTACTGGGGATGGCGTCGGCGTGCCGATGTGGTCTACAGCTCGCAGGTCGGCGACGGACATATCTGCATACCGCTGTGCCTCGGCCTGTTTGCCGTGGTGAAACCGCTGCCCATGTCCGGCTTTGGCACCGAAGCGCTGCTGTTGTTGCTCGGCACCACCGTGGCCCATGCGGTGTTTCTGCTCACCACCGGTGGTCTGCCCCGCTGGGCCGGCGGTGTCCTGTGTCTGGCCTACGGCTGGTTTGTCTGGGCCGGGCTGGCGGGGTGAGCTGCCCTGGCATTCCTTCGATCAAAAGGGTTTCGGGCCTGCCCACCACGAGTGCGAGGTGCCTGATGCCTGTCCAGGCCGGGCGCCGTCCCGACGGGCTTTCGTTCACTCCAGCGGATCGTCGCGGAATTCCTGGGCCAGATCGACAAAGGGTTTCTGCGCTTCGAGCCAGAGGGGGTCCTGCCTGAGCTGGGTCATCGTTTTGGTCGTGTGATTGCAGAAAAGGTAGGCGGCCGGGCCCAGACGAACACAGGCATCGAAGTGGGCGCCCGGTGCATTCGGGGCGAATTCAAAGTCGCCGACGGCCAGTTTCTTGCCTTCCAGTTCCACCTGCAGCGGCGCGATGTCGGTCTTGAACCGGCGCTGATAGCTTTCGGCGCGCGGCCCGTGGTAAGCCAGAATGGCGCCTTCCTGCCGGGCAAGTTTCACCAGCACCCACTCGTCGAAGAGTGGCTTCTGGTAAAGAGCGTTCATGCGGCCGGTGGCGAGGATGACGGCAGAGCGGGCGTCAGCGAGATTCATGAAACGGATTTTCCTGTCTTCGCTCGGGTGTGGCCAGAAGATTATTGGGGTAAAGGGCCGGGAACCGGTTAACCAGTCATGAAAACCAACGGGCTGGCCCAGCGGACGGTCCGCCCACGGTGCGGAGTCCGGAGCGGCGGCCGGTGACGCGCAAAACCGCGGCGTGGGAGCGGACGTTGATCCAATCTTGGCCGAACCTTTCCGTTCGACAGCCCGGCCCGGCCAAGGCAAATTGCCCGTCTCCCCATGAAAAACTCCCCTATCGTCTTTCTAGGAATGTCCGCCTTGTTCGTTACCGCCTTGTGCGCGGCCCCGGATCCCCGCTGGCTCGGCCACGATCGTGAGCGCCCGCAGCCGACCGTCGTTAATCCCGGCACCGCCAGCACCCAGGATCAGCCCGGCGTGCCGCCTTCCGATGCGATCGTGCTCTTTGACGGTAAGGACCTCACGCCCTGGGTCGCCATGAACGGCAGCCCCACCAAATGGGTGGTGAAGGACGGGGCCTTGGAATGCGTCCCCGGGAGCGGTTATATCCGCACGCTCCAGTCGTTCGGCGACTGTCAGCTCCATGTTGAGTGGGCCGCGCCGGCGCACGTGCAGGGGGACAGCCAGGGCCGGGGCAACAGCGGGGTGTTTTTCGGTTTCAACCGGTATGAGATCCAGGTGCTGGATTCGTACGAGAACAAGACCTATGCCGACGGTTCCGCGGCCTCGATCTACGGACAATACCCGCCACTGGTGAACGCCAGTCGTCCTCCGGGGCAGTGGCAGACCTATGATCTTATCTGGACCGCCCCGCGCTTTGACGCCGAGGGCAAACTGGTCTCCAAGGCCTATGTCACGGTGTTGCACAACGGCGTGCTCGTGCAGAACAACGTCGAGTTCACCGGGCCCGATCCCTGGATCGGCCGCCCGCCGTACGAGGCGCACCCGGAGCGCCTGCCGATCGCCTTCCAAGACCACGGCAATCCTGTGCGCTTTCGCAACATCTGGGTCCGCGAGCTGGGCGAACACCGTCACCCGGAGTTCATGCTGCCCGACGCCCTGCTCGATACCTATGTCGGCGAATACGGCCCTCCGGGGCAGTGGAACAAGGCGAAGGTCCGCCGCCTGCCCGACGGCCTGCTCGGCCTGACGGTCGGCAACGCCGAGGTGGTGATGCACGCAGCTTCGCCCACCCACTTCTATGCGCTGACCACCGACGTACAGTGCAAGTTCGACTTCTCGGGACCGAAGAAAAAGCTGCTGGTTACCGTCGGCGAGGAGTTTTCCCGGGCCATGCAATTGGAACGGCGCGAGCCCTAGGCCCAGCGCGGCCGGCCCATGCGGGCAGGCCTTTCCTGCCCGCTTCGCACGACAGCGCCAAAAACCGGGTGGCCGTTCCGCTCCGGCCTGATTTGGGGGTTGAACAAGTTGGTCGGGCTGGGGTCTAGTGGAGCTCACTCCATGAAAACCTTTTCCCTCGTTCGTGCCCTGGTCCTGTCTGCGTTGCTCACCGCCATTCCCGCCTTCGCGGTCAATCGCACCGTCGTGATCACGGCGCCGCAAACGGTGAAGCCCGGCGCTGACATCCATGTGTCCATCGCCGTGGGCACGGACGCCACCGATGCCGAGCAGATCGGCTTCCTGCATGCGGAGTATTCCTCGGACAACGGCAAGACCTGGCAGACCAGCTACGCCGAGAAAGTCGGCCGCGTGGCCAACCGGGCCATCGATTTCAAAGCGGGCGCGGCTGGCACCGAGTCGCTCGTCCGGGTGCGCATCGCCTTCCGCGGTGGCAAGGCGGGCGACGTGGATTTCACCGGCGCGCCGATCCAGTGGGGCGACTCCTGGGGCAAGTGGACGACTCCGCCCGCGAAGTTCGCCACGATTCACGTGTCGCGCTGAGCCCGGAGCGTGCCCCCGGGGCGATGGTGGGGATTCGTGCAAACGGATCGGATCCATTTCCTTTTGTCCTGCCCAGAGCGGATCGCGAGTTGGTCTGTGAATCCAGTCAGTCTGGATGCGGCAGAAGACGTTGGCCACGGCGCTCCGGGTGCTGAGCGGGCCGTCCAGGAAAGGTTGTTGGCCGTATGGTTCCAGGCCAGAAAATGGAGTCTGCGAGCGGCCAATAGCTGAAACGGACACGGACTCAGTCCGCCTCTCGGTGCGTCCTGGTCCCACTTCGTCCTGCAGAATGAACCCGACCAGCAGCGGGCGGGGCAGAGGCGCGACCTGCTCTCAGCCAACGTTTTGAACGATATCCGGAATCGAGCCTGAAGGGACCGGTCGTGGGTGATTCGAGGTTGGGCTCAATTCCGGGCGGGTTCTGCCGATAAGAAAGGTACTACCTTTGGATCTCTGCCACGGTGTCGTTTCCAACCGGATGCGGCCCGGGCGGAACGACCCGCTGGTTACCATGAAACTCAACCTCTCGCTCAGAACCCAACTGGCGATACTCGTCCTGATCCCCCTGTGTTGCGCAGTGGGGCTGGGTGTGTTGGTGACCAAGGAACGGGTGGACGAGCTGCATAATTTTGAGGCGTTCCACACGGCGCTCGAACTGGCGGACCAGCTGGCAGAGGTCAACGAGGCCAACAATGCGGAGATGGGCAATGCCTGGTGCTGGACCCCGCATGCCGTGGCCGAAAACGGTCTCGATGTCGTCCAAAAAATCAGGGATGTCTGGGCGGAAGACGGCCAGAAACTCGACGAGCAGATGAGCCGGTTGCGGGAAATGACCCGGCAGGTCGATTTTTCCCGTTATGATCCACGCCTGCGGGAGATTCTGGGCGAGGTGGACTCGGCGTATGCCAGCTTTGCAGAACACCGGGTAAGGATGCGAGAGACGCTCGACTACAACGTCCTCATGGAACCCTACATCCAGTTGAAGCAGCGGATCCAAGCACTGTTCCCGGCCCTGCTCCGTGAGACCAGCGACAAGGAACTGGCCCAGAAGCTGACGGCCTATAACCTTTACTCGGACTACCAGAACGCCTGCGTCAAATACGTCGGCCTGATGATCTGGGCCCATCAGGTGGAGAAGTTCCCCGGGGACGGCTACGTGAACTATGAGGCCACCTACCGCGAGAGCGAGGCGCTCCTGACGCACTTCCGGATCATCGCGCCGGCGGGCATCGTTTCCCGCGTGGATGCAATCCTGCAGAGTGAGCGCGGGAAATGGGTGAATGAGAAAGTGCTGGGATTTCTGACGACGGGCGATGCGTTTTATGACTTCGCCGGGCACCGTGGCCAGGAGCAGGAGTTCAAGAGCAAGGCCGAAGCCCGCAACGCGGAGCTGGCCGGGATTCTGCGGGAAATCCGCGAGGACATCCTGGCCTATACTGACGCGAGAATCAATGGTCTGACCGCCAAGCGCAATTACGCGACCAGCCTCCTCTTGCTCATGATCATCGTAACCGTCGGCCTCACGCTCTATCTGGGCGCGGGTGTCACCCGGCTGATCGTCGACATCACCAAGGGTATCGCCGCCGGCGCCAGCCAGGTCTTTGTTGCGTCCCAGCAGATCACCCAGGCCAGCACGGCCTTGGCTCGCAGTTCGGGCGAACAGGCGGCCAGCGTCGAGGAGACCGCCGCCATGATCGCCGAAATTGAGAAAATGACGCAGGCGCACAGCGACAATGCCCGCCTGGCCACGACGAAGATCCAGGAAACCTCGCGGATAGTAACCGAGTCCAACCAGACCATGGAGGCCATGAACCGGTCGATGCGGCAGATTGCGGGCAACAGCGGTGAGACCAGAAAGATCCTCAAGACCATCACCGACATTGCCTTTCAAACCAACATCCTGGCGCTGAACGCCGCCGTCGAGGCGGCCCGCGCCGGCGAGCAGGGCGCGGGTTTCGCCGTGGTGGCCGAAGAAGTGCGGAGCCTGGCGAAACGCTCGGGCAGCGCCTCGGACAGCACCAATCTGCTCGTGGACAATTCCGCCCAGTGCATCGAAGAAGGCGCCGGTTCCGCGAAACGGGCCAATGAAGCCCTGGCCCGGGTACTCACCAGCACCACCGAGGTTCAGCAATGCGTGGCCGCGATCGATGCCGACGCGGGCAAGCAGGCGACGGCCGTCGCCGAAATCAGCCAGGCTGCCTCGCAGGTCGGCCGGATCACGCAGACCACGGCGGCCAACGCCCAGCAGTGCGCCGCTTCGGCCCTTTCCCTCACGGAACAGGCAACCAATCTCGAAAAGTATGTCCAACAGCTGACCGACATGGTCTACGGTCCGGGCAAGGCCTCCGTCAATCTTCGCGCGCCAGAGCCGTCCGAAGCCGCGCCAGCGAAACCGACGGCCTCGGTCGGTGGGATGCGGTCATCCCCAAGAAAGCCCGTCCGTCCGTCCGCTCCGGCAGCCGCGCGTTGAGCGACGTCCCCCGTCGCCGCGTTCAACTCGCGGCAAATCCGGCGGCGATGCCGCGGAGGTAGGCGATCGAGCGCAGCATGCCCGGGAGGGGATTGGCCTCATCGATCTCGTACTCGAGGTTCACGCAGCCGGGATAGTGCATGCGTTGGAGCTGGCGCAGGAACGGGGCGATCGGTAACACACCTTCGCCGACGATGCACTGGCTGTCCTTTTCCGTCGGTACCTTCAGGTCCTTCATGTGGACATCGAAGAGCCGGGCCCCGGCGGCCTTCGCCTCGGCCACAATGTCGGCCCCGGCCCGGGTGGCGTGGCCGATGTCGAGACAAAGCCCCATCCGCGGGTCCATGCCGTCGATGTGCTTCAGGACATCGACCGCCGACGGAAAGAATTTGTCCTCTGGGCCGTGGTTGTGGATGGCGATCTTGAGGTCGAACTCCCGGGCAAAGCGCTCGACCCGGGGCAGCGTCGCGGGTGACGGGGCCGCAACGATGAGCGGCATGCCCGCGGCCTTGGCGTACACAAAATAGGGTCGCATATCCTCGTCGGTATCTTTTTGCAGCGTGATGGTGCCGCCACCCACGATCTGCAGGCCGGCCGCTTCGTAGCGCTGCCGGGCCGCCGCCAGGGCCTCGCCGGTCAACTCATAGGGCAGGTGAAAGGATTTCAGATTCAGCCACGGCGTGCGCAGCGCGTGCATGGACTCAATCACGGCATCGACCGACAGTTTGCGAAACGAGTAGCTAGCGACACCGAAGCGCAAGGCCGGGGTGGCGGATGATGAGGCGGTCTGATTGGAGCCATTGGCTGCGACCGCGGGATGCGGGAGCGCGGCAGCAGTGGCGGCGAGTCCCGCCAGCTTGAGGAAATCACGACGGGAGGAATGAGAGGACGTTTTCATGGGGTGGGGGATGGTAGTGGGGGACCGGGAACCTCAAGCCTGGCGCGGAGAGCCACCGCGTGCAAGGAACCGTTGCGGGACCGCGCCGATTGCCTGGGTCTGGGTCCTTTGACTTTCAGGTCCGGAGCCAAATCCGCGGACCGTCACGCCGGCGGTTTCAATCACCGGGCGCCATCGGCTCACTCCTGTTGAGAAAGAAGATTGCGCCACGACCGGTGGCGAAGAAAGTGAGGTTTCCCCACCATTCCCCATGTCGTTCCGTTTCTTTGTTCTCATGCTTACTGTTGTCTCCACAGCCTTGGCGGCCGATACCGGCCGTAAACGCGTCGCCATCGTCATCGACGACGGCCCGGTGCCGGCGCACAACGCGGCGTTTCTCGAGCTCTTCGCGCGCGAGCACGTGCAGGTGACCTTCTCGCATGTCGGCAGAAACGTCGTGGCGCATCCGGAGCTGACGAAAAACACCGCGGCTGCCGGTCACGAGATCGCCAACCACTCCTACACGCATCCGCACCTGAATCCGATGTCCGCCGAGGCGGTCGAGAAGGAAGTCGGCGATACTTCGGCCGCAATCAAGACGGCGACCGGCCAGGCCCCGGCTTGGTTCTGGGCGCCCTTCCTGGAGCACGACGAACACGTCGACGCTGCCGTCAGGAAAGCCACCGGCCTCGAGCATTTCCCCTACACTCAGTATCACTTCATCAGCACCTCCGACTGGGAAGCCAGCACCACGGCCGAGCAATTCCGCGAGCGCGCCACGACCGGCATCGTCGACGGCACCGTGATCCTCATGCACGAATGGCCGGAGGTGACATTGGCCAACCTGCCCTGGGTGATCGCCGAACTAAAGAAGCAGGGCGTCGAGTTCGTAACGTTCAGCGAACTGGCCAAACAACTGCCGCGGTAGGTTTCTGCACGACGGAGCGCGGCAGCGCGGAGATGGTCAGCCCGCGGTTTGCGTCAAGGGCTGGCCCTGAAGCGCAGCGGAAGGGTGAAGGCAGCGGGTGCCCTCCGGGCAGCGAGGGAACAATGGCCGGAGGTGACCCTCGCGATTCTTCCTTGGGTCATCACCGAGCTAAAGAAACAGGGCGTCGAGTTCGTGACCTTCAGTGAACTGGCCAAGCAGTTGCCACGGTAGTTTCCTGCACGACGCAGCGCAGCAGCGCGGAGATGGTCAGCCCGCGGTTTGCGTCAAGGGCTGGCCCTGAAGTGGAGGGCCGGTCTCCTGACCGGCCGCGGCTGGTCGGGAGACCAGCCCTCCAAGGCGTTATCGTTAGGGAGTGTCTTCACAACCTGACTCGGACCGGGCATGAGATCTTCGCGGAGGTGGAATCTAAGTTTACCGTGCTGGCGGATCGTCCCCACCAGGAGCCTATGCCAATCGCTCCAAGCCGGAACAATTCAGGTGAAACGGGTTCCACCTTTCGTGGCTCTCTGATTGTGAGCGAAATTCTGCTCGAGCTGCATGGATACGGCCAAGCCGGGTCTTCCTCGCGGGCGGGTGGCCCGCGCTCCAGTCCTCCGCCCCCATGGCGTTCTCGCGGTGGGGCACTTTGGCAGGTCGGAAAAAAGCCTGCCGCCGGTGAGGCGAGCAGGCTTGGAAGCAAGCGGGGAAGACCGGAGGCGGTTACGCCGTCAGCAACGTCTTCACGTCGACCTCCATGGCCTCAGGCGGGGACTTGAAGCCGCCTTTCAAGCCCTGCTTCATCGCCGGCATCAGGACCTTGTCGCGGAATTGCAGCCAGCTCTTCTTGGAATCGTGGATTGCCAGCACCGTCCAGCCGCCCTTCGAGGGACCGGCGAGGTGGAGAATCTGACCCTTGGGGAGCTTGTTCTTGGCGGGGTGGACGGTGGCAACGGAAGCGAGATACTGTTTCTTGGTGCCGCGCGGGAAGAAATGGACGATGGCGAATGGCTTCATGGGTTACTCCTGATGGGGGTTGCGGTTGGGGAACAGCTGGCGCGTTCCGGGTGAGGGATGATCTTCGCGTCGGGCGATCGAGTCAAACGTCATACCGCCCGCTGAGAGGGGCGGGTTGCCGCCATGCGCTCAGCGGCGTCCGAGCCAGCCGCGGCGCCAGAAGTAGATCAGCAGGGCGGAGACGATCGTCAGGCAGATGCCCCAGAAGGCGAGGTAGCTGTATTTCCATTTCAGCTCCGGCAGGTTTTCGAAGTTCATGCCGTAGACGCCGGCGACGAAGGTGATCGGGATGAAGAACGACGCCATGATAGTGAGGACCTTCATGATCTCGTTCATGCGGTTGCCGACGGCCGACATGTAGAGGTCGTTCAGGCCGCCGGCCATCTCGCGGTAGGTCTCGACGATGTCCATGACCTGCACGGTGTGGTCATGGACGTCCCGCATGTAGGTGCGCACGGCAGGCGCGATGGCCTCGGTGTCCTCGTGGTGCAGCTCGCGCATGAGTTCGCGCAAGGGCCAGACCACGCGACGGAGCGAGCCGAGTTCGCGCTTCACGGCGTGCAACCGGCGCTGGACCTGCGGGCCCGGGTCGTCGAGCACGTCGATTTCCAGCTGTTCGAGCAGTTCGCCGTAGTTTTCCAAAATGGGGAAGCAATGGTCCACGACCGCATCGAGCAGGGCATAGACGAGGTAGGACGGATCGTGGGCGCGCAGACGTGAGCCGGGCTTCTGCACGCGCAGGCGGATCGGGTCCCAGCAATCACCGGCGGTTTCCTGAAACGTGAGCACGGTGTCCTTGAACAGAAAGATGCTCAGCTGCTCGTGATGCAGGGCGTCGTCCTTCCACACGAGCATCCGCGCCACGATGAAGAGATTGCCCTCGTAGGTTTCCACCTTGGGACGCTGCGAGGTGCGCAGCACATCCTCGGCGGCGAGCGTGTGAAAGCCGTGGGCGCTGCGCAGGCGGTTGACGACGTAGGGATGCAGGCCGTCGACATTGATCCAGCGCACGGTTGTGCCGGTGGGGCGCGTTGTTTCCAGACACTCGTCGATGGTGGCGAAAGTGCGGTCGGCCAGGGCGTCGGGACCGTAGTCGATGCAGCGGATTGCAATCTCGCCCGGTGCCGGCGGCTGGTCGACGCCGGTGACCGACTCGATGCCCGGCGTGGCGCCGGCCTCGGCCTTCGGGCGGCGTTTGCGTGCGGCCGGGCTGCCGCTTTGGGTCTTACGCGTCGAAGCGCGCGGGGTGCGGACCTTGGTCTCGGGGGTGGTCTCCGGACGCGGCTCGATCGGAGCGGATGCGTCACCGGTTGAATGGGGAGTCGGCATTGACGCCAGTCTAGCGATGCCCGAGGGGAATTGACACGGAAAAGTTCAGCGGTGAGCAGTGAGCGGTGAGCGGTGAGCAGTGAGCGACCAGCTGGGCACCCAAGGTGAGTCCAGGCAGATGCCCTGAATCTGCAGGCGGCGACCAGCACAGCCCCTACAACAGACTCTTGTCGTTACGCGAATAGACAGGAGTGGGACAAGCGTGGTTCGCGATAGCCTGGGGGCGCATGGGCCCGGTGCTTCAATACAACGGCGTGGGGTTCAGGAATTCCTCGACGGTTACATATTCCGGTGCGTCGGTGGGTCGGGGCGTGCCGGCCAGCAGGAAGCGCACGGGGGTGGCGGGTCCGAGGGTGATTGAAAACTGCTGAGGATCGCGTGCGAGTTCCGCCTGCATCCAGGTGAGGAAGGCGGCCAGTTCGGCGGTGTCGGCAGTGCTCGCCGGCCGGTGAGCAGCCTGCGCCAAGGTGAGATGCGGGCGGAAGTGGGCATCATAGCGATCGGGTTGCTTGAGACCGAGGCGGTTGAGCTCGGCCTTGGCGGCAACCACGACCTCGCCCCAGGCCGGGGTCGGCGCGTGCAGTTCCACGACGACTACCTCGTGGTTGGCGCCGAGGGCGACGATTTCAGATGTGAACCGTGTCGGGGTCTCCGGCCCGATGAGCGCCAGGGGACGGAGCCGGTCCAGTTCGTCCGGCTGCCAGCGCGGACCGACGTATACGACCGTGACGTGCAGGTCTTCCACGCGGGTCAGCTTGAGTGTAGGGAAACGCGCTTGGGCGGCAGGCCGCAGACCCGCCCAAGCCGTGCCGAATGCAGTATCGGCGCAGACGATGGCGGAGAACAGGCTGCCCTGCTTGGAGGCTTGGGCGACCGCCGGAGTTGCGGCGAGCGCGATGGCGAGAAGCGCAATGGCGAACAGGCAAGGGCGCATGAGCAGGAGGGCTGGCTTCACGGAGCCACAGAGTCAGCGGCGGGGCAAGACCGGGTGACGGTTGACCACGGATAGCTGAAAGTAAGCGGTGAGTTTTGAGTAGTGAGCAGTCAGCGGTGAGCGGTGAGCAGTGCGCAGTGACCTTGTGCGGGGCTGGCTGGCGGGTAGGGTGAGTCCTTCGGGTGAGCCGGAATTCAAGCAGGGTTAACCACGCCCCGATGTTTGCTTCCATTTGCGACCTGTCGTCCGTGCAGTGGCAGAACACGGTGCATGAGATCTTGCGAACTCGCAGCTTCTGGGAAATGCAGGGGCCGCGGTTCATGCGGAGATTGTTGGATCCAACGTGAACGTGGCCTTGGCTTCACCCTTTTGTGTTGGCCAAGTCCATTCTCCGTAGTCTTTGCGCTGGTGAAAATAGCTGTCTGACGACGGCTGTTACATGAAGAGGTTTGCTCAATAGTGGGCCCGGAGTGGCCAGATTGAAGCAGGGGCGCTGGTTCTTTGGATTTAGGTAATTCTGTCGGAAAATATTACAGATTTACAGGACTGTTCGTGGCCAATGACTCAGGGTCTCATTTTGATCGAAAAATTTTATTCATTATCGATGAATCGATTGCGGGAGAATAATGAAGCAGAGAATCCGCGGCCTGTGATTTGGCATGCGGTGAGCTAAATTCTTAACGCATTCTAGTTGATTTCCCCTCCAGGGAGCATCCTTCACTCCAACCATCCACCCCATGAACCTCCGTCATCTCTCTGTCGCTGCAGCATTTTTGATCACGGGCCTTGTCGCCCACGCCTTCCCGATCGCGATTTCGGGCACCGAAGGCTACAAGGTATACGTCGGTAGCACCAATGACATCATCGCCACCTACGAGGGCAACAGTGCGGCCTACAGCAATGATCTTTATCTCCAGGGATGGGGGTTTGTGTTCAACAACCATGCTAACGCGGTGGGCGATACCGTGAATCTCGGTTCATTTGCCGTCGGCACCGAGTTGGTGTTCCGTTTGTATGTGAACAATACCGGATACAGTTACTACACCGGTGATGCATCCCGCAATCCCGATAACAACTTTCACGCCCGGGTGCAAAGTGACTGGGCGCCCTCCACGACATTGGTGAGCTTCGAGGATCTCTACAACGGGCCGTTTGATTACAATGATCTCAGCTTCTCGTTTACCAACACGCAGGGTTCGCAGGAGCCTCCCTCGGTGCCCGAGACGCTGCCGACCGCCGGCGCGTTGCTGCTTGTGTTTGCCGGGATGGTGGCCGCCCGTCGCCGGGTTTGAGCGACCGGTCGCTGGTTAATTTTCACCCGCCTCGGCCACGAGGCGGGTTTTTTGTGCCCGGACGCGAAAGGTGTGATCGTCACGAAGGTGATATCCTGCGCGATGTGTATGAAAAGCGACGGCCGCTGCTCAATCCGCCAGTGGTGCCGGCGAAGGAATTGGGGTTTCACACCTTGATTGGCCTCAAGAAACCGCCAGAGTCGCAGAAGAAAAACGGACTATGAGCGATTCACCGATGCGTTGTGCGATGACGGGTGTTGAGATCCGGGACTCGGGGGGTGGCGTGTGGGATGATGGTGAGTGGATCAGCTGGGCCTACATTAACCAGCAACTGGACGAACAGGAAAATGACGCCCAGCCGCTTGAGGAACTTGAAAACCTGGAGGAAGAGGAAGATCGCGAGCCCAGTGCCGAGCTCATGTTTCGGATCCTCGCGGCCAAAGAGCACTTTGAGAACACGCTGGATGAGATTTCGCGGGATTGGGGTGCCATAGGGGAGGCATACGCGAAGGAGAAGTTTGATATTCAACTTTGCCGCCGGGCAAACGCCGCCGGCCACGATGGACGTTGGAAAAACGAATTGGTCGAGATCAAGACGATCACGCCGCATAAACGCCGCCCCTTTGTCCGGGTCAAACATGCCGGCAACTTCAGCCTGCTGCTGGCGATCCGGTTCACGCCCGAATGCCGGGTAGAGGCACGCTACCTGCCCCGGGATGAATTGCCGCCAGCTAACGGGCAGGAATACGCCTACGTTGAATGGAGCCGAATGCACCGGATGTTAGCCAAGCATTGGCGGCAGGCTGGATGCTAAAGTTTGGAGAGACAGGCCAGCCGTTTGAGCAACTGGGGCTGGTTGCGCGTTTGCAGCTCATGCTCCCAGATGCGAATCACGGTCCAGCCATATGCTCGGCACTGTTGCCCGCTTCTGCGGGCCCATGTGTTTGTCCCCGGTTCTCGCGCGCCATTCGTCGCGAAACCGAGGCAAAAGGCGCGGTTCACGCGGCGGCCACGCGCCTTGTTGCCCTCGATCTTCGTCTGCCAGAAGAGGGCTTTGGTTTTGGGTTGGGTGCCGTCCTTCGGGCGGCCGTGCCAGACGCAGCCGTCTACGAAGGCGGCGGTCTTTAGCTACGTTTTCTCAAGGAGATGCCGTCTTGAATTGGTATGCTTACGTCAGGCCAGACATCGACGGGGAGGATTTAGTCCTCGAAGCTAATCGCGTCATCAGGACTCGGCCACCTGCTAGGAACTGGTGGAGGCGTTCCATGACGTCGTCGGCGATTTCGTGTTGGGCTTCGAGTTCGTTCGGGTAGATGAGGTGGTAGCCTTGATCATCATACCAAGCAGTGATGGTGCCTTCGCAGACGGTGTTCGTGATAATGGCTTAGGGGGAGCGAATGGGTTGCCGTGACATTTGCATCGGCCGAGGATGTTCCAAAATAGAACACTATTCAAGGGCGGACCTGGTAATCTGGGCGTGTGGGTGTTCCAAAAAAGAACAATAATCTTGTCGGTAAACGCGTTAAGAAAGCTCGCTTGGGCCTTAAGCCGAAGATTTCTCAGGACGCGCTATCGGGTAGACTGGCAGGACGGGGTGTGACGATAGACCGTGCGGGAATTGCCAAGCTCGAAGCTGGTAGCCGATACGTCTCTGATTTTGAAGTGAAGGCCTTGGCTGCGGCGCTAGGGGTTACGGTCGGTTGGCTGTTGGGCAGTGAAAGCTGACGTCCATGCCTAGAGCCAACGACATCATCCCTTATTATGAGATGTGCCAGAGGGAGGGCACGAGCCTGCAGCGAGGCATGAACTTCCGTCTGCACGGGAAGCATTCAGTGATTCTGATGTCCGTCCGCCACAACGCACCCTACGCCGACCGGGTAGAAGAAGAGGGTAAAGTGTTGATTTACGAAGGGCACAACGAGAACAAGACGGTTCTATGCAAATACCCTGAGCTGGTTGATCAGCCCGAGTTCACAAAGACAGGACGCCCGACGGAGAACGGGAAGTTCAAGAAAGCAGCCTTGGCCTTCAAGGCGGGCTCTCAACCGCCGGAGCGAGTCCGAGTCTACGAGAAGATCAAGGACGGTATCTGGTCCTACAATGGCGTGTTTCACCTCGAAGACGCTTGGGTTGAGCAGGCGGAAAAGCGGAAGGTGTTTAAGTTCAAACTGACTGCCGTTGAGGGTGAAGAGGATGACACTCAGCCAGTTCCTTTTAACCCGAACCCCGGGCGAATGATTCCGACCTCGGTTAAGCGAGAGGTCTGGAAGCGTGACGGTGGTAAGTGTGCGCAATGCGGGTCTGACAAGAATCTTCACTTTGATCATATCATCCCGTGGTCCCGCGGGGGCTCCTCAACTAAGGTAGAGAACATCCAGTTGCTCTGCGCCGCTCATAATTTGAGCAAGAGTGACGATATTTTGTAGTCGCTGGATTCTGACTTTCAAAATCAGGTCAGGGAGGGCATTTTGAAACTATGAAAACCGAGCCAACCTTCCGAGTGAAGTTTTCGAATCGGGGGCGGGTGACGATTCCGGCGGCGGTACGGAAGAAGTATTGCCTCAAAGGCGGGGTAAAGGTGGCGCTTGAGGTGACTCCATCTGGGGCGTTTCTTTTGAGGCCGATTGCGGCACGGAAACCCTGATAGCTATTCCTGCTTTCCATAGAGACGTCCGCCCTCAGTTGAGATGTTGCCGTTGGGCCAGACGTCGACGGGTAGGACGAATTCGTCGGTGTTGATGGCGTCGTCGAAATCACGTTGCCCGTCCAAGAACTGTTGGATGCGGATAAGCTGGTTGTCGGCGATCTCGCGCTGGGCCTCCACTTCAGTGGCGAAAACCACGGGGTGGTCTTCCTCGTAGCAGGCGGGCATGATGCCTTGGAATACGGTGGGGCAGAAGATCGCGAAGCCGGAGCGGATGGGTTGGTTGGATTTTGGCACCCGCAGACCTTAGCCGAATGTGGACTAACAAACCACGGACGATGAGTCACAATCGCGTAGGAAAGCGCGATTGGGGCGCCCCGTTGCTGACGGCCGTCAGCCCGGGGGGTGTCCGCAAATCTCGCCCGTCATCCGTGGTGAAATCGCGGCAACGGGGTTGGGGTCTTGGCTCTGGGGGGGGAGGAGCGTGGAGCGGAGAGCAGGGAGCTAGAGGAGGGGCGTGCGGGCTAACGGTCGGGCGGATCGCGGAGGGCTGGCAGAAGGGTTGTTGGGGGTGAAGGGCACGAACGTCCGGTCGGAGACCGGACCTACTGGGTGGGGCTCGGGAACTCTGACTTGGGATCCTGTAATCCCGTGCAGGATGCGGTCACGTCAGGGCGGCGCGGATTTTGGCCGCGAGGTCTTCCGCCGAGAAAGGTTTCTGCAGAAAATTCACCTCGTCCTCCAGGATGCCGTGGGGTGCGATCACCTTGGCGTCATAGCCCGACATGAAGACGCATTTCATCGCGGGGTGCCGGACCCTCAGTTGCTCGGCCAGCTCGCGGCCGTTGAGCCCGGGCATGATGACGTCCGTCAGGAGCAGATGGATGGGGTCGACGCTGGCCTCGGCTGTTCGCAGTGCCTCGGCCGGGGTCGCGGCGACGAGCACCTGGTAGCCAAGCCCGTCGAGCATCATCTTGCTGATCCGTAGCACCTTCGCCTCGTCTTCTACCAGGAGGATTGTCTCATGGCCACGCCCGGGGGGTGGTTTCTGCCCGGCCGGCGTAGCGGCGGGTGCGCTGTTGGCGGCATGGCGGGGCAGGAAAACGCGGAAGGTGGAGCCCTCGCCAGGAGTGCTGGCGACGGTGATCGCGCCCTGATTCTGGGTCACGATGCCATACACCGTGGCCAGGCCAAGGCCGGTGCCTTGATTCATTTCCTTCGTGGTGTAGAACGGCTCGAAGATATGAGCCAGGACCTCGGGAGTCATGCCAGTACCGTTGTCACTGACGCTCAACCGGACGAAATCGCCGGACTGGATGCCGGGATGAGCGGCACAAAACGCCGGATCGAGGATGACATTGCACGTTTCGAGCGTGATTCGGCCGGTGCCATTGACCGCATCCCGCGCGTTGACGCACAGGTTGGTCAGGATCTGATCGAGTTGGCTTGGATCGATGCGCACGGGCCACACGCCGGCGCCAGGTTGCCAGGCGAGTTGGACGCCTTCACCAATCAGCCGGCGAACGAGCTGGAGGGTGCGTTCAATCGCTTCGTTCAGATCGAGGACCTTCGGCGCGGTGGCCTGGCGCCGGGCAAACGTCAGCAACTGGCTGGTGAGGGCGACAGAGCGGTCCGCGGCGGAGCGGATCTCCTGCAGGCTCTCTCGCGCCGGGCTGTCTGCAGGCAGATCGAGCAAGGCGAGCGACGCATTGCCCAGAATTGCCTGCAACATGTTGTTGAAATCATGGGCGACACCCCCGGCGAGGCGGCCTACAACCTCCATTTTCTGGGATTGGGCCAATTGCTCCCGCAGTCTTCCGCGTTCCGCCTCCGCCTGCCGGCGGTCGGTGATGTCGCGGACGATCTCCCACCAGCCGGCCGGCTGGCCGGACTCGTCCCGCAAAAGAAAAGCGCGGGACTCGACGGGGAAGACCGTACCGTCCTTGTGCCGGTATTCCTTTTCATGAACGTCGGAATATCCGCGCAGGACGATCTGGTTCTGGCGGCGATCCTGCTCCCGCGCGTGCCAGGCCGGGGGCGTCAATTCCCGGTCGGTCCGCTCCATCAGTTCGCTTTCCGTGTAGCCGACCAGTTCACAAAACGCCGGGTTGATGTCGTTGATCCGGCCGTCCAGATCGAAGCGGACGAAGGCGTCGGTCATGCTCTCATGAAGTTCCCGGTATTTCTTCTGCGAGCGGCGCCATTCGCTTTTGCGCCGTTGCGCCACCACGGCCAGCGCGACCGCCACCAGGAGAAGCAGGGTGAGGATGGTGACGCCGGTCCACAGCCAGCGGATACGGTGCTGCTTCTCCACAATGTCGCCGATGATATTGGCGGTCATGTTGGGGAAGAAGATCCACTTCTGCATGAGCTTCTCCAAACTGCCATCCGCGACCATGGACTGCATGCCACTCCGGATCGCATCGGCCACGGCGGCACTCGGCTTCCGGGCGCCGAGCGCCATGTTGCGGGTTGGTGAGCGAGTGGGCAGTACGCGCAAGGCGACTTGTTCTCCGTCCAACAGGGTGGCGAACAATGTGTACTGGTCGATGTAGGCGGCGTCGCTTCGTCCGGAGAGCATGGCATCAACGGCGTCGCGGCTGCTCTCCGTCGGCACCGGTTTAAAGGACGCAAGCAGGCGCGGCAGGGTATCCCGATGGATGCGGTAATTGACAAAGCTGATGCGACCATCGAGCAGATCCGGCAGATCACGGACGGGGCTGTCAGCGCGCACCAGAAAGCAGGATTCGGCCTGCAGATACGGTTCCGTATGATAGAGTGTGCTCGGCCGGTCGGGGATCACTGATTTGAGCACCCACAGGTCGATATCGTTTTGGCCCATTTCCTCAAGGTGATGCCAGGCGAGCTTGATGCCCTGGCGGCGGGCCGATTCCTGCACCAAATCGACCGCCAGTCCGGCGGGCTGGCCGTCCGCGTTCTGGAAATGCAGCGGGGCGTCCTGACCGTAGCCGATGCGGTAGACCCGATCGTGATCAAAGCGGGGAGGACTGAATTCAGTCCACGCCACGATCCCAACGGCGACGAGGAGGAGCGTCACTGCAATGATCCTGAAAAGTCGGCGACGGGCGGACCCGGCTGGTTGATTGGTCGTCACTGACCTAACATCCCCTGCCGGTCCCGAATGTCTCAAGCCAATTTGGCGGCGGGTGGAGGCCAGGCCTAGCAGCCGTCAAGGCCGGCACCGATGAGGGGCTCCCACAGGAATCAGGAGTCACGGGGTGATGGCTTAGGATTTGTTGTCCGCAACGAGCACGGCCCACTGGGACCAGCCGTCACTGTGTTATGGCTCGGCGAGCGTGGGCCATCCACCTTGGAGTGGAGGGGAGCTCGCGACCTGCAGTGGTTCGCCGGCGAGGGGTGGGCTGGCTGAAGGGCTGTTGGGGGTGAATGGCACGATCGTCCGGTCGGAGACCGGACCTACGCTAAGGCTACGAAGGGCATCCTTCGTCCTCGCTCTGCTTGGCGAAGACGAAGCACGCAAGTGATTCGCTGGGATGGCCGCGCCATCCGTAGCCATTTCGAGTACGCTGCATGAAAAACGCCCTACTACGCTGAAGCTACGAAGGGCATCCTTCGTCCTCGCTCTGCTTGGCGAAGGATGGTGGATCTGGAGGGACTCGAACCCCCGGCCCCTTGGTTCGAAGCCAAGTGCTCTATCCAACTGAGCTACAGATCCGGGCCAGCGCGGCGGGTGGGTGGTCCGGCGCTGGCGGAAAAGGACTCCGGAAACGGGTGGTTGGCGAGAGGAAAGCTGCGGGCTTGCAGCGGGAGAAGGGAGAAGGGAGCGGGGAGGAAGAGGCATTGCTTGGCAGGCAGGGCGCAAGCGTCCGGTCGGAGACCGGACCTACTGGGTGGGAGGGTTGCCGGGGTCTCGTCGCTTCGCTTGGGGTGATAGGCGGAGGGTCGATTAGAATCCAAACTTGCGAGGGTGCGGGCGGTGGGTAGGGTACAGGTATGAAGCCGAGCGTCATCACCGTTGATCCAGAGATCATGAGCGGGGCGCCGTGCTTTGCGAACACCCGGGTGACGGTGCAGTCACTTTTCGACTATCTGGATGGTGGGCATCCGCTGACTGACTTCTTGGAAGATTTTCCTACGGTTACTGCGGAGCAGGCGCATCAGCTGCTAGCTGAAGCCAAGGCACATGTGATGGCAGTGGCTGAAGAGTAAGCGTCATGCGCGTCCTGTTTGATGAGTGCCTGCCGGCCAGATTGGCTCGTGACCTCGTCGGACACGATGTCAGCACAGCACCCAAAATGGGGTGGGCCGGTTTGAAAAATGGAGCGCTCCTGACTCGTGCTGTGGCCGCCGGTTTCGATATCTTCCTGACCGTGGACAAGAATTTGCCCAAACAGCAGAAACTCGAGGGCTATGCCATCTCCGTGGTGGTACTGCGATGTTCGACCAATGACATTGCTGACCTCAGGAAACTCGTGCCGGGACTGCTGACCCATCTGCCTGAAGCAAAAAAGGGGGAAGCGTTGATTGTCGGCTAGGCAGCCCTCAGAGACGCGGGCCCTCCCGGAGGAGGCGGGCGTCGTCGAGCGACGCCCCTACATGTTGAGCAAGGCGCGCTAGGGACAACGCGCCCTAGCGTCCGGTCGGAGACCGGACCTACTTGAGGGACAGGTCGTTTACTTTGACCTCTTTGATGGCCCACGAATGAGCGAGGAGCAAGGAGCGTGGAGCCAAGGGCCAGGGTTATTTCAACGAGAGATCGTTAACTTTGACCTCTTTGATCGCCCATTTCGTGACCCGCCTTCGCGCGAGGCTTCGGCGCGGCAAGCGGTAAGGCCTATTTCAACGAGAGATCGTTTACTTTAACTTCCTTTATGGACCACTTCGTGACCGTTAATCCCTTCGAGGTTCGCGTCGAAACGGGGATTGTTGTCAAATCGAAGTCGAGCTCGCGCACGCGGGCGCCGCTGCGGCCGTCCAGGGAGATGTGGACGCTCTTGGGCATGTCCTTTTCCTTGGTCTGGATGTCCAGCCAGACGATCTTGGAGTTCTCGGATTTGGCCAGGGGGTAGAGCTTGTCGCGGCTGAGGCCGCCGATCTGGAACTTCTTGGCGAAGGCCTTCCCGCTCTCGCCGTCCTGGTAGATCATCGTGTAGAAACTCTGGTCGCCTTCCTTGGGCCAGATGGCGACGTGCAGGATATCGCGGCCCATGAAGGTCTTGTCGGCGACCTTGGTGACCTTGAGGGAGCAGTCCTTCATGATGGTGAGGACGCTGTCGAGGATGGTGCACTCGGTGACGAATTCGTGCTGGCGCCAGTTCAGGCCGATGAAGCCGTCCTCGCGGTTGACGTAGAGGCGCTGGTTGGCGGAGACGACGGCGGCGGCGTCGATCTGCTCGATCTCGTCGTAGCTGGTCTTCCGCTTGATGCCCTTGCCGTATTTCTCCTGCAACATCTCGAACCAGGCGACGGCGTACTCGGTGAGTTTCTTGAGGTTGGCCTTCGTCTCCTTGATGCCTTCCTCGATCTTCTTCATCGCCTCGTCGGCTTGGAAGCGGTTGTAGGCGGAGATGCGCTTGATGCGGATCTCGGTGAGACGGGTGATGTCGTCGTCGGTGACCTCGCGGCGGAGATCCTTGATGAAGGGTTTCAGGCCGCCGCGGATCTCGGCGAGGACGGATTCCCAGGTCTTGGACTTTTCGATGAGGCGGTAGATGCGCTCCTCGATGAAAATGCGCTCCAGGGAATCCCAATGCCACTGCTGCTCGAGTTCGCCGAGCTTGATCTCGAGTTCGCGCTTGAGGAGTTCCTTGGTGGCCTCGGCGCTGGCCTTGAGGATGTCGCGGACGCCGAGGAAGTGGGGCTTGTCCTGGCCGGTCTTGGGATCGCGGACGATCACGCAGGCGGCGGGGTTGAGCTGCACCTGGCAGTTGGTGAAGACGTAGAGCTGCTGGATGACCTTGTCGGGCTCGGAACCCTGCGGGAGGTGGACCAAGATCTCGACCTTGTCGGCGGTGTTGTCGTCGACGTGCTTGACCTTGATCTTGCCCTTGGCGTTGGCGGCGAGGATGGACTCGATGAGGGAGGTGGTCGTGACGCCGTAGGGGAGCTCGGTGATGGCGAGGAGGTACTTTGAGCGTTCCTCGATCTTGGCGCGGACCTTCACCTTGCCGCCGCGTTCGCCGTCGTTGTATTCCGAGAAGTCGGCGGTGCCGCCGGTGGGGAAGTCGGGGAGGATGCGGAAGGTTTTTCCCTGAAGGTGGTTGATCGCCGCGCGGCAGAGGTCGTTGAAGTTGTGCGGAAGGATCTTGGTCGAGAGACCGACCGCGATGCCGTCGGCGCCCTCGAGGAGGACGATCGGGAACTTGGCGGGGAGGGTGATGGGCTCCTTGTTGCGGCCGTCGTAACTGAGCTGCCAGGGCGTGGTCTTCGGGTTGAAGAGGACGTCCTTGGCGAAAGCCGTGAGGCGGGCCTCGATGTAACGGGGGGCGGCGGCATCGTCGCCGGTGAGGAGGTTGCCGTAGTTGCCCTGCGGCTCGATGAGCCAGGCGCGCTGGCCGATGGACACGAGGGCGGCGCCGATCGAGGCGTCACCGTGCGGGTGGAGCTTCATCGTGGCGCCGACGACGTTGGCAACCTTGTGGAAACGGCCGTCATCCATGTCCCAGAGGGTGTGGAGGACGCGGCGTTGGACGGGCTTCAGGCCGTCGTCAATGTGCGGGACGGCGCGGTCGAGAATGACGTAGGAGGCGTAGTCGAGGAACCAGTTGCGATAGGCTTGCGCCAAGGGGGCCTGCTCGTCCTGGACCTTCTGGCCTTTCGGGCGCTTGGGCGGCGGCGGCTCGGCAGTGTCAGCAGTAGGCAGTGAGCTGTCAGTAGTGTCGGAAGGCTCGGGAGCGGAACGCTCCGGGATCCTGTCACTTGCCGAGGAGGGGGCCTCGGGCGCGGCGTCGAGGGGGAGTTCCGGTTGTTCGTTCTTCTTGGAGGGCTTGCGTTTCGCCATGGGCAACACAGGTCTAGGCGGCGAAAGAGCCCGAGGGGAAGCCTAAAGGTGGGAGGATGCTCGCGGACGCTCGCGTGGGGTCTGGGATCTGGGTTCTTGGGTCTGGGGTAGTGGCCGGTTCGGGCATGGCGGGTGGGGCTGGGATCGGGTCTTGAGTCCCGGCTTCCTGGTCTTGGGTTGGGAGCCGGAGCGAGATTGGCGAAGGTCACGCTATTGAGGTTGGTCTGCATCTGCGTGAGGACGTGCGACGGAAAGCGAAATCAACGACTTGCTGCGGATGAGAAACGCGCACGTTTGCGCAGATGTCATCGGCGCCAATCTGTTGTGGAAACGGAGTCGCGCGGCGCGCGAATTTCTAGCGGGCAATCGCCGTCGTAAAGGAGCTGTAAGCTTCCGGAGATCGATACACTTCAGGTTGAACCTGCGGATCAATGCGTCGAACAACCGGCCATCGACATGCAGACAGCAAAGTTTCTCTCCACCGTTCATGCTCTCATTCTCCTCACGACCGTCTTGCTCGCAGTTCCGGCCAGTCACGCGGCTTCGGCGACGGTCCTCGCCGGTCAGTCGGTGACGCTGACGACCACGTGCGATGGCACGGCGCCGTTTGCCTACAAATGGTACAAGGACGGCACGCTCCTGAGTGGCGTCACGGGGGCGAATTACACCATCAACAATGTCCAGCCGGGCCATGCGGGCGTTTACCACTCGGTCGTTTCCAATTCGGCGGGCTCCACCACGGCAGCAGGTGCGGTCATGCTGGTCGCCATCGCCGCGGCGCCGGTCATCACGACGCAACCTTCTGGCAAGGGGGTGGTCGTGGGTGCGGGGGTGAGCTTCTCAGTGGTGGCAACCGGAATGCCGGCGCCGACCTACCAGTGGCGCCGGAACGGGGTGGATATCAGCGGGGCCAATGCCGCGACGTTTGCAATCGCCAGTGTGACCGCCGCGCAGGCCGGCACCTATACCGTGGTCGCCACCAATTCAGTCGGTTCTGTGACGAGTGCGGGAGCCTTGCTCACGATCAACACGTTGCCGGTCATCACGACCCAGCCGGCCGGCAAGACCGTGACCGCGGGGACGGGAGTCTCTTTCACCGCCGCCGCGAGCGGAACGCCGTCGCCGACCTATCAATGGCAGAAGAACGGCGTGAACATCCTCGGCGCGACGGGTGCGACCTACAGCCTGTCTACGACGACCGTCGCCGACGCCGGCACCTATCGGGTCGTGGCGACGAACGTCGTCGGCGCAACCACCAGCAGTGGCGCGGTGCTCACCGTGAATGTGCCGATCACCGTCAACGCCCCGACTAACCTGACGGCCCTGGCCGGCAACGGCGTGATCACGCTGGGGTGGGCGGACAAGTCCAGCAATGAAGCCGGCTTTGAGGTCCAGTACTCGCTTGATGGCATCAATTTCCTGCCGGCGGGCACGGTCGGGACCAACATCACCGCGTATGCCGACCTTGGCCTGCCCGACGCCACGACCTTTTATTACCGGGTGCGGGCGTTCCTCGGGACGACTTTCTCAGGTTTCTCCAACACCATCAGCGCGACGACCCCGGCGGCAGTCGTCAAGTGGCAGCGCGCCGACATTGGCGGCGTGGGCGTGGCCGGCTCCGGCAGCGAAGGACCGACGATGATCACCGTGAGTGGATCGGGTGGTGACATCTGGAGCACGGCGGACGCTTTCCGCTACGTCTACCAGCCATGGAGTGGCGACGGCGTGATGATCACCCGTGTGGCCAGTCTGGACAACACCCACACCTGGGCGAAGGCGGGCATCATGTTCCGTGAGAGTCTGGACGCCAATGCGCGCAATACCTTCGTGTATACCACGCCGAGCAACGGCTACAATTTGCAGATCAGAAGTGGCACCGGGGCGGTAACAACCACGCCCAACAAGGTCGCCGGTGGCACCCCGGTCTGGCTCAAACTGCAGCGGGCCGGCAACTTCTTCACGGCCTCTTACTCCGCCGACGGGCTCGTCTGGAAAGTCCTGAGCACGCAGACTGTGGCGATGGCAGCCAACCTCCATGTCGGTCTGGCGGTGACATCGCACAACAATGCGGTGAGCACGATCGCCGTGTTCGAGCAGACCTACCTCGGCACCGGGTCCGCCCCGCAGGCTCCGGACAATCTCACGGCGACCACCAGCAGCGGAGCCGTCACGCTGGCGTGGAACGACCGGTCGGCCAACGAGGCGGGATTCGAGATCCAGTATTCGGTCGGCAACGGCGCTTTCCTGACCGCCGGCACCGTCGGACCCAATGTCAAAACCTACACGGACGCAGGTCTGCCGGATGCGACGAAGTTTACCTATCGGGTGCGGGCGTTCCTCGGCACGACGTTCTCGCCATTTTCCAACCCGGTCAGCGTGACAACGCCGCCGCCGAAGGCGAACTGGGTGCGCGCCGACATAGGTGGCGTGGGCGTGGTCGGCTCGGGCAGCGAAGGCCCGACCATGATCACGGTGAGTGGCTCCGGGGCGGACATCTGGAGCACGGCCGATTCCTTCCGCTACGTCTATCAACCCTGGGCCGGCGACGGCGTGATGATCACCCGCGTGGCCAGCCTCGACTACACCCACGCGTGGGCCAAGGCCGGCTTGATGTTCCGCGAGACCCTCGTCACCAATGCGCGCAACGTCTTCCTGTTCGCGACCCCGGGCAGCGGCGTCAATCTGCAGACCCGCACGAGTGTCGGCGGCATAACGGTGACCAAGGCTACGGCGACCGGAAGTGCCCCGGTCTGGCTGAAACTGGCGCGGAGCGGCTCGGTCTTCACCGCCTCCTACTCGACCAACGGCCTCTCGTGGATGGTGTTGAGCACGCAGACGGTCGCCATGGCGGCCAACCTTTACGTCGGCTACGCGGTGACTTCCCACGACAACACGGTGAGCACCATCGCGGTGTTCGACACTTTCCCGATCACGGTGCAGTGACCGCGGTCAGTTGGGTTGGCCGTGTTGGGCGCAACCGGTGGAAAAGGCGGCTCAGACCGCGAGCTCGGGCCAGGCGCGGACGGTGGGACGGTTGTCAGCCTGGTTCCAGGTGTAGGCGCGGAGGAGGGCGACCATCAGGTCGTCGATGCGCAGAGGCTTGGTGAGGAAATCATGCATGCCGGCATTGATGCAGGCGTGGTAGTCCTCCACCCGGGCATTGGCCGTGAGGGCGAGAATGTACGGCGGCTGGTCAGACGGGACCAGCAGGCGGAAACGCCGGGTGGCCTCCAATCCATCCATTTCGGGCATCTGCATGTCCATCAAAATGAGATCGTAGGGCTGCCGCGCGAGGCACTGGAGCGCCTCCACGCCGTTGGCGGCCATGTCGGCGCGGTAGCCAAGCTTTTCCAGGCTCAGCAGGATGACCTTGCGGTTCACGACGTTGTCCTCCGCGACGAGAATGCGCAGCGGATGGCGCGTGGCGAACTGGCGGTCGTAGATCGGGGCCAGCTGGGCGGGCGACACCATCTTGGCCGACGAGAACTTCAACACCTGCAAGATGGCCGAGTAGAGTTCGCGCGGTTTCACCGGCTTGGTCATCTGCGCAGTCACCATCGGGCTCAGGTTGCGGTCGAGCCCGCCCTTGGAGGTGAGCAAAATGATGGACGGAACCGACAGGTCGGGTCGGCTGCGCAGGAAGGAGGCGAGTTCCAGCCCGTTCATCTCCGGCATCTGGTAATCGAGCAGGACAAGATCGAACACCGTGCCTCGCTCGAATTCGACGAGGGCGGCCGGTCCGCCTGCGACACAGGTGACCTTGATGCCCCAGTGGGTGAGCTGTCGCTCGAGGATGCGGCGGTTGATGTCGTTATCGTCCACGACGAGGAAGTGGCAGGCCCGCAGGTCGATGGTCGTCTGCTGGGCGGCGGTGTCCTCTTCAAGGGAGGGGCCTTCGCCGGCCTGGATCGTGAAGACGAAGGAGGTGCCGCGACCGGGCTCGCTGGTGACGGAGATCTTGCCGCCGAGAAGATCGACCAGCCGGGCGCTGATGGCCAGGCCCAGTCCGGTGCCGCCGAAGCGGCGGGAGGTGGAGGCATCGACTTGGGAGAATGCTTTGAACAGCCGGTCCATCCGGTCCGCCGGGATGCCGATGCCGCTGTCCTCGACGACAAACCTGATGGTCCAGCCCTGATCGGCCTGCTCGGCGCTGACGGACACGGTGATGCCGCCCTGCTCGGTGAATTTCAGGGCATTGCCGACCAGATTGACGAGCACCTGGCGCAGCCGGGTGCTGTCACAGATCACCTGATCGGGCACGCTGCCCTCGATGTAGAGGCCCAGTTCGATGTTCTTTTCCGCAGCGCGTGAGGTGAAGAGATCGAGCACCTGCTCGACACAAAGGCGGAGGTCGAACGGGTGGGCCTCGAGATCGAGCCGGCCGCTCTCGATCTTGGAGAAGTCGAGCACGTCGTTGATGATGTCGAGGAGCGCGTCGCTGCTGGTGCGGATGGTCTCGACATAGTCGCGCTGTTCGGCGGAGAGGGGCAGATCGAGCAGGAGGCTGCTCATGCCGATGATGGCGTTCATCGGGGTGCGGATCTCGTGGCTCATGTTGGCGACGAAATCGCTCTTGGCGCGGTTGGCCGATTCGGCGGCCAGCATCGCCGATCGCAGGACCGACTCGGTCTGGTTGCGCTGATGGACGAGGTCCTCGATCATGGCCGAGATGGTGAGCAGGTCGTCCGGGCCGGTGGTCGCCGGGCCATCCGCGACGTGAAGGGCCTGCACGGAGGCGCGCAAGCGGCCGAGCACGGTCTCGTTGCGGATGTTCTGTTGTTTCAGGCGGTCAATGGCGGCGCCCAGCTCCTGGGAACTGATCTTCATGGCACGATCCAGCAGATGCCGGTCGGAATCCGACTGGATGTAGGCGGCGTCGATGGCGGACAGGAACGCCGGCCAATCCGCGGGCGGGCTGGTTTCGGTGGCGCCGTGGCGCCGGAGCTGGCGGCGGAGAAGGCGGTGGTTGACGCTCATGTTTCGACAAACGCCGTGATGGTCATGGTCTGGTTGTGCAACTGGCAGGCGGTTTTGCCGCCCGCCGGGGCCAGCTCGCCATAGGAATAGAAGCCGGTGAGCATGGGGCGGGGACCCACGCTTTCGCGGACGATTTCCAGCTCCTCCTCGGTGCGCTGGCCGAGGACGATGCGGCGGCCGACGCAGCTGATGCAGAGCACGAGATCAAAGTCGCGGGCGGCGGCCTGTTCGGCGGCTTGGGCGGCGCCATCCAGCAGGTCCTCGTAGGAAGCGTGCATGAAACGGACGCGGGCGCCCACGGGCATGTCGCCAGCAAAGGTCATGCTTTGGGTCTCTTCGTCGAGGGACAGGATGGTGCGCACCACGCCCGGGCTGCCG
>Ga0208263_100038_pt1 | contig 62314 bp, 55 predicted proteins | sample LakWasMet28_LOW6_2_FD_183872 | JGI IMG/M metagenome (GOLD analysis project Ga0208263, IMG submission 183872) | Freshwater sediment methanotrophic microbial communities from Lake Washington under simulated oxygen tension - Sediment Metagenome... | ecosystem: Environmental > Aquatic > Freshwater >... | reverse complement strand
GATTTTGAACAATCTCCGAAATAACCAAATTTCTAATGTTGATATTCAAAACTTGAATCAATATGTAAATCCGAATTTCGATTTAAAAACCAATAAAGGATACATCACTTTAACAACACACAATGCCAAAGCCGGTGCAATGAATGCTCAATCTTTGGAAGATTTAGAAGGAAAATTAGTGACATACAAGCCAGAAATTGTGGATGATTTTCCAGAGAAAATTTATCCAGTCGAAGAAGATTTAAAGCTAAAAGTGGGCGCACAAATTATGTTTGTGAAAAACGATTTGTCTTTTGATAAAAAATATTTCAACGGCAAAATGGGATTTATAAAATCGCTTTCAAGTCAGGAGATACTTGTTCATTTTCCAGAAGAAAATAAAACCATCGAAGTTGAAAGATACGAATGGCAAAACATCCGTTATAAAGTAGATGAAAACACCAAAGAAATTGAGGAAGAAGTGTTAGGAACTTTTGTTCATTATCCAATAAAACTAGCTTGGGCAATTACAGTTCATAAAAGCCAAGGTTTAACTTTTGATAAGGCAGCGCTTGATGTTTCGCAGGTTTTTCTTCCCGGACAGGCTTATGTAGCTTTGTCGCGTTTGCGCTCATTAAATGGCTTGATTTTGCTTTCTCCGCTTCAAATTAACGGTATTTCGAACGATCAGGACGTGATGGATTATTCGCTTAATAAAGCAACGGAAGAAGTTCTCGAAAATTCGTTGCAACAAGAAACCCAAAACTTCATCCACAATTTCCTGAACAACAGTTTTGATTGGAGTGATTTGGCACAAGAATGGCGCAATCATAAATTTAGTTATGATGAAAAAGGAGAAAGTTCGGACAAATCAAAACACGCCGTTTGGGCACGAAAACAAACCGAAGCAATCGAATCACTTTTAGAACCATCCAGAAAATTTGTCTTGCAATTGAACAAACTTTTTAGTCAAGAAGCAGTTGATTTGAATCACGTTTTGGAGAGAATTCAGGCGGCGGTCAACTATTTTTTGTTGCCAATGGATAATTTGGTTTTTGAAATCCTTTGGAAACTTGAGGAAGTCAAGCGGATTAAAAAAGCAAAAGCTTTTCACGATGAATTAATCGTACTTGAAGAGTTGCAAATCAAAGCCATTTTGCGATTAATGAAAGCTAAATTATTAATAGAAACCGTTGTAAAAGGGGAAACGATTTCGAAAGAAAAATTATCTTCAGACGAAATTAAATACTACAAAATCAATAAGTTAAAAGTTATACAAGAAGAATTTAAGAACGTAAATGTAACTTTAATCGAGGACGAAGCTGATTTAGAAAGATATTCTAAAAAGAAGAAAACGACTAAAGAACCCAAGAAATCTACCGTTCAGGAAACCTACGAATTGTGGCTAGAAAAGAATTCTATAAAAGAGATTGCTGCCATTAGAAAATTCACTCCAGAAACCATTTTAGGGCATTTAACAAAATTAATTATTGCACAAACCATAAGCATAAACGATGTTTTGCCCGAAGATAAAATATTGGAATTAGCCGAAGCCTTTAAAGGCTATAAAGAGGAATCGGTTTCGCCATTAAAAGAAAAATATGGCGATAAATTTACTTGGGAAGAGTTGAGAATGTTTAAGGCGAGTTTGAAATAGTAATCCAAAGTTTTATAAGAAATATCCCCAAGCCCTACCAACACACGTTTGTAGGTTTTTTCAATAATAATTAACTTTTATTTAACACTACTTTTTCGTATAATTTTAATTTCGAACAATTATTAGACCTAAAGTGATTCTAACGATCGGGGAAAGTTTTTATTCTAATGAGAAATTATTTAAACATTGGTATACCGATTTATAGTCAAATATTAAAAAAACAAGGGGCAAATCAGCCTCTTGTTCAATTCAATTTTATGAAAAACATAACAATCCTTTTTCTTTTTTTCTTTACAATTTTTTCTTTTTCACAAGAAAAAAACAAGATTTTTGTTAATGCAGGACCTAGTTACTATCCTTATATGAAAGAAAACAAAAACAATTTTAACATTTCGATTAATTTCATGCATCAAACCAAAAAAGAAAAATGGTCGATGGAGTATTATTATTCATACTCTCAAAATGATAGTTCTTTTCCAAGTTTTTATTATGATGAGAAAGTATTATTTAGATATATTCGTTTTGGCAATCCAGAAACAATTTTCGAAGACACTAAATGGAATAAAATAGAAATTGTTGAAATAGGAAGCAAATTGCATTATTTGATATTAAAAAATCAAAAGATAAATTTATCAATCAATATAGGTTTAGGTTTAAACTACGAAAAAGAAGAATTACACAGATTACTTTTCATTGATGTTGATCAAAATAATAGTATTTATGGCTATGGTAATTTAACAGTATCACAATGGGGTATAAATGGAGCTGTATTTCCGGGTATTCATTTCGATTATGATTTGGGACAAAAAATTCTTTTAGCAATTGATGGAGGTTACCATCTTGATGCAAACACTTATAATACAAATGTAAGTAACACTACTTTTTGGAATTTTTCTTTAGGAATAGGCAAGAAGTTTTAAAAAAAAGGCTGATTAAAAATTTTCGATCAGCCCTTTTTTTGTTTCTATAATCAAATTATAGCGACTCAATCAAAATCCAAGCATCAGGATTTACTGTTTTTTGAATTTCCTGTTTTGCTTCTTCGGCTTCGGGAAAAGTGGCATAACTTCCGTAAAGAACAGGAAATAATCCGTATTTATTTTGTGAAATTCTTCTTGCTTTATAACCTTGATCAGATAGTTTTTCGAATGTTCTCTGAGCATTTTTTTCATCTCTAAAAGCACCTGCCATAATGTGATAAGACATTTTTTCTTCTTTTACAGTGAGTGTTACGGCTGGAATAGGGTTTTTGATAAAGAAAGTCGCTTCTTGAATTTTGTTTTGAACTTGTTTTTGAACAGCGCTTTCTACAAGAATAGTTTCGTTCGCAATTTGTTGTTGGTAAATAGGATAACCAATAGCTCCGGTTAAACCTAATCCTAAAACAAAAACAGCAGCATATTTCAAATAAGCACTTGTTCTTCTTCTTTCTGGAACGAAATCTATAACTTCTTTTTCCTCAAGAGCTTCGATTTTTTGTTCGAATAGCTCTCTTTTTACCATTGGAGAAACAAAAGCACTCAACCCAAAAGAATTAGTCAAATAATTAGTTTGGTCATAAGGAGTGAAAATCAAATTTTTATCGGCGTTAAGCGAAAAATTGCCCACGTTTTTTATAGAGAACAATCCATTTTCCTGAAGTGCTTTTTTCCAATTGAAAACTTCATATTGAATGGCACTGATGGCATATTCATAAGAAGTTTTTTCAGCTTGGGCAATATGACTGGCCAGTAAGCCATCGTTATTTTTCAGATAAGCATTAAAAGAAATCATTTTCTTTGGAGGGAAAAATGAATTGGAACTTTCAATGAGTTGAGCGGATTGAATTTCAGTCAAAAAAGCTCCGAAACCCGGAACGGTTACACATTGGTAACGGTATAAAAGTTGCGCGATGTATGGTTCGATGTTCATACTTACAAAGTTATACAATGAAAATAGTTATCAAAATTTTATCCACAATTTTTATTAACAATCCGCATAAATTTTTATACATTTCAACCTCAAACAATTAGTATGACAGAGCAAGAATTATTTCATTTATTGGCGTTGCAACAAGTAGAGGGAATTGGCGATATAATGGCTAAAAAACTGATAACACATTGCGGAAGCGCAGAAGCTGTTTTCAAAACAAAAACTTCCCAAATCGCTGCTATTGATGGAATTGGTTCTGTTTTATTGCAAAAATTAAAGGACAAAACCGTTTTCGAAAAAGCGGAAAAGGAACTTCAGTTTATAAAATCAAACGAAATTAATGTAGCGTATTTTCTGGACGAAAATTATCCAGACCGATTGAAACATTGCATTGACGGACCAGTTTTGTTGTTTACATCAGGAAAAATCGACTTGAAAAACAAAAAAATAATCAGCATTGTGGGAACACGACAAATCACTTCTTACGGAATGGAGTTTTGTAGAAAATTGATTGAAGATCTAGCACCACTTGATCCCGTAATCATAAGCGGTTTTGCTTATGGTGTCGATATTTTTGCACATCAATTGGCGATGGAACACGATTTGCAAACTATTGGAGTTGTGGCGCACGGTTTAAACCAAATTTACCCTAAAACCCATAAGAAATATGTTGCCAAAGTAGAACAAAACGGTGGTTTTATGACCGAATTTTGGAGTTCTTCCAATCCAGATAAAGAGAATTTTGTTCGAAGAAATCGTATTGTCGCTGGAATTTCCGAGGCTACGATTGTCATAGAATCTGCCGAAAGAGGAGGGTCATTAATTACAGCAAATATTGCCAATGATTACAACCGCGATGTTTTTGCCGTTCCTGGTCGAACCACAGACAAATACAGCCAAGGTTGCAATAATTTGATAAAAACCCAAAAAGCAAACCTACTTACCAGCGCTGCTGATTTAGTTTACATCCTGAATTGGGACATTGAAAGCAAAACAAAGCCCGTGCAAAAACAACTCTTTGTCACACTCGAAAACGACGAACAAAAAGTGTATGATTATCTCCTAAAAAACGGAAAAGAATTGATGGATATTATTGCTTTGCGATGTGATTTTCCCATTTATAAAATCTCAGGTATGCTCCTGAATATGGAATTGAAAGGTGTAATTCGCCCTTTGCCTGGGAAATTGTTTGAGGCGATTTGAGAATATAAAAATAGAAAATGGAGACGCTTCCAGCGTGACAAATAGTAAGAAAAGCAGGCTGGTAATATATTTATGAGCAACAAACACGCTCTACTTAGTTTGTCACGCTGGAAGCGTCTCAAATTACGAGGGCAATAACAATAGACTTTAAGCGCATTATTATGATAGAATACTCAGAAGGTATTTACAATTTTTATGTTTACATCCTGACTAACAAAAGTAAAACAGTCTTATACACAGGCGTCACAAATGACTTAAAACGACGTTTGCAAGAACATAAAGATAAAATAAATCCAAATAGTTTTACGGCACGTTATAATGTTGAGTTTTTGCTTTATTACGAACATTTTACTTGGATTCAGTTAGCTATTGCTCGTGAGAAAGAAATTAAAGATTTGAAACGAGATAAAAAAGAAATATTAATAAATACGATTAATCCAGAGTGGAATTTTTTAAACGATTTGTTTTAATTGTTCTATTTAGGGACGCTTCCAGCGTGACAAATAGAGTTTATATCTCAAACCCCAATTTTTCTCTCACTCTTCCTAAAACGCCATTAGCAACAACTCCTGCTTTTTCGGCACCAGTTTTTAATAAAGCATCTACTTTGGCGAGGTTGTTTATGTAATAATTGTATTTCTCTCTTTCGGTTTTGAATCTTTCCACGATTAATTCAAACAAAGCTTGTTTGGCGTGACCATAACCGTAATTTCCGGCCAAATAATTGGCTCTCATTACTTCTATTTGTTCTTTGGTGGCCAATAAGGAATAAATGGCAAAAGCATTGCAAGTATCTGGATTTTTTGGAGCTTCAAGCGGCGTACTATCGGTTTCGATGCTCATAATTTGCTTGCGCAAGGTTTTGTCATCCAAGAAAATATTGATAATATTATTGGCTGATTTACTCATTTTTCCACCATTAGTACCAGGAATCAACATACTGTCTTTTTGGATTATGGCTTCTGGAATTACAAAAGTTTCTCCCATTTGGTGATTGAAACGGGAAGCCACATCACGAGTGATTTCGAGATGCTGCAACTGGTCTTTTCCCACAGGAACAAATTGGGCGTCATACAACAAAATATCGGCAGCCATCAACATTGGATACGAAAATAATCCGGCATTCACGTCTTCTAATCTATCGGCTTTGTCTTTGAAAGAGTGTGCCAATGTCAATCTTTGGAAAGGAAAAAAACAACTCAAATACCAAGACAATTCCGCTGTTTGCGGCACATCAGACTGACGGTAAAAAACCACTTTGTCCACATTCAAACCACAGGCAAGCCAAGCAGCTGCAGTGCTGTGGGTATTTGCTCTTAACGTTTTTCCGTCTTTTATTTGGGTTATCGAATGCAAATCGGCAATGAAAAGAAACGATTCGTTTTCGGGATTATTCGATAATTCGATTGCGGGAATGATTGCGCCAAGTAAGTTTCCTAAATGTGGTGTTCCTGTACTTTGAACGCCAGTGAGTATTTTTGCCATTATGTTTATTTCTTAACCGCAAAGTTCGCAAAGATTTTCGCAAAGATTGCAAAGTTTCAATTTTTCTACCGCAAAGGTTGCAAAGTTTTTCGCAAAGTTGTCAAAGATTTTAGAGTTTTTTGAAAAAGTTCTCAAATGTTATAAATTATTGACGACTCTTCTAATGCCATTTTTTAGTAGAACTTCGTTAAAGTTTATTAATAGTCCGAGTTTATAGTTTCCAAGTTTTAAATACGTTAGAGTTTGTGCCAAGTGAATTTCGCACAATGACTCTACACTTTTAAGTTCAATTATAAACTTGTTTTTCCACCAATAAATCAACTCGATAACCGCAATCTAATTTTACCTCTTCAAAGATTAATGGCAAAACTTTTTCTTTTTCAACAAAAAGCCCAGATTGATTTATTTTATAAAACAAACATTCTTTATATGCGTTTTCCAATAAACCAGGGCCAAGACCCTTGTGAACTTCGATAGCTAATCCTATAATAATTTTGGAAATTTCATTTTCAGTCATCTTTTCTTTTTTGCTTTGCGAAAAACTTTGTGCACTTTGCGGCTATCTTCACACAAAGTTAATTGTTTTACTAAAAGTTAAACGCTTTCTTTTTTTACTTTGCGAAAAAACTTTGCAAACTTTGCGGTTAAAAAAGTAAATTTGACGCTATGAGAGGATTAAAAATTATTTTTTGGACGGTTTGGCGCGTTTGGTTTTACATTTTAATGGCGATTCCTATTCTTATAATGTTGCCATTTTTAATACTTTCCATTTTGACCGAAAGCGGCTATCCTTACTTTTTTAAAATGGCGAGAATTTGGGCAAAATTCATTCTTTTCGGAATGGGATTTTATTACAAAATTGATAAAGTTCAAGAACTCGAAGCCGACAAAAGCTATATGATTGTTGCTAATCACACTTCGATGGTTGATATTATGCTGATGCTTGTCACAACGCGAAAACCTTTTGTTTTTGTGGGAAAAAAAGAATTGGTAAAAATTCCCTTGTTTGGATTTTTCTATAAACGGACCTGCATTTTGGTCGATAGAGATTGCTCTCGAAGCAGAGGAAAAGTTTTTGAAAGAGCCCAAAAAAGAATCGATCAGGGTTTAAGCATTTGCATTTTCCCCGAAGGAAAAGTTCCGGATGATGAGTCAATAGTTTTGGATGAATTTAAAAACGGAGCTTTCAGGTTGGCAATTGATCACCAATTAACGATTGTTCCAATAGCGTTTTTAGACAATAAAAAACGATATTCCTATACTGTTTTTAGTGGAAAGCCAGGAATTTTACGAGTGAAAATTTTACCTTTTATTGAAACCACGAATAAAACAAAATCAAACATAGATGAAATTCGTGACCGTTCTTGGAATTTAATTCATAAGGAATTATTGGAGTTTCAGCAGTAAAAACAGCTTTTAGTCCAAACCCTTTATAAATAATTCTTGCTATTTGTCACGCTGGAAGCGTCTCAACACACGAGAGCAACATAATTGAGACGCTTCCAGCGTGACAAATGAGGTAGAATATGTTATCGCAAAAAAAGAGCCTCACACTGGAGACTCTTTTCTAATTTTAAGCGTTTTTTTCTTTTATCAAAGCCTTGATTTTGGTTTCTAACTCATATCTGCTAATTCAGGGTTATCTTTTATTAAAGCTTTTACTGCATCACGACCTTGTCCTAATTTGGTGTCACCATAACTGAACCAAGAGCCCACTTTTTTGATGATTTCAAATTCAACGGCTAAATCTAATATTTCAACTAAACCAATTTGGCATTCTTAATATAGGTTTGAACCCATTTGCCATTTTTTTTTAAATATTTTAATATTTGTACCATACTCAATAGGTGGAAATACCATTCCATAAAAAAAAGTAAAATTAGGTATTGTGAAATATTTATCTACATTGAAAGAAAACGTGTCTTTTGATTTTTCTTGTGACTTTAGAATTGCAATAGAAAAAAGATAGCATAAGAAGTGAAATATGTGTTTTCAGGATTAAAATATCGTTTTTATCCAGCAGATTAAAGTCCTTAATCATAAATTACTTCTGTTGGTTCTACACGAATATATTCTGTTACATTGTTCTTTTTTTTAACTAAAAATATGACATAATTATTAAAGTAAATACCAAGTTTATAATTATTTAATTTTTGAACTTTGGTTTTGTCATAAAATCTCGAAGAACGGATGGTTTTTTTAAGACAGAGAATCTCATTTGGTTTCAAATTTTTCACTAATTCAATCCCTTTAAAGTAAAAGATTTCGTTACCCTTACTGTCTTTAAGTAAAAAAGATTTTGGCTCATACTTTGATTGATAAACATAATTGTTATCCAATTTAAAAAACAGCGTATCTTTTACTTTATTAATAATGGCGTTTTCTCCTTTACCAATAGGATAATAAGAATGATACTCTAAATATCTAGGATGGATAAATTCATTCCCATTCACAAAGTATATCGTGTATTTGTCTGTCAAAGAACCTTTTAATTTCCATTGGTCTATTATTTGGTTGTATTTTCCATCAAAATAGAATTTTCTGTTTTCAATGTAGTCTTTTATAGATAGAATTTGTTTAGGCTTCAACCCTTTTGTTAAAAAACCATCTCCAACAAAAAAAATATAACCATTTGTTTTTGTATGTATCATCCGTTGTTTATCAAGCTCTATCTTGTCAGAATAGGTTTGATTCGAGAGATTTGGTGTTATCGTAGGTGATATCGTGTAATATTTATCTACATTGAAAAAAATCGTGTCTTTTGATTTTTCTTGAGCCTTTAGAACTGTAATAGAAAAAAAAGATAGTATAAGAATTGAAATATGTGTTTTCATAATTAAATTATTTAATATTAATAATTAGTTAGGACAAAGAACAGTTTTACTTAAAAGAATTACTCTTTTAGTGAGACTTTCTATTGCTGCTTTTTTTCTGCCGATAAATCGACCCAAGCTTTAACATCATTTTCTCTTAGACCACCCCAAGCCAAAGCTTCGTAAAAAGCGTCAGTTGGAGCTTCTCCGTAATAATTGGTGTATTTATTATAATCATCAGTAAGTACATTTTTATGAAACTCTTTTAAGGCATCTCTCATACTATTGATGTATAATGCTCCCATAGCCCCGTGTTGATTACCATATGCTTCATAGGTTTTTTTAAAATCTAAATCACCAGTAGAAGGATATTGAGTATTTAGTTTTCGTAAAATATCGGCGTGGATGTATTCATGCAATATGGTTCTTGCAGCATCTAATGCTGAAGTGTTATCAATTCTTGATGTATTGATTTCAATTGTAATAGAAGTGCTTCCAGGTACATATGTCGTTTTACCATTAATTTCTTTAACAATACCATTTTCGTCTTTATTAGTCACAATATCCTTAGAAACAATATTTATATTAAATTCAGATTTACCCTCAAAATTAGCTAATAAATTTTGGACAAAAGAATTTCCATTTTTGTCTAATAAAGCATTTAGGCATTTAGCTTTACCAGTAAGTTCATCAATAATTTCAACATCAAAAACGTCTCTATAAACATTAAATCTTTTGGTAATATCATACGAATCTTCCGAAGTTCCACAAGGAACGCTCATAAGCTCGGTTATGGTGACAGTTTTTAAAGTAGTGTAGTAAGTAGTGTAAGAAGATGTACCAACTGTTACAGTATAATGATTAGTATAAATAGAATATACACTATATACATACTCAGATAAAGTACACTCAGGTACCCTGCTGTTTATGTTTGGGCTTGTGTTATATAAATTAATAACTTCATTTAATGTATTTAAAGAACTATTGCCAGAAGGATTTTTACTTTTTCCGTTATTTACGACAAGTTGGTTAATTGAGGATCCATCTAATTTAAATACATTAAGTGTACCCGTAAAGTTTTTAAGTTTTTGTACGGAATTATTAAATAACGCATATTTTAAACTGGAATATGCTTCGATTAAATAGGAATAGCTAACATTTTCTTTTTTGATGATTATCAACTCGTACTTTAATTTGTTTTGAAATAAATTGGATTTGATTATGGTTGGATTTTTTTCTTTGACCTCAATTTCATAAATTTCAATTCCATCCTTCTCCGTTCTCTTTATGCTTTCCCAATTTAAAACCAAATTCTTAGCAAAAGTTTGATTTTTAAATTGATCCAGTTTCAAATCTTTTTTTAGTTGATTTGTAATGGCATCGGTTGGATTTATTCCTGTATTCTCTTCATTACTACAAGAGTAAAGCAATAAAACCAAAGCAACCAAACAAAACTTAAAGTTTAAATTTTGGAATTTGGAATTTGGAATTTGGAATTTGGAATTTGGAATTTGGAATTTGGAATTTTTCACAACTAGTAGATTTTAAAATTAGAGTTCTAAATTAAAAATAAATTCTTACAAAACACGCTTTTTTATTAAATAATTTCAACCCTTTTGATCTTCTTCAGAAAGTTGAATTTAAAATTAAAGCAAAAAAAGAGTTCACCGTGGCGAACTCTTTTCTAATTTTAAACATTATTTTCTTTAATCTTGGCCTTGATTTTTTCTTCTAACTCATCGGCTAATTCCGGATTATCTTTTATTAAAGCTTTTACTGCATCACGACCTTGTCCTAATTTGGTATCACCATAACTGAACCAAGAACCCGCTTTTTTAATGATTTCGAATTCAACGGCCAGATCCAAGATTTCTCCCGTCTTTGAAATTCCTTCGCCATACATAATATCAAATTCAGCAACTTTGAAAGGTGGAGCGACTTTGTTTTTAACCACTTTAACTTTTGTTCTGTTTCCAATTACATTTTCCCCGTCTTTTATTTGCGTAGAACGACGAATATCCAAACGTACTGAAGCATAAAACTTCAAGGCATTTCCACCTGTTGTAGTTTCTGGATTTCCGAACATTACGCCAATTTTCTCTCTCAACTGGTTGATGAAGAAAACCGTACAATGTGTTTTGCTGATAGTTCCGGTTAGTTTTCTCAAGGCTTGAGACATCAAACGAGCGTGTAATCCCATTTTGGAATCTCCCATTTCGCCTTCGATTTCACTTTTTGGAGTCAAAGCCGCAACCGAGTCAATCACGACAATGTCAATCGCGCCAGAACGAATCAAGTTCTCGGCAATTTCCAAAGCTTGTTCCCCGTTGTCAGGTTGCGATATGATTAAATTTTCGATGTCAACGCCCAATTTTTCGGCATAATTTCTATCGAAAGCGTGTTCTGCATCTATAAAAGCAGCGATTCCTCCCGCTTTTTGGGCTTCGGCAATGGCGTGCAATGTCAAAGTTGTTTTTCCTGAAGATTCCGGACCGTATATTTCAATCACTCTTCCTCTTGGATAACCGCCAACGCCCAAGGCCAAATCGATTCCCAAAGATCCAGACGAAATAGTTTCCACTTCTTCGACGGCTTTGTCGCCCATTTTCATCACGGTGCCTTTTCCGTAGGTTTTATCTAGTTTATCAAGTGTAAGTTGTAGTGCTTTTAATTTGGCTTCTTTCTCTGAACTCATCTTTTCTTTCATCTGTGTTTATACTATTTGTTTTTTATCGGAAGATGGAACGCCTATAAATATTCCTGTTTTTCAATGGTAATTGTAGTGGGCGTTTCATTTATTTTTGTGTTTCTCTTTTTGTAAAAATACTTCTTTTTTTGGAAGTGGCAAGGGGAATGTTTTTGTTATTTGGATTGATGAATTTAAGACTGTTGTTGGTAGTTTTAATTATTTAATTGAATATGCCATTCTATTTCTCCTTTACTTTCTGTACAAATTTCTAGTGAACCCATTCCATAATCAAAAGCCAAACAGTACTCAACTTCTCGGTTTTTTATAAAGTTTAAAAGTTCATTTGAAGCTTTAACCATTTTCAAAACCAACTTTTTTATTTCGTCTAATTCTTTAATTGCTGTTTCGCAAGTCAAATTTTCTATTGAGTTTTTTGTTGTCCATCCGGTTATAGAAATATGGTTTTCATCTTTTGAATTAAAGATTAAATCTCCTACTTTAAATGGATGTCTTTCAGCTAATATTATTAATGCATTTTTTATTCTATGTTGTAATTCTACTTCGTTCATAGATTTAAAGAGTAAATAGGGTTATAAATTTTGCAGTCAATTTTTATTTTGGTCTAACAAACATTGAATTTATGATGTTGTTTGTGTGAAATTCAATCTTCTTCCGTCTCACCTTCCAATAACCTACAATTGAATCACATTTTTTCTGGTTCGCCACCAAAGAATAAACGTTATCAATGCCGTAATGGCTGCAACAGCGACTAATAAAAAGAATATTGGTTCCAAGGCGTGATTGTATTTTTCGTACATCCAACCAATGATTTCTTCCTGGAAAATGGGCCCAATTGAACCCGTTCCGTTGATGATTCCTGCTGCAACTAATGCTCCTTTTTTGGTGCCAATGTCAATTGCTCCAGCTCCAGAAATCAAGGAATCTGGACCGTAAAGCATAAAACCCGCCAATCCCATTGATATGGTAAAATATATCAGGCTTGTAGAGCCCAAAGTGTACATAAGAACGAAAGACAAGGTCATCAGAAACAGCATCAGGAAGGAAAGCAGCGATCTTTTTCCTTTGAACAATTTATCGGAAACGTATCCCGCAAAAACAACTCCCACGAAACCAAAAAGATCGAATACGGTAGAAAGATAACCTGCGTCATCTCCTGCAAGATGAAAGTTTTTGTCTAACAAGAAAGGAGCCCAACTCCAAAGCGCATAACGTAAAAATTTAATCCCGAAGTAAATAAGTCCCATTGTGATGACTGTAAAAACCACTTCACGATTCCATCCCAGTCCTTTTTCTTCTTCTTTTACATTCGCTTTTTCCAATGATTTTTCGAGTTCCTGTTCAACAACTTTATCATCTTCATCAACAAGTGGATCAAGTCCAACATCTTCCGGGCGATTGGGATGAAGGTAAAAAACCAAAAGCCAAATCACTAACATTACCAACGAAGCTCCGAAAAACGACCATCTCCAACCGTATTTTCCCAACATATAAGCCGCAAAGGAAGTGGCAATCAACGAACCAATTTGGTAGCAAGTAGACCAAATTCCTAAAATAGTGCCGCGTTGTTTTCGTTTGAACCAATAAGCAAGACTCCCAATGCAACCCGGCCAACCTGTTCCTTGCGCCAATCCGTTTAAACTCAAGAATAGCATAATGGTCCAATAGGAATTCGAGGCGCCAAACACAACATTGCAAATCAAGGAAATCGCCATCCCGAAAATAAGCAGGTATTTAGGTCCCAAACGCCGACCAAAATAAGCGCTGGAATATTGTCCCACCATATAAAAAACAAGGTAAGCCGTTCCTAAATGAGCAAGATGAACAGTGTCTAAACCCAAGGTGTCAGCCATATCACTTTTTACGACAAAAAATGCTTTCCTAACGAAATAATAACCTACATAAGCCAGCCAAGTAGCTGAAAATATTTTGTATTGCCACTTTCTGTAGTCTGATTTTTCTATTAATGCTGCCATATTTTTTAAGATTTTTTTGGAACAGTTTTTTTGGAACGTATAAATAAGGTTATGAAACAAACAAAGCCTTCAATTCCGTTGCTTCTTCAGGTTTTATTTTCCCTGCGAGTAGCAAACTCAATTGCTTTCTTCTCAAAGCGGCATCAAAACGTTGTTTTTCGAGTTCGGTTTCGGGAATGATGTGAGGAACTTCAACAGGTTTTCCTGTTTCATCAACCGCCACAAAAGTATAAATCGCTTCGTTGGCCTTTGTTCTTTCGCCTGAAAGTCGGTCTTCAACCCAAACGTCGATGTATATTTCCATCGAGGTATTGAATGCTCTCGACACTTTCGCCTCAACAATAACAACACTTCCCAACGGAATGGCTTTGTTGAAAGCCACGTGGTTTACAGATGCCGTTACACCAATTCTGCGCGAATGCCTTCCAGCCGAAATACTTGCGGCTCGATCCATTCGAGCTAACAGTTCGCCACCAAAAAGATTATTCAAAGGATTAGTTTCGCTTGGTAAAACCAAATCGGTCAAAACGGTCAAAGATTCAGAAGGATGTTTTGGAGTCATTTTTATTTAATTTTTTTCAACCATATAAGGAATATAAGGTCATTTAAGTTAGCTAAAATAAATATTTATAATATATTGAGGCATTTAAGAACTTTGCAATTCAATCTTAAATGTTCTTATGTCTTATATGGTAAATTGGTTAAAAAGGTTTTCTAATTTAGCCAATACACCGCCATGACAGCAGGAATAAAATATATAACAATTGTTCGGGCTCCATCATAATCTCTTGCCAACCGTTGTCCGAAAAGCAACATCAGCAAAGTGATGCAAGAAAAAATGGCGCCATACAATCCGAAGGTTCTTCCGTTACTAATCAATAATTCGATACAGCCAACGACACAAACAATTCCCGAAATCAATTCTAAAACCAGAATATTCAATAAGGCTAAATGAACAAGATTTTTGAGTTGGGTTTTGGCAAAATGCTCTTTTAAAAAATCGAGATTGTCTTTCCAATAAAAAAGTTTATCATAGCCAGATTGTATAAAAGTGATGGCCAAAAAAACTAAAATTAAAAGAGGAGCAGCGTTATTCATAAGTTTATTTTTTATGGATTAAACGAGTGAGTTTTATGGATAAATCGGTTAGGATTATTTTGGCATTTCCGTTGCGTTCAATGTGGTAAATTGCATCCGACAATTCCTGGAATATTTCGTTGATATTATTACCATTGACAAAGGGCGCAAACTTCGCTATTGTGAAATTTTCTACTGTGGGTTCCAAATAAACCAGACTCGGCGTTTCATAATTGTGCATCAAAGCCTGACGGAAAATATCGATGCAAAACTGCAAGAATTTTTTTTGAGTTTCTCTTCCTAAAGCAGCGATTTGTTCGCTCCAATGAATTAATTCGGCAATTACGGCTGGATTTCCCTTGGCTTTGAAAGCTGCTCGAACCCAAACCACGAACCATTGTTCGAACGGAAATTCGTCATTATCATCTTTTAACAGATGCAGGGCTTTGTTGTAATTTCCTTGTGCTTGATGTGCGATTTTTGTGGCCAGTTTTAGTTCTATTTGTTCGCGAGAAATCAAGGTTTCAGCAATGATATGTTCGCTCAAACCATTAAAATGCAAGACTTGGCAACGCGAGCGGATTGTTTGAATAATGTCTTCTTCATTTTCAGTAATCAATATGAAAACTGTTTTTTCCGGTGGTTCTTCGAGTAATTTAAGTAGTTTGTTGGATGCGGAAATATTCATTTTATCGGCCATCCAGACAATCATAATTTTATAGCCGCCTTCATACGATTTTAAAGAAAGTGATTTCAAAACTTCTTGGGCGTCATCGACACGAATCTCGCCTTGTTTATTTTGAACTCCTAAAAGCGAATACCAATCAAACAAACCACCATAAGGATTTTGGGCAACAAATTGTCTCCAATCTGCAATGAAATCAATGCTTTTTGGTTTTGTTTTCACGTCTTCGGTGCTGACTGTTGGATAAACGAAATGCAAATCAGGATGCGAAATTTTTTGGAATTTAAGATTACACGCTTCGTTAGAGCCCGTGTTTTCTCCGTTTTGATTGCCGCATAAAATGTATTGTGCATAAGCAATTGCCATTGGCAAAGTGCCACTTCCTTCGGGACCAACAAATAATTGTGCGTGAGGAATTCTGCCCAAATCGGCACTTCGTGTCAAGTGGTTTTTGATGTGTTCCTGCCCTAAAATTTCTGAAAACTGCATAAGGCAAATATAGAAGAAAATGGTCGATTCTCTAAATTTCGTTTGTAAAGTTTCAGAAAAACAGGAATCCAAAAATTTTAATGTTATTGTCACCATTTTTCGGATTCCATCTTCCTTTTTTGAACGGAAAAAGTAAAAAACGATTTTATTATTAAATTTAAAACGATTTCGTTGCTGAAACACATCTTGTTTTGCCATTTTTGAATTTATCGATAAAATAAAAGTCTTATATTTGCATTTCTATCAAAAAAACTAAAAAAACTTCCAATGAAAACCATAAACGATTTCGATTTCAAAAACAAAAAAGCCATAATTCGTGTTGATTTTAATGTGCCTTTAGACGAAAATTTTAACGTGACTGATGCCACTCGTATTGAAGCCGCGAAACCAACAATCGATAAAATTCTTGCCGATGGTGGAAGTGTAATTTTGATGTCACACCTTGGCAGACCAAAAGGTGTCGAAAGAAAATATTCATTAGGACATATTGTAAAAAAGACTTCGGAAATTCTTGGAAAAACGGTTTATTTTTCCCCTGATTGTATAGGAAACGAAGCGGCTAAAGCAGTGGCAAATTTACAACCGGGGCAAGTTTTATTGTTGGAAAATTTACGTTTTTATGCTGAAGAAGAAGCTGGAGATGTAGATTTTGCCAAACAATTAGCTTCACTAGGCGACATTTATGTGAATGACGCTTTTGGAACAGCACACAGAGCACACGCTTCGACAACGATAATTGCGCAGTTTTTCCCTAATGAAAAATGTTTTGGATTGTTATTGGCAAAGGAAATCGAAAGTTTAAACAAGGTTTTAAAAGATTCTAAAAAACCAGTAACAGCAGTTCTTGGCGGATCGAAAGTGTCTTCTAAAATTACTGTAATCGAAAACATTCTTGACAAAGTCGATCATATGATTATTGGAGGTGGAATGACTTTTACTTTCGTGAAAGCGTTGGGAGGAAAAATTGGAAATTCAATTTGTGAAGACGACAAGCAGGAACTAGCATTGGAAATTTTAAGATTGGCTAGAGAAAAAGGAGTTCAAATTCACATTCCTGTTGATGTTGTTGCCGCTGATGATTTTTCAAATACAGCTAATACCCAAATTGTTGATGTAAGAGAAATTCCAGATGGTTGGGAAGGAGTTGATGCCGGCCCAAAATCATTGGAAAACTTCAAAAAAGTGATTTTAGAATCAAAAACTATTCTTTGGAACGGACCATTAGGCGTTTTCGAAATGGAAAATTTTGCAAAAGGAACCAAACAATTAGGAAACTTTATTGCTGAGGCAACTGCAAATGGAGCATTCTCGCTTGTTGGCGGAGGAGATTCTGTTGCAGCGGTAAAACAATTCGGTTTTGAAGACAAAGTGAGTTATGTTTCTACAGGTGGTGGAGCAATGCTCGAAATGCTGGAAGGTAGGATATTACCGGGAATTGCAGCCATTTTAGAATAAAAAGGACATTTTTAACAATATTTAAAGAAAACTTTAGTTGTAACCTATTAAGTTTGCAAAAACGGTTATATAATCGTTTGGAATATAGCCTATTGATTAAAAACTATGATTACAAAAAGCCCCATTTTATCGATTTTTTTATTATTGTCCGTTCAGTTGTTTTCGCAGGAAGCTGCAATAAGAGAAACAAGAATATCCTATTTAGATTCTGTTAAAAGTTCCTTTACAAAACATGATGCCGCCTCTCGTGTAGACAGTTTATGGTTAAAAGAGTTAACAAATCTGGATTTATACAATGATTTAGCGGAGGATATTAAAACCATCAATGTAGACGAAAAGGTTGACTACGAATTGTCTACTGAATTGCTAAAATCTAGACTGAAAGCGATGGACGCAAAATCGCCTTTTCACATAGAATACAATCAAGGACTTGAGAATATAATTAAATCATTTTTAAAGAATAGAAAAAAATCTTTTGAACGATTAATGGGTGTTTCTCAGTATTATTTTCCAATGTTTGAAGAGGCTTTGGCAAAAAAAAACGTACCATTGGAGATAAAATATTTGGCTGTTGTAGAATCAGCTTTAAATCCAAAAGCTGTTTCCAGAATGGGCGCAACTGGGCTTTGGCAATTTATGTATCAAACCGGGAAACTTTATAACCTGAACATTGATTCGTATGTAGATGAGCGTAGCGATCCTTTAAAAGCCAGTGAAGCTGCAGCTCAATATATGACTAATATGTATGCTGTTTTTGGCGACTGGGAATTGGTTTTGGCATCGTATAATTCGGGTCCGGGAAATGTCGCCAAAGCAATTCGACGTTCTGGAGGGCAACAAAATTTCTGGAATATCAGAAAATATCTTCCAAAAGAAACCCAAAGTTACGTTCCCGCTTTTCTTGCCACAATGTACATTTTTGAATATCACAAAGAACACGGAATACGACCAGATAAAGCAATAGTAAATCATTTTGCCACGGATACATTAATGATCAAAAAGCAAATGTCGTTCAAACAAATTTCGGATTTGCTTGATGTTCCAGTGGCACAATTGCAATTATTGAATCCGTCTTATAAAATGAATGTGGTTCCTTTTTATGAAGATCAAAACTATTTTTTAAGATTACCAAAAGATAAGATTGCCATTTTTACCTCAAACGAAGATCGAATTTATGCCTATGTTCAACGCGAAATGGATCTTCGCGAAAAACCATTTCAGGTTACCAAAGCAATTGCTGTAAATGACACAATTAATTATACAACGCAAAATGTCACGGTTCCAAAAACTAAATATTACAAGGTAAGACGCGGAGACAATCTTGGCGGAATTGCCGATAAATATAATGTTAGTTTAGCGGAATTAAAAAAATGGAACAAGTTGAAGGGGAATACCATTTCTTATGGAAAAAGTCTAAAAATCATTACAAGCGAAAGTGTAGTTAGAACCGTAAGGAAAGAGATAAAAACGTCTAAAATTCCTTTAGAAATAAAATCAGACAATCAAAAAATTGTTTCTGCCGAACCGAAAACCGTGAAAGGAGAATTAACCAAAAAACCTACTAAAACGGATACTTTATCGACCAATACTGCAACTTATTATGTGGTTCAAAAAGGAGACAATTTAGGGAATATAGCCAAGAAATTGAATGTCACTGTTGAAGAAATTAAAGAATGGAACCATCTTTCTGACGTAAATATTCAGTTGGGCTCATCGTTACAAGTGGCTAATATAGTGGCGGAATCACAAGAAGAAAATACTCCGGCTTCCAAATGGGAAAACACAGAATATGTGGTTAAAAAAGGAGATAATTTAGGAAATATTTCCAAAAAATTCGGATCATCGATGGATGATTTGAAACAATGGAACAATTTGCAAGATCATAACATCGCAATAGGAAGCACATTGATTGTTGCCAAAACAGAAGTTCCCATTATTAGCAAAACTGTTGAAGAAACGTTCAAGAAAAAAGAAACTTTGGCGTCTGTTTCCAGAAAAAATGCTACTGACTATTATGTAAAAAAAGGAGATTCGTTATATAGCATTGCAAAAAAATATCCTGGTGTGAGCATTTCCGATATAAAAAAATGGAACAATATTCGCTCGGAAGACCTTAAACCCGGAATGAAGCTGAAAATAAACGGATAATACAATAATCTTCTTTAAATTTGGGATTTATCACTCATAGCTGTTGTTGAACTGTGCGCTTAGTGTATTTGCCTTTTTTTACTAAAAGTTTTCACCGCAGATTAAAAACAAATTTAAAATCTACAAATCAGCGTAAAATAAATAATAATGACCCTAAAAGTAATCGCCTTCGATGCTGACGACACCTTATTTGTGAACGAGCCTTATTTTCAGGAAACGGAACAAAAATTCTGTGGATTGATGGAAGATTATTTGTCGCATCAGGGAATATCGCAGGAACTTTTTAAAATTGAAATCGACAATTTAAAAATCTACGGATACGGAATCAAAGCCTATATTCTTTCGATGATTGAAGCGGCGATGAAAATTTCGAACAATACCATTCCTGTCGAAGTCATCGAAAAAATCCTCGAATACGGAAAAGAATTACTCGAAAAACCCATCGTTTTATTGGATGGTGTCGAAGAAACCCTGCAAGCTTTGCACGGAAAATACAAACTTGTTGTCGCTACTAAAGGCGATTTATTAGACCAACGCAGGAAACTGCACGATTCAGGTTTGGGACATTATTTTCACCATATCGAGGTGATGTCAGACAAACAGGAAAAAGATTATTCCGACTTGATAAAGCGCTTGGAGATTCAACCCAAGGAATTTTTTATGATTGGGAACTCCCTGAAATCTGATGTTTTACCGGTTTTGGCCATTGGCGGACACGCCGTTCATATTCCGTTTCACACAACTTGGGCACACGAAAAAATTGATCACACTATAGAGCACGAAAACTTTTATGCTTTCGAAAAAATGACCGATATTTTAAAAAAATTGAAACAGTGAAAACTCGTTTAGACATTGAAAATTGGCCTAGAAAAGAGCATTTTCTGTTTTTTAAACAAATGGAAGAGCCTTTTTTTGGGATAACCACAACTATAGATTGCACAAAAGCTTATAAAAAGGCAAAGCAATTAGAGACTTCTTTTTTTGTGTATTATTTGCACAAAACCATTGCTGCAGTAAATGCAATTGAATCTTTTCGCTATCGAATAATCGAAGATAAAATTTATATTTTTGACACTATTAATGTCTCGGCGACGATAATGCGAGACGACAAAAGTTTTGGATTTTCGTTGATTGAATATTCCCCGGATTTTGATGTTTTTGCAGCAAATGCATTCGAAGAAATAGAAAGAATAAAAATTACTCCGGGACTTTTTACCAGAGAATTTATAAGTGAAAATGTGATTCATTTTTCGGCAATTCCTTGGGTGAATTTCACTTCACTTTCTCACGCCAGAAGTTATACTTTTCCGGATAGTTGCCCGAAAATTTCTTTTGGAAAAATGATGATTGATGAAAACGGAAAAAGAACAATGTCGATGTCAGTTCATGTGCATCACGGTTTGATGGATGGTTATCACGTTGGGCAATTTGTGAATTATTTCCAGGAATTGATGAACAAATAAAAAAAGGCTTCCGCTTTCGGAAACCTTTTAATACAAAAACTCTACTTGAACTTATTTTCCCAAAAGAAGCACGTCATTCACGACTACTTCTGTAACATATCGTTTTTCTCCGTTTTTATCGTCGTAACTTCTGTGGGTTAATTTCCCTTCTATGGCGATTTGAAGACCTTTGGTCACATATTTTTCGATGATTTCGGCAGTTTTCCCCCAGGCCACGACTTTGTGCCATTCGGTTTGTTCTACTTTTTCTCCTTTGTCATTTTTATAACTATCGTTTGTGGCGATGGTTAAATTAGCTACTTTTTTTCCTCCTTCAAAAGTTTTGATTTCTGGATCGTTACCTACATTTCCGATTAACTGTACTGTGTTTCTCATTGCATTCATGGCGTGTAAAATTTAAATTGTTAGTATATGTTTTGTTGAATTGTTCGTTCAAATCAACAGGGCAAAGATGCGACGACTCCCAAAAGTTATTCGGTTGATAACTACTTACTTTCGGTTGTAACTATTTGTAACCGTTTGTAAATGGAAAAATTTGTATATATTTGGTTGATTTTAAAAGAATTAATACAATATTGATGGAAACTCATTTCAATCTCGAAAAACTAAAATTCCCGATAGGAAAATTTCAAAAACCAGATTCTGTTTCAGAAAATGATATAAAAACCTGGATAGATGTCATTGAAAATTTCCCTGTTAAAATTTCCCATTTAACCAAAAATCTTTCTGCCCAAGAACTGAATTGGGCGTATCGTCCAGATGGCTGGTCTATAAAACAAGTCGTGCATCATTGTGCCGACAGCCATATCAATAGTTTTGTTCGGTTTAAGCTGGCTTTGACCGAAGATACACCAACTATAAAACCGTATGAAGAAGCATTGTGGGCAGAGCTCGCCGATGGCAATTCGGATAATATTTTACCATCTATTCAAATCATCGAAGGAGTTCACAGTCGTTGGGCTTTGCTTTTAAAAAGCTTTGGAGAAAAAGAATTAAAGAAAAAATTCATTCATCCGGCAAATAATAAAACCTATTGTTTAGACGAAATAATTGGGCTTTATGCTTGGCATTGCGACCACCATTTGGCACACATAGAACAAGCATTATTATACAAAGGTCAATTTTAAAAATAAAAAACTATGACTAAAACCTGCCTGGAATGCGGAGAAAAAATTGTGGGTCGCGAGGACAAAAAGTTTTGCAGCGATGGTTGCCGCAATGCCTACAACAACAAAATAAACAAAGACAGCACTAATTTTATGCGCAACATTAACAATAAATTGCGCAAGAATTATCGAATTCTTTCAGAACTGAACGTCGACGGAAAAAGTAAAACCACCAAATCAAAACTTTTGAGCAAGGGTTTCGATTTTGAATTTTTTACCAATATTTTAGAAACCAAAACAGGAAACACCTACTATTTTGTTTACGATCAAGGCTATCGCGCCTTGGAAGAGGATTATTACTTGCTTGTAAAAAAAGAAATTTAGAACCCAAATCTGCCTCAAAATGAAAAAGAATTATTCAACCCTTTTTTCGGTATTATTTATCTTTGGAGTCCTTGGATTATTATTTGCCACAATGATGCCTCAATGGACGACCAATGATGAGGTTCCGCTTTCGGAATTTTCGACCAAAAGAGCATTGGAACAAGTCAAAAATATTTCTAGAGAACCTCATTTCGTGGGTTCGGAAAATCACGATGTTGTTGCCGGTTATTTGGTAAAAGAATTGCAAAAAATGGGATTGGAAACTTCGGTTCAGGAAGGTTTTTCATTTTCAGATTGGGGAACTTTGACCAAATGCAAGAATGTTTTAGCCCGAATTAATGGAACCGATGGAGACAAAGCTTTACTGTTGCTTTCGCATTACGACAGTGCGCCACATTCATTCTCTCACGGTGCGAGTGATGCAGGTTCAGGCGTGGCTACAATTCTCGAAAGTGTTCGTGCTTTTGTGTACAATAAAAAACCGCACAAAAACGACATCATCATTCTGTTTTCTGACGGGGAAGAATTAGGCTTGAGTGGCGCTGCTCTTTTTGTTTCGGAACATCATTGGACCAAAGAAGTGGGTTTAGTACTTAACTTTGAAGCCCGTGGTTCTTCGGGTCCAAGCTATATGTTGATGGAAACCAATGGCGGAAATGCAGGATTAATAAAAGAGTTTGTGGCGGCGAATCCAAAATATCCCGTGACCAATTCCTTGATGTACAGCATTTATAAAATGCTTCCCAACGATACTGACTTAACGGTTTTCAAGGAAGAAGGCGACATTCAGGGTTATAATTTTGCTTTTATCGACGGACATTATAATTATCACACGGCTCAGGACGATGCTAATCATTTGAGCAAAAACACCTTAGAACATCAAGGAACGTATTTGATCCCGTTACTGAATTATTTTTCGAATGCTGATTTAAAAACTACTCAAAGCTCTGAAGACGATATTTATTTTTCGATTCCATATACTCTGGTAAACTATCCTTTTGACTGGGTTTTACCAATGGTTATCATTGCTTTTGTGCTCTTGCTGATTTTAATATTCGTCGGAATTGCAAAACGAATTTTATCGTTTGGGGAAATTGCAAAAGGTTTTATTCCGTTGTTGGGTTCTCTGATTGTGGCAGGAATAATAACCTTTTTCGGATGGGAATTATTGCTGAATTTGTATCCACAATACAACGATTTGCTCAACGGATTCACCTATAACGGTCACGATTATATTGCGGCTTTCGTGCTGTTGAGCTTGGCTGTTTGTTTTGTGTTTTACCAAATTTTCTCCGTCAAAAAACTGACGATGAACCATTATATTGCGCCATTATTTATTTGGATTATCCTCAATTTTGCCATTGCATTCTACTTAAAAGGAGCAGGATTTTTGATAATTCCGGTCTTTGGAGGATTAATTATGCTGGCTTCTTTTGTCATAACCCAAAAATCAAATTGGAAACTGAATCTCCTTTTTAGTATTCCAACTTTGATAATTATTGCACCTTTTATTCAAATGTTCCCAATAGGTTTGGGATTAAAAGTGCTTTTCGGAAGCGCCGTTCTTACTGTTTTGGCTTTTGTTTTATTGCTTCCGGTTTTTGGCTCGTTTGCGCGAAAAGGAATGTCATCGTTACTGTTGTTTCTGGTTGCCATTGGGTTTTTCGTAAAAGCGCATTATTCTTCGGGTTATGAATTGGGCAAGGCCAAATCGAATAGTTTAGTTTATATTCTCGATGCCGATACAAACAAAGCAACGTGGGCAACTTATGACACCAATCTTGACGAATGGACAAAAACCTATCTTGGCGAAAATCCAAAAGCAGCCAAAAATTTAAACTCACTTTCTTTGCCAAGCAAATACAATTCTGGTTTTACTTTTACGGCTGACGCGCCAATGAAAGAACTGGCAAAACCTACAATCGAATTCCTGAAAGACAGCGTTGCGGGTGCCGATCATTATTTGAAAATCAGAATTACGCCAAACAGAAAAGTAAATCGTTATGATGTTTTTGCCAAAGAAGATTTAGACATTCAAAATTTCAAGGCAAACGGCTTATCGTTATTAGGTCAAAAAGGTTCCAAATACGAACGAAAAGGCACGAAATTGTTGAGTTATTATGTGGTGGATCAATTTCCATTGGAAATCGAATTTAATGTTCCGTCTTCCAGTATTTTAGATTTGGATTTAATGGAAAGTTCTTTCGATTTGATGACTAATCCAATGTTTTCGATGGCAAAAAGAGCCGATTGGATGATGCCAACACCTTATGTTTTGAATGACGCTGTTGTGATTAAACAGAAAATAAAACCAAGTGCCAAGATTGTTGAAGTAAAACCATTGAATTCCGGAACTCGATATGCTTTCAAAAAAGATAGTGTAGTGGTTGTGAATGATAGTTTGAAAAAGCCGTAATTTAAAGTCACAAATTGTGACCGAAATAAACTACCTCTGGGAAAAGCCCCAGAGGTATTAGCAAATAGTAGCCACAGATTCACAGATTTTCAAAAATCTTTTTTAATCTGTGGCAAAAAAAAATCGAAGCAGAGCTTCGAGGAATTAAACCTAAAGCGATCAAAACATTCCAGCAACAAATTAATAACTATATTAGCCAAATAATATATCTTTTTATACCGCAAATCAATCAAAGAATTAAAAAAAATTACAGTGTCTGATGCAGATAAAATTAAATAGTATACCAACCAATTTACTGGAACAATACGTTGCTGCTTTCAACATATCACTAAAGCAAGACTTTGAAAACCTTAACGATAGTGAATTAAGCATTGATACTTTTAGCTTTTACACTTCTGTATCCGCAGTTTTTTCATCAAAAATTGAAGGCGAACCCATTGAACTCGATTCTTATATTAAGCACAAACGGTTTGATACTGAATACCTGCCTGATTACACTCGAAAAATTGACGATTTATATAATGCTTATTTATTTGCTCAAAAAAATGTGCTTGACCAAAAAAACATAGAATTAATTCATTCGCAGTTAACAAAACATATTTTAAAAAAATCGAAACAAGGCAAAGTGAGAGTCAGCAATATGTTTGTGATAACCAACGATGGGAAAATTGAATACGTGGCAGCCACACCCGAGAAAGTTAAACCGGAAATGCAACGATTTTATTCCGATTTAGAAATTTTGGTAAAAGCCGATTTATCTTTTGAGGAAACCTTGTTTTATGCTTCGATGCTGCACTTGGTTTTTGTAAAAATCCATCCTTTTGATGATGGAAACGGGCGAACTGCAAGACTTTTAGAAAAATGGTTTATTGCCCAAAAACTAGGAAACAAGGCTTGGTTTGTGCAATCTGAAAAAAACTATTACGACAATCACCAAGCCTACTACAACAACATCAGGCGTTTAGGATTGGACTATGAAGAACTAAATTATAACGAAGCTATGCCATTTTTGCAAATGTTGCCCAAGGCGATTAGTCGCAACGGATAAAAAAATGTGCGTTCAGTAGGAAATTAATGACTATATTAGCTGAATAACCAGAGCCTTTTATGGCTCAAAGCCAACCGAAATTGGGTGGATTAAGGCTGTTTTATAGCTGGTATAAATGAGTTGGCGGTAATAATCTCTCGAAATCGCAGAAAACAAGAATCTATGAAAATATTAAAATTCTTTTTTTTACTATTTCCTTTAATCGCAATGAGTCAAAATAAGTTTGACTACATAAGAGGAAAGTTAGTGCAAAATCATAAATATGAATATGTTTACGGTTTTGAAAATAATTATGCGGTTTTCAGAACGTTCGACAAAAAAATGGGAGTTATTGATAGTGCAGAAAATGTAATTATCAAACCCGTTTTTTCATTCATTCATAACAAAGAAGAACTCAAAAATCTATTTGAAGTTGGAAACGAAATAAATAAAAAATTTAAACGAGGATTTATCGATTTAAAGGGGAATATTAAAATTCCAATCATATATGATGATGTGTTTTACGTTGAAAAAGGTTTAATAAGAGTTAAAAAAGACAATAAAATTGGTGTTTTAGATACTTTGAACAATATTATTTTACCCCTTAAATTTGATTACATATCGATAGATAATAATTTAATCATTGCAGAAATTAAAGGGATGAATAATCTTTATGATTTTCAAGGAAAACAAATAAGTAATTTGAAATTTATTGAGATTTCAGATTTCATTAATAATAAAGCAATTATCACTTTTCAAAACAAATCAACTTCAATTATTGATAATTTAGGAAATATTGTTTTGAAACCTATTAAAGATTATAGTTTCGAAAAAGTGTTGAATGACGATTTATATTTAATTAAAAATAATCTAAATACTAAAGAAGGTATAATAAATTCAAAAGGAGAATTTATTATTAAATGTAAATATGATGAAATCAAACAAGTAAAGTCTTTCTTTATTGCTAAAAGCAATAATAAAAAAGGTTTTATTTCATTAACAGATTCAATAGTAAAACCTTTTATTTACGATGAAATTTATTTTAGCTATGTTGATGACGCTGTTTCTTTTGGAGACAACAATCTTGGAGATAATTATATAGTTCAAAAAGACAAATTATTTGGTGTAATTAATCCTAACATTGAAAACGACATAATTCCAATACAGTATAAAAATATCAGAAAATTATTCAATAAGTATTTTATAGTTCAGAATATTGAAAATAAAAATGGTTTATTTTTTAAAAACGGCGAAAAAGTTCTAAATGAAGAATATAAATTTTATAATGTTTTTGAAAACACAATTTTCGCCACTAGAAATAACAAACAATTTTTGATTGAATTAGAAGATGTAAAATATAACGAGAAAGAAGTATCTATAGATGAGTTTGTAAAATTTAAAGATGAACAAGAATTTCCAAAAAACGCAAATCAAATATTTAAATCAAAAGGAAAATTTGGAGTCATTAATTATGAAAACAAAATAGTTATTCCTTGTGAATATGAATTAATAGAAAACATTTATCTCTCAAAAGAATTTATTGTAAAGAAAAACAACAAATTCGGCATATTAAATTCTGCAAATAAAATTGTTGTTGAAATAGAATACGATGAATTTAAAAAGTTGCACGAATCAATACTATTTGCAAAGCAAAAACAAACAATCAAAAAATATCACGAAATATCATATTAATAATTATTACCACTGACAGCAATAGTTTCCTTGTATCTACAGCACCAACAATTAAACCTGAATTGAACAATTACCTAACCATTCACTCCACAAATTAAACTACTTTTGACCTCTCTATTTTTTCATAATGACACAAATTAGTATTCTGGGTTGCGGTTGGTTGGGTTTGCCTTTGGCGAAAGCCTTGATAGAAAATGGATTTTCTGTAAACGGTTCAACGACTTCTGAAGAGAAACTTTCTGTCTTAGAAAAACTGGGGATTCAGCCTTTTTTGATTGTCCTCACCCCAACCCTCTCCAAAGGAGAGGGAGAAGAAACTATTAAAACATTCTTGGAAAGAAGCAAAACCTTGATTATCGACATTCCACCAAAATTAAGTGGAGATAACACGGATAACTTTGTATGTAAAATCAAAACTTTAATTCCGTTTATAGAAAAATCCTCAATTGAAAACGTGCTTTTCATAAGCTCGACTTCGGTTTATGGTGACGACAATTCTAGTGTGACAGAGGAAACTAAAACCTGTCCGGAAACCGAAAGTGGCAAACAATTAGTGCTGGCCGAGCAACTTTTGCAAAGTAATTCCAATTTTAAAACCACCATTCTTCGCTTTGGTGGATTGATTGGCGAAGATCGTCATCCCATAAAATTTTTGGCTGGTCGTGAAAATTTGGAAAATCCAGAGGCACCCATAAACCTGATTCATCAGGAAGATTGTATTGGGATTATTCTGAAAGTTATAGAAAAAGGTCTTCGACAAGCTCAGAATGACAATAAGGTGTGGGGAGAAATCTTCAACGCCGTGGCTCCTTTTCATCCTGGTCGTGAGGACTATTACACTCAAAAAGCAATCGAACAAAATCTGGCTTTACCAAAATTCAACCACGAAAAGATTTCGGTTGGAAAAACAATTTCGAATGGTAAAATAAAAACCATTTTAAATTATACTTTTGTTAAACCAAATTTATAAAGTGAAAGCCAAAATACAAAATGCAGTTTCAACAAAAGTAAACGCTATTGGTTTGCCAATAGTGGCTTTGATATGGGTATGTATAGCCTGGGGAACTACCTGGATTGCCTCGAAAGAAGCCGTAAAATTTGTTCCTGCTCTGCAACTAGCCGGCATTCGTCAGTTTATTGGCGGGGTTCTATGGGTTGGCTACTTTTTATACAAAAAAACACCTTGGCCAAAAGGCAAACAATGGAAAACCATTATCATTTTGAGTATTCTAAATTTTGTTTTGAGCAATGGTCTGAGTACTTGGGGCGTGAAATACATCAGTAGTGGTTTGGGTGCCATTATCAACGCTATTTTCCCAATATGGATTGTGATTATTACTCTTTTTAGAGGTGAAAGATTAGCCAGATTGGCCGTTTTTGGGTTATTGATAAGCTTTGGAGGTGTTTGCGTTATTTTCTACGAACATCTTGGCGATTTTATAAATCCTAATTTTAGATTGGGTATTTTATTGTCAGTAATGGCAACGATAAGCTGGGCTTTTGGGAGTTTATACACCAAGAAAAAGGCGGCGACTTTCAACCCTTATTTTAGTCTCGGATTGCAAATGCTGATTTCGAGCACCATACTTTTTGCGATTACCGGAGCAACGGGAACAGGAGTTGCTTTGAGTTCAATTTCTCCAAATGCTTGGTGGGCGATTGCTTATTTAGTTATCATTGGTTCCGTTTTTACCTTTGTTGCCTTTATCTATATGTTGCAAAGACTTCCGCCGGAAATAAACAGTATTTATGCTTATATCAACCCCATTGTTGCGGTGCTTTTGGGAGCACTGATTTTTGGTGAACCACTTACAATGGCAATTGCCATAGGAGGCGCAATTACCTTGGGTGGTTTGTATATGGTCAATTATTCGATGCGGAAAGCAAGAATATAAAAGGGAAGCCTTTTTTAAAATTCACTTTTTGTACTTTTGCCAAAATTATTTTTATGCAATCCTTTTTCTATAAATATCGGAAATTCTTGGTCGGATTTTTAATTTTTTCCGCCATTACACTATATTTTTTTTATATGGCTTTGAAGCCAAGTAAAACCTTGCCCATTTATAATCCGTCTGATGTGAATCCGGAATTAGTGGACACGACAGTACAATATATCGCCAACAAACATCGTATTGCCGACTTTTCATTTACTAATCAAAACGGCGAAACCATCACCCAAAAAGACTATGAAGGCAAGATTTATGTTACCGATTTTTTCTTCACGACCTGCAAATCTATTTGCCCAAAAATGACAACAAATTTGGTCGATGTACAAAAAGCCTTTCTAGATAATCCAAAAGTAAAATTGCTTTCATTCACCGTTATGCCTGACATTGACAGCGTTTCGGTTTTGAAGGAATACGCTAAAATAAACGGCGTAATTGACAGCAAATGGAACTTAGTTACCGGCGACAAAAAAGCGATTTATACTATGGCAAGAAAATCCTATTTGGCGGTAAAACAAGGAAAACCAGACGAACTTTACGATATGGTTCACACCGAAAATTTTGTCCTTGTTGACTCCAAAAAAAGAGTTCGTGGTTTTTATGACGGAACGAATAAAGAGGAAATTCAACGGCTAATTGAAGATATAAATTGGCTTTTGGAAGACGAGAAATAGCAAAACTGATAATTGTCATTTTATATTCTTTTTTTATCTGTACTTTTGTAATCTAAATTCAATCTAAATAAGAATTTGAAAACTACGATTGCCAGCTTAAAAAAAGGAGAAAAAGCCATCATCAAGGATTTTGATGCTGACATTATTCCACTAAAATTATTGGAAATGGGTTGTTTGCCCGGGAATACGGTCGAACTGCTTCAAATCGCACCCTTTGGCGATCCTTTGTATTTGAATATAAATGGTTCTCATCTTGCCATTCGTATCGAAACTGCTCGTGAAATTGAGGTTGACAGCATTACTAAATAACTCGAAATGAGCAAGCAAAATATCAATGTCGCTTTAATTGGAAATCCTAATACGGGAAAAACTTCAGTTTTTAATGCACTTACAGGTTTGAACCAACAAGTGGGAAATTATCCAGGAATTACGGTCGAAAAGAAAGTTGGTTTTTGCAAATTACCCAACAATATCAATGCAAATATTGTCGATTTGCCGGGAACCTATAGTTTGAACGCCAGTTCTGCCGACGAAAGTGTGGTGATTGAACTTTTGCTTAACAAGAAAGACAAACTCTATCCGGATGTAATTGTTTTGGTTTCGGAGGTCGAAAATTTGAAACGTAATTTATTGCTTTTCACTCAAATAAAAGATTTGGAAATTCCAACAATCTTGGTCATCAACATGGTTGACAGAATGAAACTTAAAGGAATTTCGCTGGACATTCCTTTTTTAGAAGAAAAGCTAAAAACCAAAATTGCCCTTGTCAGTTCCCGAAAAAACATAGGAATTGAAGAACTAAAAAAATTAATAACCACATACAAGACCATTTCGACAGAACCTTGCTTGAATGCATCATCCATTGACGAAGTTTATTTTAATAATCTTCGAAAAATGTTCCCAAACCAGTCTTTATACAAACTTTGGTTAGTGATTACACAGGACGTAAATTTTGTGGATTTGAACCGAAAAGCGCTCAAAAACGATTCCTTTACAAAAACAGATTCAGAGCTAAAAAGATTGCAGCAAAAAGAAACCATCAAGCGCTACCAATTTATAAATGACACCCTGAAAGTGGGGCAAAAAGTAGATTCTGCTTCGGCAACTGATTTCAGAAGCAAACTCGACCGAGTACTTACGCACAAAGTTTGGGGTTATTTGATTTTCTTTATCATTTTATTCGGGATTTTTCAATCCATTTTCGAATGGTCAAAAATTCCGATGGATTTCATTGACCGTAGTTTTGCAAGTTTGAGTGCTGCGGCAAACCAAAATTTACCTCCCGGTGCTTTTACCAATTTAATTGCGCAGGGAATCATACCTGGAATTGGGGGTATCCTGATGTTTATTCCTCAAATCACATTTCTGTTTTTGTTTATTTCTGTTCTCGAAGAAAGTGGCTATATGAGTCGTGTGGTGTTTTTGATGGACAAAATTATGCGTAAGTTTGGATTGTCCGGTAAAAGTGTTGTGCCATTAATTTCAGGAACTGCCTGCGCTATTCCGGCAATTATGGCAACTCGAAATATCGAAAACTGGAAAGAACGATTAATCACAATTCTCGTAACTCCGTTTACAACTTGCTCAGCCAGATTGCCCGTTTATGCCATTATTATTGGACTTGTAATTCCAGATAAATTTATTTTCGGATTTCTGAATTTACAAGGACTTACGCTTATGTTGCTGTACCTTATTGGTTTTTTAATGGCTATCCTTTCGGCTTATATTCTCCACAAAGTGCTTCAACTCAATTGTAAAACGTTCTTCGTGGTCGAAATGCCCAATTACAAGTTGCCAATGTTCAAAAACGTGGCGATAACTGTTATCGAAAAAACCAAAGCTTTTGTTTTTGGAGCCGGAAAAATCATCTTGGCAATATCAGTAGTTTTGTGGTTTTTGGCTTCTTATAGTCCAAGTAAAAAATTCAAAAATGCCGAAGAAATCCTCCTTTCAAAAACCGAAAACAGGACTTTGTCAAAACAAGACTTCGATAACAAATTAGCTTCCTACAAATTAGAGCATTCTTATATTGGTATAATGGGAAAAACCATAGAACCCTTGATTTCTCCTTTGGGCTACGATTGGAAAATTGGGGTTGCCATCATTAGTTCCTTTGCTGCAAGGGAAGTTTTTGTGGGAACATTAGCCACTATTTACAGTGTTGGTGGCAGTGGCAAAAACGATGAAACTATCAGAAGCAAAATGAAAGAGGAGGCCAATCACGAAACGGGCGATAAAATATTTAATTTTGCTTCTGGAATTTCTCTTTTGCTTTTTTATGCCTTTGCTATGCAATGTGCAAGTACTTTGGCAATCACAAAAAAGGAAACTAATAGTTGGAAATGGCCGTTGGGTCAATTGATTTTTATGAGCAGTTTTGCTTATTTTGTAGCATTAATCGCTTACCAAATATTAAAATAAATAATTATGATTCAAGACATTTTAACTTATATAACTTTAGGGATTGCAGTTGCTTTTTTAGTTCGAAAATTCTTTTTCAAAAAGAAAAAAATCGATAAAAACTGCGGCGAGGATTGTAATTGTCAATAAGCCACTTTGACAAAAAGATTAGTTGCGATTTTATGGGAAATTGCCAATTCTTTAGCATCCACTTTTATTTTTATGGATAAATCGAAAGTTTCCTTGGAGATGATTTCGATTTTTGAACCCAAAGCGATTTCTTGCTTGTCTAGATATTTCAAGAAATCTGCCGAAGAATCCTTTACTCCTACGCAAATCCCCGTTTGATTTACTGCTAAATCCGAAAGCAATTGTTTATCTGTTTTAACCATTCTCCCTTGAGCGTCGGGAATTGGGTCGCCATGCGGATCTTCGGTAGGATTGCCTAGAAAATCATCCAGTTTGTTAATAAGTTCTTCGGATTTTATGTGTTCCAGTTGTTCTGCTATGTCATGCACTTCGTCCCAAGAAAAGTTGAGTTTTTCGACCAAGAAAACTTCCCACAAACGGTGTTTTCTCACAATCATTTTAGCTGTCAAATTCCCTTTTTCGGTTAAGGAAACACCTTGATATTTTATGTAGTTTACCAAGTTCTTTTCGGATAATTTCTTAAGCATATCGGTCACTGACGATGCTTTGGTTTCCATCATTTCAGCGATGGAATTGGTGCTCACTTCAGCATCTGAAATTATGGTCAGGTGATAAATGGTTTTGAGATAATTTTCTTCTGAAAGAGTCATAGGATTTTTGATTTTTGTAAATATTGTGACGAAAGTTTTGCCGCAAAGACTCAAAGTTTTTTTTCCTTTGTTTATAAATTTAAGTCCGCAAAGGTAAAAACCTTCGGTATTTTAGAGCGCAATAAAACCTCTGTTGCTTTGAAAATCTTCGATTTTCATCTTTGCGTCTTTGCGGTAAGTTTTTTAAAGCTATTACACGAAAATTAAATTTTTACTATGAACAGCGGAATCGAAATTTTGTGACGCAATTTGTCAACTGTTGTTCCAAAAATTAAATCCTTGATCCCAGTGTGGCCATGGGTTCCCATTACCAAGACATCAAATTTCCCGTTATTGATGATTTCCGGAATCACTTTGTTAGGTTTCCCAAATCCTAATTTGGTTTTTACTTTGAATCCTTTTTCCGAAAGCATTTCTTTGTATTCTTTCAATAATTTTGCATCAATTAATGTTTCGTGGTCTTCAATGTTTTTTCCATAAATCATTGCGCCTACCGTTTCCACTACGTGAATCAAGGTGTATTTTGCTTCCATTCCGCCCAATTCAAACGCGTTGTTTATTGCCGCCTCATCAGCCGAAGAGAAATCAACTGAAATAGCGATTCTCTTTTTATTGTAAGATCCTTTTTTTGAAAATTGCAGTTTTAAATTGTGTGGCGAATGATTTTGAATTTCCTGTTTTGCTTTAGTGACAAACGGTTTAAACACGATATACAACAACAGAATCAAAAAGCCTACTGCCAGTGGAACGACCGTTAACCACAAAACCGTTGGATTTTCAGAAGTTTCAAGCCAAATGGTAATTTCGTCATAAACCAGTTTAATATTGAGAGATACAATTATTGTAGCCACAGTCCAAGAGACAATTTGTGTTGTTTTACTAATGTGAAAACCACGCATTTTGGTTTTATCGCTTACAAAATGAATGAGCGGAATAATGGCAAAACCTAATTGTAAACTCAAAATTACTTGGCTCAAAATCAATAATTTCCCGGTCACGCTTTCGCCAAAAATCGTGATTACAATTACTGCTGGAACTATGGCAATTAATCGCGTGATTATCCTTCGAACCCAAGGCTGAATTCTTAAATTCAGATAGCCTTCCATCACGATTTGCCCTGCCAAAGTTCCCGTGATTGTAGAACTTTGACCCGCGGCAATCAGGGCAATGGCAAATAATATTGGTGCCCATTTTGTTCCTAAAATTGGTGCCATAAATTGATGTGCATCCTGAATTTCGGCAACGTTAAACATTCCGTTTTTATAGAACGTGGCTGCAGCCAAAATTAATATGGCAGCATTTACAAAAAAGGCCAGATTCAGCGCAATCGTACTGTCGATTAAATTGTATTTCAAGGCTTGCTTAATTCCAGCGGCACTTCGGTCGAATTTTCGAGTTTGAACCAAAGACGAATGCAGGTATAAATTGTGTGGCATAACCGTGGCTCCAATAATCCCGATGGCAATGTACAGCGCAGCAGAATTTGGTATCGAAGGAATTAAACCATAAACCACTTTCCCCATTTCGGGTTGGGCGAAAAACATTTCGAAAACAAAGGAAACACCAATTATCAAAACCAAGGCAATGATAAAAGCTTCCATTTTTCGAATGCCTTTATTGATAAGGAAAAGCAATAAAAAGGTATCCAAAACGGTAATCATAACAGCTTCAATCAACGGGATTCCAAACAACAAATTGATACCAATTGCCATTCCTAAAACTTCGGCGAGGTCACAGGCAGCAATGGCAATTTCGGCAAGAATATAAAGAATGTAATTAATGAATTTCGAATAGGTTTCCCGAGAAGCTTGTGCCAAATCACGTTGGGTGACAATTCCGAGGCGAGCACTTAAACTTTGCAAAAGCAACGCCATCAAGTTACTCATCAATAGAACCCAAAGCAAGGCATAGCCAAACTGGCTTCCGCCGGCAATATCGGTCGCCCAATTTCCTGGATCCATATAACCCACGCTAATTAAATATGCCGGTCCGAAAAAAGCTAGAATTTTTCTAAAAGTAGACGTTTTATTTTGTGTGGCAACCGATTGATTTACTTCTTCTAATGAATGATTCATAAAATTAAGATTTGTAACAAATGTAATTATTTTTTTATTAATGAAATAAAATTTTTAGACTAAGCTAAATTTAGATATTTTAAAAACTAACAAAGATTATCAAACTATAATAAAACTTTATAATTCAATCTTATATCTTGTTTTGAAACTTCGTAACTTTGCACTATTAAAATTTTAATCTTTAAATAAAAAAATATGTATCCAGAAGAAATGGTAAAACCAATGCAAGCCGAATTAACGTCTGCAGGTTTTCAAGAATTACATACGGTTGAAGCAGTTGAAGACGCAATGAAAGCAAAAGGAACAACCCTTGTTGTCATCAACTCTGTTTGTGGTTGTGCCGCTCGTAATGCACGTCCGGGAGCAAAGATGAGTTTAGACAATGCTAAGAAACCAGATCATTTAGTGACTGTTTTTGCAGGAGTCGATAAGGAAGCCGTAGCATCTGCAAGAGAATTTATGTTCCCTTTTCCTCCATCTTCGCCAAGTATTGCTTTGTTCAAAGATGGTGAATTAGTTCATATGCTAGAACGTCACCACATCGAAGGTCGCGCTGCTGAATTGATTGCGGATAATTTGAAAGACGCTTTTAACGAATATTGTTAATCAAGTTGACCTAAAAGAGTTGAAAACCACGCAATTTGCGTGGTTTTTGTTTTAATAAAATAAATCAAGGTTGCTTTTCGCCGCCAGATTTAAAGCCTATTAATTGTCTGTATTTTGATTCGGTTTCTTTCAATTCTTCTTCTAATTGCTTGTATTTACTGATGTCTTTTATGGTTACTACGGCAGCGACTACATTGTCGTTTTGATCAACCAATGGTCTTCCACTCATAAGAACTCGTCTTTTTTCCTGTTTAGACGGATCCCACAAAACCACATCGACATCATCTGTAACTTCGCCATTTAAGGCGCGCTGCATTGGGAGATTTTGAGAAGGGAAAACGGTTTTTTGATCCGGAAAATAGAGCTCAAAATGGTTCGATAAATTTGGCGATATTTTATCATCTTCCTGAATTCCGTAAAACTCATTAGCCATATCATTAGCTAAAACAACTTTTTTGTCAGCATTGGCAACAATGATACCTTCGCCTATATTCTCTACAATCAATCTTAGTTTTTCCTCATTTTCATAAAGCTCATTCGTTGCTATCTGCCGCTCGATTTCTAATTGAACCAGCTTGGTAACATCTCGTCCAACGGAATAAAACATTCCTTGCTGTGCGTCAATATTACTGTTCCAATCTATCCATCTGTAAGTTCCGTCTTTGCAAAGAAAGCGTGTCCTGAAATTGACAATGGCTTCTCCTTTTAAATGTCTGGACAAAACTTCTTTTGCGTTTTGGGAATCATCGGGATGGATTAAATCCATAAATTTTATTCTGTTCATATCCTCTTGATTGTATCCAAGTGTCTTGGTAAGTGCTGGATTTATTTTAATGAAATGCTCGCCTTTTGCAACGGCAAGAATGTCAAATGACATATTAAAAAACATATCTGCCATTTTTAGGGAATCTTTATTTTCTAAAATTTCCGTAATATCACGAGCGACTGCATAAATTAAACCCGTAGCAACATCAGAAGAGGCAGACCACACCAGATTTTTTATAGAGCCATCATTGCATATATATCTATTTTCGAAATTTGAGGTTAAGGCTCCCGTTTGGAGTTTTAGCACTTCTTTTTTCGTGGTTTCTTGGTCTTCAGGATGCACAAAGTCAAGGAATGGTTTGCTCAACAATTCTTCCTCAGAATACCCCAATATTTTACTGAATGCCGGATTTACTTTGACGAATTTATCTTTCGAGGCAATAACCATAATATCTAGGGAAATATTGAAAAATTTATCGGCTGCTTTTGATGATTCTTCGAGTTTTTTCCTTTCGGATATATCTGTAGATATTCCACCAATAGCATAAATTCTTCCTTCTGAATTGTACAATGGAAATTTTACGGCAATATAAGTATGAGTTCCATCGGGTTGCTGAATGGTTTCTTCGGTTGTTAATTCTTTAAGAGCTTTTACAACTTCAAGATCTGAATTTCGATAAGCATCTGCCGCTTCTTTTGGCAAAAAATCGTGATCTGTTTTGCCAATTATTTCTTCGTTCGTGATATGAAATAAAGATTCATATTGTTTATTGATAAGTAGATATTCGCCATTGATTTCCTTGATAAAAATAGGATTTGAGGTGTTGTCAATAATGGATTGTAGCAATCTTCTGTTTTCGGAAAGCAAGCCCTGGGAAATGTTTTTTGCCCGGAGTTGTGAACGAATAATAAAATAAACGATTACCAACAAAATGAGGGAAAGTCCAAACAAAGAGAGTTCTACCCAATCTAATGTTTTGTCCATCGTTTGATCCCTTTGCTTGTCAAGCCGTGAAATAAAAACCCAACCTGAAGCAATTACAACGAAAATATTGATGATAAATCCTAAAAATATTTTTCTTTCAAAAGTGATTTTCATGGCTTTAACAATTTAAATTCAACGCACATCAACAAATAAAACAATTCGAATCGTATTTAACTGAAAGTTAGTAATTTATGTTCATATAACAAGTAAAATTTCAAGATTTTGTTGTGTCATACCACATAAAAAAGCTTTATTAAAAAAACGAAGGCGTTTTTTGTTATTCACATTTACCACAGCGAATAAGTTGTAATGTATTCAAAAAACAATCTGCGTTGAAGTTAGAATTATCACATTGTTCAGTTTCCAAAATTATCCCTACTTTTGCACCAAGTTCTTAAAAAGAACAAAATAATTTTCTCAACTTATACTGTTTATAGCATGCAACTGTACAACACATTAAGCGCAGAAGAGCGAGCCATTATGATTGATAATGCCGGAAAACAACGACTCACGCTGTCTTTCTATGCTTATGCGCATTTACAAAATCCAACTGAATTCAGGAATGAATTGTTTCTTGCCTGGAATTCTCTCGATGTTTTAGGACGAATTTATGTTGCCAATGAAGGAATTAACGCCCAATTATCACTTCCGGCGGATAATTTTTATGCATTTAAAGATTCAATTGAAAAATATAATTTTATGAAAGGCATTCGGTTGAATATTGCCGTCGAACACGATGACTATTCCTTCCTGAAACTCACCATAAAAGTCCGCGACAAAATTGTTGCTGACGGACTGGAAGATGAAACTTTCGATGTGACCAATATTGGAATTCACCTCAAAGCCAAAGAATTCAACGAATTACTCGAAAATCCCAACACAATTGTGGTCGATATGCGCAATCATTATGAAAGTGAAATAGGTCATTTTACCAATGCCATAAAACCTGATGTGGACACTTTTAGGGAAAGTTTACCCATCATTGAAAACCAACTTTCGGAACACAAACAAGACAAAAACCTTTTGATGTATTGCACGGGCGGCATTCGATGCGAAAAAGCCAGCGCCTATTTCAAACACAAAGGTTTCGAAAACGTCTATCAACTCGAAGGTGGAATCATAGAATACACGCGACAAGTAAAAGCCGAAGGATTAGAAAGTAAATTCATTGGTAAAAACTTTGTTTTTGACCACCGCTTAGGCGAAAGAATTACTGACGATATTGTTTCGCAATGCCATCAGTGCGGAAAACCTTGCGATGTGCATACGAATTGTGTGAACGAAGGTTGTCATTTGCTTTTTATCCAATGTGAAGATTGCAAAACAGCAATGGAAGGTTGTTGTTCTTCAGAATGTGTCGAAGTTATTCAACTTTCGGAAGAAGAACAAAAAGCAATCAGAAAAGGTACCATTAACAGCAACAAAATTTTCAAAAAAGGGAAATCGGGTGTTTTAAAATATAAAAATTAATATGACAACTAGCAATAAAATAGAGCTAATGGCTCCAGCCGGAAACTTCGAATCGCTACAAGCAGCCATTGACAATAACGCTGATTCGGTTTATTTTGGCGTAGAGCAATTGAATATGCGCGCCAGAGCAACCGTGAACTTCACGATGGATGATTTACAGGAAATAGCCCGTCGCTGCGAAGCCAAAAAAATCAGAACCTACTTGACTTTGAACACCATTATTTACGACCACGATTTATCGGTCGTGAAAACATTATTGGCCAAAGCCAAAGAAGCCAATATCACCGCAGTGATTGCTTCGGATCAAGCCGTGATTGCGATGGCGAGAACTATTGGAATGGAAGTCCATATTTCGACCCAATTAAACATTACCAATATTGAGACAATAAAATTTTACAGTTTATTTGCCGATACTATGGTTTTGAGCCGTGAATTGAGCTTGCGCCAAGTGAAAAACATTACAGAGCAAATCATCAAAGAAGATATTAAAGGACCAAGCGGAAAATTGGTAGAAATAGAAATTTTTGGTCACGGCGCTTTGTGTATGGCTGTTTCTGGGAAATGTTATTTGAGTTTACATTCGGATAATTCATCGGCAAATCGCGGAGCCTGCAAGCAAAATTGCCGCAAAAAATATACGCTTACCGACCAAGAAACGGGTTTCGAAATAGAGGTTGACAACGAATATTTGATGTCGCCAAAAGATTTATGTACGATAGATTTTCTCGACCAAGTAATTGATTCCGGCATTCAAGTATTGAAAATTGAAGGTCGTGGTCGCGCTCCAGAATATGTTGCAACAGTAATAAAAACCTACCGCGAAGCCATTGACAGTTATTATGATGGAACATTTTCCAAAGAAAAAGTAGTGGTTTGGATGGAAGCCCTGAACACCGTTTACAATCGCGGGTTTTGGGCGGGATATTATCTTGGTCAAGAATTGGGCGAATGGAGTGATGTTTCAGGTTCGATGGCAACACAAAAAAAAGTGTATATAGGGAAAGGAACGCATTATTTTCCGAAAGCAGAAATTGGGCAATTCAAAATTGAAGCTTACGACATCGCAATTGGCGATAAAATATTAGTCACAGGGCCAAGCACTGGAGCTCAAGAAATGATTATTGAAGAAATGTATGTCAACGATGTTGTATCGAACAAGGCCACAAAAGGAGATGATTGTACTTTCAAATTGCCTTTTAGAATCCGAATGTCTGACAAATTATATAAAATCGTGGAATCCTAATGGTTATTGTAACTCTCCAAAGAGCCAAATGCATAGGATGCAATTACTGCGTAGAAATGGCGCCGGTTCAATTTCAAATGTCCAAGAAAGACGGAAAATCAGTATTGATTCATTCGCAAAATGCCAAAGGGTTTTTTACTTTGAAATCCTACGACCATTCCATTGTCGAAAAATGTGAATTGGCGGCTAAAGCTTGCCCAGTGAAAATTATTTCGATTAAAGAAACCTAAACTCTTGAATTAAATAGAAGGCGTTTGTTAATTTTTAATATTTTTTTAAGATTTTTGTTAAATTAATGTCAGCGATTTGTTATGTTTGTATGACTAATCAAAAAACATTAACCAACATGAAAAAAAAGTATTTAATTCTTTTGCTGTGCTTTTTTGGGGCTCTAACTTCTTACTCTCAAGATTTAACAGTTAAAGGTAAAGTTTCAGACCCCAACGGCAATTTATTGCCGGGAGCCTCTATCGCCGTTAAAGGAACAAATAACCAATCGTCTACTGGCTTAGATGGTAGTTTTGTAATCAAAGCCCAAAAAGGCGCATTATTAGTAATTTCTTATATTGGTTTTGAAACCAAGGAGATAAAAGTTACAGGCTCCACGTTAAATGTAATTTTGAGCGAAGGTGCTCAAAGCTTAAAAGAAGTAGTCGTTACGGGGGCTTTAGGTATTAATCGTCCAAAAGCATCCTTAGGTTATGCAACTCAAGGCGTAAAAGGGACTGATATTGCTGAAACCCAAAGGGAAAACTTCATAAACGCCATGCAAGGGAGAATTGCTGGACTAACGGTTACCAGCACATCTGGTGCTCCAGGGGCTTCGGCAGCGATTCAATTACGAGGCGTGAACTCAATGAGTGGAAACAATTCGCCATTATTTGTTGTAGATGGTTTGCCTGTAAATAACTCAACATTAGATCAAGGCTTATTACTTTCCAATGGGCCTAATAGAGATGCCGATTACACGAATCGTGGCGCCGACATAAATCCAGACGACATCGAATCTGTGACTGTGCTTAAAGGTCCAGAAGCAGCAGCCCTTTATGGTATCGAAGCCGGAAATGGTGCAATCGTGATTACAACAAAAAAAGGGAAAAAAGGTCGTGGCACTATCACCTTTTCTACGGATGTAAGAGCCGACAATGTTTATCGTTTTCCAGAAACTCAAACAGTGTATCAAAGGGGTTCAAATGGAGTTACAAACAATAATTATCGCAGGATGTTTGGAGAGAAATATGCTCCTGGAACTCAATTGTACGACAATATCAATAACTTTTTTGCCACAGGTTTTAAAACATCAAACGCTTTGACTTTTGAATCGGGTACAGATCAACTTACGTATAGATTATCCTTGGCAAATATTGAACAGAAAGGTGTTGTTCCTAATTCTGCCTATTCAAGGACAAACGTAGCTTTAAGCGGCACGGCGAGAATAAGTGATAAATTTAAGGCCGACGCGTCTTTAGCTTATACAAATTCCGAAACAGATAAAACATCAAAAGGGGCCGGAGGGTTTTTACTTAATCTTTTGGCCTATCCTGCAAACTTGGATGTTAGAAATTATTTAAATGCAGATGGCACAAAAGCATCAGTTTCTAACGGTGCTTTGGATACGGAAGTAGATAATCCGTATTTTGAAGTGAATAAAAATAGAGGAAAAGACAAGACCAATCACATCCTTACTAATGTATCCTTGACATACGATCCATTATCATGGTTGAGTTTTACAGCTCGTTTAGGTCTTGATGCCAGTTCTACACAAGGATGGAAATCAGTTCATCCCGAATCTACCAGAAGCGCAGTAGGGATTGGCGCAGGTACTGGTACATCATTGGGGGGCTATTATGAGCAATATTCTGATCAAACGAATAACTACAATTATTTGTTTTTTGGTACTGCTAAAAAATCGGTTGGTAAATTCAATGGTTTACTACGTATAGGTACTGCCCGTAAAGATGAAAATTATACTATCTTATCTACCAAAGGAGAAAAATTTTATCAGTCTAATGTGATGAATATGAATAATACAGACCCTCTCACACAAAGATCGCAAGAAAGAATCATTAGAAGACGTGTAGATGGTATTTTTGGAGAAGCAACGCTAGACTATGACAAAACTTTATTCCTGACATTGACCGGAAGAAATGACGTTTCTTCTACTTTGCCAAGAAACAACAACTCGTTCTTCTATCCTTCTACTTCATTGAGTTTTGTATTTACAGAGTTAGGAGCATTAAAAGGAAAAGAAACACTATCGTATGGAAAACTAAGAGCTTCTTGGGCTCGAGTTGCTAATGATGCAAAACCCTATGCAATTGTACCTGCCTATGAAACCAAAGGAACTACTGGAGGAGGATTTGGATATTCAGTAACGGGTGCAAATCCAAATTTACAGGCAGAAATGAATACCTCAATGGAACTTGGCACAGAGTTGCGTTTCTTTAGAGACCGATTGAGTATGGACGTCGCCGTTTATAAAAGAACAACCGACAATTCTATTATCAATAATATGCGTTTAAGTTATGGAACAGGATTTGTGTTAACAGCAATGAACTTTGGGTCTTTAGAAAATCAAGGGATTGAAGTTACTCTTTCTGGTGCTCCTATTAAAACCGAAAAATTTACTTGGGATATATTGTGTAACTTTACAAAAACAGATAGCGAACTTAAAAGTTTACCTTCCAATTTATCGGAATATTATACATCAGACACTTGGACTTATGGCAACGTAAGAGGGGGGACAAAAGTAGGTTACCCATTAACAAGCTTAACAGGTTATACCTATTTAAGAAACACTGCTGGACAAATATTAATAAATCCTTCTACAGGGCTTCCAGTTCAAAACACAACTTTCCCAATTGTTGGAGACAGAAACCCAGATTTTGTAATTGGTTTTCAAAATAGTTTTGTATACGGAGACTTTAAATTATCATTCCTTTTAGACATCCGTAAAGGCGGAGATGTCTATAATGGAACTGAATCTTACTTATGGGCTAATGGTTTAAGCACAAGAACTTTAGATAGAGAACAGCCATTAGTTATGAATGGTGTATTGCGTGATGGTTTAGAAAACTCTTCTAATCCAACAAAAAACAATGTTCAGATTACACCATATTATCAAAACGAATATTATAATGGACTGTCAGCTAATTATATAGATTCTAATTTTATCGAAAAAAATATTAACTGGATTCGAATGAGAGATATAACTTTGAGCTACAGAATGCCTTCTGATATCTTGAAAAAAGCGAAGCTATTTCAAAGCATAACAATGTATTTTACAGTAACAGATGCGTTTATGATTACTAACTATTCTGGTGCGGATCCGGCAGTAAACGGACTGAACGCAAGTTCTGGCGGTGCTGGCGGTACAGGAATAGATTATGGCGTTCTTTCTGCTCCAAGAGGAGTTAACCTAGGTTTTAAATTTGGACTTTAATAAATTAATAAGATGAAAAACATAACAAAATATATAGCTGTAACCGTAATAACACTATTTATTACAGCTTGTAATCGTGATGAGATAGCAAATGTAAATATAAATCCAAGTTTCCCAACAGTAGTTGAACCTGTGTATTTATTACCACAAATTGAGGCTCAGATGGGAATCAGCCTTCAATTTGATGCTAGATATTTAGGAAAATATGTGCAATATTTTTCTCATTCCTCCTCAGGAGATAATTGGGATCGATATGGCTACAATGCCGCTTCTGATGCTTGTGGCGAAACTTGGAAAATGGCGTATTACTCTCTTGGATTAAACGTATCTAATGTGATATCTACTGCCGAAGCTGATCAAAGATACGACATACAGGGTATGGGGAAAGTGATTAAAGGCTGGTCTTGGCAAGCCGCTACAGATATGCATAGTGACCTAATTAAATTTGATCAGGTGTTTACTCAAAGATTGACATTTGACTATGGAACGCAACAAGAAGCGTATGCCGAAGTACAAAGATTAGCACTGGAAGGAATTGCCGATATGGAAAGAACCGATGGGAAATCAGACGCAAATTATACAAAAAAAGGAGATTTAATCTATGCTGGAGACAAATCAAAATGGATAAAATTTGCTTATGGTTTATTGGCAAGAAATGCAAATAACCTAAGTAATAAATCAACTTATGATGCAAATAAAGTAATTTCCTATGTAGATAAATCATTGGCTAGTATAACTGATGACTGCAATGTGAAATTTGCAGGTACAAGTTCTACTGATGCAAGTTTTTGGGGACCTATACGTAATAATATGTCAAGCTATCGCCAAACAGATTTTATCCTACGTGCAATGGACGGAACAATTTTTACGGGTGCAGTTGACCCTCGTATGGCAAATGTTCTAGTTCCTTCTGCAGATTTAGTGTTTCGAGGAAATCCTTTAAACACGACAGCTGGAACAGTTGCTGCAACTCGTATCCCAAATATGTGGGGAACCACGGCTTCGGGTAATTCAACCACCCCTGGAAGATACATTTTTAGAAATAATGCAGATTTCCCTATCATGACTTATGCAGAAATGCAATTTATAAAAGCAGAAGCCGCCTTTATAAAAGGTGATAAAGTAATGGCTTTAGCTGCGTACAAAAAGGGTATTGAAGCAAGTATTGATATGGTAAATAAAAACACGGTGGTTTCTACAACTTATCCAGTTGCTTCCCTAATAACTGCAGCTCAAAAAGCTGCCTTTTTAAATGATGTAAATGTTGTTCCGCTTGCTGCAAATTTAACTTTGAAACATATAATGATGCAGAAATATGTGGCTTTATTTGGTTTTGGGTTTTTAGAATCCTGGACAGATATGAGAAAATATCATTATGATCCAGCAGTTTATGCAACTTTTGCCACTAATGGTTTATATCCTGATAATGGAGGTAAAATGCCTTACAGAGTTCGTCCTAGATATAACTCGGAATATGTATGGAACTTTGCAACCTTACAAACTATTGGGGCTGACAAAGCAGATTACCATACTGTAGAAATGTGGTTCTCTAAACCTTAACTATTTTTAATTTAAATAAAAAATTCAAATGAAAAATAAAACAATATCAATAAATAAAATTGCTGTGCTACTAATGTTTGCATTGACAGTTTTTTCTTCCTGTGGTGAGGACCATGATTTTACACCCTATGCTGAATCAGTTCCGACAACAAATGCAAGTGTGAAATTTTTGCATACAGCAATTGGACCTGCTGGAGTAAATTTTAGTGTAAACTGGTTTTTAAATGACGTTAAATCTAGTGCTTTGTTAGTCACAACTGGATTACCATTAGGAACTCCATACGGCAGTGCATTTCCTTTAACATTATATACTTCTGTACCATCGGGAAGCCTAAATATGAAAGCAGAAATTCCTGCAACAGCAACTGTGCCAGCATCTACTGTACTATCGAGTCCTTTGGTTGTTGAAGCAAACAAAACTTATTCAACCTTTCTGGTTGGTTTTGCTGCTCCATATGCCGTTTATACTGTATCCGATGATTTAACAGTTTCAGACAACACAAAAGCTTACATTCGTTTTTTAAATGTAATTCCAAATACTCCGACTGCCGGATATGATTTATCAATTAAAGAATTGAATTCGAATGCTGTGATTTATAGCGGAGTAACTTATTTAGGAGGAAATAAAGTGTTTATTCCAATTACTCCAGTTGCAGATGACTCTTCGGTGGCTTATGAAGTTCAATTAAGAACGGCAGGAACAACAACTATCGTTGCAAAGGTAGCAATAACTCCACGAAAAGGAAGAATTTATACCTTCTATTCAGGGGGTTACGTTGGCGGATTGCCTGCAACTAAAAATTTACCAACATTAGGCTGGTACACCAATAAGTAAAATATTTAAATTTCTAAAAAGGCTGCCCGAAAAGGCAGCTTTTTTTGTTTTTAAAAACTTGAAAATCTAAAACTAAAAAAATACTATCTTTACAAACTAAACGTTTTAAGAACTTAAGTTGTGCCCGTCACAACACTACATATATAATTATGGCATGTACAAGTTGTTCGACCTCTGATGGTGGTGCGCCAAAAGGTTGTAAAAATAATGGGACTTGTGGCACCGATAGCTGCAACAAATTAACGGTTTTTGACTGGCTTTCAAATATGAGTTTGCCCAATGGAGAAGCGCCTTTTGACTGTGTCGAGATACGTTTCAAAAATGGAAGAAAAGAATTTTATCGCAATACCGAAAAACTGACTTTAAGCATGGGAGACATCGTCGCTACCGAAGCTTCACCAGGACATGACATAGGAATTGTGACACTTACTGGGGAATTGGTTCGCATCCAAATGAAGAAAAAAGGAGTAAATCCTAGCAGCGCCGAAATTGCAAAAATATACAGAAAAGCCTCCCAAAGAGACATCGATATTTGGTCTGCTGCACGTGATAAAGAAGAACCCATGAAAGTTCGAGCACGTGAATTGGCGATAGCCCAAAAACTAGAAATGAAAATTTCCGACATCGAATTTCAAGGTGATGGTTCGAAAGCCACTTTCTATTATACTGCAAATGACAGAGTCGATTTTAGATTATTAATCAAAGACTTTGCAAAAGAATTCAGCACCAGAGTCGAAATGAAACAAGTGGGTCTTCGGCAAGAAGCAGCTCGTTTGGGCGGAATAGGATCTTGCGGAAGAGAATTATGTTGTTCCACTTGGCTTACTGATTTTAGAAGCGTCAACACATCGGCAGCGCGTTATCAACAACTGTCCTTGAATCCACAAAAACTGGCAGGACAATGCGGAAAACTAAAATGCTGTCTAAATTACGAACTCGACACCTATATGGATGCCTTAAGTGGATTTCCTAGCTTTGACACAAAATTAATAACCGAAAAAGGTGAGGCAATTTGCCAAAAACAGGATATTTTCAAAGGAATGATGTGGTTTGCCTACGTCAATGATTTTGCCAATTGGCACGTATTGAAAATTAATCAAGTCAAAGAAATCATTGCAGAAAACAAACTCAAAAACAAAGTGGCGTCCTTAGAAGATTTTGCAATAGAAATTGTTCAAGAACCTGAAAAACACTTCAACAATGCAATGGGTCAGGAAAGTTTAACCCGATTTGACCAGCCAAAGAAAAAGAAAAAACCAAATAGAAAACGCAAACCGGGCGGGGAAAACCTAATTGTTGCCAATAATAATAACAATAATAAGCCAAACAATAACGCAAGATCTAAGAATACGAACGAAAAACCGGCAGAGGCAAGAAAACCTATAATTATTACTAAAAATGAGAATAAGGAATAGTGCATTACTGCTTTTAGTCGTAATACTCTTTTTTTCGTGTGACAAAAAAAGAGTTTTCGATGAGTATAAATCAGTGGGAAGTGCTTGGCATAAAGACAGTGTCGTAACTTTTAATTTGCCCCAATTAGATTCGACAAAAAAACACAATTTGTTCATAAATTTGAGGAGTAACAACAATTATCCTTTTAACAATCTCTTTCTAATTGTATCGTTGGAAAAAAGAAATGGATTTACAAAAGTTGACACTCTAGAGTACCAAATGGCAAATCCTGACGGAAGCCTGCTGGGTGAGGGATTTACAGACATAAAGGAAAGCAAGTTGTTTTACAAAGACAAAATAAAGTTGAATGGAATATCCAAAGTTCACATCAAGCAAGCTGTCAGGGAAAACGGAAAAATCCCCGGAGTTGCGGAGTTAGAAGGAATTACTGATGTGGGTTTCAGAATAGAAAAAATAGATTAACATAGAATTATGGCTGCTCAAAAAAACAATAATCCGGCAAAAAAAATCGAGGATGACATAAACTATTATAAAAAGAAATTTTGGAAAATTTTCTTTTATGGTCTGGGAGGCATCTTGGTATTCTTCTTATTTGCATCCTGGGGACTATTTGGTTCGATGCCTTCTTTCGAAGATTTGGAAAATCCAGATTCTAATCTGGCCACCGAAATTATCTCGACTGATGGAGTTATTTTAGGCAAGTATTTTGAACAAAATAGGTCTCAATTAAAATATTCCGATTTGCCCCAAAATTTTGTACAGGCTCTTGTGGCTACTGAAGACGAACGTTTTTATGAACATTCAGGAATTGACGGAAGGGGAACTTTGAGAGCTATCGCCAGTTTAGGAACAAGCGGTGGTGCCAGTACCTTGACACAACAATTAGCCAAACAATTATTTCACGGCGAAGGCTCTAAATTTTTGCCTTTTAGAATCGTGCAAAAAATCAAGGAATGGATTATTGCCATTAGATTGGAAAGACAATATACCAAAAATGAAATCATAGCAATGTATTGTAATGTATATGATTTTGGAAACTACTCCGTAGGGGTAAGCTCGGCCGCAAAGACCTATTTTTCAAAAGAACCCAAGGATTTAACCGTCGACGAATCTGCCATGCTGGTAGGAATGTTTAAAAATTCGGGTCTGTATAATCCCATTAGAAACATTAAAGGCGTAACCAATCGTAGAAATGTGGTACTTGCACAAATGGCAAAAAATCACATTATAACACAGTCCCAAAAAGAAAAATTACAAAGCGAGCCAATCGTTTTGCATTTCAAACTCGAAAGTCACCGCGAAGGAACAGCAACTTATTTTAGGGAATATTTGCGGGATTATTTAAAAAAATGGGTCGAAGAAAACAAAAAACCCGATGGTTCCGATTATAACATTTATAAAGATGGTCTAAAAATTTATACCACCATAGATTCCAGAATGCAGTTGCATGCCGAGGAAGCCGTCGAAAAACATATGGCAAACCTTCAAGAAGAATTTTTCCTTCAGTCGAAAACCAATAAAAATGCACCTTTTGTGAACATTTCTGACGCAGAAACCCAACGTATTCTGAATCAGGCGATGAAATCGTCAAACAGATGGTATATGTTGAAACAAGAAGAAAAAAGTGATGAAGAAATAATAAAAACATTCAGCGTAAAAACTAAAATGACCGTCTTCACTTGGAAAGGGGAAAAGGACACTATTATGACACCATTGGATTCCATTCGATATTACAAACATTTTTTGCAATCAGGATTAATGGCAATGGATCCTCAAACAGGCGGAATTAAGGCTTGGGTTGGCGGTATCAACTACAAATATTTTCAGTATGACCACGTAGGACAAGGAGCAAGACAAGTAGGTTCAACTTTCAAACCATTTGTTTATGCAACGGCTATCGAGCAATTAGGAATGTCACCTTGCGACACCATTATTGACGGGCCGTTTATGATTCATAAAGGACGTCATCACGTTACCGAAGATTGGGAACCAAGAAATTCCGACAATAAATACCGCGGAATGGTAACGCTTAAACAAGGTTTGGCAAATTCCATTAATACTATTTCTGCAAAATTAATAGATAAAACTGGTCCTGAAGCTGTAATAGAAATGGCGCATAAATTAGGAATAAAATCCGATATTCCCGCGCAACCATCCATTGCACTTGGTGCAGTTGACGTTACCGTCGAAGATATGGTAGCTGCTTACGGAACTTTTGCCAATCAAGGCGTTTATGTAAAACCACAATTCATTACACGAATAGAAGACAAAAGCGGCGTGGTCATCTATGAACCCATTCCAGAATCGCACGATGTTTTAAATAAAGATGTCGCATTTGCTGTAATCAAATTACTCGAAGGAGTTACCGAAAGTGGCTCAGGGGCGAGGTTGAGAACACAAGGCGGCGGAAGCGGAGACAATCGCTGGACAGGCTATCCGTATATGTTTACCAACCCAATAGCTGGTAAAACTGGAACCACGCAAAACCAGTCAGACGGGTGGTTTATGGGAATGGTTCCTAATCTGGTAACTGGAGTTTGGGTAGGATGCGAAGACCGTTCGGCACGATTCAAAAGCTTGACGTATGGCCAAGGAGCAACCGCAGCATTGCCAGTTTGGGCTTATTTTATGAAACTTTGTTATGCCGATGAAAATTTAAAAGTTTCAAAAGTAGATTTCGACAGGCCGCCAAATCTATCCATAAAAGTGGATTGTTATACCGCACCAAAAGTAAAAGACAGCACCGAGGTTGAGCAAAATACCGATGAATTCGAATTGTAATTTTTTTTGGAGCTAATTCCAGCTGTTAGCTAAATCCACGCTGAAAAAGCGTGGGATACCGCTGACATCTGGGCTAGGGAATTTGTTTACAAAATAAACAATTCTGAAATTACAATACTTTGAAAACTTAATGTCTTTAATTTCTTAATGGTCCAAAAAATCATTTATAAATATGATCAACAAAAAAGTTAACAACGTACAAATCGCCCTCCAAGGAATCGAAAACGGAATGACCCTAATGCTGGGTGGTTTTGGACTGTGTGGTATTCCCGAAAACTCCATTGCCGAACTCGTCAAAAAAGAAACCAACAATCTCACCTGTATTTCCAACAATGCCGGTGTCGATGATTTTGGATTGGGATTATTGTTGCAAAAACACCAAATCAAAAAAATGATTTCTTCCTACGTGGGAGAAAATGCCGAATTCGAACGCCAAATGCTTTCCGGCGAACTCGAAGTAGAACTCATTCCGCAAGGAACTCTGGCCGAAAGATGTCGCGCAGCCCAAACAGGAATTCCTGCTTTTTTCACACCAGCCGGTTTCGGAACCGAAGTCGCCATTGGCAAAGAAACCCGAGAATTCAACGGAAAAATGCACGTAATGGAACTCGCCTTCAAAGCCGATTTCTCCATTGTAAAAGCCTGGAAAGGTGACACGGCAGGAAACCTCATCTTTAAAGGAACTGCCCGAAATTTCAATCCTTGTATGGCTGGCGCCGCCAAAATCACCATCGCCGAAGTAGAAGAATTAGTCGAAGCAGGAACTTTGGATCCGAATCAAATTCACACACCTGGCATTTTTGTGCAACGCATTTTTCAGGGTGAGAAATATGAGAAGAGGATTGAGAAGAGAACTGTTAGAGTTAAATAGTTTGCAGATATTATTAAAAAATTACAAAAAAACCTTATGAAAAAAAGATTTTTGACATTACTAATTCTCTTAATTTCTATTGCTTCTTTTGGACAAAATAAAGATGAAAAACTTTATAATTTAGTAGTAAAAAATGACACAAAAAACGCTATAAAACTTATCTCTGAAAATGCAGACGTTAATTATGTGAAGAAATTGGGATGGGCTAAAGTTAATTTACTTATTACTGCAATCAATAATATCAATGTAGAAGTTGTCAAATCGCTTTTGGAAAATAATGCTGATGTTAATTGGAAAGACGGTTTTAATAGTTCAGCTTTAATGTATGCAGCATCAAAAGGTAATAAAGAAATTGTTGATTTACTTTTAAAATATGGTGCCGATATAAATGCGAATGATGGTTTGGGAAATACAGTATTAACAGCGGCTAAGGAAAGCAAAAACGCTGAATTGATTTTATTTATTGAATCCAAAATGAAAGGATAAACTTGTTCTTAAAGTCTTTTGAAGATATAGCAACTTAAAGCTTAATTTTAAGTTGAGTTAATTCTGTATCTAGATAATTTTATAAATAACTTTAACTTTAGAATTAATTAATATGAAAAGCTCAGAGTTACTCAACGAGGATTAAATTTACTTTGTCCTATTTCAATAAAACTTAATGATTCTTAATTTTTCTTAATGGTTTAAAAAAACGTAAAGGATAAAAATTATGCTAACAAAAGAAGACATCGCCAAACGCATCGCCCAAGAAGTCAAGGACAAATACTTTGTCAACCTCGGAATTGGTATTCCAACATTGGTAGCCAATTATATTCCAAAAGGAATTGACGTTGAATTTCAAAGCGAAAATGGAGTTTTAGGAATGGGACCTTTCCCCTTTGAAGGTGAAGAAGACGCTGATTTAATCAACGCAGGAAAACAAACCATCACAACTTTACAAGGCGCTTCTTTCTTCGATTCAGCAATGAGTTTCGGAATGATTCGCGGGCAACACGTCGATTTGACAATTCTTGGCGCGATGGAAGTGGCCGAAAACGGTGACATTGCCAACTGGAAAATCCCCGGAAAAATGGTAAAAGGAATGGGTGGCGCAATGGATTTAGTCGCTTCGGCAGAGAATATTATCGTGGCAATGATGCACGTCAACAAAGCCGGAGAAAGCAAAATTCTTAAAAAATGTACTTTACCCTTAACGGGCGTTGGTTGCGTAAAAAAAGTCGTAACAGAATTAGCTGTTATGGAAATTACTCCAAAAGGATTTAAACTCTTAGAACGTGCGCCAGGTGTTTCTGTTGAACACATCATCGCTTCCACCGAAGCTAATTTGATTATCGAAGGAGAAATTCCGGAAATGGTGATCAATTAAAAAACTAACCGCAAATCCGCAAATTTTAAATCTCAAAAACATTTGAAATAATTTGCGAATTTGCGGTAAAATATTTTTTGCGAACTTTGCGAAAAACTTTGCTTCTTTGCGGTTAAGCTCTACAAATTCTCAAAGAAATCATTCCCTTTATCATCAGTGATAATGAAAGCAGGGAAATCTTTAATAGTGATTTTTCGAACGGCTTCCATACCTAATTCTTCAAAATCAACTACCTCAACCGAAAGGATGTTTTCTTTAGCCAAGATGGCTGCTGGTCCTCCAATAGAACCCAAATAGAATCCGCCATATTTTAGGCAAGCTTCTTTCACTTCTTTCGTTCTATTTCCTTTGGCAAGCATTACCATACTTCCGCCATTTTTTTGGAACTCATCCACATAAACGTCCATTCTACCCGCCGTTGTTGGACCAAAACTTCCTGAAGGCATTCCTTCCGGGGTTTTTGCAGGCCCTGCATAATAAATTGGGTGATTTTTGAAGTATTCCGGCATTGGTTCGCCAGCATCTAATAATTCCTTGATTTTGGCGTGAGCAATATCACGAGCCACAATCAAGGTTCCGTTTAGTTTCAAACGCGTTTTGATAGGATATTGCGATAGTTTTTTAAGAATATCAGCCATTGGTTGGTTCAAATCAATTTCGACAGCCTCTTCCAAATGTGGTGGTGTTTCAGGCAAAAAACGTTTTGGATTCACTTCCAATTGTTCTACGAAAATACCGTCTTTGGTAATTTTTCCTTTGATATTTCTATCTGCCGAACAGGAAACTCCCAATCCTACCGGACAAGAAGCGGCATGACGTGGCAAACGAATTACGCGAACGTCGTGCGTGAAATATTTTCCGCCAAATTGTGCTCCAATATGACTTTGTTGGCAAATTAACTGTACTCTTTTTTCCCATTCCAAATCACGGAAAGCCTGACCGGCCATATTTCCAGAGGTTGGCAAATGGTCAAAATAACCTGCTGATGCTTTTTTAACCGCAGCCAAATTCGCTTCCGCGGAAGTTCCTCCAATCACTAAAGCCAAGTGATACGGCGGACAAGCTGAAGTTCCCAAATCCATTATTTTGGCACGAATGAAAGCATCCAAGGATTTCTCGTTCAATAGCGATTTCGTTTGTTGGTACAAATAGGTTTTATTGGCAGAACCTCCGCCTTTCGCCAAGAACAAGAACTCATAAGAAGCTCCTTTTTTGGAATAAATATCAATCTGCGCTGGAAGATTCGAACCTGAGTTTTTTTCTTCGAACATACTAATTGGCACAATCTGAGAATAACGAAGATTTCTTTCTTGATAAGTGTTAAAAATCCCTTTCGAAAGCCATTCGGCATCATCAACTCCCGTGTATACATTTTCGCCTTTTTTAGCCATTACAATCGCTGTTCCGGTGTCTTGACAAGAAGGCAATTCGCCTTCGATGGCCACTGCAGCATTTTGTAATAAATTATAAGCCACGAAACGGTCGTTGTCGGTCGCTTCCGGGTCGTCAAGAATGGCTCTTAATTTTTCTAAATGTGCAGTACGCAACATAAAAGATACATCTTTCAAGGCTTCTTGAGCTAACAACTCCAAGCCTTTTGGGTCGATAGTCAAGATTTCTCTGTCGCCAAGTTTTTCGGTTATTACAAAATCGGAAGTGATTTTGCGGTATTGGGTATCATCTTTTAAAATTGGATAAGGATCCTGGTATATAAAGTCCATATTATGATGGTTTTTTTAAGAACGTCAAATATAAGAATTGTAGAAGGAATTTGTTGTAATTTATATCATCTTATGACTTAGAATTGTTATAAATTAAATGGATAAAATCCGTTACAAAATACATCTCGTTCCTACGCCAACGGATTGAAATCCGTTGGAAACAATCAAATCAACAAAGAGCCGTGGGCTATGTGCATATTATCTCATTAAATTAATTAAAAAAACCAACTCGCCACAAAAATAGCCGTAATCACACAAATCACATCAACCAGAAGCATAGTTCCTAAAGCGTATCGGGTGTTTTTGATATTAACTGAACCAAAGTAAACTGCAATCACATAAAAAGTACTTTCGGCACTGCATTGAAAAATACTACTCAATCTTCCGGTCAAGGAATCGGCGCCAAAAGTATTCATTGAATCTATCAAAAACCCTCTTGATCCCGCTGAACTAAAAGGTCTGAGCAATGCTACCGGCAGAGCATCAGTGATTTCTTTGCTTACTCCCATATTAGAAAAAGCAAAGGCAATCCAGTTACTGATAATTTCAAATAACCCACTGTTTCTGAATAAAGAAATAGCCACCAACATTCCCAAAACATAAGGGAAAATGACAACACCTGTTTTGACACCATTATTGGCTCCGGCCACAAAGGCTTCATAAACCGTAGTGTTTGCCTCGCCAAATTTCTTCTCCTTGATAAATGAAAATATCAAAGTAAAAACAATAATCCCCACGAGTATTAAGGCTGAAAGGTTTGACGTAAAATAGTTTTTACCAATTAAATCTAAATGGTTTACATACATTAACAAGCCTACAATTGCAGCAATTAATACCATTAATCCCATAACCAAAGAAGCGCTTTTGAAATTAATTTTTTGCTTAATCCCAACTATAAGAAAGGCAGCAATTGTACCAATAAAAGAGGTGATGATACAAGGCAACATCACATCGGCAGGATTTGCAGCACCCGCGGCAGCACGATAACCAATAATAGAAGTTGCGATTAAAGTAAGTCCCGATGCGTGCAAACACATAAACATAATTTGTGCATCGCTTGCCTTGTCTTTTTCTGGATTTATTTCTTGTAAACTTTCCATCGCCTTTAATCCAAAAGGTGTAGCTGCTGAATCCAATCCTAAGAAATTGGCAGAAAAGTTTAAAGTCATATAAGAAATTGACGGGTGATTTTTGGGAATACTTGGAAACACTTTTACGAATACTGGACTCAATCCTTTTGCTAGTTTTTCGGATGCTCCAGAAATGATTAAAAGCTCCATCAAGCCACAGAAAAAAGCCAAATAAGCCATAAGTGGCAAAATCAAATCAAGTAATGTACTTTTGCAAGTGGGCAATAAACCATCCGATTTTTGAACACCACTGAAAATTTTTACTACTTTGTTTTTATAAACATAAGTCGTGTCTGCATTTAACGTGTCGCGGTTAACAATCATAGTTTGATCGGGAGCTTTGCTGATGCTGTCTTTTATAAAAACAGGAAGTTGCTCTAAATATTTTTCTGACACTAAAATAGGATCGTCTTTTTTCCCGTTTAAAACGTGGTCAATCGTGTAACTGTTGCCAGAAAACAAACTGAAAATCACAAATGCAATCGACGAAATGAAAATTACCAGCCAAAATCTACTTAATACCATAATCTTTATTTTTTGTAAATGTAATAAATCAATATCAATTGCAATGTCAATGACAATGTCAATAAAGAATTTTTAAATATGAAAATTTCTTCTTTTTTTCAAAAGTCAATTAATATCGTTTTTTTTAAATTGTCATTGCCATTGATTTTTGATATTGAAATTGTTTAAACGTGGATAATTTCTTCCTCGATCAACAAATCTTCGCGTCGCAAGCGGAGAAAAATCTGCGCCACAGCAATGGTGTCTTTCTCGCAATAGGCCACAATCCTGTCTATATCTTTTTCGACATAATAAACGTGGCCCACCTGACTACCATCGATATCGCCTTTCGGAGAAGGAATTCCGAGCACTTTGCACATTAATTTTAAGGAAGTGAAATGTTTGTAATCGCCAAATTTCCACAATTCCAAAGTGTCCAAATGTGGAATTTCCCAAGGTTTTTTGCCAAACAAATTGAGTTTATTAGGAATGGCAATATTGTTAATAATCATACGGCGGGCGATAAAAGGGATATCGAATTCCTTGGCGTTATGCCCACATAAAACGTGTTGCGGCTGATTGAAATGATTGTTCAAAAGATTGTTGAAGTCGTACAGGATTTTCTTTTCTTCTCCAAAAAAAGAAGTGACCCTAAAATTCCGAATATCTCCTTTGATAGTAAAATAACCCACAGAAATGCAGACGATTTTCCCAAACTCAGCCCAGATTCCGGCTCTTTCATAAAAATCTTCAGGAGTATATTCTTCTTTGCGCTGGTATTGGGTTTTGTGTTCCCAGAGCCCTTTCATTTCATCGTCAAGCGAATTGAAATTTTCTACTTCAGGAACAGTTTCGATGTCGAGAAACAGAATGTTGTTGAGGTTGATTTTTTCTATCATAATAAATTTTTTGAACACGAATTACACAAATTTTCACGAATTTTTGACGCTAAAAAATAATTTCACAAACTTTTGAAGTCCTAAATTTAATCAATTTTGTAATCCAATAAATATAAATTAGTGAAAATTCGTGCAATTCGTGTCAGTCCTTTCAAAACAAACTTCCCTGATTACTAGGATTTTCGTGTTCCAACAGCCATTTTTTGCGCCACAATCCACCGGCATAACCCGTAAGCGACCCATCGGTTCCGATGACTCTGTGGCAAGGAACGACAATCCATAATGGGTTTTTCCCGTTGGCCGAAGCCACGGCACGAATGGCTTTTACATCACCCAATTTTTTGGACAATTCAAGATAAGACATTGTTTTACCAAAAGGAATTTCGAGTAATCCTTTCCAAACTTTTTGTTGGAATTCGGTTCCGGATGAATTCAGTTTAAAAGTAAAATCGGTTCGCTTCCCTTCGAAATAGTCGTCGAGTTGGGAAACGGCTTCTTGTAAAGCGGCTGGAATTATTGAGGAAATTTTGCCTTCGTCCAAAACTGAAATTACAGAAATACCATTTTCGTCGCCCATAATTTTGGCAATTCCTAAAGGTGTTTTGATGTAAGCAATTTCCATTTTATAAAAGTAAAAAAATTAACCACAAAGTTCACAATGAAGACACAAAGTTCACAAAGAAAAGATTTTGGAAATAAAAAAACCATTTCGTTTGAAATGGTTTTTTTATCACAATCTTGTCTAGTCTTTCAGTTATTCAGAATAAAATTATTTTAAAGTTGAATAAACATAGGCTTCCAAGGCTTTTAATTCTTCGTCGGAAAAGGTTTTAGTAACGGCGAAATTCGCTTTCATTACTGCATATTGGGTTGGATCAACGATAGGTTCGCCTTCGCCTTTAAGGAAGCTAACCATATCACCATTTTTGTCTTTATAAATTTTGGCAATGTCTTGCAGACTTGGTCCAACTAGTTTTACGTCTGGTTTATGACAAGCAACACAAGCTCCTTTTCCTTGAAAAATTGCCGCACCTAAATCTTCGGGTTTTTGAACTTCTGTTGTTGTTTCTGATTTTTCAACTTCGGTTGTGGTTTCTGGTTTGCCAAAGGATTCTTGGCTTTCTTTTTTACAAGACAGAAATGTTAAAAAGGCAAATAAAAATATAACTTTTTTCATATGTTGATATTTATTGTTTTTTATAGGTCATATGTAATTCACATATCTTCATTGGTGTTTTCGACCAAATTTCGTTTATGCTCATTTCATAATTTATTTATTTAATATAATTGCTGCCTCTTTGGCGAAATAGGTCGAGATTAAACTGGCGCCTGCTCTTTTGATACACATTAATTGTTCCATCATAATCTTGTCGTGGTCGAGCCAACCTCTTTCGGCGGCAGCTTTTATCATTGCATATTCGCCCGAAACGTGAAAAACTGTCACGGGAACATTCACTGCGTTTTTTACTTCACGAACAATGTCAAGATAGGCAATCCCGGGTTTTACCATAACCATATCAGCGCCTTCTTCAACATCCATTAGTGCTTCGCGAATGGCTTCAATACGGTTGGCATAATCCATTTGATAGGTTTTTTTGTCCTTTGGAACTTCAACATCAGCCTCTTTTGGTGCACTGTCTAAAGCATCGCGGAATGGCCCGTAAAATGCCGAAGCATATTTGGCTGAATAACTCATAATTCCAACATTTTGAAATCCTGCTGCATCCAAACCTTCACGCAAACGCAATACACGGCCGTCCATCATATCGCTCGGCGCTACAAAATCGGCTCCAGCTTGAGCATGCGAAACGGCCATTTTTACCAAGGCTTCGTTGGTTGCATCATTGGCAACATCGCCGTTTTCAATAATTCCGTCGTGACCATAAATAGAATAGGGATCCAAAGCCACATCGGGCATTACAATCATTTCTGGACAAGCAGCTTTGATGGCTCTGATGGTTCGTTGCATTAATCCGTTTGAATTCCATGCTTCTTTTCCAGTGTTGTCTTTTAACGATTCATCGACTTTTACGTAGATATTCACAGCACGAATTCCTAAAGCGAAAAGTTCTTTGACCTCTTCGACAGTTAAATCTATCGAACGACGGTAAATTCCGACCATAGATGGAATTTCAATTTTTACGTTTTCTCCTTCTGCGACAAACATTGGGAACATAAAATCACTTGGGCTTAATGTGGTTTCACGAACTAAACTTCGGAGTGATTCGTTTTGGCGTAATCTTCTGCCTCTTTGTAGTGGGAACATAATATCTTGTTTTAATAAGCTCCAGAGGAGCGAAATGTTTATAGCAATTTTGTTTAATTTATCCGTCAGCGAGCTCCAGAGGAGCGAAATGTTTATAGCAATTTTGTTTATTTTATCCGTCAGTGAGCTCCAGAGGAGCGAAATATTTATAGCAATTTTGTTTAATTTATCCGTCAGCGAGCTCCAGAGGAGCGAAATGTTTATAGCTCCAGAGGAGCGAAATATTTATAAAAATATTTATATAATTATAATTATAATTATAATTATAATTATAATATTTCCGTTAAACATCATCAAATATATATTCATTTTTATAATCGACATCAAATGATTTTAAAAATTCGATATATTCTTCTTTGAATGTTTTCTTTTTATGGTGTTCTTCTTGATTTTTAATATAATTAATCACATTTGTCAATTGTGAATGATTATACGAAAAAGCACCAAATCCTGTTTGCCATTCAAATTTCCCATCAATCCAGTTTCTTTCATTAATAAATCGGGAAGAATTGGCTTTAATATCTCTAACCAAATCCGATAAAGATTTGTCGGGTTTTAACCCAACTAAAATATGGATGTGATCTGACATTCCATTAATGGCGATTAATTTTTGACTTTCATTGGATATAATACCTGTAATGTATTTATATATTTCATCTTTCCAATCTTTAGAAATTAGATTTTGTCTGCCTTTAACGGCAAAAACAATGTGAATATAAATTTGCGTGTAGGTATTGGCCATTATAAATATGTCACCCCTACGGGGTTCAATAAAACAACATTAATTATCAATCTATAAATATATCGCTCCGATGGAGCTTTAATCTTTAAACCCAACCAACTGATTTTTTATATTATAAATATATCGCTCCGATGGAGCTTTAATTCTTAAACCCAACCAACTGATTTTTTATATTATAAATATATCGCTCCGATGGAGCTTTAATCTTTAAACCCAATCAACTGGTTTTTCTAATACTTTTACTAATTTTTCTTCTTCGCTTCCTTTTTCAGGATGATGGTCATAAACCCACTGCACGTGTGGAGGCAAACTCATCAAAATACTTTCTATTCTGCCATTGGTTTTTAAGCCAAATAATGTGCCTTTGTCGTGTACTAAATTAAACTCAACATAGCGACCACGACGGATTTCCTGCCAAGTTCTTTGCTCTGGAGTATAAGCTAAATTTTTTCTTTTTTCTACAATTGGAACATAAGCCTCGAGGAAACTATTGCCTACTTCGGTTACAAAGTTGAACCAATTTTCCATTGACATTTGCTCATTTTCTTTGCAATAATCGAAAAATAATCCGCCAATTCCTCTGGCTTCGTTGCGATGGGCATTCCAAAAATAAGCATCACATTGTTTTTTATATTTTGGATAAAACTCCAGATTATGTTTGTCGCAGGCCGTTTTACAAGTTTGATGAAAATGTTTTGCATCTTCCTCAAACAAATAATAAGGTGTTAAATCTTGTCCGCCACCAAACCATTGCTGAATCACGTTTCCGTTATCATCGTACATTTCGAAATAGCGCCAATTAGCGTGAACCGTTGGCACCATTGGACTTTTTGGGTGCAAAACCAAACTCAATCCACAAGCAAAAAAATCAGCTTCTCCCACGTTGAATAGCTTTTGCATACTGTCTGGCAATTTTCCGTGCACTGCCGAAATATTAACCCCGCCTTTTTCGAAAACTGCTCCGTTTTCAATCACACGAGTTCGTCCTCCTCCTCCTTCTGGTCGTTCCCAAATATCCTCACGGAATTTAGTTGCACCATCAACATTTTCCAATCCTTTGCAGATTTGGTCTTGGAGATTTTGTATGTATTGGTAGAATTTATTTTTCATTTTGTTTTTCTTTCCTGCAAGGTTTTTAAAACCTTGTAGGTATTTCTTTTTTGGATAACATTTTTAAACATACCTACAAGGTCAAAAAAAGACCTTGCAGGAGGCGCATACTTCCAATTTACTCAAATGTATGTATTTCAGTTAAAAAATTATTCTTTTGATGATGACAAAAAACGAAATTTTCTAATCCTCCAAACAATTTCAACACTTCTTCTCTTTCAATTTTAGTTTCTTTATCTGAAATAAATGCTTGATAAGAAGAAAACTTATATTCTTGAAAATTCAAATCCAAATGATGTTTGGGATTCAAGTGAACGTATATTATTAATTGTTTTAAATAATTTTCGTCATTCAATTTTATTCTTTTGAAATGTTTTTCAAAAAGACTTCCTGTTCTATCAATATCCTTATTAAAAGCTTTGACATAGGAATTAAAAAAATTGGAAAAAGCCTGTGTCACTATTTTTTCCTCATCATTTAATCTAATAACCAAATGAAAATGATTGTCCATCAAACAATATCCAAATATTGAAATTTTCCCTAATAAATATTTTGAAAGTTGCTTCAAAAAGAAGATTTTGTTTTCATCATTTTCAAAAATTAAACAGCCATTTATTCCTTTATTATAAATATGATAATAACCGTCTTTTTCTAAAACTTCTAATTTCATATTTTAAATAATTAGGTTGTTACTCCTGCAAGGTTTTTTTTCAAACCTTGTAGGAGTCCTTTTAGGCTGATGTTCTCTAAAACACCTACAAGGTTTGAAAAAAAACCTTGCAGGAGAATCCGTGTACTAATTCCTTATTTCTGCTTGTACTCCTTCACCGCATCGATAAATGCTTTGGCGTGATCTACAGGAATATTTGGTAAAATTCCGTGACCTAAATTGGCGATGTATTTGTCTTTTCCGAATTCGTCAATCATTTCGTGAACCATTTTCTTGATGACCGGAATTGGCGAAAGCAATCTCGAAGGATCAAAATTTCCTTGCAAAGTGATGTTTCCACCAGACAAATAACGGGCATTTC
>Ga0208263_100036_pt1 | contig 65000 bp, 61 predicted proteins | sample LakWasMet28_LOW6_2_FD_183872 | JGI IMG/M metagenome (GOLD analysis project Ga0208263, IMG submission 183872) | Freshwater sediment methanotrophic microbial communities from Lake Washington under simulated oxygen tension - Sediment Metagenome... | ecosystem: Environmental > Aquatic > Freshwater >... | reverse complement strand
TGATTCTGCTTAAGAAGTCGATCCCGAACCACTTTAATCGATACCGCCAACTCCCAGCTCTGAAAAGGCGCTCCATGCCGGAGTGCACCTGGCTTCTTCTCCAGTACTGGAAGATAATGCCACGGATCACAGATCAGCTGATCACGACCAAAACGACGCAGGTGTTCGGCAATGATCTGCCCGTCAGAAACCATATATACACGATCTGCGGTTAAACGGACCGAAACCACGGTATTCGCCCATTGGGCCGGTACACTGTAACGATTGCGATCGATCCGTATCAGACACAACTGTGAAACGCGTCTTATCTCTTCCACGTAGCCATCAAAGCTCGCCTTGACCGGCATGAGCAGCGGTTGTTCTTCAGCAAAACAGTCGGCAATGGTACGTGATGATTGCTCTGGATGGAGCCGTCCTGCCAACTCACGACAGCGCATCGCCAGCCAGGCATTAAGGGCGACAAAGTCTTCAAACTTGGCCATCGGGGTAAACAGCCATTCACGGATATTGCCCACTTGATTTTCCACTTGGCCTTTTTCCCAGCCCGATTCCGGTGTACAGGCGACCGGCTCAAACAAGTAGTGATTGGCTAAAGCCAGAAAACGTCGATTAAAGCGTCGTTCTTTGCCCACAAAGATCGCATCAACGACGGTCTTCAGGTTATCGTACACCATGCGCTTAGGGACGCCACCGAAGACAGCAAAAGCTTGGCTATGCGCATCCAGTACCATTTCTTGGGTTTCACGCGGATAGGCCACCACGAACACCTGACGGCTGTAAGCCAAGCGGAAGTGGGCCACTTTAATGGTCTGCACCACGCCGCTCAACAGCACCGTTTCCTGGCTCCAATCAAACTGGCAGGTCTCACTTGCAAGAAAGGCTAACGGCACAAAAGCTTGTTTGACGGTAGGACTACCAGCTCGTTGCTTCTTCCAACGCTTCATGTGACGCTGTACGACCGTATAAGAGCCAAGATAACCCTCAACCTGGAGACATTCATACAACCGTTGAGCCGTACGCCTTTGTTTACGAGGGAAATGGGCTCCTTGTTCAAGCCAGGCTTCTAGCTGCTCGTGAAATAAGCCCAGCTTTGGATGGGGTTGATTTTGACGCTGATAAACAGGCTCTTCAATCGTTTTGAGATGTTTACGGATGGTGGGACGGGACAGATTAAAGGTACTCGCCAGAGACGTGATGGTCTCATGGTCGACATGAAAACGCCGTCTGATTTCGGCAATAACGTCCATTGCTAACACTCCAGGATTCTCCGGTAAAAAACCGGACATTAAATAACCTGGAGTGGAAACTTTTCAACACTCTTTTCCTCAGGACCCTGGAAAGTTTTGCACGCCTTTTAACATGTCTTGGGAGCCCAGATACCCTGGATGCGCCGTGTCGATTTCCCCGCAGACTTCATCATCCTGGCGCTTCTTTTCGAGTGCGGCAACCTGCGCTTCAGTCAGGATAAGTCCTTGCTCTGCGACCTTCGCTTCCAATGCTTTCAAGCGATCTTTGAAGTTGGCAAGGCCATGGCGTAACCAGATGCTGCGTACGCCGCTCGGCGATACGCCCCCCCCCCCTTGCGCAATTCATTGCTGACCCGTAATTGGCCGTGAGCAGGATAATCTACGGCATGAGTCAACGCAGATTGTTCCGTCAGGTCATCGACTCGGTTTTTCAGGTTTGGTTGCCTTCGACTTTTATCGAACAGGGATTCAACTCCACCCTGCTCAACCGCTGCTTTATAGCGATAGAAGGTATCACGGGACAAGCCCATCGTCTTACAGGTTCTGGACACATTGCCCAGTTCTTCTGCCAGATTCAACAAGCCTACTTTGTGTTTGATGATTCTTACGTTATTCTCAAGCATGAGGGTTACCTCTTTTGGTTTGATAAAAATTCGACACTTCTATCTCGCCAGTAACCTCTCTCTTTTCAAGAACAGTGTCAGGTTAAGTCTGAACCATTACAGTTTAAGACAGCATCATCCCAACCAGCGGCTTTACGCATACGTTTGATGAACACCCGTTTCTTTTGGGGCTGTCGCATCATGTTCAACGCGGCATAACGGATAATAGCAACATTGCTTGGGGTATTATCCTTGCGAATGCGACTTTGATCTTTACCGAAAGATATATCCAGCACCCAATGTAACTGTTTTTCGATACCCCAGTGCAATCGCATGGCGGCCAGCATCTGCGGTGCCGAAGTCAACGAACTGCTGATAAAGTAACGGGTTTCTCGGGTCATCGTTTCGCCAATGAGACGTTCACTGTCAATCGCAATAATGCTGCCTAGATTTTTCCATTCAGGATGACGCTCCCTAAGCCGGTCAATAGGATACTCACCCGGCATTGCCGGACTTCGACGCGTCCGTGGCCTTTATCAACGCTTTCAGTGCGACTCATCCGGGCGAGCGACGCGGGGGCGGGCTGTTCAAAGTGCAGACATACATCATGATGCAAGCCGCTTTGGTTGCCTTTAAGCGCCAACAGGTAATCACCGCCTTTATCGATGATGTTTTCGGCAATGGCTTTTTGGCAACCCATGGCATCAATGGTCACGATGGCTCCGCGCACATCCAACCACTTCAATAGCTCAGAAATAACGGTAATCTCATTGAATTTTTCACGGGTTTTAACTTGCCCTAAGATGATCCCCGCTTCGCTGGCAAAGGCTGATACCAAGTGTATAGGTGATTGCCTGCCGTCATGGCTGCCACGTAGCGTTTTGCCGTCGATGGCCACCACTTGACCCACCACTTCAGGACTCAACCAGGTCCGAATCCATTCCACAAATAGCTGCTGGAACTGCATGGTAGAAATGACACGAAAAAACCGCCGTACGGTGTCATTGCTCGGTATGCCGGACTTATATGGCAGATACTGGCGTAAAAACGCCAACTTTGACTTGCCAAACATCTCTATACGATCCCACCTTTCTGCCCCGCAAATGTCTGCGCACAACGTCAATAGCAGTATTCAGAGCATGGGGTGCAGCTTTTTTCGATCAATGCGGAGATCGTCGAATTGTCCAAAAATATCTAAAAAATCCATTTCTTCCGGTTTCTTGAGGGTAGTTTATTTTGTCATTATTCTAAATTCGATTTGGTTGATAACTATTTTTAATGAGGTAGCCCTCACCCTTTTGAATTTATATATTGACGCATACAAGGTTTAGTGATCTACTATATGTACCGTTTAGTACTCATTTGCTTAAGAGGCTTTTTATATTAAAGATCATCAAGTATTTAAATTTAAAGGATGTCATTTACTCAATTTTAAAACAGCAAAAAAATCATTTAAATATTGGCTCAATATGTGTTTAAAAACCTTGATGTAATTGCACTCTAGAAAGTGGATAAAAATTCATTTAAATCGCAAGAGCTACAAATCCATATAGTGGGGTAAAATTAATGAAAAATGTATATTTATTAAGACAAAGTTTTCTAGTATTACTAGGATTAATTTTTTCCTCGGTAATTTGGGCGCACGGAGGCGCGAAGGGAACTGATACCGATCAATGTAAATTCGAACTGGAAAAAAGTCATTGGCTACATTACACAGCCTATCAGCCGAAAGCTTATCCTGCTAAAGAATTTTGCGGCAACCTACCTGATATTAACACGCCTACCCAATTGGTTTTCGACTACCAGGATCAACGCTATAAAGGCATGGCGATTGAATTTGAAGTCACCAAAGAACCGGAAGGGAAGTTGATTTACCTTTTGAAATCTGACAAGCATAAATCAGGCACTGTCGTTTTAGACTTGCCTAATGGTGTGGAAGAATCTGGTAAATACTTGATTCACATCACCTTACTGCAAGACAGCGGCGAGAGATTAGATGCACATATGAACTTTAGAGCTGGTGGCGGTCAACCTGCAAGCAAAGGCAAAATCGGTTTGTATATCTTAGTACTTATTGCCTTGATATATGCCGCTTATCTCTCTAACACTGGTTTAAAACGCAAAATAGATCAGTGTCTTAGCAAGGAAAAACCAATATATTAAATATAGTGAATATTAATAATCCAAGAGCATAAAACCCTGAAATGCAATTGAGACTTAAATTTATATGATGACAGAGGATAACTCATGACTTGAAATATATATCTTAGCGCTACCGATTAAACAACTTTTTTAAGGAAGAGTTATAGTGTTTTTATTTGTCTATTGTGTACCGAAAGGTACACAATAGACAACAGAAGCCTGTAATTACGATAATTTTTTATTTCCTTGTGGAGATTACAATGACAACAACGCCACAAAACACATTACAAAATAATAATGAAATTTATGGTCTAAACGATGAAACTGCTCAAGTTTCGCGAGTATTTGATTCTTGTTCTAGCTGGATTTCTTTATATTGGATCCTTTCATCTACATTTCATGCTAACAGTAGGTGACTGGGATTTTTGGCTCGACTGGAAGGATCGTCAATATTGGCCATTAGTAACACCAGTTCTGATGATCGCCTGGCCTGCAGCCGTTCAATCAGTTCTTTGGACTCATTTTCGACTGCCTATGGGAGCTACCTTATCGGTCGTGGGTCTTATGGTGGGAATGTGGATTACTCGGTTTACAGCTTATGAAATGTGGACAAACTACCCATTAAATTTTGTACTGCCTGCAACAATGATCCCTAGCGCTTTAATTCTGGATGCAATTTTGATGTTATCAGGAAGTTATTTGGTTACGGCAATTTTGGGAGGCGCTGCATTTGCATTACTTTTTTATCCAACCAATTGGCCAATCTTTGCAATGTTCCATGTTCCTATGGAATGGCAAGGTTCATTACGAACAGTAGCGGATCAATTTGGTTTTGAGTACTTACGTTCGGGTATGCCGGAGTATTTACGCATTGTTGAACGAGGAACTCTAAGAACTTACGGCCAAACAGCCGCTCCTCTATCTGCGTTCTTTTCCGCTTTACTTTGCATTTTAGTCTATGGATTATGCTCTCAAATAGGCAAATTATTTGCAACAATCCGTTACCTTACTCGCCTATAAGAAGATAACAATATGAAAATCACAAAACTTATTTTTATTGCTCTTCTTTTAGCGTTAGGCATTCCATCAATATTTCAGACAGCATCTGCTCACGGTGAGCGCTCTCTTGAGCCATTTGTACGAATGCGTACCATTCAATGGTATGACGTTAAATGGTCGTCAGATAAACTTGCAGTTAATGATGACCTGGTAATTACCGGCAGATTTCATGTTGCCCAGGATTGGCCGAGTAATTTGGCAAAGCCCGACGCTGCTTATCTAGCATTAGTTGCACCAGGCCCTGTTTTCGTACGCAAAGAGCGCACTATAAATGGCGAATCTCACGTTAATTCATTACCTTTAAAACTTGGTGGTGACTACGAATTCCGAATGGTCCTTAAGGCCCGAATTCCTGGAAAATATCATATTCATCCATCTTTCAATATACAGGAAACAGGCAATATTGCGGGTCCTGGTATGTGGATAACCATTACAGGTAGCGCTTCTGATTTTACAAATATGGTAAAACTTTCTCACGGAGAAATGGTTAACTTGGAAACCTACGGTAAATCAAATGGTCTCCGCTGGCATATGTTTTGGACAATATTGGGGGTTGCTTGGTTAGCTTGGTGGATCCGCAGACCCTTGTTTATCCCCCGCTATAACTTACTTAAAAGAGGTGGTGCCGAAGATACGTTGATAACGCCGTTGGATAATAAACTGGCAAAAGGAATTTTGTTCGTCATACCAGCCATAGTTTTAGGGAGCTATCTATACACCATCTCTCTATATCCAGAAACTATTCCTCTTCAAACATCACGCGATCAAATTGAACCATTAGATCCGCTACCTAATCTAGTCAATGTCAAAGTTAAACGAGCAGAATATATCATTTCGAGTCGAGATATGAATATGGTGATGGAGGTACAAAACAACACGGATAGACCATTAAAATTAGGTGAGTTCGCAACCGGATCAGTACGCTTCATTAATCCAAAAATTCATGTTGATTATAAAAACTATTCATCTGAACTCGTTGCAGAACAAGGTCTACATGTTAAGCAGGAAGAAGCAATAGCTCCAGGAGCATCCGCATTGTTAACAGTTGATGCAATGGATGCTCTTTGGCATAACGAGCATCTTTCCTCTGTCATCAAAGATGCCGATAGTCGCTTGGGTGGACTTTTATTTTTCTATGATGACTTAGGCAATCGATTCGTTAGCAGTATATCGGTTCCAATAATTCCAATTTATAAATAATTATCTAGCGAACTAATTACATGAAATTATTATGAAAATTCGGAGGGTTTTCGATAGCTTAATCTACATAAATCAATCATAGAATGGGGATATTCAGCTGCTCCCCATTCCATCTATATCATTAACCAGCTGACCACCTTTTAAATAGGAAAAAATTATGTTACCTACGGCATCTAATGATTTTGATGATCAAAAAACAGACACATACAATTTAGCCTGGTATTTGCTAGATTTTAAAAAGTATGCGGCGGCTTTTTTAGCCATACTTACTATGTATACACTCATTACGCTTTACCAGTACTCATACGCTGTAGATACAGGACTAGATTCTACCGATGCATTGTTCGAAAAACATTGGATGAATCTATTTTATATAGAAGTCATTATGCAGCTAATTTTGATTGTTGGGCTAGCTGTTTTTTTCTGGAAAAATCGAGATCATAATTTGGATCAAATCTCTCCGCGTGAAGAGTTACGTCGTTATCTTGTTTTGACCATGTGGATTAGTGTCTACACCTTTGCCGTCTACTGGGCTGGAAGCTTTTTTGCTGAACAAGATAATGCATGGCATCAGGCGGCAATTCGGGACAGTATTTTTACTGCTAATCATGTAGTTGAATTTTATTTATGTTTTCCGTTCTACACTATCATGGGCTCTGCATCGTGGTTATATGCACGAACTCGTTTACCATTATTTGCAAAAGGAATCTCTTTGCCTTTGACACTTGCCGTTCTCGGGCCATTTATGATTTTTGTCGCCGTTGGCTTTAATGAGTGGGGGCATACATTTTGGTTTCGCGAGGAGTTGTTCGGTGCCTATATGCACTACGCTTTCGTCATTGGAGTTTGGTTTGCGCTTGCGGTGGGAGGAATTCTTCTCCAATGCGTTATTCGTATGAGCACATTGATGGAATTGATAAATCAAGAACCCGCTTTGAAAAAAACATAACTATAGCTGATGTTCATCTATAGCTTATACCTATTAATCAATAGAAAACTAGTATTCAACAACTCTGCATATTTAGAGTAAATTTAAATTATCTGCTTAATATAAAAGTCAGTATTTCGCCGGGTATTACATTCTTTTATTTGTATCCGGTGAGATGCTGCCATTTTATATTCTTTAATCAGGGTGGACGGTTAGCTCCACCAGTAATTCTATACAACTAGCAATATCTACCAGCCATATAAACTCAGCCCCCTCAAGCGGTGATGGGTGGAAGTAATTGCTACTGGTTGCAGCTGGTGGAGCTAACCGTATATCCTGTTTCTTGAAATATATGCTATTAATTGGAACACACATTTCAACAGAGTGAGAGTGTTTTATGCGTCTATGTACGTAAAATAGACTAAAGCCTCAGTTCACGGCTTTTCATGAAATTTTTATCTATTGATATTTTAATGCAGATATGATCTACTTATATGTACTAAACGGTTCAAATATAATTCACAAGTTAATTACTATATGAGACAAAGAGAATTTAACACTCATAATGCACTAACGAATGCAATGGAAGTGTTCTGGCTAAAAGGATATAAAGGAGCTTCTCTTGACGATTTATGTACTGCAATGGAAATTGGAAAAAGCAGTTTCTATGCAGCATTTGGTAGTAAGTACGAACTTTTTATAAAAATACTGAAGCATTATGGAAAGACTAGCTCTCTCGTCAGTCAATCAGCCGCACTACTTAATAAGAAACCTGCAAAAATTGCGATAGAACTTCTACTTGCCAGCGTTGTTGATAGAGCCATTAACACTAAACGAGGCTGCATGTTTGGCAAAACTGCATTCGAATTCTGGCAAAGCGATGAAAATATATTAAATGTCGTTTCAAATGGAGTTAACCAAGTAGAAAAAACATTTTTTGAACTCATTACACGTGGGCAAAAAAATAGTGAGATTCCGGCAGAACGAAATGCGCATGAGCTAGCTCGTTTTTTTACTTGTACATTTTATGGATTACAAGTTATGGCAAGCGCAAAAGTAGAAGCCGACATATTTAATGATGTCATTGAAAATACCATGAAGGCACTTGATTAAACAATCCATGTAAATTTTTTAATGTAAATGTGCCGATCAGTACATTATTATAATTGTAGTTTTATTATCTATAATTGTAATCTTTCATTGAATTTAAGAGAATGATATAAATAATATGTCAATCAATTATTTTATAAAAATAACTATTATGTCATTAGATATACATAATACAAACGAACCTATATTAATTCAAAATGAGAAGCAACTTACAGACCTTCATCATCAATAATATCAGTACATCTGATGCTCGTGTACTGGGTTTGGGCGCTTGTCGTCCGGGCGTTTTCTGACCTCCAAGAGAAGAACGTTACAATCGACTCTTTCGCCAAGTGGCGAATAGGTGATGAGGGTCTTTTTTACACATGCATTTGGCCATTGATTTCTTAATAGACAACACATGTTCACTATTAATACATCTATCGAACATAAGATACGGAAAATTAATCAATTGCAGGACGAGAGGCTAGGGTGGTAACCCTGGTTAAGAGGTAATATGATAAATCATACCAGTAATATGGAACAAATCAGACTTGTATCTGCAGCAGTAGATAATCATGATAGTTTCGGAGCGTTATGTGTAACATTATAGACAGCGATAGTCTTCATCTAAGCACACCAAGTTGCGATGACGAGTATGATCCAACAGCAATAACTGTGGATGCCGCACGGCAATTCATTATAGATTCTATTAAACCATTGGCTAGTACGGAGCAAGAACGCCTGCATTTGCGACAATCCATTGATCGCGTGTTAGCTGAAGATATTATTGCTGAAATGAATGTTCCCCCTTATGACAATTCGGCAATGGATGGGTTTGCCTTGCATGCCGATGATATACCGCGAAATGGGACTATCACATTAAAGATAGTTGGAAATAGTTTTGCCGGTCATCCATTTTTGGGGAGTTACACAAACGGTGAGTGTGTCCGCATAATGACGGGTGCAGTGATTCCTGCAGGTTGCAACACTGTGATCCCGCAGGAGCATGTCGAACAGCTCGACGCAGCAAACATTAAAATTGATGGTCGTGCGAAATTAGGAGAAAATGTCCGATTCGCTGGAGAGGATATTCGTTTAGGGCAAACCGTGTTGACTTGTGGTCGACGGTTAACGGCAGCAGATTTAGGGTTGTTATCTTCCTTAGGCATCAATAACGTTGCGGTAATGCCGCGCTTGCGAGTAGCTTTCTTTTCCACCGGTGATGAATTGCAGGCAGTTGGAGAAGCCTTACAGCCAGGGCAGATTTATGATAGCAATCGATATACGCTGCTTGGGATGTTGAGCCACCAGTATTGCGATATAACTGATCTAGGCGTAGTTGGCGACGATCCCATGCAAGTACGCAATATATTGCAATTAGCTGCGAAGAGTCATGATGTCATTATTAGCAGCGGCGGAGTGTCGGTCGGCGAGGCCGATTATATACGTCAAGTATTGAACGAATTAGGCGACATTGTCTTTTGGAAGGTGGCGATGAAGCCAGGACGGCCATTAACCTTTGGCCGTTTGCAACAAGCATTGTTTTTTGGTTTGCCAGGTAACCCAGTAGCAGTGATGGTAAGTTTTAACCAGTTCGTGCAACCGGCCCTGCAACGTTTTGGAGGCGAAATCGTTCGTCCGCCTTTAATTTTACGAGCTGTGACTAGTTCGCCTTTAAAGAAGCGGGCGGGGAGAACAGAGTATCAGCGCGGCATTTTGAATCAGGCGTCTGATGGCGGGTTGACAGTATGTAAGACCGGTGAGCAAGGCTCCGGAATTTTACTTTCTATGTCGCAAGCCAACTGCTTCATAGTCTTGACCGCCGATCAAACCCGAGTGGAAGCTGGTTCAACGGTAATCGTGCAACCCTTTGCTAATTGTCTATAAAGTTTGAATAAAAGACTGAGCTAGTACGAACTGATTAATTCAATATAGAGGTGCCCTTAATTATTGTAGACAGGAGGAGCTGGCAGCGTATTTCAATCCCATCTTATGGGGTTGGATCAATTATACTACGGACAATATTATAAATCGATGCTATCACCGATACTCGGACAACTTGATTACGCTCTCGTACGTTGGGTGAAGCGGAAATACAGGCGGTTGAAGGGAGCCAGGAAAAAGCGAGGGCATGGGTTAAAAGATTGGCCTGGCGCCAGCCACAGCCCCAGCTTTTTGTTCACTGGCAGATTACCCTTCCAGCTACGCCTGGACGATAGGAGCTGTATGAATCGAGAGATTCACGTACCGTTGCGTGAGGGCGTGGGGGTGAAATTCCCTTGCGCTACTTGACCCTCTAGTACTATTTTCTTAGCCAGTGACAAAAATTTTTATCGACCGTTTATCCGTGATAACAATATCCGATTCTAGCTAAAATGGCTTAGCTTCCTCAAGTAAAGATAACTCCATCATCGTATTAATGTTAAAAAACACTTCCGGCTCGTTACTAAAATCCACTTGAATTAAATTCTGCCGAGCGAGCCAAATCCCGACTTTATGCTGATCATCGGCTAAATAATCCTGTAAGCTGGCTTGCAATGCGGTTTTTATCGCTAAGAATACCGGATGCAACCTTGTTCCATCAAAGGCGACAGCAACATCGGCATTGTTTTTCACGCGAGCTAATAATAGCTTCTGTAGATGTTCCGCTCTAATTAATGGTGAGTCGCAAGGAATGCTACCAACTCGTCGGTATCAGCATGAATCATTGCGGTTAGTATGCCTGCCTGCCAAAGGACCGTCAATATTATCGCTTTGATTGCTAATCACTGGCCATCCGAATTGTCGATATTGGTCAATATTTCGATTGGCATTTATAAGTACACAATCCACAACAGGAACCAATGCAGCAATAGCATAACTGACCATCGGGCGGCCTTTAAAATTAACCAGGCCTTTATCCTGATTATTCATGCGTCGGGCAAGACTACCGGCAAGAATCACGCCTGCTGCATTTGTTTGATTATTCATAATGGTAAGCTTTGAGTATCGTGGGAAATAGCTGATTTTTTTCAGTCAAACGGCTATTCTCGCAAACCTATTCATTATTGCAAGCTGCGTATACTTTTTCACTTTAACTGACTTATGAGAATAAAAATCATTAATGAACATTAATACACCCTCTCAATTTTCGGCCAAAAGCGTTTGATAGCCTTTTTTCTCTTTACTCACCCTCACCTCTCCCGCTGCCAAGTGTCTTGCACACTGTCAAATCATTCTTTACGTACCGTTCCGGGTGAGTCTTTCTTGCCCCATTCTTTAAGTAGATAACCCTGTCTTTAATTTGTCACCATTTCTTTCGATTCTCCTTTCCTTCTGGGGCGAAGTTAAATTGACTAAAAATGGGTCAGACAATTTCCAGCGGAATCATCAACATTTGAAAACCAGAGGTTAGCGTACAATTTTTTCCTTTTTCTACGTTTTTCACTAATAGATTTGGTTAGACCCTTTGGATTTGGATCGAGAGATTGAACCATTAAACTAAACTGTGATGTTTTATATACGATTTATTAGGGGGCGTTCTCAATCAGATTTAGCTGAACAGTTAAAATGGAGTATTTAGCCGGTGAACTATGACACGTACTGTTTTGAGAGATGACCAATGGGAGCGAATAAAAGATCTTTTGCCGGGAAAAGCCAGCGATTGCGGAGTGACAGCCACCGATAACCGGAAATTTATTGAAGCGGTCTTATGGATAGCTCGAACGGGTTCACCTTGGCGAGAGTTATCGGAATCCTTTGGGAATTGGCATCGGGTTTATGTGCGTTATAACCGCTGGTCACATAAGAGCACCTGGAGCAAGCTATTTGAAGCCATTGCTGATGATCCTGATCTTGAATATTTAATGGTGGATGGCAGCATTGTGCGGGTTCATCAACATGGAGCGGCAAAAAAAACAACAAAATGACGAGGCGATGGGCAAATCACGCGGCGGTTTGAGCACCAAGATTCATGCGGCCGTTGATGCGTTGGGTAATCCGGTTCGCTTACTGCTCACGGCAGGACAAACGTCCGAATATACTCAAGCTGAAGCATTGATTGAAGGTTTTGCGGCAGGCTACATATTGGCTGACAAAGGTTATGATTCGGATCGGTTTGTCTCTGCTATAGAAAACAGTCATGCAGTGCCTGTGATTCCCTCGAAAAAGAACCGAAAAGTTGCACGAGAGTGTGACAAAGAGCTTTATAAAGAACGAAATCTCGTTGAACGATTTTTCCAAAAATTGAAGCATTTTCGTCGAATTGCAACCCGATATGAGCGCTTAGTAAGAAATTATCAAGCTATGCTCAGCCTCGTATCCACTGTCATTTGGCTCAATTGAGAACGCGCCCTAGGCAGCTTGGAAAAATGATTACTTTCAATTTGAATATTTTAGAGGGTTCGCTATGAGCCGAAATTTCGGAATCGGATCTAGGGACATGTTTGTCGCTGGTCGCATGCTACTGCAACGGAGATCTCGTAATGGGTTTAAAACCCAGTATGACTACGCAGATCGCTGGCGGCTTTTTTGCAGCTGGGCGTCTGAACGAGATATAAAAAAAATGGAAAACATCACCAGAGACATCGTGATCGCATACGGACAACATCTTCAGAGCCAACTTGAAGCCGGTGAACATGCAAGTGCATCAGCGCCAAAAAATTACGTGTCTGCGGTGAATGCGGTAATGAAACTTGCAACCCATGGCGAATGGAAATCTATTTTTCCTGGGCGTGATTGCGGCATTCAAAAAAGAATCTATATTGCAACAGAGAACAAGGCGGCAACGGATGCTGGACACATAAATGCTCAACGCGCTGCAGGTGATCGTATTTCTTCGCTTCTTGCTCTTCAACGTGCATTTGGCCTTAGATTCAAAGAGTCAGCCCTTCTAAACGCCAAAGCCGCGCTGAAAGAAGCCAAGATAAAGGGTTTTATCTCAGTAAAAACGGGCACTAAAGGAGGTCGTAAAAGAACGGTTCCATGCAGCCCCGCCGGCATCACTGCGCTCGAACAGGCGGTCACTGTCCAGGATGAACGATCAATGGTTCCCAAGACTATGACCTATGTCGAATTCCGTCAGGAATGCTACGCCATAGCCGGTGAAAATGGGTTTGTTTTCCATTCTGAACGCCATGCGTATGCTCAGGCACGCTACCGGGGAATTACCGGAGCACCATCACCCATAGAAGCCGGATGGCCCCGCAAGGAACGATTCAATAAACTTGCTGAATATCTAAATATTAACAAAACAGATGCGAAGGAAATTGATAAATCGGCTCGTCAGATAATATCAATTGAACTCGGACATTCTCGCGTGGAAATTACAAATGCGTACCTGGGCTGAGGAATTACAAGCGCACACTCACGATTATGTGCGTCGTGGTGGAAAACAAAATCGGAAAAAACAAGTGTCGTTAATTATTGCCTTTCTCGAATTTACGGATTCAACCGAGAAACTAACCTCGCTAGACAGATTAGGCAAACGGCACGTTATCAACTTCTGGAAATCTCACAGGGATTTATCTGAAAAGGTATCCTACGATTATTGGCTAGGGATATGCAAGCTCTGGGAGTGGATTAATAAACCCGACAAACCACCAAAGCCTAATAATTTTATTAACCCAGGTAGTGTATCGAATGGAGTATTTACCGAGTTATCGTCTGCAATTAAATCGGCTCGTGAATCGTACAGTTACACTATTCAGCAACTTGCAAATTTGACCGGATTGGAAGCTACATTAATTGAAAGTATCGAAAGCGGAGAAACTAAAATCTTATTCTCGGATATCTTGTGTCTGCTTAAGACTTTGAAAATAAGTACTCTATATCAGGTTGCTGATCAGTGATTGCGATCTAACTGGACTTGCCTAGTTTAAAATAGTGTGGACAAATAGAAAATATTGTAAATCAAAACCTGGCGCTGACTGAGGGGCTGAATGATTTGTCAACTCAATCGCTAAAATCTTACGCACCAATAGCACTAAGGGATCGCTACTTTGGCAATAAGAACACCCAAAAGCCAATGAGTTCTCATCACGTTTAATTAAGCCAAACACATTGAACCGAAGAGGCTCGTCTTTCCCTTGGTAACGTATCATCACTTGCTAGTTTTTTAGCAATACATTGGAAAGTATTGCGGCAACGGTATCCAATTCGACATGACTGGATAACACGCCATCCCAGTGTGATAACCACAATTCTCACTGGCTCCAGGCTAGCGCTTAGGGATGATCATTGACCTGCTGTTCGGCAACGACAAAGCTATCTTGCAAGTCAGTCAGGTAATTCGAAGGCAATAGTTGACGCAGATAGCGGTTTTGCGAAATGGTAGAGTATCGCTTCAGAAGGGGATGTTATTTTATTCATGTTTTTATAGTTGACTGATCTGAACAGAAAAATATTTGGTTAGAAAATGCAGCCATAGTCTTCAGTAACTGGCGCAGCAATATGTTGCCTATACCCCAACTGGTTTACATATTTAGAGCGATAACGGGTTACAAAAAAATCGATTCCTGCTCTAATGCCTTACCATAGCGTTGCGATAGACTACCCAGTCTAATGAAATCAGCATTCAAAGCATTCATGGCACTCAGCATTTCAAAGGCATTTTCAAATTGCACACGAGTTTTCAACCAAATATCGGTGTTACCAAATATTGCCAATTTATTTTCCCAATCAGGTAGCCAATAAAAATGTAATTTGGTGTCGAGGTGAAGAGAGTTGGTCAACCGGACGAAGTTGGACAAGCCAACGCCGTCATAATCCGGGAACAAAATCACTTCATCGGTTCGCTTTTGTTCAGAAAGCCATTGTAATAAAACGTCAGATAACTGCCCCGCATAATAGGCTAGACAACCGTTAAAATTTACCGGCAGCCAGTCGTAGCGATCAAACAATGTCTGATTTTCTACTAATAGTAGTGGCCTGTTGCACTGCCATGCATGACCGACGCTAATCTGTAAGGCAGCAGCGCCAAAGTGCTCGGTGAGTTCCGAAACATGCATCGTGTTATTTTCATCCTGCCAGACTACTTCAGAATCCCACGCTTTCATCAACAAATAACAACACTCATGACCGGTTTTGCCGGTCTTACTGTTGCGATCTGTGCCAATATTACAGCTGCGTGTCGGCAGATTGGCCGGTAACGAATCTTCATCCAACGGATGTAGTTGGCGCAGGTAATTGATAACGCTTTGCCGGTTAATGATCCTATAAATTGTGCTCCGGCCTTGTTTGAGAATTTCAATTTGCCGGGTGCTCAACGCAAAGTGATCCAGTTCTTTTCGCTGGCTAGAAGTTAAAGCCGAGGCCGTTAGCAACTGGTCACTGGCGAGCAGGCGTTTTAAAGCGTCTGATAAAATACTCATGGTTGGTTACCCACATCGAAAATGGTTTCCAGAATCTGCCAGTTGAGTCGGCTGATGTGGTTTTTACCCTTTGTGGTACCGATGGGTACGCAATAGCGAGCGGTGATTTGCGGTTCTGGTGAGGCGAAAATCAGGGTAAAGCCAAATTCCTCTGCTATTTCAATCAAATTGCGTTGGTTGCGTTGATCCAGCGAGGCGGCCTCATCCAGATAACAGGCGGTTTTGATGGCTTTGCGTGGGTCCTGCATTTGATTAAGCATCGCCAGCCCGGTAATGAGTTTGGCCATCAGAACCGTGCCATTCGATGCGGCGCTGTCGATGTCTTCGAATTCTGCCGGTGTTTGATTTTCTTTGGCTATAATAAAAACCAGCCGGAATAAATGCTCAACCCGCAAGCCGCCACGCGCCTCGCCTTCCGCGATCAATGTGTCCTTGGCCTTATTCAGATCCTTATCGTCCAACACTGCATTGTGGTCGAACAAATCGAAAGAGTTTCCCGATTCAACCTGTTCCGAGGTAGAAATCAAGGTTTGTATCGCTTTGACTAAGGCTTCTTCTTCTCTGGGTTCGATTTTAAATACCTTAAGATCGGAAAGCTGGCGGCGATTGATCTTGTTATTAAACTCGCGCATCCGCCGTTTAAAGGTTTCCAGGCTGTCACGTAAATCTCGCAGAATGGCAGCCACCTGTACCACGGCTGAACGGGCTTTGCGTTCTATAGCCTCTTGTTCCTGGCTAAGTTGTGCTGTGTAATTAAATAAAGAGTTCAGTTCCTGCTCGGCACTATCCTGAGCTTGAAATTTACTTACGCCGTCTCGATGCAGCTCCCCAAGATGTTGGTTCAGCTGATCGTCGATTTGTTTTAGCTTTTGGCAATCGCGATTATAGCTTTCAATGCAGTCGGCTAAACTCGGCATAGCCAGCTCTGCGGCTGCCATACAGGGCAAATTAGGCAATTGATCCAAAAAGTTAAACGGCGGGAGTTGATCAATTCGTTGATGGCGAGCATAGTTGATGCGTTGATGTTGGCTTTGAAGTTCTTTCTGATCGGCTTTATGTATTTCCTGAGTTTGGACAATAGTTTTTTTCTGTTCACCCAATACCGATTCTTCTCGCTCAAGCGCTTTCAGTTTTTGCTCTAAATCCTCTATTGCTTGTAATCTTTCCGAAGCACCGGCCTGTAACGACAATAATTCTTCATAATTTTTTACATCCCTTTCCAGTTCCGTAATTCGCCGTTCCATCTCTTGTTGCCGTTGCTTTTGTTGTGTCAATGTCTCAACGGTTTTCAGCAAATTATTCGACTCAGTCAGCTGATGTTCGCAATCATTGATCTCGGCTTCCAGTTCTTGCGCGGTTTTGATGGTGAGATTAGGTTCCAGCGCCGACAAATCCAGTAACAAGCCGGGCAGTTCCAACCGATTAGCTGACAGCCGCTCTTCCAGTTTTTCTGCAAATGATCGGAAGGTGGTTTGATCGTTCAGCTCTACGGCATTGCCTTGAGCGACCGGCAAACTCAAAACCGATTTTGCCAGTAACCGGGTTAAGAGATCAAAGCTGTCAGTCGGCAACAGTTTTTGCAATTGCAGATATAAATTGTTGTTGAGGCTAGCCAACTGCCGGTGCAGATCAGTTTGCTCCTTACTAATTTTTGCAATGTTTCTTTTGATTGCCTCGGGGGATTGCTGTTGTTCGGCATTACCTATGCTACGAACCAACTCGTCGCGCTGTTCCTGCAAGACTTGTCGCTGGGTTTGTAACTGCGCCAAGTCGCTGACAAATTGAAACTGAATATTAAGCTCTTGATAACGCAGTTCAATTTTTTTCTGGTCTTTTAACGCGGTTTCGACTTTGGCCTGGTCTTTGTAAATCGTTTTCTGGCGATTTTCCAAAGCCTCGGCTTCCTCGTCTAAAGCTCGAAGTCGTTGTCGGAGTTGTTCAGAAGCGCTGTTATTGTAGTCTTCCCAATCGTTCAAACCTTTTTCTATCAAGGGCCGCCACAGAATGATTTTGCCGCGTAACGCTAGTCGCGTTTGCTGGCTGTCTTCCATGGCTGCAATAAGCGCCTTATTGCGAAACACCGTGTCATACTGCGATTTGTCGTAGTTAACATCGGCAAAAGACTTGTCCCATTCACTTTTAAAATCGACGCTACGATCCTGTAAGTCGTTTTTGAAGATTTCCAATAAATAGTTTTTCACTTCCCTGCTATCCAGGCGATCCAAGCGCAAAGTTCGTGTCAGAATGCGCTGATAAGTCGCAGCTTGCGAAGTGAATTCCAGTGGGAAAATAGTCAAATCAGGATCGTCAGAACGCTGCTTTTGGCGATTACCGTACAGCAATGCCCGTAAATCGGCTTGCGGATAAATTTTGGCCGGTTTTCCGCGTTCGAACAAACGACCGATTAATTTGGGTTGGGCAACCAGCTTGCCATCGTCCAATCGGTAATCATCAAGATCAAGGCTGCCTTGGTAGGCGAAGTATTCATAATCATGGCTCAAGCCTTTGCCGACACAACCAATCACCGCCATGCCGGAAGGCAACAACACTTCCAACAAAATATAGGCACTGTTGTCGGGAAAATAAAAGCGTCTGGAATTTTCGACACTGTGCGCGCCAAAATCCATGTGCCGTTTATCGAGGATCAGTAGAAACTGCAAGGCATTGATCAAACTTGTTTTGCCGGTATTATTGGGGGCGATAATCGACACCGAATCATCTAGCGGCAATTCGGCGCGGCTGTAACCGGCGCTGTTCAATAACACCAGTTTTTGAAATCCATATTGTGCCAGGCTCAAAGTATATCCTCTTTGGCTTCATCTTTAATGTGATCGTGATCGGGCCGTTCAGCCTGCGCCAGTTCTTCAAACAGGTCCAGGTAACGATGTACTGCAGGCAATAGTCGATAGACTTCGTCTTCAAACACCAGAAAGCCGACACGCGAGGCACTGTCTAAAATCTCTTTTAGCGTTTTCGGACTGTTTATTTCTTCGGCTTCGAATAGAGCGTAATACTGCTGCCACAGCTTGCCTAGCAACGGAGTATCAAGCCGCCATTGCTGAAACTGAAATAAATGCAAGCCTTGATCGGCTTGATATTCAAACAGCAACATTAGCAGTAAGGCAAGGCGACGGGTTAGCTTCCCCGTATAAGTACTGGCTAACTCGGTTTTAAAATACGCGAAACCGCGCCCATCCACTATCAGAACAAAACCTAGCGCGGCAAACAGGGCCTCATAGTGGTTTTGATGATTCTCCAGTTCTACCCAGAGTTCGGTATCCTTTAAGCGGTTTAAATGGGCGCCTGAACTTAACAGTTTAAAGAGTGGTTGTAACTGGGTCAGAGCAGCAAAATCAATGGTCATAAAGATTCAAGCGCGTGGCTGTGGTGTCGAATCGCGACCTGCTTGAGTGCAATGCGCGTTTCGTGTTGATCTGGGATCGCGGAAATATCCGGTAAGCGGATGAAGGTGTGATAAAGCCTTAGCAAGGTGATGTCCTGATAATCGCTGTAATGATCAGCCAGCCAGCGCATCAAGTCTGGTAGCGGCAGGCTCTGATAAAAGTGTTTGCGGATGGCCTCTTCATCGACGCGTTCCAGCTGAATCTGCATATCCTCAGTCATCAGTTCCGGAAACTCAACAGCTTTAGGCTGATAGTGCCGCACTTGCTCCATTAACGTCAACAATTCTGGACCGATGGCGACCGATACCAAACGTTCTTTACGCCAAATCGGCAAACTCTGCTGCGGGAAAGTTTTGCGCAAGCCTTTTTTGCGCACTTCACCCAGTAATTGCCCAATCGCGGCACTTAACTGGTTATGACGGCGAATCTCTTCTCTAAGTGGCATCAAGGTGTTGGTACACTGTTTCAAGGCGATAAGTCCGGCTTGTCGTAACTCTTTAACCCTGAATCCTATCTGCCGTAACAAACGCTGATGGCTGTATAAACCGCCTTGAATCGCCAGTTGCTGAGCCAGTGTTTCCAGTACTCTTTCGGCTTTCTCCAGTAATGGATAGAAACTTCCGCCGGCACCGGTATCCATCAGTTCGGTCATAGGCAGTACATAACGATCATAAGCGTCCAGCACTTCACGATAACGACAGGCCAATTGCATTCGCTCATCAGCGGCTTTGGCACGTTCCGCAATATCCTGGATGGCATGCGTATCCTGATCCAGTTGTTGTAAAATTTGCCGAAGTTGATTGTCTATACGCACAGCTCCTTGTTGCAGAGCGGCCATATCCCGATTCTGCATCGCCTGATGCAATTGATCCAGGCCGGTTTTAATGTCAATAATCCGGGCTTTTAAGATATCAGACAAGCCCAGTTCATGTTCATGCATTAAGCTACCGACAAATTGGCGGACGTTTTCGTTGAGTTGCAACGTATTACTGTGCGACATTTGAATCAACAATTCGGCGTTAACTAGATGTTGCAAACGCTCCACCCATTGTTCAGCCGATTCGTGCAAATAGATTTTTCCAAGTAACGCCAGCACCTCATCCCGCTCATAGGCAATGTGATCGCGACCCAGCAGCACGATGCGCTCTATCGCGTCCCAGTGTTTATCTAAAGCTCGAATCAGGCTGCGAGGGTTAATCATATGGAGTTGGCGTTGACATAGGTTCTAGCTTATCGCGGTTAAGCCAAACAATTTGTTGGGCTTTTGGTGTTCCCAGCGCTTCGTCGAGATGTAGCATACGTAAATAATAAAGCTTTAATGCACGTCGCACAGGGAGATTCAGTCTTCCATCTTCCATGCCATAATCATCAGCAATCACAGCTTGCTGATCTGTCGTTAAATCCGGGTGGGGCGCAATAATTAAGGTCTCAAAGCTTTGCCAATCCTGATCTTGTTCAACGGAATGAAGGGCCGCTACGCCCATTTCAGGTGAGGCTAAAAAGCGGGCTAAGACAAAATCTCTGTAGGCCTGATGTTCCAAGCTAAATGCTCGAATATGCCAACGAAAACCGTTGGATACCAGTGTGTGTGGCTCCAGTGTCAAAAGTCTTGATTCCCGGTTCATAGATTGATAGGTAACGCTTAATTGGCGTTTTTCTCGAATCCCCTGATGCACTAACCGCAATACCTCAAAATTCAATTTACGCTGCGGTGGATATAGCAACTCAACACCCACTCCGGTGGGTGTAATTGGTAACACGACCGATTGCCCCAGACGGCTACCTGCCTCAATAAGCCGCAAATATTCATCGGCTGTGCCCCTTATGAAATAGGGCATGAAGGATTTACCCGGAAAATAGGCTTTTTGATTAAGATCGTAAATCATATTGCCTTCAGCCAAATGGTGATACAAGGAAAAATCCTTGGATGCCTGTCCACGGGAAATACCAAACAACTCCATCAATATGCCCGAGGTAATCCTGCCTTCCCACAACAAAGTTGCCTCAATCATGGCTAGGCGTTGGCGAGTGTCCCATTTCAATTGATTGATAGAGGAAATTGTATTCATACTTTTAATTATATGTCATCTTTTTTGACATATCAAAACATTCAATTTATAGTTTCCGATAAGTTAAATATTCATGCTGGAAAGGAAGATCATTTGAAAATTTTGCACACCTCGGATTGGCACTTGGGTCAAACCCTGCGCAGCTTTGACCGCTATTTCGAGTATCAGTGTATCTGACTCAACGCTTGGTAGTGGATCATTGTGAGATCATCCAAGCGGTTGTCATCGGTCGGAGCAGATCTTCGAGAATCCAGTGGGCCGCTCAAGCGATCTCTTCACACAATGACTGCCTTCATAAAAAACCCCACATATTAATTACACGAAACGCACTTCAACCATTTCATTCAGCAGCTTCCTCCTCAGCTCCCAATCATTCATTACTGAAGCGAGTAGTCGATAAAACGCCTGACTATGATTGTGCTCTTTCAGGTGGCACAGCTCATGGATAATGACGTAATCAATGCAGTCTTTGGGAGCGGCAATTAATTCGGGATTCAGGGTAATAATGCCCTTCCCTGTGCAGCTTCCCCAACGCTTGGACATAAACCGAAGCTGAAAGCCCTTATTGTGATGAATACCCAGCCGCTCGACACGTTGAATGCATTGCGCATAACGTTCGGCGAATACTGTCAAGGCTTTCGACCGATACCAGGCTTGCAAAAGCCGTTGTACACGCAAACGATCTTGCGGATTATAGGTTTCAATCTGCAACATGCCGCGCGTCATCTTGACGGCTTCACCCAGACCTTCAATGACTTTTAGCCGATATTGCCGCCCTAAATAACGGTGCGTTTCACCGGAAACATAGCATCTTTCCGGAAGCGGAGCCGGATAGCTTTCAAATTGCCGCTGTTGCTTGAGAATCCAGCTAGCCCGTTTTTTGACCTTGCCGTAAACCTTTTCAATATCTGCCGTCAGCGGGGCATCGACACTGACATGACCATCCGGGTAGACATGGATGGCCAACGTTTTGCGATCGACATAGCTCAACGAAAAACTGATTTCCGTTTCACCGAATTGAACCGAATGCGCTGGTGGCGGTAATGTGTTCATCTGCATCTGCTAAGAATCCCTGCGTTCAGCGATGGCCAGCACTTGGTTGGTCATGGTTTCGATTACCCCAAAATCGATGTCCAGCTCATATCGGCCTTTCAGGCTGTAAAAGTAATCTTCGATGTCGTTGATGATGTGATTCTTGACGTCCTGGCTGCGGGTCCAGTCGCGGATTTTATGGCTCTGGATGATGTCCTCAATACGCAGAGCAATATCCGCCACGAACATGTCCGGCGAAAGCTTAGGCACGTCATAGCTCGCCATCGGCTCGCGTAAAACGCCGTAATAAGCCTTGGCTTCGTCGCGTCCTTTGAGTTTGTCTGGAAGTTCGGAGCTGCTCTTGCCGCGCAATTCATCCAGCGTTTCGCGAATTCTTTTCAGATATTCCATATCGGATAGGCGTTTCGCCCGATGCTCGGCGATGGCCTCGTCGATCAGTTGGGAAAGCCGCTTGTAGAGCGCCGGATCTTCTTCCATCTTTTCGGTGATGGTCTTTTTCATCCGCGAGGCAATGGTATCGGCCTTGCCGGCATCGCCCTCTATGTCTTCGATTTCTTTTTCGAATTCATCAATGGCGAACACATTCACCGGGGCGATAAGCTGGGTTACCGCATCCGCACCGATATACTTGTTCACCATATTGCGGATTTGCTTCTCGTAAGACGAGTAATCGACTGTCTCACCGAATCGCTGCTTCACTGCCGTGCGCAAGTTGAGGAAATTTTTCAAATCGGTTTTATAACGATTGATCTTGGCTTCCGGCGTCTCATCTTGAAATCGTGCATTGGCTAAGGCCAGTTGCAGGGTTTTAGTAAATACAGCCAGTGTTTCATAAAAGCGTTGCCGCCGATCTTCCGGTTCCAGATGCCGCTGCATGGCTTCCAAGTCTTGTTGATTAGTGACTTCCTTAAACACTTCCCAAACATTGGTATGGCGTTGCGGCAACAGGCGAATTTCTTCGCTCACATCGGTCAGCGTGCCTTCCACGTCTTCCCGATCAAAGCCTTCATTTTCCAATGCGGCATAGGTGTCGATGGCGTCGTTCAGTTCGCCGAAGATGCCCCGGTAATCGATAATCAAACCGTAATCCTTGCCTTCAAACAGCCGATTCACGCGGGCGATGGCTTGTAGGATGTTATGCTCCTTCAGGCGTTTATCGAGATAGAGCACGGTATTTCTAGGCGCATCAAAACCAGTCAACAGCTTGTCCACGACAATCAAAATTTCCGGCTCATCGGAATGTTTAAAGGCGTTGATGATGCTGTCTTGATATTTCTGATCGTTGCCGTACTTGGCCATCATCACTTTCCAGAAGACCTGTACTTCTTCCAGCGTATCTTCGTCGACGCTGGTATTGCCTTCGCGGGTATCGGGGGCGGAAATGATCACTTCTGCGGATACATCCCCGAATTCGTCGAAATATTTTTTATAGCGCAACGCCATAGCCTTGCTGGAAACGGCCAACTGGCCTTTTTTGCCGGTGCCGTTGAAGTTGGTTTTGAAATGTTGGCCGATATCGTAAGCAATCTCGGCGATGCGTTGTTCGGACTTGCTCAGTTCTTCTTCGCGGCGGAATTTATTCTTAAGGTCAGCTTGTTGTCTCGGCGTCAGATCCTTGGTTATGCGTTCAAACCATTTGTCGATTTGCGCCCGGTCACCGTGCAGCTCGCTCATGCGACCTTCATAGAGCAAGGGCGTTACAGCTCCATCGATCACAGCCTGGTTCATGGTGTATTTATGAATAAAGCCGCCAAACTTTTTAGCTGTGGTCTTTTCCTTTTTGAGTAACGGCGTACCGGTAAAGCCGATGAAGCAGGCATTGGGAAAGACATTCTGCATTTTGGCGTGGGACACGCCGTATTGTGAGCGGTGCGATTCGTCGACCAGCACGAAGATATTGCTGCTTTCATCACTGATTTTGCGCTTACGGCTAGCTGATTCGAATTTATCGATGATCGTGGTGATGATGCTAGCCTTGTTGTGGGTAATCAGCTCCAGCAGATGCTCGCCGGTTTTGGCTTGCACCACCGGCTTGCCGCAGGCATGGAAAGTTTTGTAAATCTGGTCATCCAAGTCCACACGGTCAGTGACCAGCACAATCTTGGGATTGAGAATGGCCGGTTCCAACACTAAAGCTTTCGCCAGCATCACCATGGTCAAAGACTTGCCGGAGCCGGTGGTATGCCAGATCACGCCGCCGGATCGCCGACTATCGCCACGACTATTTGTTACTCGGTCCAAGGTCGCCTTTACTGCGAAATATTGCTGATAGCGGCCGATTTTCTTTTCCTTGTTATCAAAAACGATGAATTGATAAATCAACTCCAGCAACCGCTCCGGCCTTAGCAGGCTGTGTATGGCTTTATCCTGCGGGGAAGGAAAACGCTCGCCCGATTGCCAGAGGCGTTCCATATAAGCACGTTGTTGTTCAGTCCGTTCCGAGAACAGACGGGCTTTGAAATCGTCGCTAGAATGGGCGTTGACCAACTCATGCAGAATTTCTTCCTGAGAATCCTTGTTCTCTTCCTTCCACCCCGCCCAAAACTTGCTGGGCGTTCCGGTTGTACCGTACAGGGCTTTATTCTGGCAAACGGAAAGCAACAGTTGACTGTAGGTAAACAGTTCCGGGATTTCATCACTGCGTTGGTTGCGCAGATGCTGACTGATGCCTTCCGCCGCCGCATCCCTCAAATCGGGGCGTTTACATTCGATCACCACCAACGGAATACCGTTCACGAACAGCACAATATCGGGTCTGCGGGTTTGTTTGCTGTTGCGGCGTTCCAGCACAAACTCATCACAGACGTGGTAAACGTTGTTTTCCGGGTGCTGCCAGTCGATGTAATGTAGCGAGAAACTTTTAGTAGTGCCGTCGACGGTTTGTTCCAGACTTTTACCCAAGGTCAGCAGGTCATAAACCTGTTCGCTGGTATTCATCAGGCTATCGAACGGAATGCCCGCCAGCGCCTGCACCGCTTTCTGGATATTGCCGTCGCTGAACGGATATTCCTGACCCTTGAAGGTGATGCGATTAAATTTTTGCAGTTGGCTGGAGAGCACGCTTTCCAGCACGCATTTGGAGGTTCTACCACTACGCAAGGCCAACTGTTCCGATGGGGTCAAGTAGGTAAAACCCAGCTTTTCAAGTAAGGTAACGGCGGGTAATAGCGAAGACAAGTCTTCCAGATAATCGTGTGCGGCCATGGTTAATCCAGTAATGACATAAGTTTTTCTAAGGCCTGTGTCTCGGCATTAACCGACAAATGCAGAAAATCGTCGTAATCATTCTGGGCGTGCGCCTTATCCAGAGCCTCGTAATAGGCCAAACGGTCGGTGGCTTTAAACACCACCGGCAAAAAACCCGCTTTCATCAAATCAAAATTCATCAATAAACGGGCGGTGCGGCCATTGCCATCGACAAAAGAATGAATCTTGACAAAATCCACATGCAGTCTGGCTGCACGTTCGATGGGATGCCCTAAAAAATCGTGGTACGCTTGCACCAACACTGTCATTTGTCCGGGCACTTGCAAATAATCGGGCGGCCTGTGTTCTGCACCGGCAATCAACACATTTTCACAGCGATAAATACCCGCATTTTTGGCGTCGATATTTTTCAGCACCAGCTGATGAATGGATTTGATCAAATGTTCGGAAAAAGCTTCTCCACCTGCAATGACGGCTTCCACATAGTCAATGGCTTCTTTATGGTTAATAACCTCGAAATGCTCAAGCATTGACTTGCCGCCAATGGTAATGCCTTCCAGCACTACTTTGGTTTCCTTAAGCGTCAGGGTATTGCCTTCAATCGCATTGGAGTTATACGTCCATTCCAGCACCCATTGTTGGTGCAAGGTTTTTAGCGTATGTTCGGGCAACGGCCTTCGGCTTTCGAGCGTTGCTTTTAAAATGTCGCATTGTGTAAATAGTGTCATCACGCGATTCTCATACAAAGTAAAATACAATAACCCATATTATACTTTTAACTAAAAAAGTATAATATAAAATATCTTATTATACTTTCCATCAAAAAAGTTCCAGATAATCCTGAAACATAAAAATCCGGTTCCGTTTATACCCGGTCATCTCTTTTAATATACCCAGTGCAATCAAATCATTAATTAATGCATTGGCAGCTCGCGGGGTGACATCCAGTATCTCAGCAGCCTGCGCTACATTTATCACGGGTTTTTTATACAAAGCTATCAATAAGCGACGGCCGTTTTCGGCACGTCTACCTAAAGTGACGATTTTTTCTTCGACCTGCTGACGTAATATCAGGATAGCCTGAAATGTTTCACTGCCTTTCTTTGCTGTTTCAGCAACCGCATTCAGAAAAAAACGCACCCAATGCAGTAAATCATTAGATACTCTGACCGTGGTCAAGGCATCGTAATAAGCGCCTTTATGTTTTTCTATAAAATCGGACAAATACAGCGAAGGCTTGCTTAACATGCCATGTTCAATTAAATACAGCGTAATCATCAGCCTGCCTATACGTCCGTTACCATCCAGAAAAGGGTGCGTTGTTTCAAATTGATAATGAGCAATGGCAATACGAATAAGATGCGGCACTTCAATGGCATCGTTATGCAAAAAATTTTCCAGATCGCTCATGAGGTCAGACACTTCGTCATGATGGGGCGGAATAAAAACCGCATCCTGTAAACAACTGCCACCTATCCAGTTTTGACTGACCCGAAAATCGCCAGGCGTTTTATGTTCACCACGCACACCGGACATTAAAATTTCATGGGTTTGCCGAATCAATCGCGTGGACAGCGGCAAGGTTTTTAAAGCGGCAATCGCCTGATTCATCGCCTGGATGTAATTTTGTACTTCCTGCCAGTCATCACGGCGTTCCGGTGCGATTTGCTCAATATCCATCACCGCTTCATCCATTTGCGTTTGTGTCCCTTCAATCCGGCTGGACTGGTTCGCTTCCTTGGCAATGTGCATTTCAATAAACAAATCCACATCCGGCACAATCAATGAAAAAGCATTAAGTTCACCTAATGCCTTGGTGGCCTGCTCAAGTAAAGTGCTCACACGCCCATCATCCCAGCTCCAGCCATGATTAATTAAGGCTGGAGAAAAACTGCGGTATTGATATTGTTGCTTATAGTCTCCAGACTTAAAGGCTTCCAATTTCATGCCGCCACCTGATTTACTTTGACTCGTTTTTTACCGGTCAGAAGCTGCTGCATCAGGCCTGTTTTCTGCTGTTTCAGCGCGGCTAACTGGTTTTGGTAGGTTGCGATTTCGTTGTCGGCGGCGGAAAGGACTGCGGCGATTTTTTGTTGTTCTTTAAGTTCCGGACATTCGAAAATCAATTTTTCAAAATCTTTCTTAGATAATTCAAAAAATGTTGAACCGCAGGCGTAACGTATGAATTCTTTTTTAAAAAAGGCAAACAAATAGTAAAGAAAATTTACATCAAATTTTGAACTTGGGATTAGATTTTTGAATCCCTGATTTGTTGTAATATCCGTTATTGAAATTGACATTACGCCAATTGTTGCACGAGTACAGACAAGTAATGATCCACTTGGAACTATAGTTGCAGAGCTGTTTTTTATGCCCTCTTGAGTAATTTTCCGATTTGTATTGTTTATGAATCGTGTTCTCAAAGCTGTCACATCCGTAGGTGTCATCCACAAAATGTCACCATTCCAATAATCGCTAGTATTAGTATCGGGAGTGCCCCCAGAAACTACTTTTCCCATTTGCTTAATTGCTCTTTTCTTCCACTCCCCATCAAACCCAGCAAACCGCATCTTCCCAGTCAAAAGCTGCTGCATCAGGGCTTTTTTGCGCTTTTGCTTCGCGGCAATCAGTGCTTCCAGCTTTTCAATGGCTTTGTCCCAAGTGGAAAGAATATTTCCAGTCTTTATTTGCTCGGGTAATGGCGGGATATTTACCGGAATACTTTTGAAATCATTAAAGTAAAGCCGAAGTCTATCGCTGGTGAGGCCGAATGAATAAGCCCAAAACAGGTAAATGAACCGTGAACTTTTAAACAGATAAGAAGCATATAAAGGATCGATTCCTTTTTTTGGAGCAAGCACCACATATGCAGGGCTTAGCAATCCATCTCTATCCGCCAAGCCGGAAGCGCCTTGCCACATGCGCATTGTGTTGTAGACGATATCGTCTTTCCGAACCAACAAATGCTCCTCATCCGATAAGTTGGTTTCCATTTTTCTGTCCAGCGAGTCGCGGGGTATAAGTCCATTTGTTAATGTAACAGACAGAGTTGGCAGATTAGGTATTCCGCGCTCCCTGCGACTACTGAAGAAGTTTCCAAGTTTATCAGCTGCCTCATATACCATAATCCAACCCCATCAAATATCCCGCCATCTTTTCACTGTTCATTGTGTTTCAGCCCTTTAATCACCCGGTCAAAATCGGATTCTATTTTCTGTGTTTTATTGAATTCGGCATATTCAGCCAATGCTTTTTGTGTGGCTTGTGTTTTGCTGATGTGCCCTTTGCCTTGCAAGAGTTGGTATTCGTTAAAGCTTAAAAATTTGTCTACACTGGCGGCCATATCGTCCATGCTCATTTGTACGCGATTTTCAATGATGTTTTCGATATAGTCGAAAAAGCTGGAAATGGTGCGTTCCAACCGTTTGATTTCGGGTTCGGTTAAATAATTTTTAGCAATAGTAACGTCGGATGCCAATACGCGACCTTGAGGCGCATTCTTCCAGGTAAGCAAACCCATGTGGGGTTCGCTTCGATCAGCTTTACCATGGATTATTTCCGCTGCTGTTTGTCCGGTGATGGCGTAGTGGAACTTATTTTGAATCATCGCGTAAAAATTTTTGGTAATGTCTGACTTGGGATCGTAATCCGTACTGCACTCGGCAAAAATATCGGTGATTTGTTGATAGATTCGCCGTTCGCTGGCACGAATGGAACGAATACGCTCCAATAGTTCCTGAAAGTAATCTTCGCCAAAAATTTGTTTACCTTGCTTAAGTCGTTCATCGTCTAGCACAAAGCCTTTTTTAATGTATTCCTTGAGAATCTGCGTGGCCCAAATGCGGAACTGGGTGGCACGTTTAGAGCTGACTCGGTAGCCTACCGCAATAATGGCATCAAGATTGTAGTGTTTGAGCTTGCGGCGAATCGCCCGCCCGCCTTCGTTTTGAACTACCGAGAAATCCTCGGTAGTTGCTGCTTCAGTCAATTCACTTTCTGCGTAAATATTCTTAAGATGCAGACCGATGTTGTCTGTTGAGGTTTGAAAAAGCTCAGCTATGAGTCGTTGGGGTAACCAGATGGTTTCAGCGTGCAATAACACATTCACATGCACTTTTTCGTTATCACCCGCATAGAGCAAAAAAGGTGTTTCAGATTGAGGTTCTATCTGATCGGGGGCTGTTGTTGGCGTAGTTTTTTTATTCATAACCCAACTCCTTCAAATACCCTGCCATTTCCCGCTTTACGTCGACCAGTTCATTTTCCAGCTTGATAATCTCAGTCTGCACCGCATTGATGTCGATTTCCTGCTCTTCCTCGAAAGTGTCCACATAACGCGGGATATTGAGGTTGAAGTCGTTCTCCTTGATTTCTTCGAAGCTCGCCAGATAGGCGTATTTATCAATCGTTTCCCTGGCCTGATAAGTCACTACGATCTTATCAATGTCCGTTTGTCTCAGCCTGTTCTGGTTCTTGTCGTTCTGATACTCCCGGCTGGCATCGATAAATAACACTTTGTCATCGGACTTGTTGCGCTTGAACACCAGCACCGCCGCCGGTATGCCGGTTCCATAGAACAGATTGGCGGGCAGGCCGATCACGGCATCGAGCAGGTTTTCTTCGATGAGTTGCTGGCGGATTTTGCCTTCTGCGGCGCCACGGAACAGCACGCCGTTTGGCACGACCACGCCGACCCGACCGGAGTCTTTGGTCGTGGTTTCAATCATGTGCGTGATAAAAGCGTAATCGCCCTTGGATTGCGGCGGCAGACCGCGATGGAATCGCTTATGCGGATCGTTGTTCGCTACTTCATGGCCCCATTTATCCAGCGAGAACGGCGGATTGGCGACCACCACCTCGAATTTCATAGTGCTGTCGTCTTCGATCAGCTTCGGGCTGCGAATGGTGTCTCCCCATTCGATGCGGGCATTGTCCATGCCATGCAGAAACATGTTCATTTTCGCCAGTGCCCATGTTGCGCCGGTAATTTCTTGACCGTAAAGGGCAAAGTCTTTGATGCCGCGCCCCAGCAATTGGTTGCCGCATTTAACCAGCAACGACCCGGAACCGCAGGCCGGATCACAAATACGTTCGCCCGCTTGCGGATTGACCAGTTCGGCGATCAGTTCCGACACTTCCGCCGGCGTATAAAACTCCCCGGCCTTTTTTCCGGCGCCGGCGGCAAACTTTGCAATCAGGTATTCGTAGGCGTTGCCGATGACATCCAGATTGCCGACGCGGGAAGGACGCAGATCAAGACGCGGATCGTAAAAATCTTCCAGCAAGTGCTTGAGACGAGTGTTCCTGTCCTTGGTCTGGCCAAGATTGGCCTCTGAATTAAAATCGATATTACGGAACACGCCAGCGAGTTTTTGTTTGCTGGATTCCTCGATATGCTCCAGGGCGATATTGATAATCTCGCCGATATTGGCTTGGTTGCGTTGATTATAGAGATCCTCGAAAGCGCAGCCTTTGGGCAGCACGAAGCGCTCGCGTTGCAGACGACGCAGGATGGTTTCCTCGTCGTTACCGTATTTTTCGATTAGGGCGTCGTAGTGTTCCTTCCAAACATCGGAGATGTATTTGACGAACAACATAACCAGAATATAGTTTTTATACTCCGACGCATCGACCGCACCGCGAAAGGTATCGCAGGCCTTCCAGAGTATGCCATTGATTTCATCCTGATTAATTTTGGTGGTCATGCCCTGTCCTCGTATGTTTCATAGTGTTTTAATCTTTTATCCAATAGCTCATTTAAAAATAGTTTCTTTTTTTCAATCAACGTTTCCAGCAAGGCTTTTTCTTTAAGCCTGCAACGATGGGCGTTAACAATCTGCTCCTGTACCTGCAAGGGTGGCAAAATTACCGGTAAATCTTCCAGTGCCTGGCGGTTGATATGTGGCAATGCTGTACCTGCAACATGCTTGGAAAAATATCGCTGTGCCCGTGTATGGTTGATATACCAAACTAGATAATCAGGCCGAATAGGTTTTTCCGGTTTGATCCGAAGAATAAAAAAATGTGGGCTGGCTACTGTTTGTTTTAAATCTTCATCGACCAGCACAGCAAAAATTCGATACCCGCGACCTACGAACAAGATGTCACCTTGACGCAAATAATCCGGGTTTTTTCGGCCAGTTAAATTTACACGGTAAAACCGATCCTTGCTGATGCCGCCTTCTGGGTCTACATCTTTCATCTGGACGACAGCCACTTCTCCACTCGGCGTATGCTCAATACTGCCACGTAACGGATGCCCTGCCATCAATATTGCTAAAGTTTTTAAATTCATTTTTTGTGCGTCAATCTATTTAACGCATAATGTAATAGAGCAGCCAACTCATGTCAATATTTTTGCGTTAAAGGAGAAGATGCATAGATACACTTGACTGTATCACTAACAGCATATCTCCTCAATAAACCAGCCCGATTTGCATCGATTTGGTAATATCGATCAGGCCTTGTGTGTTCCTGGATATCGAAAATAACCTGTTATTTTTTGCAATTTTTGAATATAAACGTATTCAAGCCCAGTTTAATATCGTGGTTGCCAGAACCGTGATGGAGCTGAACGGCACTTAGGTGCCTGCTGGTTTCGATATGCTCGGCTACAACGGTGATATTTTTTGATGTGAAGTGATGAACTAAAGTGTTTCAAAATTGCTTTATTTTCCGCGCTGGACATTGCCAGCTTCAGAAAATTACCGTCAATTTTTAGAACATCAGGTTGCGTGAGAGAAATTCTCAACAGGCCATCCATAGATCAGCCTGTTTGTCACTGGCCGACAGAGGATGCTTCACGGAAAATCGTTTCGTTCAAAGGATTTCTGGCGTTCCAAACAAGAATTGCTCCGTTTTTTGCTCTCCAGCTCTGCAATCTCTGTTAAGTCAATTTCCTTATACTCAAACCCTGGACTCAATGGACTTAAAGCTCCACACCCTAAACACTGCACAACACACTCCAAAACGGCTTGTCTATGAAGCTTACCGCTTTTGTTGAGCGCTAAATTCTGACGACGACTGTCTGTTACGATCAACGAATTTTCTGATGATTCCCCACAAAAAGGATACTCCATGATTTCCATTAAAACCCACCTAATCCAAATAAGACTACAAAACTCATAACGGACGCCTGTCCATCTCAGTAACATAACAGCCTAACACCGAAAACCCATTCTGCCATTCGTTATCCAAGAAGCAATCAAAACAGGCTTCGTTTGCCTTATGGATCAATCGATCCAACAGCAAATAAACGATATTGCCAAGCTTGTCTTTCTTGAAATCCAACGCTTTCGCTTCGATGGCTTGGGAGCTGCCTCGAAACTGAATTACAAGCCTCCGTGATTCCTCGTTAAGACTGATTTTTTTAATGACTCGATTGTTTGCCATGATATTCCCCTTATGCCGCCAATTTCTTCAATGAGTCGAGCTTTTCTTTAAGCTCGGGCAGTGAGTTGATAAACCTGTAGACGAATGCGTCAAAATGCACAAATTCTTCATCATTACTTTGCTCGGCATAATCGAGACCCGATTCGCTCGCGAGGGATTTCCACTTAATGAGCTGCCCCATGTACTCGTCGATACTGCCTTTCAAATGGAGGAAGCTACCTGATACCTGGCTTTTTTGTTGGGGCCGTATAAGCCGGTAAATCGCTTGGAACTCTTCGCGAAGTTTGTAACTCCGATTGTAAAAAATGAATGAGTTCAATTGAGGTAGGTTAAGGCCATCCTGGGTTACTCCGAGGCTCGCAAGCATGACCTGATCATTTCCTTGACGGATTCTGGTATTCAGTTTCTCGATTCGTTTATTGATGGTTTCCTCTCCGGAAAATACCAGATTGGTGATGTTGCGCTTATCCAGTTCCGCCGATAGTCGATGTAAAACAACTGGGTTTCTGGCAAAAATGATGGGGCGCAATCCCCGATTAACTTCGCTCTCGATCAGATCCAGGCAGGCTATTTCTTTCGTAGTCAGGCGTTGAAAGCCTTGTCCGAAACCGGATACCGCACTAGGCACATTAGTCGCTTTGAAGCAGGCCTCCAGTCTCGCAAGGATCATGGTCAAATTAAGCGATTTACCTTCTTCCCCGCGTTCCTGGGCGTAGTTTTTGTACCAGTTCGCGAATTCCTCAACGGTTTTGACGTACAACAGTAAATGATCAAAATCCCAATCGACCTCAATAGGATCTCGTAACTCGGGTACCGGGAATTTAACATACCGGCTTACAGCGGGTTCTTGTTGGACGCGGCGCTTAATCATGGGCGCTACCCAATTCCTAAAATCCTGCAAAAAAGCCGCTTTGATCTTGGGTACTTCGCGCTTGGCACCCACCCCAGTATCCAAAAACTCATTGGTAGCCCATTCGATTGTTACATAACGCTTATTAAATTCATCACGGCCAGTGGGTTGGAGTTCGGCACCATTGAACAGCCTTGGCTCAATAAACCCCCTGCTCATTGAATAGGGTTGATATACTCTTTCTTCGCCAACGGCCCAGGCCGCAAGATTTAACATTTCGCGTAGATAGTTTGGGCTTGGCGTTCCATCCAGGATGTATTTGCACTTTGCGCCAAGCCGCCAAACGGATCGCGTTTGCAGCGAATGATAGTTAGCCAGCAGCCCGCCTTCATCGCACAGCACGTTAGGTACTTTCTTCCGGATAAATTTCGCTAGGGTGATCTTTGGGTATTTGGGGTGAAGGGGGCGCTTCAGGCGTTCGTAACTGATGATATTAATTTTGCATAAGCATTCAGCGTCGCTTTTGGTTTTAATTACCCGGCAATCCGAGATCCCCAATTCCTTTAGCTCATTAACCATTTCAGGAATCAACCGGGACTTAAGGACGATTAACGATTTTCCTGTGAGAAGCAGTGCCAGGGAAATGGCAAGCCTGGATTTGCCCAGTGCCATTTGCCAGCCACAAATACCGCCTGTGGGCTTAAATGCCAGCTCACACAAGTCCTCCATCTGGAAGTCCCAGGTAAGCCATTGGTCGATACCTAACTGCGTTGCATTTGTCCGCAGCCTGGCGATTTCAGAAGGGAATATTTTGGCGATGGACGGGTAAATTTCTTCCCAATACCCTTCGCCTAGAGCCTTTTCTTCAGGCTCGAATAGCGAGAAGAAAGTGTCATGTTCGCAGGTAAACTGTCCGCGTCGAGTCGTGACCAAGAAGCCAGATTCAATTCGCTTGGCCGTTACCGCTTCATTCATCGCTATGGCAGCGCCTTTTTGCGTGCGATTGATCAAGGCCATGCGTTTTGCCGTGGCGTTAAATTCAGGCACACCTTTTCTGTAAACAGTGCGCCCGTAAGGAACGCTCATTCTATTGTTTTCAGCAACAATCCCTTTAATACCGGCTTTTAACTGATCGGTTACGATCGGATCACCGCCCGCGCTTCTAATCGCGTCGCAAACAGAATCCAGCGCTGCAAAAGGATCGTTCTGCATTGCAATAACATCCAGATTAAGCTTGAACTGCCCTGCATACAGTGTTTTCGACGGATATTTGTGCAGATGGTCTGAAAAAAGACACTGACGATATAAAGAATTCTTAACTCGCGCTTCGGTTGCGCCGTCAGAAAAAGTCAGCTTGATCCACCGTCCGGCTCTTTTTAACAGCACTGTGTTATTACCCGTGACTGGTGTGGTAATTACGGGTTTACTTTGTTCAACCCCGACAACCTTAATCGGGTGTCGACTATGACCGATATCGCCGATAGTCCGGCATTCGAATTGATAAAGAGCTGGCGGTACCGAGAATTCATCAATCGCGAGTCTTTTTACACGAATTGCTTCTGGAGCATTGGCTTTGACGCCGGTTAATTTCCTTCCGAATATCAGCAAATCCGTTTTTACCGCTTTGACGTTTTCGTCTTTGAATGTGTCGCTGGGCAGCTCAAACACAGCCCGCAGTCTGCCAGCCATTTCGCTGTTCTGGGAGATAACGTCCTTGGTAGTTTGTGGCACCACGGCTGCGATAATGTCGCAATGGCTCAATGCCTGCGCTAACGCATACTCATGAGAGACTGCTGAAGTATCGGGGCCATGCTTGCCGTAATGGGTAATCTCTGGATAGGGCTTCAGGAATGGGCTCGATAACGGGATGCTAAATGGAGGATTAATCAGCGCCGCACTGAATTTTTCAAGCTCGACATTTTCCATGTGAGCATGCAATACATCGAACCCGAACCCGTACTCGCTCTTTTCGAGAATACTGACAACCTCGTCAATCAGATCGCCGTCTGCATCAATGCCGAATAAATGAAACTGCTTGGGATCGGCATAACGAAACATGCCGGCACTGCCGATGCTGTTATCAAACAAACTGTAGCGCTGTTCGCCAGGGAAAGCCGGTGATAGTGTTTGCCATATGAATTTGCTCAACCAATCCGGCGTCCAGAACTGCGAGAGCGTTTCTTTTCTTTTTTCGTGCAAGGCCGCCAATGATCCGGGTTTTGCGGCAACACTGCCCCTTGACTGCAGGTTATCGAGTTCAATAGGTAAATATCTATGGATCATTATAAAGCCTCCATAAAATCGGTTTTTTCCATAATATTATCGACGACATCAGATTTGCCGTTGATCGTTAGAAACGCCATAAGCGCGTCAAAGGCCTGGCTTGAAAATCGGTATTCGTGTTTGTCTTTGAAGCAATGGATTTCGAGGTGACCACCTTTGCCAAAGATTGTGCGGGAGGGGATTTTTTCGCATTTCCAATGCAGTTTTCCGGCGGCAGAAATGTATTCCCTAATCGACGGCCCGAACGTTATCCCGGCATCCTCTTCAATAGCATTGAAGGCATTTTTCAAAGTTTCCAGTTTGCTGATTTCTGAATGATTATGAAGGTAATTGAATGCCCAGGTTTTACAAATTATTCGGCTGTTTTTTCGGTAGGGAGAATAGTAACCATCCAGGATCGACAGGTTCATTTGGTCGATGATTTGGCGGGCAAAAATACCAATACCAGTATCTTTTAGTTGCTCAGCCTGTGTATTAATTTCGTCGGCGATGCATTCAAAATCAATCTCAGTCAGATACTTGTCAATCAACGATTTTTCATCATCAAGAGAGTAATCGTCCGCATTGTTAAACAGTAATGAAAGCGCTCTGCTTGCTGCTCTACTACCAATGATGCAGTAAAGTTCGGGATCAATCATTATTTTAGCTGGCGTGCCGTTAGCGTGCTCCTGTGTTAATTTCTGACACAGACCATCAATATAGGTTTTTGCAACAGATTCAAAACATCGACACAGATGAAGCCTGTTGTCTTTTATCTCAACGCCAAGTGAAGATAAAAAATTAGCGTGATTTAAAAGTTGGCGACGAGATTCAATCATTTCCTGTAGACGGCTTCTAATATTGTTTTGAACTATTTCTGCGGTTTGCATCTTCGTTTCCCTTTTTTCTGTTTTTTCATCTACCTTAAAACAGGTCGGAAATAACGCAATAGCCTTTTTCGCATTTTTTTCGTCTTCTTAATTATGCCGATCATCTAAATCCGGCATTTTTCAGCAAAAGCTTTTTTGACGGCATCAATACGGTTTTTGCATTGTTTATAAGCTACCGTATTGACGGCTGCAATCTGGCGGCCAGTTGCTCAACACAAAAGTCGCTTTAGGCCATCAGGCTGGTAAGAATCTCTATTTTTCGTTTCGCTCATTTTTTTGTCCTCTTAGTGATGAAGTTGTTTTATATCGATCTGTTTTTTGGGTGACGAAGAAGGATACCGGACGGTTAAAAAAAGGATAGTAATAAGGATAAAAGGATAAGGGCAAAAAAAAACATTGTTTAATTTTAACAAATCAATGCCTTACAAAATTGACTCGCCACCTATACCTACCGAACAGCCTAAAGTTATCCACAGATTTCGCTTTTTCAACCCATTATTTTCTTGCCCCGCCAGCTATACCTACCGACAAATTGATACCCCGCCACCTATACCTACCGAAAATTGGACCACCTGCCACCTCTACCTACCGATCAAAACGCCATTAACAGCTCATTTTTATCCCAGCCCTCCCCCCCGCCAGCTATTCCTACCTATCTGCGCCAGCTATACCTACCGAAAATCGGGCAGACCCGCCACCTGTACCTACCGGTCTGCGGATGATTTTTCTTTCAGGCGATTAACATTTGCATTTGCTCTTTTCGACTCGCTTGAAAATTGGGCGGAGGGGAAGACGGTATAAACGATGTCTTCGACCTCACTCTTTGAACCGATAATTTTGTTTTCCATAAATGGCGTAACTTTTTCGTCCTTGCCTTCTTTTTCTAGAATCGGTTGCAATATTCCATTATTCGCTAATTCATTAAGCGCATTTCTTACTGCCTCCATCCCGGCGCGATTTCGTCCATAACCCTCCAGCAATCCACTATCACGCTTAATGGTGCTAAACCGCATTTCAAACTTTTGACCAACCGATGCGTTGATAAATTTAGCAACGAGGTATTTATGCAGCCAGCGAGCCAGTTGCGTTTTATGGCTCATCATTAGTTCGTAGTTAAACTGCCGGTAATCAATGGCGCTGATCGCCTTGGTAATCAGGGGATGGAATTCAACGTACCACTTCGCGTCAGGATCTTCTTCCAAGCCAGCCCTTGATACAGTCGACAGCCGGCTGAAATAGGTGCAGACGTCGTAAATCTTATTTTTTTTATCCTCGGAGCTGATTTCGATTGAGCTGCGTGCCAAGATTCTTAAGCTCAGAACAACTTCCTGGTAGGAGCGGGTGTGACCTTGTTTCTTCAATTCTTTACGTAACTGGTAGATCGTAAATGACACGCCATGTCTGGGGCGGCTTTCATCGTAGTAACCATGGTTCTGCAATGTCGCGATTTTTCGAAGGGCATCTTCAACGAGCTCTTCGCTGATCCCAGGGTAGTATTCCGTGACCACGCCATTATCATTAAGCCGGGCTGGCTGAATCTCGATCTTGATCTTTCGGCCTAAATATTGGCACGCAATATTTAGCAGCTTCGGAAACGTTCCGGCTTTTAGCATTTTCTGTGCGGCCCGCCGCGACATTGAATATCGGGGAAGGCAATCCCATAGCGGAAAGGCATTTGACAGCTTGCCACGCTGTTCTTCGTGATTGCATAGAAAGGATTGAAACAAGTCAATTTGTTTACAATCAAAAGCTTCCACTGTTGGTGGCTCGAACTTTTTTTCTTGTTGCGTATTTTTTGATGACATGGCCGTTAAGGGTAGATGTTTAACGGTCTCCAATAGTATGCGCTTATAAACAATTGCATCGGGGTGAAAGACGCTGTTTTTCGGCCTCTTTTGATCTTTTTTTGCATTGCACCGAAAGGCGCGTTTTTTCGCGCTCTTTCGAACTGATTAATTGCTTTTTTTGTGACAAAGTATCTTTAATTTTTGTAGTTCTCTAAGAGGACTCAAGAGCAGTGCCAGTTCAGCACTTTAAATAAGGAATCAATGAAGCGCTTCGGCGTGATACTTATGAAGCGGCTTAGCCGTGATATTTATTTTTTTACCCTCCAGGGAAACACTCCCTGCTGGGCTCATGTGTTTTCCCTGGTTTTACCCGAGGAAATACACTATGAAAAAGTTACTGATTTTTGCTGTACTGATGTTCAGCATGGAAACCGCTTTGTCTGCTGCCAAGCAATATTTGGATACATACACTGCTTTAATCAACAATCGTCACGCCCAAATCGAAGCGCTGACGTCGAATTAACCCTCTGGGAGATCATGTCCCCCAGGGCAATGGTCTCCTTTTTTCTTTTTGTCTATTAAGGAGATTTACCATGTACAACAAAGCTCAAGTTATCGGCCGTTTAGGCTCAGACCCAGAAATCCGTTTTACTCAAGAAGGTAAAGCTGTAGCCACTATCAGTCTTGCAACTACAGAATCCTGGAAAGATAAAGTTTCAGGTGAACGTAAAGAAAAAACCGAATGGCATCGTGTCATTCTTTTTGGAAAGCTTGCTGAAATTGCGCGGGACTATCTTAAAAAAGGCTCTTTAACTCTGTTTGAAGGTCCTATCCGTACACGCAAATGGCAGGATCAATCCGGCCAGGATCGTTACTCGACTGAAATCCATGCTACCGAAATGAAAATGTTAGGCGGAAAACCGAACGATTCTTCTGGATCATCTTCAACCGGATCTTCACCTTCGCCTTCTTATTCGGCCAATGCTTCTTCTACTTCGTCACAATCTAATTCTCATTCCGCACCTCCTGCTTATGATGGACCTGCTTATGATGATTTTGACGACGACATACCGTTTTAGGAGTCAAGTTATTTAATTTATTAGCTTTTTTAAAGTTTAGCGCCGTTTCGTTTTATTAAACTTCGCTAATTTTTACTTTCCCTTGGGACGCCATTTGTCCTTTGGGACTCTTGGTGTCCCTTCTGTGTCATTTTTTGGAGTACACCATGAGTAGCACTAGTAAAAAAGATTCACTGTTCAAAAAGTTCGCCGATAAATTCAATTTTGAGGACGAACAAAAATTGATTGACACTTTAAAAGCGACAGCCTTTAAAGTTAAAGATGGTGTTGTAAGCGATGAACAGATGAATGCTTTATTGATCGTTGCTGATCAATATGGTTTGAATCCGTTCATTAAAGAAATTTATGCTTTTCCTGATAAGCAGAACGGTATCGTTCCTGTTGTCGGTATTGACGGATGGTCTCGTATCATTAATCAGCATCCCGATATGGATGGGCTTGAATTTGTTTACGCCGATGAAATCATTACACCTGAAGGTGGCAAACTTTGCTCAACTTGGATTGAATGCGTAATTTACCGTAAAGGTAGAACTCATCCTATTCGCATTAAAGAATTTCTTGATGAAACTTACCGTCCACCTTTTACTGGCACACCTAAGAACGGCGGCGCTCCTTACATTATCAATGGCCCTTGGCAGACTCATACCAAAAGGTTGTTACGTCATAAAGCCATGATCCAGTGTTCACGTATTGCATTTGGTTTTGTCGGTATTTATGACCAGGACGAAGCTGAACGCATTATCGAAGGTCAGTCTACTGTCATTGATATGTCAGGTTCGACCGATCAGGCACCCAGTGTTGAAGCTACGAAGATGGCACCAAGACTTATTGATCGGGCTCAGAAAGCCGGTGGTGCATTTCAAGCAGCACTTGATTATGCCGGCGAAAACTTCTCAGGATTCAACTTGCTTTTTGTGAATGAAGAAATTAATAAGGCTAAATCACTTTATGAAGCCAATTTGATTAATCTTCCGCAAAAGAAAGATCCTGTTAATACGCAAGCTGCTTCTGTGCCAAATCCTAAAGAGAATTCTTCTGAAGGTAAAGCTCCAGAGCAAGCTAGTAGTATCGTCAACAATAAGAAGTCACCTTTAGCTGAAGCAAAAGCTAATTTGGCTTAATCTACTTTTAACCCTACAGGGCATCATGTATGCCCCTCGGGACTTCATGATGCCCTTCATTATTTAAAGGATCGTCATGAGTATTCTTAAATTAATTTTTGGCCTAATTTCAGCTTTTTTATTTTCATCAGTTTTTCTGGTTTCATTATTAGGAAGAGCTGCGTTTCCAGAAGGAAATGTAATTGATATTGTTAGAGCCGTTCTTGGTTAACTAATTACTTTCACCCGTTGGGCGTCACTGAAAGCCCACTTGGGTTTTTTCATGACGCCCATTAATTACTGGGAGTCTTTTATGAAAGTCGTTAATCTTCAACAGCGCACGCCCGAATGGCACCAATGGCGCAATTTGGGTGTTTCTGCATCAGAAGCAATTATTGTTCTTGGACAATGTCCTTTAAAGACAATTTATCGCTTATACAACGAGAAGAAGGGAATTACTCTTCCAGATAATCTGGACAGTAATCCCTTTGTCCAAAGAGGAATTAGACTTGAGGCAACAGCTCGAAGGTCTTTTGAAGATCGTCATAACACGATAGTTTTACCGTTATGCGCAGAATCAGAAGATCATCCTTTTCTAAGGGCTTCTTTTGATGGGTTGAACGATGATGGAATTCCTGTAGAACTTAAAGTTCCAATGGAAGTTAATTTTCGAGATGCGCAGCAAAATGGCACTAAATCAAAAGTTTATAGGCGTTATTACTATCAAGTTCAGCAGCAGATTGTAGTCGCTGGAACTAATGAAGGTTATTTGTCGTTTTATTTGAACGATAAGGAGCCGCCTTTAGACTTTTTGATTAAAAAGAATGATTTGGTTATTGATAGTTTGATTATCGAGGGCCAAAAGTTTGCTGATCATTTGTTAAAAAATCAGCCGCCAGCGACTGATATTGATCGTGACATCTTCATTCCGTCTGGACTGGAAATTGATCAATGGAACGTACTGGCAGCAAATTATCACAGTGCTGAAGAAATAATTAAAGACTTCGCATCCAAGATTAAACCTTATGAAAAACAGCAGGCTGATATCGCGAAAAATCTCCTTAAATTAATGGGCGATTATGCTCAAGCCGAAAGCAGTGGGCTTAGAATCAATCGCTATCTTACGCAAGGTAATGTCGACTACAAGGCTGCATTAATGGCCCTGCATCCCGATGTTGATCCCGCTTTTTTGGAAACCTTCCGCAAGAAATCGACTGAGCGAACACGTTTTACGCTTAAAGGCGAAGAAAAGGCACAAGTTCCGTTCTCAATGGACGAAATTATGTCTTCTACAGACGGTGATTTTTGGTTTTGATTTAAAACCTTAACTCATCATTAACCTTAACCCATCGGGGAACACTGCCCCCCCCGACTGGGCGCATGTGTTTCCCGAATTTTTGGAGGCACCATGCGACGAGGTTTTGATCGTAGCCTAAATCTCGATTTGTTCGATGATCAATGGCTGTGGCTACAAAGCACAGAGACCTTGCCTGAAGAAGTACCGCCCTGGACTGATACAGAAATTGCGCATATCTGCGATTGTCTTCTGGAAGACTCGTTACACAATCTGTTTGACGGTAGATGTTCAATGAAAACGGTTGTTGAAATATACAACTGGCTGACGAACATCGGCGATCTAAATCCCTTCAGTTTCATCAACTGCTGCAAGGTATCTGGATTGGATCCTAATGACATTCGTGATGCTGTTTTAGGCAAATTCGAATCCATCCCAAATAGAAAATCTCACTAAACCCATGAGGGGCAACATCCTCATTGGAAATAGTTGCCTCTTTTTTAAACCTTTAGAGGACATAACCATGACTACAAAATTCGCTGTCACATACGAAATTGACTACACCCACCGCGTTGTTGTGGGTGTAACCGCGACTGATGCTGAATCCGCCAAGCAATTGGCCCAGACTGCATTTGATGAAAGCACTATTTGGGATAACACTCAAAATATGCCTTTGCTATTCGATGATTTCGAAGAAGTGAACGGCGAAACCTTGCGTTTTAGTGCTGAAGAAGTCTCGGCGTTCCCAGAACCCGATGCCTCCGTTAAAGCTATAAAGCGAAAGGAATTTGCGTTTTATGCGTGCCAAGCCTTGCTTGCAGGTGAAATTGACTCTGCTCGTGATTTTGCGAACCAGGCATTAGGTATCTGCTAAACAGGCCCGTATTACCCAGGAATGCTGAACTGTTACATCACTGACGGCTCTCAACACTCAACAAGTACATAGGGTTGCGATGACTGGCCTGATCATTCTTTATTTCACCTTCTGCAAAGACACTCATCCTTTGCGGATGCTGCGTTTCTTGCGGTCTTTTACTTTTACCTGGAGATTCACATGGAAACACTACGAAAAGAAGCATTGGAATCTGAGCTAATGCAGTTTATTGGCACGGAACACTGGCATAAACACCCGTTGATGCCTACGATGACATATACCGATGGCGTTAAGTATTTTGCGGAGCAAACCGAAAGCTATTGGCTGTTGGATGTTATTGCGACCGAGTACTTCCCAATGCTAAAAGACCAGCCGTTTTATTTATTACGGTGGAGTCTCAAAATGGATCTTGCACAATCGTTGTCAAAGATGGCGATAGTAAAGAACTAAAATCAAAGCATGTGCCATTCACAACTTTGGTTGAGGGAACCTGGAGCTTTTATTTGTTCGACGACGTTCTGTTGCTGCCTTCGGAATACTAATTTCTTTTTAAATAGAATTTCTTGCTTGCGAACTGAGTTCATTTTATCCCCCTCAAAAGACGCGTAATTTGAGCGTCTTTTGATCTTACTATTTTGACGGTAAATAGCATAATGACTTTACCGTCTCTCCAGAGTGCTTTGAGCGAGTATTGTGGAAAGACGATTTTTTGTAGTTCTCTAAGAGGACTCAAAAGTAGTGCCAGTTCAGCACTTTAAATAAGGAATCAATGAAGCGCTCCGGCGTGATACTTATGAAACGGCTTAGCCGTGATTTTATTTGATTTATTTTTTAACCCACTGGGGAAAATTCATTTTTCCCGGCTGGGAACTGTGTGTTTTCTCTGGTTTAATCTGAGAAAACACTATGACTACTCAAACTAAAAAATTCGCGATTGGTTCAACTTTTGGCATTGTTGCTCCTGCCGCAATGACTGTTGATGGCTTTGAAGATGCTCTGCATCCTTTAATTCCAGCCAATAAAGAGTATGTATTCAGAAATGAACATCTACGCGATATCTTGGCATTTATTACCAATCCTCTCGGCGATGCGCTGTATTTGACTGGCCCTACCGGTTCAGGTAAAACCTCGCTGATCTGCCAGGTTGCTTCTCGCTTGAATTGGCCCGTTAATCAAGTCACCTGTCATGGTCGTCTTGAGCTGAACGATCTTATTGGTCAATTTATGCTTGTCAATGGTTCCATGTCTTTTATGCAGGGTCCGCTTGCTCAAGCTGTTCGCGATGGTCATCTGTTGATTTTGAATGAAATCGACTTGATGGATCCCTCTGAACTCGCTGGTTTGAACGATATTATCGAAGGGCAACCTTTGGTCATTCCTCAAAACGGCGGTGAAGTGATTAAACCTCATCCTAAGTTCCGTCTGATAGCTACCGGCAACTCCGCTGGTCAAGGTGATCAAAGCGGTCTTTATCAAGGCATCATGCAGCAAAACCTTGCGTTTCTAGATCGGTTCAGATTAATGGAAGTCGGTTATCCTGAAGCTTCTATTGAGAAGTCCATCCTGCAAGCGGCGCTTGTTAGCATGGGTATTTCTGTTGATGCGGTTATGGAAAATTTGACAGAGAAAATGATTGAGGTCGCTAATGAAATCCGTCGGCTTTTTGTCGGTGGTTCTGACAGCTCAGGTGAATTAAGCGTTACGATGTCCACACGGACTCTGGTGCGCTGGACGAACTTGATGATTGCTTACAAACGCGCTCCTAATGCGCTGGCGTATTCGTTAGATCGTGCCCTCACATTACGTGCAGAGCCGACTCAACGTGAAGCTATCCATCGTATTGCCAAAGACGTTTTCGGTGATGCTTGGGGAGAATAGCAATGAACCTTAACCCATTTGATTTTTATCGGTTTGACAATCCAGACGGTTCGTCAAAGTTGTGGGCTCTTCGTTATAATCACGATGGCACATTCACAACATTCTGGGGGAAATCGGGTGCAAAGATGTCGTCCAACACCAAAGGTATTGTTCATCCCGACGATATGCATAAACTGATACGTTCGAAACAGCGAAAAGGCTATGAACATTCCGGACAAGCCTGGATTGGTGATGACGGAAAAATTAGCAACGTTCCTCCCACATCTTCAAAGCCCGTTGGTGTAGACCATCAGCCTACAGAGAATGATCCGCATATTTATTGGCGAATTAAGATACCTCCTCCTATGGTGGATAGTCCCGCACATCATTTTTCAAGAGGCCTGGCTGCCGGTTATGCCAACGCGATTCTGCGTACATATCCGGATTGTTTATGGGCAGAAATGATCATTCATGGTCATGGTGATTTTGTTAAACCAGATGCGGGGTGTTTGTCGAAAGAGGATGGTGTTGCTTCTTTGTTGCTGCTTATGGTACTGAAGAAAAACGCACCCGAAGGTATCACTGTTTCCTTGTCCCATGAAGACGGTGTTGAAATCAGTGACCAGCTCAAACTGGAAACCGAAGCGTTGTCATTTTTTGACACCGATCTGGAATCCGTACGTCTTATCGCAGAAGAAATAGGTTTGCTTGTGAAAAGGATTGATCTATCCATGATCGCATCTGAACAGGAAGACTTTTACTTCTGAACTTTTAATTTTTTACTTACCCAGAAGGGGCATTTTTCGCCCTGATGGGACGCAATCTGTCTCTTCACTTTTACTTTTTTTGGAGAAGCAGATATGACAAACGCAGACATGATACTTGACCAGGTTGACGTCGTTAAACTCGACATCAGTATTTGGACAAGTTCGAAAAAACTTCGAGCTGAAGACCTTATGCTTGCCGATGGTTCCAGACTTCCACCGGAAGACCTAGCGTCCCTTGGCACTAAGAAGACCATTCATCCTGACAAGCTGAAGGAATTCAATCGTATTAAGAAAGAAGCGGAAAGGATTTGTCTTGAATCCGGCACCCGTTTTATTGGTGGTTTTGCTAATCCAAGGACTGAGATCACAAGGATTACTCAAGAGCTTGATGCGCTTTCCAAGAAGTTTTATCAGGAAAGAGATCTGTTTTTGGCAAGCTACACCGCCGATACTGAAGAATGGATTCGTTGTCATGCTGAATTTGGCGATGCTATTCGTAGAGCCATTGAACCGGTTGGAACTGTAGCTGCCAAGCTGCGTTTTGATTATGTGGTTTTTCGTGTAACTAAACCTGAGCAAGAAGAATCTCTCGAACGTCGCGCACTCACTATGAGTGAACAACTTTTTAGGGAAATTTCTCAAGATGCCAATCAGATTATCGATAGGTCATTTGTGGGTAAAGATTCAGTGACCGTTCGGGCATTGAATGGTTTTCGAAGAATACGTGACAAGCTCGATAGTCTTGGTTTTCTCGATCATCGGTGTATGCCGATTGTTGATGAAATCGATAGTGTTTTGGATTTGCTTCCAAAAAGTGGTCCTTATAACGGCGTTGTCTTTCATAGCCTATTCCGTCTTGGTTTGTTATTGTCCGATCCGGAAAAGATCAAACGGCATGGCAGTGGTTTATTGCAGCCAGATACTGTTATCAATTTTGATATTGAGCTTGAAGACGATTTGGATGATCAACTCATTTCAGATGCCGATTCAACGCTTGCCGATGAAGATATCGTTCAACAGCCTGTGCTGGAGATTACAACGGATACTGAAGATAACGACTTAGGTGAACAACCTGAAGTTCAAATTGAAAGTGATGTTGACGATCTTCCTGGTTTTGATGCATTCCTGGCTAAATACGACTCTTCGAAAGAAGACACCGTTACTCAGGAACCTTTAGAAGCCGCAAAACCTTTCGTTCCATCCGATGCATTACTTGGTTTAGTAGAAAGCGTTCTTGGATCACTTGTAGACGATGTTCAGGTCACTGCTAAAGCGGTTACTCAAGCCGCTAATGTTACGCCGGTTGAATCTTCATCTGAAGACGATCTGGAAGATATTGATGACGACGATCTAGTCGAATCAGAAGAAACCGCAGAATCTACAGACTTCTGGTTCTGATTTTATTTATTTCCACCCGGCGGGTTGCAATACAATCCGTATGGGTGTGCGTTGTTGTCCCGCCTTCATTTTACCAGCTGCTATTGAAGGTTCGCAATTGCATCCTGATCCCGGATTGTTTGAGCCGTCTAAAAAACTTAAACAATTTTGTGATGATTTGAAAAACACTGAATCAACTATTGGGGATTATTATTTCCCTTGATAGATATTTTTAGTTTTTAACCCACTAGGGGCAAACATAGCCCCTTTGGGTCATGGTTTGCCTATTTTTTTATTTTTAGGAATACACCATGAAAAACCAAAGTTTGAATAACGCATTCCCTATCGTTGCCGCTGCACTGGGTAACAAATTTGGCGTCAAAGTTAAAGTTGGCGGTTCTGATGCGTATACAGATGGAAATACGATTAACTTGCCAGCTTACAACCTTGAAGATCCGTCTTACAAGGATGTGGCATGGGGTTATTTGGCACATGAAGCAGCTCATGTTCGGTTTACCGAATTTGCGGATTTTCGTAAAGCAGCTACCAGTCCTATTCGGAGAAGTATCGTCAACATCCTGGAGGATATCCGTATTGAGAGATTAATGCAGAATACTTATCCAGGCACTAAACGGACTACTGAGAAGGTGGTTGAGTATCTTGTTCAAACCGGTGGATTTCAAATAATCGGTCAAAATGAACAGATTCATCCAGCTGACGTTTTGTCACAGTTTTTGTTGTTTCGTCTTCGTAACGATGTCTTGGGTCAAACCGCTCTAGCGTCGTATGCAGACACCGCAGAATCATTACTTGAAGATACTTTTCCAGTGGGCGCGGTAACAAGACTTGTAGCACTTTTATCTGAAGTCCCTGAGTTTCAAGTAACGCGTGACTGTGTTCGGCTTGCCGACCGCATCTTGCGCATGATTGAAGAAGAGCAGGAAATTGAGCAGGAAAAAGCGCGTCAACAGCAGCAGTCTAACCAGTCTCAGCAACAAGGAAGTGATGATTCGTCGTCACAAACTCAATCTGGACAAAGCAATAATGATCAGGATGATGACTTAACCAATCCAAGCTCCGGCAATTCCTCACAGGATAATCAGTCGCAAGGTGATGATTCTCAATCCGATCAAGATACTGATGACAGTCAATCCGCTCAAGATCAGGATGCATCTGGACAGGACGATCAAGATCAAAGTCAAGGCGCAGGTTCCCAACAGAACGATGCCGACGGTGACGCTCAAGATCAAGATTCACAACCTGGTCGGGGCCATGCTGATTCTACTGGTAGTGGTGCCGATGATTCACAAGATCAGGATAGCGAGCACACGCTACAAGCCCTGGCTTCTGTGTTGTCAGCCAGTGAAGATGATGTGCCTCAAGATTTATTTGAAGCTGTTCAAGAGCTTTTAGGCAGTCAATCTCACAATAGTTACGATGCTGATATTTACATGCCCGTCGCTATGGATCCTAACCGGAATTCTTCTGCTGGTAACGACTTAATTAATAAGGTTTTAAGTGACTCTGGCAAAATTCGCGCTTCTCTTCAAGGTCTGGTTCAATCCAGTCGTTATGATCGTCCCGTAAATAAACGCTCGGGTAATCGTATTGATGGCCGGAAACTGTCGCGCTTGATTCAAGGTGATGCTCGTGTTTTCGAACGCAGGAGTCATAAGCAGGCGCCAAATACCGCTATTCATTTACTGGTTGATTGTTCAGGCTCAATGAATGGAATTTACAGTACGGACTCAAATCGTAGGCTGATTCAATTAGCCATCGAATCCGCTATGGCATTGGCATTGGCACTTGAAGGTATTTCAGGCGTTAATCCTGCCGTGACGCGATTCCCGTTTGGTGATTCTGATGATGTTGTTCCGCTGTTGAAACATGGACAAAAGGTTCGTCCTAATGCTTCTGCATTCTCGGCTGTTACCAATGGATGTACACCGCTTCATGCCGCTTTGTGGTATGCCGCATCGTCCGTGATTGCTACTCGTGAAGGACGGAAAGTAATTATGGTGTTGACCGATGGACAGCCTGACGATGAATGTGCCGCAAAAGCCGTTATCAAGCGCTGCGAATCGTCCGGTATTGAGCTTGTAGGCGTGGGGATCTGTTTCGACACAAGTCATTTATTTGATCAATCAATCTGTATAAACAACGTGTCCGAGTTGCGTTCTGAGCTATTCAGAATCAGCCGCGATTTGTTGGCAGCTTGATCTTTACCTTCTGGCTAATCACTTTCGATTAGCCGGTTTTTAACCCAATCTCTTAGGAGAACTTATGCTGACTGAAAAGCAATCCGAGTTTTTGAAGAAACTGGCCGATTTGTGCGATGAATACAACGCGGGCTTTACTTACACAAACAATGACGATGGCACTCATGTTTTGGTGGATGGCGATGATATTTTTGCCGACCATCTTGATACTGATGCTGCGGGTATGTTTCGTAAAACGCTAAGCTCCAAAATTTAACGTCCATTTAATCTTTAACCGGCGAATCAGGTTTTTGATTCGCCATTTTTTCAATTCTTTACCCAACCGGGAATCATATTCCCTATCGGGCTTATGTGGTTTCCCGTTTTTCTTGAGAGACTACGAAGATGAAAAAAGTAATTGTCCACAACCTGAAAACGATTCCGAAAGATGCTGCCATCTATTGGAATAACAATGGCTCTGGCTTTACCAAGCAATTGGAAATCAGAAAGGCAATAACGGCATTTTGCGAGCAACCCGGCATTAAAAAAGTTTGGTTGAGTCGTAAAAGAAAGTCCACTACAGTAGCGTTGAAAGAATTCAAGGATCTTTATGCTCCGAAGAATTTTTACTCGATGTTTGAAGAATTTGATGACGTCTTTGAAATGTTTTACATGGAAAAGTCTGTTTAATTATTAATTTTACACACCAGGGGAACTCTAATCGTTTCCCAATTGGGTTGCGTTGGGTTTCCCACTTTTATTTTTTGGAGAACCTTATGTTTGATGATGAATATTTTGACCAATATACCAGCATTCTTGAATCCAAGCCCGAGCTTTACGTGAGTATTGAGATTCACGGGGTAAAGGGCGAATTCGATCTCGAAGCAAATGAAACCATTTGTGAAGTTGATGACGATAATCCTCAGTTTTTCTCAGCTTATACAAGAGATCTCAATAATGAGGCTTATTGTATCGCTGATGCTGGTATGTCTAAGCTTGAGGATCTTCGCACTATTGCAAAAAATCTTGCTGCCCGGCACAACTGGGAATATCAGGATTTTACGTTCGATAAGCCTTATTGGACTTGGGACCAGTGCAGCGCAAAAGTTACTACCTTGTTTGATGAAGCTTATTGCGCTCAGTGTTATGAGAGCATTGGTGACGATACTAGATTGATCCATCTTCCTGTTGGAACTCGACTTATCTCCATTCAAGGCGAAACTTCGGATACTGACTCTGGCCAGGATGTTTTTACCGGGCCTAATGCAGATGGGGTTATTTGTCATGTATTGTTCGGACAAGAGCACTGTTATTGGGTTGATTTTCCGCTTGGTGTAAGTGTTTTACTAAGCCAAGCCGAATTAGACGATAACAGCAGGTATCAAGTTTTACCTGTAGACGTTCAAGTCGTTGATGATCGGCGCGTCATTGCTCATTTCCAGCCGCAGGCTTGGGTTCACGACACCGCGATGGATATTGATGGCGCTTGTGATCTTGATGTTACCGATCGCGTTCTTGCCCTGTCTGCTGAAGTGATTCATCAGTTGGAAGATAACGACTACCCAAGCGATGAACTCGTTTACGGGTTGACTGATCATGTTGGGCCGCACTATGTCAGCGTTAAAGAGTCGATTCTCGAATTCTTTGGTGTTGACCGGTTGGTCGACATTACTGAGGAAATACTGGTTGAAAAACGGTTGCTGTATACCGTCCCATCTTCCAGCAATGGTGTCAAAAAACACAACGTCCATATCTACGCCATTGTGCGTGTCAAGGTATGCGATATTGAAGCTGAAAGCCATGCTGATGCGATTCAAAAGGCCGAGGTGTTGGTTGATCTGAATGCTTTGTTTAACAAAGGAGCTGACCAGGAATTTGCTGATGACATTGACTGCTTTTTGGTTGACGAAATCGGTGATGAGGACTACGGCAACAGTCGGTGGTACGAGAAAGATGGTGTTACACCTATGGCCCAAAGCCAGGACAAATCATCTTAAATTATAAACGACACTCTCATAAGCTATAACTCACTGCGATTGACTTAACCCAGCAGGGGAAACACTTCCCTGATGGGCATAGTGTTTCCCTTTTTTTTATTTTTTGGAGAAACACCATGACTACAAATGCAAATGAAATCCGTATCGTTATCCGCGTCGAAGAAGGACTGGTGAAAGACGTTTATTCGGACTCATTAGTACCTATAAGGTTTATTATCACGGATTACGATATGGCAGATGGCGCCGATGATAGCGATCTTGTAACGCTCACCAATGGTGATCAGTTTGTTGCTCTCGATGATGTTACTTCCTTGGATGATTCTAATTATGTGGCGGAAGTTTTTGCTGCATTTGACGAAGAAATTCACATGGTCGATAAACAGCAAGAAGATTTAGCGATGCCTATTGCGCTCAGTGTTATGAAAGCAACCACAGTACTCAATTGAGCGAATAACTCACTTAGATTGACTTAACCCTTCAGGGAAAACAACTTTCCTCGACGGGCCGGTGTTCTCCCTTTTTTTATTTTTTTGGAGAGACACCATGACTACAAATACAAATCAAATCCGTCTTGTCATTCACGTTGAAGGAGGCATTGTTCAAGCGATTTATTCGAACTCCTCCGCTCCCATTCAGGTTGCTATTCAGGATTTCGATATTGAGGGTGCCGATGGCGACGAGATAGCGATGCTTAATGATGGCACGGAGTTTATTGGTCACATTGAGGCCATTATTCATAATGATTCTTGTGTGGCAGATGTTTTTGCCGCATTTGATAAAGAATATCCTGTAATCGATAAGATACGCACAGCGTACCCTACCGGGCTGAGCGTCGCAAACTATTTCCTACTGATCAATCGGCGATGAAAGTGGTGTATTTAGCTATCGAACAGGCGGCCAAAAAATGGTCGATGCCAATCCGTGACTGGAAGCCCGCCCTGAATCAGTTTATGATTCTCTACGAGGATCGATTTCCAGAGATTTTTTAACGGCGGTTTACACGGAGTTTTTTACACCCTCGACAATACAGAAACAATTGGTCTTTTTTATTTAAGCTATTAAACCAAGATTGTTTTTCATTCATAGTGTTACCCAATTTTTTGGTAACTTCTCATTAGCCGCAGGTAGCTTATAAATCAAACACTTATATGACTAAAAAATTTGTAAAAACTGATAATAAACGTTATTTTTAATGCCAGTGCGTCGTAAGTTATTGATTTGTTGTTCGCGTGGGATTAGAAATGCGATTTTTCGTGATTTCTTACAATTATAACTCATTGAAAAATAAGCTTACCTGTGACTAATGAGAAGTTACATTTTTTGTTTGAAGTTGACATTACCGCATTCCGTAATCAATATTGGCAATAATGATCAAAATACGTGGCATATATATGTCTCAAATCCCTTATTCATTTCTTGCTATTCCCGACAGTTGCTTTGTGCATGAACAAACGTATAAAAAACTTTTCGATTTCAACCAGTATGAACACACTTGAGGCAACGGCGACAATCATTTGCCAGGTATGCGCATCTACATCAACAGTGCCGAATAACACTTGCATGGGTTGCCAATAGGTAAAAGCCAGTTGGAGTGCAATCAGCAGCAGGACAGCCAGCCACACCAACCAGTTACCGAACAGGCCATGTAGATTGAGCACGGAATGGTGCAGGTAACGGCTGTTGAAGACATAAAATATTTCAAACATCACCAGTGTGTTCACAGTAACCGTCCGTGCTTGTTCAATCGAGGTTCCCAAAGATCGCACCCAGAGAAACAGTCCGAAGGAACCAGTTACCATAATGAGCGACACAAACAGAATGCGCCAAATCATGAACGCCGAGAGTAATGGCTCATTCGGATTCCTGGGCATGCGGCCCATAATGTTTCGCTCTGGCGGCTCAAAGGCAAGCGTTAGTGATAACGTAACAGCTGTAATCATGTTCACCCATAATATTTGTACCGGTGTAATAGGCAATGTTTCACCCATGACGATGGCCGCGACGATAATTAATGCTTCACCACCACCGGTCGGCAAGATAAAAATAATCGACTTCTTCAGGTTGTCGTAAATGCCACGACCTTCTTCAACGGCATGGGCTATGGAAGCAAAATTGTCATCCGCCAACACCATTTCGCTGCTTTCCTTGGCGACCTCGGTACCCTTGTTACCCATCGCCACACCGACATCGGCGCGTTTGAGTGCCGGTGCATCATTAACGCCATCACCGGTCATGGCTACTACATGGCCGTCTGCTTGCAGTGCAGTCACCAGGCGTAATTTGTTTTCCGGGCTGGTACGGGCAAAAATATCGACGTTGCGAATGGCAGCTATAAGTTCACTATCGGTCATGCTATCCAGGTCTGCTCCACTCAGCACCGAGCCATCACCGATATTGATCTGTGCGGCAATGGCTACGGCTGTCGCCGCATGATCACCTGTAATCATTTTGACGCGGATACCGGCGTTTTGACACTTGAGTACTGCTTTAACGGCTTCAGGACGTGGCGGGTCAATCATGCCGACAATGCCAAGCAAAGTCAGTCCTGTTTCAACATCAGCAAAGCTGATTTGTTTCTGCGTGGCAGGTACCGTCTTGAAGGCAATCGCAAGCAGGCGCTGACCACGGCCTGCAATTTGATCCATCATTTGCTGCCAATGGTCAACATGAATGGGTACATCTTCGCCATTAATGCGTTGCAGACTGCACATGCCGAGCACTCTTTCGGGAGCGCCTTTGATAAACACAAAGGCATGGCCGCTATGGTCGTGATGCAGGGTTGCCATATAGCGATGTTCCGATTCGAACGGGATAATGTCGGTACGCGGCATTTCCTGATTGAGCAAATCAGAATCCATTCCGGCTTTGTGCGCCAGGGTGATTAATGCTCCCTCGGTAGGATCACCGTGAATAATCCAGTTACCTAATTTTTTTTCCAATCTTACGTTATTGCACAGCACGGCGGCACGAAGCAATTCATGCAAATGCGCATGATCTTCTACAGGTGTTGTTTTGTCTGCCAGTTTAAAATCACCGAGGGGCTTATAACCCACACCGTCCACAGTAAATAATTGGTTATTAACGAAGACTGATTTAGCGGTCATTTCGTTGCAGGTCAGGGTGCCGGTTTTATCAGAACAGATAACGGTCACCGAGCCCAACGTTTCGACGGCGGGTAAACGCCGGATAATGGCATTGCGTTTGGCCATGCGCTGCACACCGATAGCCAGGGTAATGGTCATAATAGCAGGCAAGCCTTCGGGAATGGCCGCCACGGCAAGCCCCACCACTGACATAAATAACTCTGTCAAAGAAGAGTGCTGAATGAACCAGCCATAGGCGAAGGTAGCTGAAGCCACAATTAAGATAGCAAAGGTCAACCATTTGCTGAAGCCGGCAATCTGCCGTAGCAGCGGCGTGGTTAATTGGGGAACGGTGCGCAGCATGGAACTGATACGGCCGATTTCGGTTTTGTCACCGGTAGCGACTACGATACCAAGTGCTGTACCGTAGGTAATTAAGGTGCCCGAATAAGCCAGACAGAATCGATCCCCTAGCACAGTATCGACACCTACAACCGTTGTATTTTTTTCGACGGGTAAAGATTCCCCAGTGAGCATGGATTCATCGACACGCAGATTTTTGACCTGTAACAGACGCAAATCAGCCGGTACCTTGTCACCGCTTTCTATGGTAACAATATCGCCCTGAACCAATTGCTCGGCCGACATCAGAAAATTCTTGCCGTCACGCTGCACCATAGCCTGGAGCGTGAGCATATTGCGTATCGCATCCAGGGCCTTTTCGGCCTTGCCCTCCTGAATAAAACCGATCAGCGCATTGATCACTACCACACCGACTATAACACCGCTGTCAACCCAGTGGTCAATGGCTGCCGTTACACCGGCTGCAGCAAGCAATACATAAATGAGTACATTGTGAAATTGGCTGAAAAAGCGCTTGAGAGTGCCGCGACTGGTCACTGGCGTAAGCTTATTGAAGCCGTATTGCATGAGTCGGCGCTGAGCCTCTTGCTGGCTTAAGCCCTGCTCAGTGCTGGTTAAAGTCGCACACGTTGCTTCTGGAGAAAACGTGTGCCATGGACGATTGTCTGATGGATGTTTTTTTTTCATTATTAATGATCTCATTGTGGTGAATTCAAGAAGATTGAATTTTAAATCATCATTTCTTCAGGTGAATTCTTGCAGGATCAATCCGCTTTTCACCATCAGTTAATCCAGACAAAACCTGGATATGGTTGCCATTCACGAATTTACAAGACGAACAAAACGACGTTCCGGTAATTGCCCGTTCAAGATCCACACGACATCGAATGGCCCACTTGCTTGACATAATTTTTCATCTTCTTATTTTGTATGGCCGACGACTCCAGCTGTTGTCACAAAGCGCAGAGCATCCTCCACAGACATAGCCAACGGTACTACAGATGTACGAGGCATAATGACAGTGAAACCACCTATTTGATAGCTGAATGGCAGATAAACAGCCACCTGATCATCCGCATTAAGCGGATCGGAAAATCCCGAGAAATCGGAACGAGTAATAAAGCCGATCTGTTTGCCGCCGTTTGCCGGCACATCAACCAGGACGACTTGCCTAAGCTCTTTTCCGGGTTCACTGGAGAATATCGAAATCAGATCACGGATGGCTGTATAAATGGATTTTACAACGGGAATCTGGATGACATACTCTTCAGCTTTTCGGAAAAGTCTGTGTATGGTTTCGGATTCCAGAAATCCGCCGACAAAAAACACCACTGCGAGACCGGAAACAAACCCCAAGCCTTCTATATACCAATTGTTAGGCAGAAAAACTTTGAATATATTACCCAGTGCCAATTCTGCAGTCACCGCCAGCCAATACAGTAAATAAAGAGTGATCGTGATGGGTACAATAGCAATTAAGCCTTTTAAAAATGTTTTACTGATTTGTTTCATTTTAGTCTCCTGGTTTTTGATAGGGCGTGTTTAGAAAATAGGATTTAGCATTTTGTGCTGAATCGTAAAGTATCCCACCAATCAGTTTACTCAGCATCAACTCCGCCCATTCCTTACTGAATTTTTAATTTCGCTGGCATTGTCAGCATGATGGCGTTTCATTTTATTTAACGTTATTACCATCGATTTCGACACGGCTACTGACTTGACGGATGCCGCGACAGATACACGGGAAGCGCACATCAGTCGCGCACCGCGTGTTGAATGCCTTGCCAGGCGACTTCGATCATCAGTGTGATCTCCTGTTCCGTGATCACATAGGGCGGCATGAAATAAATGACATTGCCCAATGGCCGTAACAACACGCCACGACCAAGCGCATACTGATAGACCCTCAAGCCTCGCCGTTGCTGCCACGGGTAAGCTTCACGGGTTTGTTTGTTTTTGACCAGCTCAATGGCGACGATCATGCCGGTTTGCCGGACTTCGGCGACGTTGGGATGATCCTGGAAGCGTTCGACTGCTTTGGCCATGGCAGCCGCCAACCGGCGATTGTTGCCGAGTACATCCTGCTGCTGAAACAGGCCGATAGTGGCCAGCGCCGCCCGGCAACCCAGCGCATTGCCGGTGTAGCTGTGCGAGTGCAAAAACGCGGTGAGGTTTTGGTAATCGTCGTAAAACGCCCGATAAACCGTGTCGCTGGTCAACACCGCCGACAAGGGCAGATAGCCACCGGTCAGTCCTTTGGACAGACAGATGAAATCCGGGCTGATGCCCGCCTGTTCGCAGGCGAACAAGGTGCCGGTACGCCCGAAACCAACCGCTATCTCGTCGGCGATCAGATGCACGCCGTATCGGTCGCAAGCCTCGCGCAGCAGGGTCAGATAGACAGGATGATACATGCGCATGCTGCCGGCGCATTGCACCAGCGGCTCGACGATCACCGCACACACCGAATCGGCGTGTTTCGCCAGAGTTCGTTCCATGTCGGCGAAACGGCGGATTGAATAATCCTGCCAAGTTTCGCCGCTTTCGCGATGGTAGCAATCCGGCCCGGGTACCGTGATGACATCCATCAGCAGCGGCGCATAGGTTTCCTTGTACAGCGCAACATTACCGACCGCCAGCGCGCCTAGTGTTTCGCCGTGGTAACTGTTTTCCAGCGTAATGAATTGGGTTTTTTGAGTTTTACCGAGATTGCGCCAGTAGTGAAAGCTCATCTTCAACGCAACTTCGACGGCTGACGAACCGTTATCGGCATAGAAACATTTATCCAGTCCCGGCGGCGTGATTTCAACCAGTTTTTCGGCTAATGTCACCGCCGCTTCATGCGTTAAGCCGCTGAGAATCACGTGTTCCAGCGTATCGAGCTGTTGCTTGACGGCCTGATTGATGACCGGATTGGCATGTCCGAAAATATTCACCCACCAGGAACTGATCGCATCCAGATAACGATTCCCCTCGAAATCTTCCAACCAGACGCCCCGGCCGGATTTGATCGGGATCAACGGTACTGATTCGTGATCCTTCATCTGACTGCAAGGATGCCAGAGCACCTTCAAATCGCGTTGCACCATCGTTTGATTATTCATAAGTTACCGCCGAAACCTGTTTGAGAATTCAAAAACCGAACCATTAATCTATCCGAAGTGTTCAACTTATTTCTACTTTGTCAGATTTCATGATCACACAATTCAAGATCGTCATTCCGGCAGGGATTCACGTCAGGCTATCCTGCCTGACGCCCTTCGGGTAAATGCAAATCTGTTCCAGACAGATTTGTGCCGGAATCCAGTGCCATGGATGGATTTGAGCTTACCATCCATGGCACTGGATTCCCGCTCCCGGCGGGTATGACGAGCTTACGTATAATCTGACAAAGTAGAATTATTTACGCTCAACTTGGGAAACATCTCTCACCGCACCTTTAGCGGCCGACGTAGTCATGGCCGCATAAGCTCTCAGCGCCGGGGACACATGTCGTTCGCGCTTGACCGGCCGCCAGGCCTGTACGCCTCTGTTTTCCATGTCCGCTCGCCGCCGCTCCAGCTCTTTTGCCGTCACTGCCAAGTGGATACGACGGTTGGGAATATCGATCTCGATGGTGTCGCCTTCTACCACCAAGCCAATCGCGCCGCCTTCGGCTGCTTCGGGCGAGGCATGGCCAATGGAAAGCCCGGATGTGCCGCCGGAGAATCGTCCGTCCGTCAGCAGCGCGCAGGCTTTGCCCAGACCCTTGGATTTGAGATAGCTGGTCGGATACAGCATTTCCTGCATGCCGGGACCACCCTTGGGGCCTTCGTAACGGATAACCACTACATCGCCAGCAACAATCCGGTCGGCCAGAATGCAAGCCACTGCGTCGTCCTGGCTTTCAAAAATTCGAGCGCGGCCGATGAACGTGAGGATGCTGTCGTCCACGCCGGCGGTTTTGACGATACAGCCCTCCAGCGCGATGTTGCCGTAGAGCACGGCGAGGCCGCCATCCTGCGAATAGGCGTGCTCCTTGTCGCGAATGCAGCCCTCGGCACGGTCGTCGTCCAACGTCGGGTAGCGCAGGGATTGCGAGAAGGCGACGGTGGTCGGGATGCCGCCGGGCGCGGCACGGTAGAAATCTTTCACCGCCTCATCTTGGGTGCGCCGAATATCCCACTGCTCGAGTGCGGCAGCCATGCTTGGGGCATGCACAGTCGGTACATCGCGGTTGATCACGCCGGCGCGATCCAGTTCGCCCAGAATGCCCATCACGCCGCCGGCGCGGTGTACGTCTTCCATGTGGTAAAGCTGCGTGGCCGGAGCGACCTTGCTCAAACACGGCACGCGGCGGGAAATGGCATCGATGTCGGCCATGGTGAAATTCACCCCGGCCTCGTGCGCCGCAGCCAGCAGATGCAACACGGTGTTGGTGGAGCCGCCCATCGCCACATCCAGACTCACGGCGTTCTGGAATGCGTCGAAGCTGGCGATGGCGCGCGGCAGGACAGAGATGTCGTCCTGTTCATAATAGCGTTTGCTCAACTCGACGATGATACGACCCGCACGCAGAAACAGCTGTTTTCTATCCGCATGGGTGGCGACGAGGCTGCCGTTACCCGGTAATGACAGACCCAGTGCTTCGGTCAGGCAGTTCATCGAGTTGGCCGTGAACATGCCGGAGCAGGAACCGCAGGTCGGGCAGGCGGAGCGTTCCACTGCGGCGACCTGTTCGTCGCTGATACTGTCATCGGCGGCTTCCACCATGGCGTCGACCAGATCCAGGGCGCGGGTTTGCCCGTTCCAGGTCACCTTGCCCGCCTCCATCGGCCCGCCGGAGACAAAAATAGCGGGGATGTTGAGACGCAGGGCAGCCATCAGCATGCCCGGGGTGATCTTGTCGCAGTTGGAAATGCACACCAGCGCATCGGCACAGTGGGCATTGACCATGTATTCCACGCTGTCGGCGATCAGCTCACGGCTGGGCAGTGAATACAGCATCCCGGCGTGGCCCATGGCGATGCCGTCGTCCACGGCGATGGTATTGAATTCCTTGGCCACGCCGCCGGCTTGTTCGATTTCCCTGGCGACGAGTTGACCCATGTCCTTGAGATGGACGTGACCCGGCACGAACTGCGTGAAGGAGTTGGCAATGGCAATGATCGGCTTGGAAAAATCCTCATCCTTCATGCCGGTGGCGCGCCAAAGTGCGCGTGCGCCGGCCATGTTGCGGCCCTGGGTGGTAGTGCGGGAACGGTATTGTGGCATGGTGAACCTCGGGGGTTTATGAAACTATTGCCGGGAAAACTCGGCGTGAATCGTTATCAACGCTCATGGATAAAAATAGTGCGCTGCTTCAATGCGCACCGTAATGTGACTCGATGTAACGTTCGACCAAAGCCTGAAATGCTTCGGCGATATTGTCGCCTTTCAGGGTGACGGTTTTGACGCCGTCCTCGAATACCGGCGCCACCGGTGATTCGCCGCTGCCGGGCAAACTAATGCCAATATTGGCATTTTTACTTTCGCCGGGGCCGTTGACCACGCACCCCATCACCGCCACTTCCATGGTTTCCACGTCTTTATATCTGTCCTTCCAGACCGGCATTTGATCACGCAGATAACCCTGAATGTCTTGCGCCAGCCTCTGGAAATAGTCGCTGGTGGTGCGGCCGCAGCCAGGACAGGCGATGACCATCGGCGTGAAAGAACGGAAACCCATGGTTTGCAGAATTTCCTGGGCGACGATGACTTCCTGGGTACGCGACGTGCCGGGCTCAGGGGTCAGCGAGACGCGAATCGTATCGCCGATACCTTGTTGCATCAATACGCCAAGGGCCGCTGCCGAAGCCACCATGCCTTTAGAACCCATGCCCGCTTCGGTAAGCCCCAAATGCAGGGCATAATCGCAACGACTAGACAAATCTTCATAAATGCTGATCAACTCCTGCACATTGCTGATTTTGCATGACAGCGTGATTTTATTTTTGCCTAAACCCAATTCCTGGGCTTTGGCGGCACTTTCCAGGGCCGATTGGATGATGGCTTCCCGCGTCACTGCCCGCAAATCGCTTGGCTTGGCCAATTGCCGATTTTCCTCAAGCAATCGCGTCAAAACCGTCTGATCGAGACTGCCGCCATTAACTCCGATGCGCACCGGCTTGTCGTAGCGGCAGGCAAATTCGATCATTTGCTGAAATTGTGGATCGCGGGCCTTGCCTTTGCCGACGTTACCCGGATTGATGCGATATTTGGCCAGCGCCTGCGCGCAGTCAGGGTATTTTTCCAGTAACTTGTGCCCGTTGAAGTGGAAGTCACCGACGATCGGCACCGAAAAGCCTTTTTGTTCGAGCCGGTTGACGATCTCCGGTACGGCTTTGGCCGCTTCTTCGGTGTTGACCGTGACCCGGACTATTTCCGAACCAGCGGTCGATAATTCGATGATCTGTTGCACGCTTGCCGCCACATCGGCGGTGTCCGTGTTGGTCATCGACTGCACGACAATCGGCGCACCACCGCCAACCTTGACGTTACCGACTAAAACTTGTTGCGTATGTTTTCTGGATTGAATCGACATAAATTATCTGTTTGTAATAAAAAATATTTGTTTTGCTGATTTTCCGGGACTATTCGTTGAATATCTACATTGCACATCCACAGCTGGTTAACGGCTACGATGCCCAAGCTCCGAGACAATGTTTTCCATCGCCATGCAACGCGATCCCTTGACCAGAACGTTCACGTCAGGCCGAAGCCTCGGCAGCAAGGCTTTGACCAAAGCCTGATGGTCGGCCAGATGGTGAGCCCCTTCCCCAAAACTTTCCGCGGCAATACCTGCCAGCTTGCCCACCGCGAAAAGCTCCACGACGCCTGCCGCACGCGCCGTTTGTCCCGCCCAGCCGTGCCAAATATCCGCTTCATCACCCAGTTCAGCCATATCGCCCAACACCAGGAGTTTTTTGCCCGGCATAGTAGCCAAGGTTTCCAACGCCGCTGCCAGAGACGAGGGATTGGCATTGTAGGTATCGTCAATGATGTGCGCACCACCCGCGCCAAGTCGAAACTGTAGGCGCCCTGCTCCTGGGCGCACTGCCGCCAAACCCGCCGCAATCGCTTCCGGTTCAATGTCCAGTGCCAGACAGGCCGCTGCCGCCGCCAAGGCATTCAGGGCGTTATGTCTACCCATGAGCTGCAAACGGGTCTGGATCCGCCCCCACGGCGACTCGATGGTCAGATCGCCGCCGTCGGACCGTGGCTGCCAGTTGCCCCGCACATCCACGCCTGACTTGAGTCCAAAGTGTAAACACAGCCGGTCGCCCGCTTGTTGACGCCAGATCGCCAGACATTCATCGTCACCGTTCAGTACGGCGATGCCGTTGCTGGCCATGGCGGAAAACACCTCGCCGTTGGCGTGGGCGGCACCCTCGCGCCCGCCGAAACCGGCCAGATGATCCAGCCCGGCGTTAGTGATTATCGCGATATCCGGCAATGCCATTTCGCCGAGCAGCGCAATCTCACCGTGCTCATTGGCTCCCAATTCGAGGACGGCGGCGCGATGCCGCGAACTCAGACGGAACAAATTCAACGGTACACCAAGCGCATTGTTCTGGTTGCCATGGGTCGCTAGTACGGCGTCGCCATCCCGCTGCCGCAAAATCGCGGCGGTGAACTCCTTGACGGTAGTCTTGCCATTACTGCCGAGCACGGCGATCACCGGCAATTGGAACTGCCGCCGCCAAGTGGCGGCTAACCTCCCTAATGCTAGCACCGTGTCCTCTGCAATCAGGAGCGGCAATGATGTCGGTACGGGCCGAGCGACGAACGCGGCAACTGCCCCCTGTGAATGTGCTTCATCAAGATGATCGTGACCATCGTGATGCGCCCCTGTCAACGCGACGAACAGGGAACAGGGAGTTACCCGGCGCGAATCGATTTCGATCCCGGAAAATTCGGCATCCTGGCCGAAATGGTCAGCGCCCGACCATTGGGCGGCATCGGATAAGCGGGCGTGGATCATGGCAGTAATACCTCGTAAACGTTCAATGCCCAATCAGGGTTCAGAGCTTTCAAATGGGTGTAACTAAAAAATGCGGGGAATCGATAGCGACATCCTGTTGTGGGCGCGAATTCATTCGCGCCCACACATTACTGAACTGTGGTAATGCCGAGTGTGGAAACGATATCCTCAATCCCCGCACTTTTAATCGCCCCCCTTTCAAACTCATGGAATTTCCTGTGACATTAAATCCTGGTTGGACGCCGCCAACCGGTCAGCCAGGGCTGCCAGCGCCGGACAAAGCATCATCCAGCCGGGATCAACGATGCCCGTATCGAACCGGCCGGTCACGGTCACCGGATGTCCCAGCCATCGGGACAGGTCTGCTGCGTTGTCCATCAGCGGGTCGCCGTGGGGGTCAAGCCGGTTCAATACCACCCCCGCGAGAGTCAAGCCGCGCCGTTTGATTGCATCCACAGTCATCAGGGTGTGGCCGATGGTGCCCAGCCGGTCCGCCGCCACCAATAGCACCGGCAAGGACAGCGCCACGGCCAGATCGGCGTTGAGCGCGCCCGGCGCCAGAGGGGAATAGAATCCCCCGGCGCCTTCCACCAACAGGAAGTCGGTTTCGGCCACCCCTTCGAGGCAGGCCGCCTGTACGCCATTCAAAGTCAAAGTCGTACCGGACAAGACCGCCGCCCGTTCCGGCGACAGGGCCGGTTCCATGGAGTAAGGGCAGACGAGCTCCAAGGGGTCGTCGGTACGGGCGGCGGCTTGTAGCGTTCGGGCGTCCTCCGGCACCAGGCGGCCTCCTTCCCGACGACAGCCGGATTCCACCGGTTTTCGGGGGCGCACGATGAGATTCCGTTCCGCGAGCAGGCGAGCCAAGGCGGCGGCGATCTGAGTTTTGCCGACGCTGGTGTCGGTGCCGGTCACAAACAGACCGTGGGGAATGAGTCTAGCCATCAGAAATAACCTCGTTAGTTTTTAGGTTTATAGATTTCAACACAAAGCCTTGATAGGCGTTGCCAAACGTCCAAGTCTTCCAGTCGCGCCATTTTTAGCCTTGTGTCTTTTGCCTTTTGCCTTTTGCCTGTCTAAAAATACCCCTCTTTCTTTTTATCTTCCATCGAACCGGTCTGGTCGTGATCGATGAGCCGACCTTGCCGTTCTGAGGTGGTTGCCAATAGCATTTCCTGAATGATTTCAGGCAACGTGCTGGCAGTGGATTCGACGGCACCAGTTAACGGATAACAACCCAGGGTACGGAAACGCACCATTTTCATCTGAGGCTCCTCACCTAGCTCCAGCGGCATACGCTCGTCATCGACCATGATCCATGTGCCTTCGCGCTGGACGACGGGACGTTCCTTGGCGAAATATAATGTTGGGATAGGAATGTTTTCCAAATGGATGTATTGCCAAATATCCAGTTCGGTCCAGTTAGATAGCGGAAATACCCGGATCGACTCGCCCTTGTCGATCCTGCCGTTGTAGAGATTCCACAGTTCCGGACGCTGGTTCTTGGGATCCCAACGGTGGTTCCGGTCGCGAAACGAATAGACTCGCTCCTTGGCACGGGACTTTTCCTCGTCGCGGCGTGCGCCGCCGAATGCGGCATCGAACTGATATTTGTTGAGCGCCTGTTTGAGCGACTCGGTCTTCATGATGTCGGTGTGTTTCTTGCTGCCGTAGGTGAAGGGGTTGACTCCCTTCCTTACCCCTTCCTCGTTGATATGAACGATCAGCTCCAGACCCAGTTCACGCACCAGTCGGTCGCGGAATTCGATCATTTCGCGGAATTTCCAGGTGGTATCCACATGCAGCAGCGGAAACGGCGGCTTGCCGGGAAAGAATGCCTTCAGCGCCAGTTGCAACATGACGGCGGAATCCTTGCCGATGGAATAGAGCATCACCGGTTTTTCAAATTCCGCAGCCACCTCGCGGATGATGTAGATGCTTTCCGCTTCAAGCTGTTTCAGATGGGTCAACTGATATGGAGTCACGTAGGTTATCTCTTAATGTTGAAAGGGTAAAATTTGAGCGCACAACTTTGGCGTTTCATATGTAGCCACAAATCGGCAGGATAGCCGATTTGCACGCATCGCGCCCGAAGGGTGCGGCATAGGGATATGCCGCATGAAAAGCATGAGGCGGTCCAATAAAGTTAAGGATTGCAGTAATCGCAATATCGGGCTGAGGCGTGTTCTCGATCCCGCTCCACCAGCAGTTGATGGTCGCAGCGAACGCAGCGGTGAACATCCGCCTTCGCCTCACCGGTTGGGCTCCCGCAATCCTCGCATGGAAGTCCTCGCACATGTCCGCCCAAGGAAAATCCCGGCGCACCGCATGCAGGACAAAGCGAAGTAAGGCGCTGCGCCAGATTCTCGGCAGCCAGCCGGATGTTTTCCATACGGGTCGGATTGGCGAACGCGCGCATGTCGGTCTCGATGAAAGCGTGCCGGTTCGGCGCCAAGTCCAATGCCCAGGTTACCGC
>Ga0208263_100035_pt1 | contig 65368 bp, 50 predicted proteins | sample LakWasMet28_LOW6_2_FD_183872 | JGI IMG/M metagenome (GOLD analysis project Ga0208263, IMG submission 183872) | Freshwater sediment methanotrophic microbial communities from Lake Washington under simulated oxygen tension - Sediment Metagenome... | ecosystem: Environmental > Aquatic > Freshwater >... | reverse complement strand
AGCTTTCCAACGGACGAATCATCCGCGGCAAACACTTTCTCCTCGGCACCGGTTCCAAGGTGAGCATCCCGCCGGTGCCTGGCCTGCGCGACATCCGTTGCTGGGACAGCGGCGAGGTGCTGGATCTGGATTTCATCCCGAAGAGCGTGCTCGTCCTCGGCGGGGGCATCGTGGCCTGTGAGCTGGCGCAGTTCCTGAATCGCATCGGCACCAAGGTGATTCTCGTGCAGCGCAGCCGGAACATCCTGCGCGACCATTCGCCCGAAGCCTCGACCGTCGTGCAACAGGCCTTGGTCGACGAGGGGATCGAGCTCTTTGCCGGCACCCAGATCAAGCAGCTGACGCAGGATCCCCGCGGCGTCTCTGTCACCTTTGTTCACGATGGACGCACCATCACCCGCCGCGCCGCCCATTGCTTCAACGCCCTGGGCCGCGAGCCCAACACCGCGGGCCTCGGCCTGGAGGCCGCCGGGGTGAAGACACGCCCGGATGGACAGGTCGTCATCAACCGCTGGCAGCAGACCAATGTCCCCCACATCTACGCAGCGGGCGATTGCTCGGGACCGGCCGAGATCGTGCACATCGCGATCGCCCAGGGAGAACTCGCAGCGCGGCACGCGGCGGGCCTGAAACGTCTCAAGCCCGTCGATTTCTCCCTGTTGCTGAATGTTGTCTTCACCGACCCGCAACTGGCCACGGTCGGCGCACTGGAAAGTCAGCTCGACTCCAAGGGCGTGAAATACCTCAAGGCCACCTACCCGTTCAACGACCACGGCAAATCCATCCTGATGGAGGCGAACTACGGCTACGTGAAGGTGCTCGCCGAGCCCAAACGCGGTCGCATTCTCGGCGCCGAGATCGTGGGCAAGGACGCCGGTGAGCTGATCCATTGTTTCTCCACGCCGCTCGCGATGCGCGCCACCGTGCGCGACATGCTCCGGGCCCCGTGGTACCACCCCACCCTCGCGGAGATCATCACGTATCCGCTGGAGGAGATCGCTGACCAGTTGCCGGGTTGAGCGAAGATTGGGCTGCGACAGGGATCCATGGGGCATCGCCGCGCCTGTCGGTCCCCCGGTCTCCCGGGCGACGTGGCACACGGAACTGGCCTCCGGGCGGTTCGCCTCCAGAACCCCGTGGGCGGCGGCCCACTCTTTCGGGATGGTTTTTCGCTGGCAGGCGTGCCAAGCATGAGGCGTTTCATGCCCGCCGATCCTGTCCAACTCGCCCTTGCCATCTTTGAGATCACGCTCCTTTTGACCGGAGCCGGACTCGCTCTCTGGCTGGCCACCAACCGTTTGCAGCGTCAGCGCTGGTTGGAGACCCATGCGCTGACCTATTGGTCTGTCACTCTGCCCGAGTTCCTGTTTTTCGCTGCGCTCGTCTTCGCGGTGGGCTTTCTCGGACAGACTCTCGTGCACACCTTTCTGGGGCCGATGATCGCCCAATCTCCCGACAAGGCCGGCTTGGAGGTTTTCGCCTATGGTGCCGGCCTGCACGGCGGCGTGCTGCTCGGGTGCCTGCTGTTTCCAGTGCTGCGGCGGAGCCTTTATGCGGAATACGGCGCGACGCCGACCAATACACCGCGCGTCGCATTCCGACCGGAGTGGACCACCGTCTTTCGCTACGCCGCCGGTACCCTCCTCGTCGCCCTGCCGCTCCTGACCGTGCTCAGCGTCGGCTGGACGGAGTTGCTGCGCCTTTTCGGGCTGCCCGACGAACCCCAGGATCTGATCGCGCGGTTTTCCGAGACCAAATCCGGCCTGGTCATCGCCGGCATGTTGCTGGTGGCCTGCGTCCTGGCGCCGCTCAGCGAGGAACTGATGTTTCGGGCCGGCCTCTATCGGTTCGTCCGGCAAAAAATCGGCCGGCTGCCCGCCCTGCTAATCAGCAGCGTCTGTTTCGGCATCCTGCACGGCAACTGGGCGGGATTCCTGCCGCTCGCCACCTTGGGCATGCTACTGGCCTTGGTCTACGAGGCCACGGGTTCGTTGCGGGTGATCGTGATCGCCCACGGGCTGTTCAATCTGAACACAATCTTCATCGTGCTCTCGGGACTCTCCCAGGCCGTCTCATGACACCCTTCAGTCCTCAAAAAAAGCTCACGGTAGCGGCGCATGGCGAGTCCCGCCTCATCCAGGAAATCCGGAAATGGCTGGGCGATGCCTCGCCCGCGTCGCCCTTTGGCATCGGTGACGACTGTGCGGTCATCCCGCCGACGCGCCGGCACCAGTTGGTGACGACCGATCCGGTGATTTACGGCCGGCATTTTGACCAGACTGTTCCGGCCCGGTCCGTGGGCGCGAAGCTGCTCAAGCGCAACCTCAGCGATATTGCCGCGATGGGCGGACGTCCGGTCGCGGCCGTGGTCTCCCTGGCCATGGCCCCGGAGACCAGCCTGGCCTGGCTGCGTGGCTTCTACCTCGGTCTCGCCGCCACCGCCCGACAGTACCACGTGAAAATTGTCGGGGGCGACATCACCCAGGGACCGCGCGGATTCTTCGGCGCCTTTCTCACTCTGCACGGCGAATCCTCGGGCCGGCGAGTCATCACCCGCACGGGTGCCCGTTCCGGCGATGTCATTCTGGTAACCAACCGGCTCGGCGGCAGCCTGCTGGGTCACCACCATCGCTTCACTCCGCGTCTGGCCGAAGGCGCCTGGCTGGCCCGGCGTGACGAGGTGCGCGCGATGATGGATGTGAGCGACGGTCTCGCGAAGGATCTGGACGCCCTCACTTCCGACGGACTGGCCGCCGCCTTGTGCGAACCGGCGATTCCCGTCAGCCCCGCCGCCAAAAGAGCAGCGGCCCGATCAGGTCGCAGCCCTCTCGCCCACGCCCTGGGTGACGGCGAGGATTACGAACTGCTCATCGTCGTGCGCTCCCGCGCAGACCTGAAGCGCCTGACGAAGGACTGGCGTCGGAGCTTTCCCCAGGTTCCCCTCGTCCCCCTCGGGAAATTCGTGCCGCGGAACAAACTTCCCGCCGGCGCGCTCGATCTTTCCCTCTATCGCGGTTATGAACATCTGCGATAAACTGCGCCAGGGCGTCGTCACGGATTCGGCCGCGGCCACCCGCGCGTTGGCGGCTGAGTTGGCCACGGCCTTGCCTCCCGACACCATGCTGGCGCTGCACGGCGACATGGGCGTGGGCAAGACGACCTTCGTCCAGGGCCTCGCCCATGGCCTCGGGGTGAAGGAGCAGGTCACGAGTCCGACGTTCGCGATCTATTCGGTTTATTCCGGCACCCGGACCAAGCTTGTGCACCTGGACGCTTACCGGCTGGAAAATGCGCGTCAGCTGGAAGATCTCCTGCTGGAGGAATTCCTCACGAGTCCCTGGTGCCTCGCGGTGGAATGGCCGGAGAAAACCGGCGACTGGCTCCCGGCCAACACCTGGCATCTTACCCTGTCGATCGTCGACGGAGACCGGCATCATCTCATCCTGCGGTAGCGCGCGGACGCTGTTGCGCGACGGCTTTTCCCCATAGAGCGAGGTGTTCCCGCTCCGAATGATGCCGCTAGAAACGTACCGCCCTACCTTCGGCAAAGGACCACGGTGGGATTGCCAATCAGGACCGCTCATGAAACCGGAACGGCCCGGACAAGAAAAAGCCCGCTCTTTCGAGCGGGCTTGAAGGGGATCAGGATTGCGCCTCTGGCTTGGGCGCTTCTGCCGGTTGCTCGGCCGCGGGCTCGGTCGGCGCAGGTGCCGGCGTTTCAGCGGCCGGCTCGGCAACTGATGCTTCCGGAGCCGTCGCCGGGGTTTCGACCGGTTCGGCCTTCGGTTGCGCCGGAGCCGCCGCCACGGGGGCCTCGGGGAAATCCACGGGATCGTGCTCTTCGTCTCCCGAGTCAGACTTCTTGGAGGTTTGCGGCGCAGTGGCGGGAGGCGCGAAGAGTTTGCCGTCGGCGAACTCGGTCACGTAGCCTTCCATCACCAACCACCGCAGATCATTGCTCATCTTGCGGAGTTTTTCAGCCTGTTCCGTAGCCAGTTCCGGGACCGGCGCGGCGACCGGGGCAGCACCCTCGACAACCGGCGCGGCCGGAGCCTCGGAGGGCAGATCGATCCCAAGGTAGATCTTCGGGAGATCCTTCACCTGGACCATCGGGTGTTTCTCGATGAAGTCGATCAGGGCGCTGATCGTCTCGGAGAAGACCTGTCCGGGAACGCGGAAGCGACGCTTCACGGCGCACACATAGGAGACGCCGCGCGAACCTTTCTTGAAGATGGTGAAGCCTTCGCGACGGAGACGACCACGCAGAGCGTTGGCGGTATCCAGCGGGAAGCGGCGTTGGCGCTCGACGTGACCCTCGAGGGCCCGGCGGATTTCACCCGCGGGAAGCTTCTCGATGTTCTTACCGTGGAAACGAACCGTCTCCACCGTGCGCACCACCCGGTCCCGGGCATGGGTGAGCAGATGAATGCGGGCTTCCTCGATATTGTCGAAGCTGACCGCAGCAGGGGCGGCGGGAGCCTCGGCGGCCGGAGCCTCCGAAGCCGGGGCCGACGGCGCTTCGCTGGCCGGAGTCTCGGCAGACGGGGCAGCCTCACCTTCCGCAGAAGCGGCGACCTCGATCGGCGGCGTGGTGGCATTCTTGGCAACCGGCTGCTTCCAGGTGTAGCGCGTAGTCTTTTTCATCTTCTCCAGCCACGCGGCCGCGACCTCAGGTTCGCGCACCGAGACGATGTTGTCGCGGAAACGGTCAAAGGACATGCCCTTGATCTTGGCGGCATAATGCTGCTGCAAGATCTGCTGGTAGCGGTGGTAGTTCGGGGGTCCGAGCAGGTCGCCGGTGACACCGCACTTGTTGATGATCGGGTAGCTGCCCTTGGGCGGGTCGATCTCGACCTCGGAAGTTTCAAAGAAAGCTCCCAGGTTGTTCGCGAGCACGTGCTGGATGGCTGCGTCCTCCGTATCAAACGGCAGGTGATCGGGCAGCGACATGTAGAGCGGCTCCGGCTTGCCGGCGGGCTGGCCCTCGGCCGCCTGCGGGCGCGTGCGCTGGATCACGACGACGAAGCGATCGTTCTTTTCCAACACTGCCTTGGTGATTTCAAAAAGCTGGAAGGTGCGGCAGGAAGCACGCACGGCCTTCACGATGGCGGCGAAACCGGTGTCTTCCGGATAGCACGTCGCCGTGAAATAGGGACTGATGTACGGAGCGCGGTCGAAGGACTGACCACCTCCACCCTCACGACGATCGCCGCGGAACTCGCCGCGCGGCTCACCGCGGGATTCGCGACGCGGACCGCCCGGACCGCGGTCAAAGCGGGGCCGATCACCTTGCGGCTGGCCTTCACCGGCAGGAGCACCCGGACCACCGGGAGCACCGGCGGGTTTGCGAAAGCCGCGGCGATCAGGACGGGGAGCACCCTGTCCCGGGCCACCCCGATCCCGGCGCTCGCCGCGATCAAAATCGCGTTCACGGCGGCCAGGCGAGACCGGTTTCACCTCGGTCCATTGGGTGCCAAAGTTGAAGGTCTGCAACTGACTGAGGTCGATTTTATTCAACCCCTGTTCGTTGGGTTCATTAGCAGGCGTATTGTCGTCCATGAAGGGCGTTAAACGGGCGTGGTTACCCGGTATGTGTCTTGGTTGTACTTGGAGTTCCACGCGTCCGGTCAGGCCCGCGGGAGAAGACAGTGTGCCTTGGGAGGAAACTGCTAGGCAAGCGCATTTCGGGGCTTTACAAGCCTTCGCGGATTTACCTAAGTCACCGTTCCTATCGTTGGAACGCTCGGGTGGTGGAATTGGTAGACACACACGTTTGAGGTGCGTGTGCCGTAAGGCGTGCAGGTTCGAGTCCTGTCCCGAGCACCAACTGTCGCTAGGAATCCCGCCGGTGGCGTGTTGCCCCGGGACATCGCCCGCGAGGCAGATCAGGCAAACCAGGCTGGCGGTGGCACCGCGTCGCCGCGGAAACGAAGCCTGCTATGACTGAATTCACGTCCTAGGTATTTGACCATGGCAGGTTTTTGACGATGGTGACGCTCAACTGCGCCCATGATCCCACACGCCATCAAGAAGGCCTTGCTTGAGTCATACGCCCAGGCCGGGGGCATCAACCACCTCGATGGGGCCAATCTGCCCTCGCAGGATCGGGTCAACGAGCTGGCCCGCGATCTCATGCATCTGCTCTTTCCGGGGTTCTTTGAGGACACCGGGCTCAATCAGGCCGAGGCCGCCAACTGGCTGGATCAACTGTTGGCCAAGATCGAAACGCGTCTCAGCACCGAGGTGGAAAAATGCCTGCGCTATGCCAAGGAAGCCGACCCGAAAGCGGCTGCCGAAAGGGCGACCAATCAATTCCTCGGCTGCCTGCCCGAGGTCCGGCGATTGGTGCAGACCGATGTGGCCGCCGCTTACTCCGGCGATCCGGCCGCCCGGAGCACTGACGAGATCATCCTCGCCTACCCCTGCGTGCTCGCCATTTCGCTGCAACGCCTCGCCCACGTACTCTACGCGCTGCAGGTTCCGCTGCTGCCCCGCATGCTGACCGAATACGCGCACGAGCGCACCGGCATCGACATCCACCCGGGCGCCCACATCGGTTCGCACTTTTTCATCGATCACGGTACCGGGGTTGTCATCGGCGAAACCGCCACCATCGGGACGCATGTGAAGATCTACCAGGGTGTCACCCTCGGAGCCAAATCCTTCGAGACCGACGGCAAGAACAACCCGGTCAAGGGCGTGAAGCGCCATCCCGACATCGAGGACCACGTCACGATCTACGCCCATGCAACAATTCTCGGAGGCGACACCCGGGTCGGGGCACACTCCGTCGTGGGGGCCAACGTCTGGCTGCGCGAGTCGGTACCCGCGCACAGCATGGCCTACTACAAGGAGACCAGTCTCGTCATCCGCCCGCGCAAAGCCCACGAAATCCTGGTGGATGGCGCGGACTGGAATATCTGAGATTTTGCCCCGGCTGGTCCGGCGACCGGTCAGCGGACGGCACGTCAGAGGCGCTGCCGTTGCGCGAGAGCCCGAGCCACTTCGGCGGCGAAGAAAGGTCCGCGGTAGATGAGCCCGGTGTAAAGCTGCACCAAGGTCGCCCCGGCATCGAGTTTCTCGCCGGCTGATTCCTCATCCATGATGCCGCCGACACCGATGATCGGCAGGCGGCCCTCGGTCGTCCGCGCGATGTAGTTGATAATCTCCGTCGAGCGACGTCGCACCGGTCTTCCGCTCAGCCCGCCGGCCTGGTCGACCGTCGCGAAAGGACCGGGACGAGCCAGCGTGGTGTTGGTGGCGATGATGCCGTCCAGCTGCAGGTCCGCGATCACTCCCAGGGCGGCGTCGATCTGCGGGTACGAGAGATCCGGAGCGATCTTCAACAATACCGGGCGGCGCACCTTGCCCGCCGCCACGCGCACCTTGTTCTCCTCGACCAGCGCCGCCAGCAGCGGCTTGAGCCAGGCGGCATCCTGCAGCTCGCGCAGACCCGGCGTATTCGGGCTGCTCACGTTCACCACGACATAGTCGGCGTGGTCGGCCAGCAGCCGGAAACTGCCGAGGTAATCCTCCATCGCCTGATCGAGGGGAGTCACCTTGCTCTTCCCCAGGTTTACGCCAAGCGGAATGGCGCGTTTTCCCGGACCCGGCTGGCGGGAGAGACGGGCGGCCAGCGCGGCGGCGCCTTCATTGTTGAAACCCATCCGGTTGATGACCGCCTGCTCCGAAGGGTAACGAAAGGCGCGCGGCTTCGGGTTGCCCGGCTGGGCGTGCAACGTGACCGTGCCGATCTCGACGTGGCCGAAACCCAGCGCGGCGGCGGCCGGCCAGGCCTCCCCGTTCTTGTCGAAACCGGCGGCCAGGCCCACGGCATTGGGAAATTTGAGCCCGAAGCACTCCACCGGACGGTGCAATTGCGGCGCCAGCCGGTGCCAGCGCTCGAGCAACGAGCAGAGTGGCGTCACCCGCCCGAGGAGCGCGAGGCCGTGCACGGCCACTTCGTGTGCCCGCTCGGGATCGAGCCGGAAGAAGGCAGGTTTTGCGACGTTTTGATAGAGCCAGCCCATGTGGCGCGCACTGTGCCAGCTGCCCGCCAACAATCAAGCAAAGCGCGGTCCCCGGTTTTACCTTGTTATTTCAACGTTGGGGCCCATCGTGCCGCCGCCTTTTCCCGGGCTGAAGCGACGATCTGAAAATTTTCCAACTTTATGCGTTTCAGTATTTGACAAGGGTTGGACCCCGCCTTTTTCGTCCAACAGAAATCAGCAACTAATACTATGGCGAAAGGCTCCCCCCAACTCGAATGGTGTATCGTCCGTCTCGGCGAAGATCACAACTGGTGGGTCGATGAAGTCAGCGACCCTGTCCACTGGGATGTGGACGGTCTGAGCATCATCGATCCCCGGCAGGTCGATCACATCATCGATCTCATCGACCCCCTGCGTGAATTTGGTTTCGACCAGGACGTCTTTGAGCGTGCCTTCATCCCCTTCCGCATCGTGAAGGATCTGGGTCAGGGCAAGGTTCGCCTCGCCAAGACCAAGCAGCCCCTGCTCGAGTCCGAGGAAAAACTTTTCGCGCTCCCTGACGTGATCGACGAGGAAAACGGGCCCTATGCCGACTTCCTCGACCACATCACCCGCCTCCGCGTCAAGATGCTCAACGAACTCCTGGACCTCGAGGTCAAGCTGACCGTCGACGAGGTCGAGGACCAGCTTCGCGAAGCGCAGAACAGCGATTTCATCGAAGGCAAGGCCGTCCACCTTTTCAGCGAGATCACCGCCATCCTCGACTACACCCCCGAGGGTCATGGCGACGAGGAGGATGACGCCGACAAGGCCGCCGCCATCGACGATGATCTGCCCGACGTCGAGGAGGAAGAGGATGAGAAGATGAAGAACGACTCCTCGCTCAAGTGGGATGAGGACGAAGACGAGGAAGAAGGCGAAGGTGACGGCGACGAGAAGAAGAAGGAAGGCGACGAAGACTCCGATGACGACGAGGATTCGGACGACGCCGAGGAGGACGAACGTCCCCGCCGCGCCAAACGCGGCCGTTAAAAGCCTTGTTGCCAGTCCGGTGACAATCCTTCACTGGATTGTCACCGCATGATCTCCCGCCGACTGCCCGTCTTTCTGATCGTCTTGCTGAGCCTGCTCCTGGGCGGTTGCGTCACCGACAGCGCCGCGCCCACCGGCGCCAATCCGCGCATCGAGGCGCCGACCATGGCCGCCCAACTGCGCCCGGGGGACACGATGACTGTTTCCCTGCTCGGCATTCCGGAACCCATCACGAGCAGCGTCCAGATTGATGAGCAGGGTCTGATCCGCCTGCAGTACATCGGCGCGATCAAGGCCGCCGGGCTCAACACCGCCGAGCTTTCCCAAAGCATTCGCGACACCTATATCGCGAAGAATTTCTACACTGCGCTGGATGTCTCGGTGAATGTGACCGAGCGTTACATCTACATTGGCGGCGAGGTGCAGCGCCCCGGACGCATTCCCTGGTCACCGGACCTCACCCTGTCCAAGGCGGTGCAATCCGCCGGCGGCTTTTCCCTCTATGCCAAGGAAACCAAGGTCACGTTGACGCGGGACAACAAGGCGTACGACTTCGACGTGAAGCTGGCCCAGCGGCAGCCGCTGGAAGACCCCCGCCTTTTCCCGGGTGATTCCATCCAGGTGCCGCGTTCCGCCTTCTGATCCGACCAGCGCCTCCCGAGGGCCGGCCCAGCGATCACCCGTCATGACCTTTGTCCCCGCCAACGCCGCCTCCCTGATCGGCTTTGGTGTTATCGTCCTCACCGTGCTGCTGGCCCTGCTCGGAGCCGTGCAATACGCCTATCAATCATTCCGGACGACGATGATCGCCGGGCTGGCGCTGGGCATCTGGCTGGGTGCCCAGTCCGCTCTCGTGTTCAGCGGCCGCCTCACTTCCCTGCCCTTGCAAGGCCTGCCTTTCTTTTTCGTGCCGATCTTGGTGATCTGGACCGCCCTAGCTCTCTCACCGATCGGCCGGCGCCTTGCCGCGAGCATTCCCCTGACCGCGCTCGTGGGATTCCAAGCCTTTCGCCTGCCGCTCGAATTGGTGCTGCACTCTTGGTTTCGTCAGGGAACGATTCCGGAGACGATGACGTGGTCGGGACAGAACTGGGACATTATCAGCGGAATCATCGCCTTGGTCTGCGCACCTTTCGCGGGCCGCTGGCCGCTGGCCGCACGGTTCGCCAACATCGTGGGATTCGCTCTCCTGCTGAATGTCATGCGGGTGGCCGTGATGTCATCCCCGGTGCCATTTGGTTGGAATATCCAACCGAGCCTCCAACTCGCGTTTCACCTGCCGTACTCCCTGATCGGGCCGGTCTGCGTCGGTGGTGCACTGTTTGGGCACATTGTGCTGACGCGGGCGCTATGGAGCGGCCGCAAGTGACGACTGCCGCGCGGCGCCCAACTGGCGCGGATCGGCGTCCGCGCCCTACCCTGCGTAAAACTGCTCCCAGCCGGCGCGCGGCGGTCCCATCGTCAGCAACGCATTGGCCTGATCGCTGTTCGTGAAGCGCTGGGCCACGGGATCAAATTCCAATCGGCCGCCCAGCCGCTGCGCGATCACCCCGAGAAGAAAGACCTGGGTGAGCGGGCCGGAAATCGCGAAGGGCGATTTCGCCTCCTCGCGCCCGAGACAGGCGAAGACGAAATTCTCGAAGTGATCGGAGAACCCGCCCTTGATGCGCGGGAGTTGCGGGGCCATTTCGCGCATCTTTTCCTCTGGCACGATGCGCAGCGTGTCCGAATGCGTCCCGCCGAGGAAGGTCAGTTTCTGGCTGTAGATGAACTTTCCGTTCTTCTGTTTGAATTCGGACTTACCCGTCATTTCCGGCGGCAGCGGCGGGCGATTGTCGACCCCGTCGTACCAGAAGACCTCGACCGGCGGCATCCCGGGGCGGGCCGCGAAGTCAAACCGGATGGTCGTGGCCTGAGGGAAGATGTAGTCGTTCGGACCGTCGCGTTTCACGGCCTCGATCACCCGAGGCAGGCCGAGCGCGAGAAACCGGTGCGCCGTATCCAGTATGTGCGGCCCCCAGTCACCAAAGGCCCCGTTGCCATAGGCAAACCAGCTCCGCCAGTTCTCCGGATGCAGGCGGGGGCTGAAGGGATGCACGGGGGTGTTCGCGTGCCAGGTGTCCCAATCAAGCGTGGCGGGCACCGGATAGCCGGAATCGAATCCATCCGCTTGCCAACCGTGCCAGCGGCGCGGCGAATTCATGAACATGTCGATGCGGGTCACATCGGCGATGATCCCAGCCTCCTGCCAGGCCTTGAACTGGTGGTAGTTGTTTCCCGAGTGACCTTGGTTGCCCATTTGCGTGACCACCCCGCTGCGCGCCGCGCGGGCCATCAGCAGTTCGACTTCCTGAAATGTGTGCGCGAGCGGCTTCTCGACATAGACGTGCTTGCCCTGCGCCATGGCGTGCATCGTGATGGCAAAATGCGAGTGATCAGGCGTCGAGATGATGACCGCCTCGAAGCGATCGCCCATCTTGGCAAACAGCTCGCGGAAATCCTGGAAGCCGGGAACATTGGGAAAAAGCTCACGCGACTCGGCCGTGTGTTCACCCAGCAGATCCACGTCACAAAATGCCACGAACTCAACGAGACCGGTGTCACGAAAGGCCTTCAACAGCTGGTTGCCGCGATTGCCGATCCCGATGAGCGCCACTTTCAGCTTCCGACCTTCCGGCGCGATCTCGGCCGCCCGCAGCAACCGGTCCGGCAGCAATGCCAATCCTGCCCCCGCCATCAACGAGCGGGTGAGAAATTTTCTGCGGCTCAGGTGGCCCGGGTCGGGGTTCGCTAGATGGTGGTTCGTGTTCGGGGTTGGAGGCTCCATGGGGTAATGGGATAGGAATCAGCGCAAGGTCTGCGCCACTTCCTTGGCGAAATAGGTCAGGATCATGTCGGCGCCGGCCCGCTTAATGGCCAGCAGCGATTCATCCCGACAGCGCGCGAGATCGAGCCAGCCCAGCCGCGCGGCAGCATGGATCTGGGCGTATTCACCGGAGACCTGATAGGCCGCCACGGGCGTTCGGGTCGAATTGCGCACTTCGCGGATGATGTCGAGGTAGGCGCCGGCGGGCTTGACCATGACGATGTCCGCGCCCTCCGCGACATCCAGCTGCACCTCGCGGATGGCCTCGCGCCGGTTGGCCGGATTCATCTGGTAAGTGGCCTTGCTGAGAAGCCTCGTGCCCGCGGCCTGCGCACTGCCCACGGCGTCGCGAAACGGTCCGTAATAGGCGGAATTGTATTTGGCCGAGTAGGCCAGAATGCCGGTGTCGGTGTGACCGGCCGACTCGAGCGCCCGGCGAATCGCGCCCACGCGCCCGTCCATCATGTCCGAGGGTGCCACGAAATCCACGCCCGCCTCGGCCTGCAACACAGCCATCTTGGCCAGGATCGCGACCGTGCGATCATTGTCCACGTCGTCCTTGGCTTCGTTCAGCACACCGTCGTGGCCGTGCGTGGTGTACGGATCGAGCGCCACATCGGTAATGATACTGAGCTCCGGCACAGCCTTCTTCACGGCCCGGACCGCTCGCAGGACCAAGGTATCCGGATTCAGGGCTTCGGCGCCGTCCTCACTCTTGAATTTCTTGTCCAGCTTGGGAAACAGGGCGACCGCCGGCACACCCAGCCGATGCAGTTCGCGGCATTCCTTGACGAGATCGTTGATACACAACCGGAACACGCCCGGCATGGAGGCGATCGGGTCGGGCCGGCCCTTGCCCTCCACGACAAACAGGGGCGCAATCAGGTCCTCCGTCCGGAGGACTGTCTCCGCCACCAGGGCGCGGCGACTGGGCTGACGACGCAGCCGGCGGGGACGATGGGCAATTTCAAGCTTAGGGGTCTTGGCCATGGGATTGACGGGATGGGGCATTAAACCGCTAATTTGCGCTATTTCACGCTAATCTTGAAAAAAGTTATCGAAAGTGAGGACCTTATTGGCGCCAATTAGCAAAGATTAGCGGTTCAAACATCAGTCTCATGCCCATCCAACTTTTCGATTCGCTCGAGCGCAAGCTGAAGCCCCTCGTCCCCAGTCAGGCGGACGGCGTGTATCGGTTCTATAACTGCGGGCCCACGGTCTACGCTCCCGCGCACATCGGCAATTTCCGCACCTTTGTCGTCAACGACGTCATCCGCCGCCTCCTCGAACTGGAGTTCCCCGGCAGGGTGAAACACGTCCGCAACCTCACCGACGTGGACGACCGCACGATCGGCCAGACGCAGAAGGAAAAACGCCCGCTCGCCGAGATCACGAAAAAGTGGACCGACATCTTTCACGCCGACTGCGATGCCCTGAACTGCCTGCGTCCACACAGCGAACCCACCGCCACCGGCTACATCAAGGAACAGGTGAACATGATCGAGGTGCTGATGGAAAAGGGGAACGCCTACCGCGCGGCCGACGGCTCCGTGTATTTCAAGGTATCCTCCTTCGACGGCTACGGCGGCCTCTCCCGCATCAAGGAACGCGAGTTGCGCGTCACCAACACCGTCGCCGATTCGGACCACAAGGACTCCGTCTCCGACTTCGCGCTCTGGAAGGCCTACAAGCCCGCCGAGGACGGCGACGTCAAATGGCCCGGACCACGCGGCGCCAGTGAAGGCCGGCCCGGCTGGCACATCGAGTGCAGCGCGATGAGCAAGGCCCTGCTCGGCGACACGATCGACCTGCACACGGGCGGCGTCGACCTACTGTTCCCTCATCACGAGAACGAGATTGCCCAGAGCCAGTGCTGCAACGGAACCAAGTTCTCGAACCACTGGTACCACAGCGAACACCTCCTCGTCGACGGCACCACGATGAGCAAGAGCAAGGGCAACTACTACACGCTCGGCGATCTTACCGCAAAAGGCTACTCTGCCATGGCCGTGCGCTACGCCCTGCTCATGGGCCACCCGCGCAAGCAGCTGAATTTCACACTGGATTCGCTGCACGCGGCCGAGAGCGCGCTATCTCGCATACGACTGCATGCGGAGAGGTTACTGGTTGATGCTGGCCTCAGTGAAAGCTCGTGGCCACAATTTGTTAGTCCCAAATCAGAACAAGACTCGTCAGGAGATGAATTCTCGGACGTCCTGAAATGCATCCGCGATGATCTAAATACCCCCGCCGCCCTCGGTGCCCTCTTCTCAGCCTTAAGTTCAATCGCAACGGGAGGCCAGAAAATTGATCTGAAAACTCGGCGGCTCCGACAGTTTGGAGCAATTCTCTTTGCGCTCGGACTAGATGTTTTCTCCTCTGCGCCTCCCAAGGCCGACATCCCCGCCGCCATCACAGCCCTCGCCGAAAAGCGCTGGGCCGCGAAGCAGGCCAAAGACTGGGCCGCCGCCGATACCCTCCGCAAGGAGCTCACCGCCGCCGGCTGGAACATGCTCGACGGCAAGGACGGCTACAAGCTCGAGCCGGTGAAGAAGTAGGCAGGTTGAATACGCCGGGCGGGCCACAGCCCTTCAGGGACGACTGGCCCGACCGCGCTTGGCATTCTGCGCGTAGCAATAAATCCATCGAAACCTCCGCGCGCGTTCACCGCACAGGCTATTCGTTGCCTGTTTGGTGTACACCGCTATCCATGCGCTGGCTTCGTGAGCAGCGACATGCCTGCCCAATACAGCATCAGGAAAGGGGCTCCGGGGATAAAGAAAACGAGCAGGAATTGTATGGCCTTGGGGAGTTGCATGCCATGAACAAGGATAGTAACCGCCGAGATCATTCCCACGGCAGACAAAAATATCAGGGTAATCAGTGTTCCCTTGCGGATGTGGTTGAAACGGTGCAACACCCAGAAAAACAGGGCGAGGAATCCATATTGAAAGCAGCGCCCAATGCAGCCGAGATTAACCACGGTCTGGCTATCGTAATGTTTTCCAAATCCCTCGGCACGTTCACCCTGATCGATCCACGCTTTCAAACCTTCAGCGTAGTGATAATGATATACCAATTCCGAAGACATGAGCACCATCGCGGGAACGAAGAGCACGATCAACCAGCGGTTCCAGCTGCCGAACTCCAGTTTCTTTTCTTTCGCGATCAGGAGGAAGCCAGCGGTGAAAAGAGCCGCGTTTAGGAGGAGTATGAAATACCGGTAATGTTCACGTTCGGTATGTTGCAGCATCTCGGGTCCATTTTGCGGCGGCCCGAGCCCCAGCACGGAGGCCATGATCAGTCCGATGAGGAAAAACATAAAACCGCCCGCCATGACTGCGGTTGAAAGTTTTCGATTGAGCGCCAACAGCAGCACCAGCAGTGACACAAAGCCGGTCGCGAAGCTGGCGGCAATGTAGCTTTCCAAGGTATTCCCTTCGCGATACGGAGAATACCCCGCAACGAACGCCGTCCCTAAAAAGGGCGCAAGAGCGAGAAGAATCAGAACCACTACCCTGACGATGATCTTGAGCATGGAGAAGCGGTTTGTTGAGTTTGGGAATAGATGCTGAACCCCGGAAAACACGACCGAAAAAATCAACCTGCCCGTTATCCACGCTTTGAGGGTGAGGCAATATCTGCTCTGAGTCAGATTGGGCAAGCTGGCCCCTTATTGCGGCGCCTTGCAAGGTCTGGTTTGGGCCCACCCATCTACGTGTGGGCTTTGTCCCGAAATCCATTAGTTCGTAGGTTGAGCGCTAAACTCCAGTTTCCCGCCATGCCTGTTCCCGCCCTGAAAACCGCCCACTACTGGAAAATTTGCCAGTCCTACTACCTGTCAGTTCAGTGTCCCTATCAGGAATTGACACCCGGCCACGCCCTGTGACCAAATCGCCCTTCGGCCCTGCAATCGTAGGCAGGACCAAACCCATAAACACCATGTCGATGTCTCCGCTAGAAGAACTCCGCCACTCGTGCTCCCACGTGCTGGCGACCGCCGTCCTCCGTCTGTTTCCTGACGCCAAACTCGACATCGGTCCGCCCACGGACACCGGCTTCTATTACGACATTGATCTGGAGCACAAGCTGACCGCCGAGGACCTCGTGAAGCTCGAGGCGGAGATGAAGAAAATCGCCGACGAGAACCAGCGCTTCGACCGCAAGGAAGTTTCCCGCGAGGAGGCCGTCGCCATCATCAAGTCCATCGGCCAGGAGCGCTTCAAGCTCGGTCGCCTCGATGACATCCCGGAGGGCGAGAAAATCTCCTTCTACACCAACGGCGAGTTCACCGACCTCTGCGCCGGCACGCACGTGCGCTACACGGCGAAGCTGAAGGCCTTCAAGCTGCTCTCCATCGCGGGCGCATACCACCGCGGCGACGAGACGAAGCAGCAGCTCCAGCGCATCTACGGCACCGCCTTCGCGACCAAGGAGGAACTGGCCAATTATCTCACCCAGCTCGAACAGGCCAAGCTCCGCGACCACCGCAAGCTCGGGCGCGAACTGAAGCTGTTCCATATCGACGAGGACGTCGGCCAGGGCCTCATCCTCTGGACCCCGAACGGATCGATCCTGCGCCAGCAGCTGCAGGACTTCATCTCCGGCGAACTCCGCAAGCAGGGCTACTCCCAGGTCTTCACGCCGCACATCGGCCGGCTCAATCTCTACAAGACCTCCGGCCACTTCCCCTACTACAAGGACTCGCAGTTCCCGCCCGTTGTGGAGCGCGACAACCTCGACCAGCTGATCTCCGCCGGCTGCTCCTGCGCCGAGATGTCCAACCGCATTGACGCCGTCTCCGTGCATCTGGCCGAGAAGGTCAACAAGCTCACCGGCGCCGAGACCATCGGCAAGGACCGCATTCTCCCCGACGACCAGCTCATCGACGGCTTCCTGCTGAAGCCGATGAACTGCCCGCACCACATCAAGATCTTCGCGTCACAACCGCACAGCTACCGCGACCTGCCCGTACGGTTCGCCGAGTTCGGCACCGTCTATCGCTGGGAACAGTCCGGCGAGCTCAACGGCATGACGCGCGTCCGCGGCTTCACCCAGGACGACGCCCACCTCTTCTGCACCGAGGAACAGGTGCCAAAGGAAATCATCGGCTGTCTCTCGCTCGTGAAGACCGTGCTCACCACGCTTGGCATGTCGGACTACCGCGTGCGCGTCGGTCTGCGCGATCCCGACTCCAACAAGTATACCGGCGACTCCGCCAACTGGGACAAGGCTGAGAACGCCTGCCGCGAGGCCGCCAAGACCCTCGGCGTGCCCTTCACGGAGGAGCCCGGCGAGGCCGCCTTCTACGGCCCCAAGATCGACTTCGTCATCAAGGACGTCATCGGCCGCGAATGGCAGCTCGGCACCGTGCAGGTCGACTACAACCTGCCCGTGCGCTTCGACCTCACCTACATCGGCGCCGACAATGCCGCGCATCGTCCGGTCATGATCCATCGCGCCCCGTTCGGCTCGATGGAGCGCTTCTGCGGCGTGCTCATCGAGCACTTCGGCGGCGACTTCCCGCTCTGGCTCGCCCCCGAGCAGATCCGCCTCGTGCCCATCAGCGACAAGGTCATGGACTACGCCCAGACCGTGCTCGCCCAGATGCAGGCCGCCGACCTCCGCGTCACGCTCGACTCCCACTCCGACAAGCTCGGAGCCAAGATCCGTCGCGCCGAGATCGACAAGGTGCCCTACACGCTCGTCCTTGGCCAGAAGGAGGCGGAGGCCCAGAGCGTCTCCGTCCGCTCCCGTGCCAAAGGCGACGAGGGCGTCCTCAAGGTCGCCGACGTGATCGCCCGCTTCAAGTCCGAGGTCGCCACCAAGGCCCTGCCGGAAAAGAAAGCCCCCGTCGCCACTGGGCCCAAGACCTGAAGCTTTGGCACAGAGATGACGGAGCTGGCACCGAGTTCACGGAGCGATCCCTTTCATGGCATGCTGAGTGGCGCGAACGTTCCAGTTTCGCTTCTCGCTCCATTGAAAACGACGTGAACCCTGTGTCCCCATCCGAAGAGCCGCTTCCTCCCTGGAAAGAAGAACTCGACGCCATCGTCGGGGCGCGCGCCCATGGGCAGTTGCGGGAAGTGCTCCCGCGACTGCAGCAGCTCGATGCCCGTCATCCCAACGTGGCCGAGATCAACTACCAGCTCGCCTGGACCTGTGACGTGCTCGGGCGCCCGGCAGACGCCCTGCCCTTCTACGAGAAGGCCGTCGCCCTCGGCCTGCCAGACAATGAACTCGCCGGCGCTCTGCTCGGACTCGGCTCTACTTTGCGCCAGCTCGGCGAGCTCGAGCGATCAGCCTCGGTCCTGCAAACCGCCCGGCTCCAATTCCCCGACAACCGCGAGTTCGACGCCTTCCTCGCCTTGACGCTTCACGCGGACGGCAAGACCTCAGACGCCTTGCGCCTGGCTCTCGACGCCCTCTGCGACACCTCGGAGGATCAAGGCATCCGCGCCTACCAACGCGCGATCCGGCACGCAGCGAACAAGCTTTGACGGCCACCTGTCGCTGCGTTGCGACGCATCGACCAGGTCAGCAGGCAGGACCTGCTGATCCGTGCGCGTGGCGGCTGGGCAACGACGTCCCAGACCTCAAGAACGGCCCGTAATCAGAACCAAAATGGTCTTACCGCGGGCCACCAAAGAAGGGATTCCTCCCCGCGGCTGGCGCCTCACTTCGCCCAGTCCAGCGGGGCCGGGGCCGGGAAGCTGCTCTCCAGGGAGATCGCGCGACCTTCCTTGATGGATCGATGCACGGCTTCCATCACCTCAACCACATGCGCGGCATGGGCGCCGGAGGTGGGATGCGGTTCCTTTGCGCGCAGGCTCCGCCACAGCTCAACGACGCCCGAGGCCCAGTTGACGTACCACCGGCCGGCGCCCATCGGCGCGCGAACCGGCGGGATCCGCTGGTATTTGCCGCCATTGACACAGAGCTTCACCGGTGCGGTCGCCGCAAACCATTCGGTGCTGATCGAGCCGTTATCCCCGTGGAAATCGAGCGTGGCCTGCCACTGCGTGGGATTCAGCACATAGAAATTGGCGGTGAGGCGCGCCTGCATCCCGTTGGCGAATTCCAGGACGGATGCCGTCCAATCCTCAGTCGTGATGCTGAAGGGACGACCATCCTTGGTCCAGCGGTCGGGCAGCAAGAGAGCGCCACCGGCCATGACCTTGCGCACTGGCCCGAACCAGGCGGTCAGCAGCGAGAGCGGATAAACGGCCACATCGAAAACGGGGCCTGCCGCATAAAAAGGCCGGGGATTCGGATGCCATTGCTCAATGCGTCCCCAATCCACCGTCGCGTAGACGACGCGGGGCGTGCCGATGCGGTGCTGACGGATCAATTTCCAAGCGGTTTGCTGGGCCTCTCCCAACCAGGTGACCGGTGCGCAGCTCAGCCGCAGTCCCTTGGCGTCAGCAAGGTCCACCAGCTGTTTGGCTTCCGCGTAAGTCGGCGCGAGGGGCTTTTCGGAATGCACGTGTTTGCCTGCGGCCAGGCTCTTGGTAACGACCTCGACGTGGGCCTGCTGGATCGTAAGATTGATCACGGCTTCCACCTGCGGGTCGGCCAGCACCTCCTCGAGGGAGCCGTAGGCACTGCCGCCGTTCTGGGCCACCCAGGATCTGGCGCGGGAAGGATCGATGTCACTGGCCCCCAGGATCTGGATCTCCGGACTGCGCCGCAGTGCTTCGCCGTATTGCGTGGCGATATTGCCACAGCCAACGACGGCCACCCGCAGCCGCGGCGCCACCTCGCGGACATGCATGTCGGTCCACCATTGCTCGATCCGTTCACGACTTTCGCGAATCTCCTCCCGGGGATCGTACGTTTCCGGTTCATGCTCGATGCCAATCGAGCCGCGGAATCCCATGGAACGCAGCTGCCCGACGATTGCCCGGATGGGCACGATGCCGTCGCCCAGCCGGCAGGTCTCGTGTCCGTTGTCGATAAAGTGCAGGCCGGTCCGGGAGACGCGCGGGGCCTTCACATCCTTCAGGTGCACGGCGAACAGCCGGGGAGCCAGCTCGCGCAGGGCCGCTAGGGCATCCCACTTGGCCGTCCCACACCAACCTGTGTCGAGGGCAAGTCCAACCAGGTCCTCATCGCCTGCGCCCAAGCGGGCCAGCATTTCGGCCGCGCTCTTCTCCGGGTGATTCTCAATGGCATAGCCGACCCCATGCTCCCGCAGGATCGCGACGGCAGCGGCCCGATCCGTGCCGAAGTGTTCGCAGTTGCCCACAAAGTAAGGTATATCAAGGGCGACACACAGCCGGCAGGCGGCGTGCAGATCCGCCGCCCCGCCCATGACCCAGGCGGGGTAACTGCGGACAACCAGGCCATGCTTCGCCAGCAGTTCCTTGGCCGTCTCGACATGGTGGACCGTGGCCCAACGCCAGTGCAAATGGGCACACCAGAGGTCGATGGAGTCGAAGCCGAGCGCCTTGATTTCACCCAGCATGGCATCGAACCGGGACGCGAAGGTATCCAAGGGAGCAAACCAGTCGTTGCTCGCCTTGTCTCCCTGCCCCCACCCTTGGTCCATGCGGTATTTCAGGGGTCGGGCCACAAGACAGGCGGTAACAAACGATGGGGTAGGAAACATGGCCGGGATCGTAGCGCCTAAAGTGGATTTGTCACGGCGAGGTTGACAGGGACTCGATCGCCAGCACTTCCAAGAATGGCTTAATGCAAGGTCTCTGGACATCGCCATTCCCAAAATCCAGAGACCGAACACGCTTCGGCATCGCTGTCCCGCAATCTCCTGCTGGACCATTTTTGCACGATTCTGAAGTCCCAGCCGGCAGAACGGACTGTCCGGATATTATTATACGGGCAGTTTCTGCGTATTGGGAGGTAGAAACTGGGACCGGTTTGGCATAAGCTATATGTCATGCCCAGCGCCCAGTTTTTACGAGGCGCTCGGTAGGTTTCACCCCGCAGCTACACCCCCCCTACACCTATGAACCATCAGCACGCCTCCAAGCGTTCGCGGAGCCTTCAACTATTGGCCCCGCTTTATTGGTTGTCATTAATGACAGCCGCCGCCCTAGCTCCTGCCCAGACGGCCTCAGCTCCGGCTCAGGAAGTTTCCACCCAAGCCGTGCCGGTGGAGAACGTTAAGCCCGCCAGCCAGCCCGTTGCCAAGGAGCCGGTGCTTGAACTGTCTCCGTTCACGGTGGTGGCCGATTCAAACGGCTATTTCCAGTCAAACACGATGTCCGGCACCCGCATGAACTCGAAGATCGAGGACCTGGGTCAGTCGATCACCGTGATGACCAAGGAGCAGATGGTCGACTTCGCGATGCTCGATATCAACGACGTGTTCGACTACATGGCGAGCACCGAGGGCACCAATTCCTACTCGCTTTTCGAGACCGACCGCACGGGCGCCGTCGTCGACCAGGTGAGCCTCAGCCCGAACACTGCCAATCGCGTGCGCGGTATCGGCTCCGCCAACATCGCCTTCAACAACATCGGCATGACCGGCCGCGTGCCGGTTGATCCGCTCTGGATGGACTCACTCGAACTGAGCCGCGGTCCCAACGCCAATATCTTCGGCTTGGGCAACGCTTCCGGCACGGTGAATCAGGTTCCCGCCACCGCCAACCTGTCCCGTGATTTCACCAAGGTGGAAGTGCGCGGTGACAGCTATGGTGGATGGCGCGGCTCGGTCGACGTCAACCGCAAGCTGAATGACAAGCTGGCCGTGCGCGCCAGCTATGCCAACCAGCACACCGGCTTTGAACGCAAGCCATCAGGTGAAGACGCCCGCCGCCTCAGCTTTCAGATCAAGGCTCAGCCGTTCAAGAATACGACCGTCGCCCTTTCCTGGTTCAACTACAAGAACAAGGCCGTTCGTCCGAACTTCACGACCCCGCGTGACTACTACACGGGTTGGTTCGCGGCCGGAAAGCCGGCTTGGAATCCGGTCACCCGCCTGGTGACCCTCGCCAACGGCCAGGTTTACGGTAACGGCAATGTTCTCGGCTCCACCACGCCCTATACGGCTACGCCGGCCTTCTTTGCCGGCCCGGAAAGCCGTTCGCCGTTCCAGATCGGCGCCCCGGGCGAAACCCCCTACTGGACAGAATCTCGTTATACCTCAGGTACCCTCGCCACCACCGACCCGATCGGCGCCAGCTTCACCGGGGTCGGTTTCTTGACCACCGGTCCCTCTGAAACCTACACCGCCACGCAGCAGCCGCTCTACAATTCCGTGGCCCGCCCGATCAGCGACCGGTCCATCTACGACTGGACCAGCATCAATCTCGCCGGCAACAGCAAGGCCTGGGACGACGTCGATACCTACCTGGCCCAGCTCGACCAGATCATTCTCAACACGCAGAAACAAACCCTGGCCTTCCAGGGCACCTTCTTGCGGGAAGATGCCAAGCGTCTGGAAAACCAGCCCATGGGTCCTGCCAGCGTGAACAGCAACGTCGGCCAGCTTCAGGTTGATGTAAACTCCCACTACCTCGATGGCACCCCGAACCCCTACTTCGGCCGTCCTTACCTGCGGAGCAACGAACCCTACCTGCGCGACAAGCCCTGGCTGTGGGACACCGCCCGCGCCCAGGCGGTCTACAAGCTCGATTTCTCGCAGGACAGCGGTTTGAGCAAGTGGCTCGGCACCCAGCAGCTGCTGGGCTACTACGAGTACAAGGATAAGCAGAATCGCCAGTACAGCTACCGGCATTCCGCGCTGGGCCTCGACAAGGCCTGGCAGCAAAAGTACGCGGCTCTCAACACGCCGTTGGGTAACCGCACGAATTCAAACGTGCAGACTATTTACCCGATCGCTCCCGGCAACTATGCCCGCCTGAACGAACAATATTACGTCGGCAGCACGCCCGGCGGCGGCATTGAATACGCCCCGAGCTATTTCCCGGAGGGTGCTAGCGTTCCGTTTGTCTGGGGCGCCACCGCGACCACGATGAACAAGGATGTTTCCGCGGTTGGCTTCACCCCCAGCCCCGATGGCGGTGGCGGTGGCGCCAGCCTGCACGAAATCGTCAAGACCATGGGTGGCGTTCTCCAGAGCACATTCCTCAACGGTCGCCTGATCGGCACGTTCGGCCTCCGCGAAGACAAGGTGTATGACCAAAATGCTCCTTTCGCCACGCTGACATCCGACCTGCGGGCCTACGACTTCAATGCTTCCAATCAGTGGAACGCAGGCTGGCGTGCGGCCAAAGGCAAGACGAAGTCCGCTTCGATCGTGGCCCGTCCGTTCCGCGATCTCCGGTTCCTCCAGTCCGAGATCAACGGCGGCAGCGGCGTCCGCAAGTTCCTGGCCGAAGCGGTCAACAGCCTCAGCCTCACCTACAACAAGTCGGACAACTTCATTGCCCAGGGTCCCGCCTATGACCTGTTCCTCAAGCAGCTGCCCAACCAAACCGGCACCAGCAAGGATATCGGTTTCTGGCTGACCCTCTTGGATGGCAAGCTGTCCGTCCGCTACACGCACTTCGACACCAAGCAGCTCAACCTCCGCAATGGCGACATCTCCACGATGGCCCAGCGCATCCTGCGCTATGAAGGATTCATCGCGAACGACGCTTGGAACCTGCGCACCCAGGCGACCAACTGGCTGAACAACCAGGGCACCGGCGGAACCGGGACTGCCACCAATGAACAGATCGCCGCGGCCATCAAGATGCCGATCGAGCAATACAACGGTCTGCAGACTATTGCCGCCAACGGCACCTATGCAGCCGTCATGGACGCGCAGTCCAAGGGCGACGAAATGGAAATCAACTACAACCCCACCCGGAACTGGACGGTCAGCGCCTCGATCACGAAGACCCAGTCGATCAACACGGGAGCCGGTTCCGCCGTCGACGACTATATCGCCGCCCGCATGCCGATTTGGATGAGCCTCGAGGATCCGCGATTCACGCAGACCACGACGACCCTCCCCGGTGTGTACACGGCCAACACGCTCCCCACCGGTACCACCGGCCATTTGCTGTGGTGGAACATCCTCGGAGCGCAGTTCAACACGCTGGCGGGTTACAACGCGACCAATTCGGCCGCGACCAACTTTGCCGCGAATGTCGACGCCCCGATGTCTGTGTTCCGCGCCTTGATCGGTCGCCCGCAACCGCAAGTCCGCAAGTACTCGGCCAAGTTCAACACGAAGTACAACCTCTCCGGCATCTCGGATAACAAGATCCTCAAGGCCATGAGCGTGGGTGGCTCGGTCCGCTACTCCAGCAAGGGATCCATCGGGTTCTACGGCTTGGGCTATGATCCGGCCAAGGACCTCACCCTCCCGGCCAACAAGATCCTGCAGCTCGACTCGACCCGTCCGATCTACTCGCCGTCCCAAACCTTCGTCGATATCTTCGTGAACTATAACACGAAGATGTTTGGCGACAAGGTGAAGGCCCGCTTCCAGCTCAACGTTAAGAACGTCGGCGAAAGCGGCGGCAGCTTGCAGGCCACCGGCGCGTTCTTCGACGGCCGGCCCTCGACCTACCGCATCATCGATCCGCGCCAGTTTATCATCAGCGCCAGCTTCGACCTGTAAGGGTCGAGCTGACCGAGATCGACTCGGTAAGCTTTAGCCAAGCCGTCCCTCTCACGGGGGACGGCTTTTCTTTTAGGGCATGAAAGTCGATCGATGCTTTCAGCGATCATCTAACCCTGGCGCCGTTACATAGACCCGGATGGTAGACCGAACCACAAAACGGATTGCGAGGCTGCGTCGCGACCGGCAGATTGTCGGCCCACGATGAAGCAAGCCAGTCGCCCCACCTTGCCGTCTGCGATCCCGCAGCAATCCCGCGGATGGCCGGCGGCCGCGGTGTTTTTGCTGACTTTCGTGGTCGTGGTCGCCGCATACTATCCGTCGTTGCGGGGTGATTTTCTGTGGGATGATGCCGGCCATGTCACCAGCCCGGCGCTGCAATCCTCTGCCGGTCTCCTGCGCATTTGGTTCGAGCCTGGTGCCACGCAGCAATATTACCCGCTGCTCCACTCCGCGTTCTGGCTAGAGCACCAGATCTGGGGCGATGCCCCGCTCGGCTACCGCCTGATCAACATCCTGTCGCATGCCCTCTCCGCCTGCCTGCTGGTGGTGATCCTCCGGCGCCTCAAGGTCCCGGGCGCTCTCTTGGCCGGCTTGGTGTTCGCCCTGCATCCGGTGTGTGTCGAGTCCGTCGCCTGGATTGCCGAGCAAAAGAACACGCTCTCGACGGTGTTCTACCTGGCCGCTGCCCTGGCGTGGCTGCGCTACGAGGATGATCGCCGGCCCTCGCGGTACGCGATCGCTTTGCTTTGGTTTGTGGCGGCCCTGCTGACCAAGACCGTGACGGCCACACTGCCGGCGGCACTGCTGGTGGTCGCCTGGTGGCGATCCGGCCGCATTTCCTGGCGCCAGCAAGCACGGCCTCTGCTGCCTTGGCTGTTGCTCGGCGCGCTGGCTGGTCTTGGCACGGCCTGGTTTGAATCCGCCCAGATCGGCGCCACGGGTGATGACTTTGCCCTCAGCGTGGTGGAACGCGGATTGCTGGCCGGACGCGTTGTCTGGTTCTATCTCGGCAAACTGCTCTGGCCGTCCGAACTGACCTTCTTCTATCCGCGGTGGACGATCGATGCCGCCTCGGTGGCGCAATGGCTGTTCCCCTTCGCCACGCTGCTGGTGCTCGCCGGGCTCTGCTGGTGGCGGAAACGCCATCGCGCCCCCCTCGCGGCAGCCCTGTTTTTCGGCGGCAGTTTGTTTCCCGTGCTCGGCTTCGTGAATGTCTATCCGTTCGTGTTCTCCTACGTTGCGGACCACTTCCAATACCTCGCCAGCATCGGCATGATCTCCTTTCTGAGCGCCGCCGCCTCGATCGGATTCGCGCGGCTGGCCTGGCCGCGCTGGACCGGTCCGGCCGCTGCGACCGGCCTGCTGCTGGTGCTCGGCGGGCTCACGTGGCACCAGAGCGGGATGTATCGGGATGTATTCACTCTGTATCGGACCACCCTCGAAAGAAACCCAACCAGCTGGGCGGCGCACCTCAATCTGGGCACGGCCTTGGATGAGGCCGGAAATCCGGATCAGGCCCTGCCGCACCTGCAGAAGGCACTCGAACTGAAACCCGGATTTGCTGAAACGCTCAACAGTCTCGGGAATGTGCTGAATCATCTCGGCCGCTCCGCCGAAGCCCGGCCATTCCTCGAGGAGGCCCTGCGAATCCAACCCCGCTTTGCCTCCGCCCACAACACGCTCGGAGCCGCCCTCATGGCGCTCGGCCTCGCCGAGGAAGGGATCGCCCACTTCAGGCAGGCGGTCGCAATCGACCCTGGTTTGTCGCTGGCCCAGGTGAACCTCGGCTGGGCTCTGGCGAATCAAAAACGCTTTTCCGAGGCATTCACCCAGTTTGAAGCGACCCACCGCCGGTGGCCGGACATGGCAGACCTCGAGTTCAAATGGGGACTCGCCTTGACGATGAGCGGCCAGGTGAACGAGGCGCTCCCCCACCTCAGGCGGGCATCCGGACTCCAGTCGGAGAACCCCGAGATGCACTTCATTTTGGCCCTGGCCCTCGTCGACACCGGACGTCAGGCGGAGGCCGTCGAGCAGCTCGAAGAGGTCTTAAGCCTGCAACCCAATCACCAAAGAGCCTTGGAACTGCTCAGTCGGATTCCGCACCGGGGTTACTGACGGCAATCGTGAGCAATGTCCGTCAGCCAACCGGTGCCCGGCTGAATTCGCCATTAACCATGCGCCAGATGCCCAGGGGATTGGCGTTGCGAAGCTCAGCCGGGAGCAGCGCATCATCAAATCCTTGATAGCACACCGGTCGGGCCCAACGGCCCAGCGCGCGCGTGCCGACCGAGGTGCTGCGCCCGCCGTCACTCGTGGACGGATAAGGACCGCCGTGTACCATGGCGTGACTGACTTCGACGCCAGTCGGATAACCGTTAAGTACCAGCCGGCCGGCCTTCGTCTCCAAGAGAGCGAGGAGGTCGCCTTGGTCCTTCCATTCGGCCGAACCCGCGTGCAAGGTCGCTGTCAGCGATCCCTCGACCCGGGCCGCCACCTGCAGCATCTCCGCACGGTCCTTGCACCAGACCACCACGGAACTCGGGCCAAAGATTTCCTCCACCAGCGAGGGGTTGCCGAGAAATCCGAGTGTGTCCGTCTCAAACCAGACCGGCGCGGCACCGCAGGCTCCGGTCGTGCTGCCTTGCGCGATGATTTTCACGCCGGCCTGCTTGGCGCGATGTTCCGTATTGGTGGCATAGGCCTTGGCAATGCCGGCCGTCAGCATCGTGCCCTCGGCCGTGGCGGCCAGTTTGGCCGCCAGGTCCTTGATCAACTGCTCCGCCTGGGGTGAACGCTGCAAAATGATCAGACCGGGATTGGTGCAAAACTGCCCCACCCCGAGCGTGCTGGAAGCATGCAGGCCGTCGACCAGCGCACCGGCGCGCTCCGCCACCGCCCCCGGCAAAATGAACACGGGATTCACGCTGCCCATCTCGGCATAAACCGGGATCGGTTCAGGGCGGGCCGCGGCGAGGTCGGCCAGGGCTCGACCGCCCTTCACCGAACCGGTGAAGCCGACCGCCTTGACCAGCGGATGCTGCACCAGCGCCTGGCCGATGGTGAGTCCCGCATCGAACAACAGGGAAAAGGTGCCTTCCGGCAAACCACAGTCCCGCACCGCGTGCAGGATCAGGCGCCCGGTCAGCTCGCTGGTGCCGGGATGGGCGGAGTGGGCTTTCACGATCACGGGGCAACCGGCCGCAAACGCCGAGGCCGTGTCACCCCCCGCCACCGAGTAGGCGAAGGGGAAATTACTGGAGCCAAAAACCACCACGGGGCCCAGCGGGCGCATCATGGAGCGATGATCCGGCTTGGGCAGGGGCTTGCGATCGGGCTGGGCGGTTTCGATGCGCGCGTCGAGCCAGTCGCCCTTTTCCGCCGCCTGGGCATAGAGCCGCAATTGGCCGACGGTGCGGGCGACCTCGCCTTTGAGCCGAGCCTCGGGCAGGGCCGTCTCTTCCATCGCCCGGGCCACCAGATTGTCGGCTTTGGATTCGAGATTGGTGGCGATGGCCTTCAGGAACCGCGCACGCTCGGCGCCTGACAGCCTGGCGAGGCCCGGTGCCGCGGCCGCGGCCAGTTGCACGGCCCGGTCCACATCCTCGGTCGTGGCCGAAATGAACGAGGGCTCCAAGGTCACACCCTTGGCCGGCGCAAAGGCCTTGAAGGAATTGCCGATTGAGCCGCTGGTACCAAATCCAATCAGGGAGCCGCCGTCAGGTTTCATAAGTAGTGGGGTGGAAGTTAGGCGTAACGGTTGGGATTAAGCAGGGTAAGATCAACCGTGGGTTTTCGTCCGAGGAGGACATCCCCCACCAGGCGCCCGGTGACCGGAGCCAAGGTAACTCCGAGCATCGCGTGTCCGCAAGCCACCGTGAGGTTGCCGAATCGCCCGCTTCTTCCTATGTACGGCATGCCGTCCGGCGACACCGGACGGTAACCAAACCAGGGCTTGATCCCGGCAAAATCCGCGGCGGTGAACTCCGGCAGATAGGCCATCACCCCGGCCTTGATCTGTTCGATCCGCTCCGTGCGGAGGCGGTCATTGTGGCCGGCGATTTCCATTGTTCCTCCGAAGCGCAGCGTGTCCCCCATCGGCGTGACGGCCACCTTGCGCTCGGTGAGGATGAACGGCTTGGTGATCCGGAAGCGTGGCTTGGGCAACGTCAGGCTATACCCCTTGCCTGCCTGCAAGGGCAGCCGTAACCCCAGCCCCTGCAGCATGGCCGCAGACCAGGATCCACCTGTCAGGACAAACTCATCGGCGACCAGATCACCCGCGGTCGTTTGCGCCGCGGACAAACGTCCGCCAGCAGCGTTCCAGCCAAACAGGGAGGTGTTCCAACGGAAACGGACCCCCATCTCCTTCAGCAAGCCCGTGAGCGCCGAGCAGAAAAGGGCCGGCGTGAGATGGGCATCGATCGGGAAATAAACAGAACCTGCAATATCCAGCCTCACCCCGAGGCCCAACGCCGCCGTCTGGGTCGCATCAAGCACGCGGGCCTCCACACCCAGTTCGTTGGCCACCCGGGCCAGCCCGCTGGCTTCACGCGCCAGGCCTTCTTGGGTGCGGCAAAGATTGAGCAAGCCCACCTTTTGCATTTCCGAACGGCCGCCGGTGATCTCATCGAGCTCTTCGTACAGCGCGCGGCTCTGCAGGCAAAGATCACGCAGGATGGGCGCCGCGCGGGCGACCTGACGGTCGTTGCAGGCCCGCCAGAACAGCCAGGACCAGCGCAGCAGTTCGGTATCCAGACGTGGCTCGATGTAGAACGGACTGCGCGAGTTCAGCATCCATTTCAATCCCTTCCAAACCATTCCCGGTTGGGCCAGGGGAATGACATGGCTCGGCGAGATGTAGCCCGCGCTCCCCAGGGCACAATGGTCATGGCCCCGCTCCCCGTGGCGCTCGACCACCGTGACTTCGAGTCCGGCCCGCCTCAGGTAATAGGCCGTGCACAGGCCGACGATGCCGCCGCCGCAAACAATAACCGACTTGGCTTGCCTTGTCTTCATGGTGATCGGACCGGTCGCTGCTCCCTGAAAGATCCCGACTCTTCGATGAAAAAATTCAGCACAGGCATCGCGATCATCGAATCCCCCATTGGAACGGATCAGCCGGATCGAGCAAGAGCGTGCCTTCCCCGGTGACAAATCCCGCCCCGATCAATGTGGGGACAATCTTGTCGCCTTGCCGGCGGTACTTGGCGCGGAAGGTTGTCCCTACAATACTCTCCTGCACCCATTCCGAGCCTGCCGCAAGCTGGCCGTCGGCCGCGAGACAGGCCAGCCGGGCGCTCGTGGCCGTGCCGCCGGGCGAGCGATCGTATGTCTTGCCCGGACCATGAATGAAATTGCGACTGTGGGCACCAGCTTGCGAGGGCGCGCCAAAAAGTCCGACGTGGTCCACCTCCACGAAACCCGAGTCCCGCACCGCCTGCAGGAGGCGGGAGCAATAGTCCGTCAGCTGGGGAAGATTCGCGAGATCGAGGACCTGCTCATGTTTCTCACACAAACAAAACCAGTTCCCGCCCCATGCCAGATCGACCGCCACATCCCCCACCCCGGGCAGATAAACCGTCAGGTCTCTTTCCCGTCGATAACTGGGCACATTGTCGAAAGTCACCTCACCGTTCGCTCCCAACACGGCGGCAATGTAGCCGGCCGGAGTCTCCAGCCGCACCAGCCCGGGTTCGAGCAGTCCGACATGGGCCAAGGCTACCACTGTGCCAATGATGCCGTGCCCGCACATGTCGGGATAGCCGGCATTGTTGAAGAACACGACGCCGAACTGACAGGTCTTGTCATGGGGCTCGACAATCAGCGCACCCACTCCGGCAGCGGACCCGCGCGGCTCGCCGATGATCGCGGTGCGAAACCGGTCATGCTTCTCCCGAAAAGTGGTGACCCGGTCGTGCAGGGGCCCGATGCCGAGTTCAGGTCCGCCGTCCAAGACGACCCGGATCGGCTCGCCGCCCGCGTGGGTATCGAGGATCTTGATCGGCAGGAAAGCGGACATGGCGCACACGAATGAGGAATGAACCTGTCCCACCCGGCATGAAAAGCAAAAACCCAGCCCGCGGGGACGCCCGGCCGGAAATCGCGGATGGCTCTCCGGTCAAACCGCCGAGTCGCCATGCTCATCCGTGCGGATGCGCACGATGTCCCCGAGCGGCATCACGAATATCTTGCCGTCACCGATTTTTCCGGTCTTGGCCGCATTGGCGATCGCGCTCACGGCGGCCGGCACGAGGTCATCGTTGAGGGCGATCTCCAGCCTGAACTTCGGCAGGAAATCCACGTTGTACTCGCTGCCCCGGTAAATCTCCTTGTGCCCCTTCTGCCGACCGAAGCCCTTGACCTCGGTCACGGTCATGCCGTCGATGCCGACCTGGCCCAAGGCCTGTTTAACTTCGTCCAACTTGAACGGTTTGATGATGGCGATGATGAGTTTCATGGTGGGGTAAGCGGTGTTGTACTGGCCCTCGCGCAAACAACGTAAACCTCTTCAACGGACAGGGCGAGATCCAAGCCGGGAGAATTGCCCTCCCCGATCCAAGCCTCGACCACGTGCTTTCGGCAACCCATTGCAACCGGACAGGCGGCCGGCGTGCCGATCATGCCCTCCTTGCTAGAGCCACCACCGACAGCCAGCGGGGAACTGCCCAGCAACTGCCAAACAAAAGGCCGGCCACCTTGCGGCAGCCGGCCTCGAAAATCCAACCAGTACGCTAATCAGACGGCGGCGTCGCCGTGCTCGTCCGTGCGGATGCGCATGACATCCTCGAGAGGGAGCACGAAGATCTTGCCGTCGCCGATCTTGCCGGTCTTGGCCCCGGCGGAGATGGCGGCGATCGCGGGCTGCACGAGGTCGTCCGTCAGGGCGATCTCGATCTTCACCTTGGGCAGGAAGTCCACGGTGTATTCGCTGCCGCGATAGACCTCGGTATGGCCTTTCTGGCGGCCGAAACCTTTGACCTCGGTGACGGTCATGCCGTCGACGCCGACCTTGCTGAGCGCTTCCTTAACCTCGTCCAATTTGAACGGTTTGATGATGGCAATGATGAGTTTCATGGGAATTATGGGTGCTGAGGACTCAGCCGATGTAACCTTCTTCGCCGTGTTCCGCGATGTCGAGACCGGAGGATTCAACCTCGGCACTCACCCGGAGACCGACGACCGCCTTGACGAGATAGGCAATGATGGCCGTCGCGACAACACTCCAGACAATCGTCAGGGCGACTGCCTTGAGCTGGTTGCCCAGCAGGCCTTCCTTGAGGGGACCCACCGCCGCATTGACCTTCTCATCGGCGAACACGCCGGTGAGGATCGCCCCCATGGTGCCACCCACCCCGTGGATACCGAACGTATCCAGGGCATCGTCGTAGCCGAACCAGCGCTTGAGGTAGGCGACCGCGAAGTACGGGACGACACCGGCGAAGACTCCCATGATGACCGCGGAGGTGGAGGACACGAACCCGCAGGCAGGTGTGATCACAACGAGACCGGCCACAATTCCCGAGCAGAAACCCAGGACGCTGGGCTTGCCACGGGTGACCCACTCAACCATGGCCCACACGAACCCGGCGACCGCGGCCGCGAGGGTCGTGGTGGTGAAGGCGTTGGAGGCGATCGCATCGGCCCCGAGGGCGGAACCGGCGTTGAAGCCGTACCAACCCACCCAGAGCATGCCCGTGCCGACCATACAAAGCACCAGGGAGTGCGGCGGCATCGGCTCCTTGCCGAAGCCCATACGCGGCCCGAGGATGATGCAGAGCACCAAGGCGGACCAACCCGAGGTCATGTGCACGACGGTGCCGCCGGCAAAGTCGATCGCCTTGATGCCGGCGTTGGCGTTGAGCGGTCCGCACATGAAGCCGGTACCGGCCCATACCATGTGGGCAAAGGGGAAATAGACGGCGAACATCCAGACCGCCACGAACAGCAGCACGGCGCTGAATTTCATGCGTTCGGCGATGGCGCCCAGGATCAGGGCCGGGGTGATGATGGCGAAAGTCAGCTGGAACATGGCCCACATGGAATCGCTGATCCAGTGGTAGCCTGCGCCGGTGGCACCCGGGTTGACCCCCTCGAAGAACTTGTAGGCAAGGTCGCCGATGAAGGCGTTGCCGCTGCCGAAGGAGAGACTGTACCCGACGGCCCACCAAAGAATCGTCACCAGTCCGGCGATGCCGAGACACTGGGCCAGCACAGAAAGCACGTTCTTCTTGCGGACGAGACCGCCGTAGAAGAGCGCCAGACCCGGCAGCGTCATGAACAACACCAGGGCGGTGCTGACCATCTGCCAGGTGTTGTGACCCGGACCCGGTCCGGGGATCTTGCTGGCCACATCGGGCGTGCGCGCCGAATTGTTTACGTAGGCCTCGAGATCAGCCAGCCGCTGCTCAACCGTAGGTTCGGGAGGCGCAGCCGGGGCGTCGGCCGCCATCAAAGGTGAAGCCCAGCATGATGCGAGCAACGCACCACCAAGGACGAGGGATCGAAACAGGTTTTTACAGGGTAGTTGTAGGTTCATGGACACCGCCAAAAAGCAGCTCCAATGCCATGAATCAGACTATTTCCAATCCAGTCTGTCATGAACGCAGAGCATCCCGGCCTGCTCTGCCCACTACCCCGGTGATATTGCGCGAATCAGACGGCTGCGTCGCCGTGCTCGTCGGTCCGGATGCGGATCACGTCGTCGACCGGCATGATGAAGACCTTGCCGTCACCAATCTTGCCCGTCTTGGCGCCGTTGACGATCGCGGTCACGACCTTGTCCTTGATGTCGTCGGAAACGACGACCTCGATCTTGATCTTGGGCAGAAAATCCACGGTGTACTCGCTGCCGCGATAGACCTCGGTATGCCCTTTTTGGCGCCCGAAGCCCTTGACCTCGGTGACCGTCATGCCTTCCACGCCGACGAGCGTGAGGGCTTCCTTAACGGATTCCAATTTGAATGGCTTGATGATGGCAGTGATGAGTTTCATGCGTCGATTGGGTATGCCGGAGTGTCTCACGCCACCCCGAAAGGGCAAGCTTACTGTGAAGGAACCACCGTCTGGATATGGAGTTCCTTCAGTTGCTTCGCGGTCACCGGCGTCGGGCTCTGCGCCATCAGATCCTGCGCCTTCTGGGTCTTGGGGAAGGCAATGACGTCACGGATGCTGGTGGTGCCGCACAGCAGGGCACACATGCGATCGAGACCGAAGGCAAACCCACCATGCGGCGGGGCGCCATAGGTGAAGGCCTTGAGCATGTAGCCGAAGCGGCTTTCCACGACATCGGCCGGAATCTTGAGCACGTCCTCAAAGATCTTCTTCTGCAGGGAGGGCTGGTGAATACGGATCGAACCGCCGCCGAGCTCCATGCCGTTGAGCACGCAGTCGTAATGCTGGCCGCGCACGGCCTTCGGGTCCGTATCAAGCAGGGGCACGTCTTCGGCGACCGGCGAGGTGAACGGGTGATGCGTGGCAGCGTAGCTGCCCTTCTCCTCGTCGTAGGACATGAGCGGGAAATCGACGACCCACAGGAAATTCCACTGGTCGGCGCGGATGGTCAGCTTGCCACGCTTCACGAGCAGTTGCGCCGCCTCGAGCCGGGTACGGCCGAGAATCGCGCAGGCGCGTTCCCACGGGGCCGCGGCGAAGAAAACAATGTCGCCGTTCTCAATGTTGAGGCGCTTCGTCAGCTCGGTCTTTTCGGCTTCGGTGAAGAATTTCACGATCGGCGACTTCCATTCGCCGTTCTCGACCTTGATGAAGGCGAGGCCCTTCGCGCCGAGCGATTTCGCGATGTCCTCGAGCGCACCGATTTCACCCTGGGTGATGTCGGCCAGGCCCTTCGCGTTGAACGCCTTCACGGAGCCGTGGGCGGCGATGGTCGAGGCAAACACCTTGAAGCCGGAACTCTTGAACGTGTCGCTGAAGTCCACCAGTTCCATCGCGAAACGGGTGTCGGGCTTGTCGACGCCGTAGCGGTTCATCGCATCCTTGAAGGCCATGCGCGGGAACGGCGTGGGCAGGTCGTGGTTCAGCACGTCCTTCCAGACCTTCTTCAACATCCCTTCGAAGAGGGCATAGATGCCCTCGCGGTCGATGAACGAGACCTCGACGTCGATCTGCGTGAACTCCATCTGGCGGTCGGCGCGCAGGTCCTCATCGCGGAAGCAGCGGGCGATCTGGAAGTACTTCTCCACGCCGGCCACCATCAGGATCTGTTTGAACTGCTGGGGCGACTGGGAGAGCGCGTAGAATTCGCCGGGGTGGATGCGGGACGGCACGAGGTACTCGCGCGCTCCCTCCGGCGTGCTCTTGAAGAGCGCGGGCGTTTCTACCTCGTAGAAACCCTGGTTGTCGAAGTAGTCGCGCACCGACTTCGCGGCGCGATGGCGCACGGCGAGATTCTTGCGCATCTTCGGACGGCGGAGATCCAGGTAACGGTAGGTCAGGCGCAGGTCCTCGTTCACCTTGTCGCCACCGGCATCGGTGAGCGGGAACGGCGGCGTCTCGGCAATGTTGTGCACCGTGAGCTCGGCGGCATCGATCTCAATCTCGCCGGTGGGGATGCCCTTGTTCACCATCGCCTCGGGACGCAGTTCGACCTTGCCGGTGATGCCGATGACCGACTCGGCCTTGAGCTGCGCGGCCTCGGCGCGCAGATTCGAGTCGAACTTCACCTGCGTGATACCCTCGCGATCGCGGAGATCGACGAAGATGATGCCGCCGTGGTCGCGGACGGAGTCTACCCAACCGGCGAGCGACACGGTCGCTCCGAGGTTGGCTTTGGTGAGTTGGGCGCAGTGATGGGTGCGTTGCATAGGGACGGAACGCCCAACCAAACGGCCCGCCCCACCCCGGCGCAACCCCATTTTGGGCGGGTATGACACGGGGGCCCGGACACCCCACCCCGTGGGGCTAGCGCACCGGGCAAAGCGCCACGCGAAAACCCGTGCCCGGTGAGGCAAAGTCACGGCGTTGCCACCAGCGGGCGGTCGAGATGCAGAAGCTTGGCTTGGTCTCGGCGTCGCCTCCGCGCCTAAAGCGCAGGTTGGTGTCATTCGCCGCGAAGACCGGATCCGTCACGGTGCCACCCGGGTAGTCGTGTTTGAACGAGCTCAGGCACCATTCGGAGACGTTGCCCTGCATATCATAGAAGCCCCAGGCATTAGGTTTCCGGCGCCCCACGGGATGCGTCTTACCCTCACCGTTTTCCCCGGTCCAGGCCATCGTATTGATCTCCGTGTAGTCGATTAGGACGCGTTTGATCGCCTTGACGTCGAGACCCGTCCGGCCCGCGCGGCAGGCGTATTCCCACTGCGCTTCGGTCGGCAGGGTAAAGGCGAGGTCGTTGGACAGGCGCCCGGCCGCCCGCTCCCGCTCCGTCAGCTTCGCACAAAACTTCATCGCCATGTCCCAATCGACCTTCTCGACTGGCCGGCTCTCGCCGTCGTGGGCACTGGGGTTGTCGCCCATGACCGCCTTCCACTGGTACTGGGTCACCTCGGTCTGCCCGAGCCAGAATCCGCGCGTGAGCACCACGTGCGTCGTGGGCGCCTGATCACCCACCCAGATGTGGCCGGTCGATCCGAAGCCCATGTCGAACTCGCCCGGGTTAACCCAGATCAGCTTGAGATAGAGATCGGCGACCCTCCGGTTGTCCTCAGCCCTGAGCCCGGCCCCCAGGCTCGCGACCAACACGGCGACGCAACCCAGGAGCAGACGGGGTATCTTCATGGCTTAACCCAGTACCAAGCTTTCGCCGGTCATTTCAACTGGTTTCGGCAACCCCATGAGGTGCAGCACGGTCGGCGCGATGTCGGCCAACCGGCCGCCGGTGCGCATCTTGGTCTTGCCCGCCGCAAGTCCCTCACCGACGGCAAAAACCTCCACCAGATTCAGCGTGTGCGCCGTATGCGGACCGTTGTTGACCGGATCCCACATCTGCTCCGCATTGCCGTGGTCGGCCAGAACGACGGCCTTGCCGTCCATGGTGGCGAGGGCGGCGAGCAACTCTCCCAAACCGGCGTCAGTCGCCTCACAGGCCTTGATCGCCGCGGGCAGCGAACCGGTGTGGCCGACCATGTCGGGATTCGCATAATTGACGACCACCAGACCGTATTTGCCGGACAGGATCGCGGCCTTGGCCTCCGCCGTGACCTGCGCGGCCGACATTTCGGGCTGCATGTCGTAGGTCGGCACCTTGGGGCTCGCCGGGCAGGCGTTCACCTGGCCGGGGAAAGGCTCGTTGCGGTAATTGTTGAAGAAGAAAGTCACGTGCGGGTTCTTTTCCGTCTCCGCACAGCGGAACTGGCCCACGCCGGCCTTGCTCACGACCTCGCCGAGAATGTTCTTCAACGGCGCCGGCTTGCCCGAAATGACATGCACCGGCAGACCCGCCTCATATTCGGTCATCGTGGCGTAGTAGAGATCGAGCTTAGGACCGCGATCGAAGCCCTTGAAATCGTCCATCACGAACGCGCGGGTGATCTCGCGGGGACGATCCCCGCGGTAGTTGTAGAACAGCACGGCATCCCCGTTGGCAAAGGTCGCCAAGGGCTTGCCGTCTGCGCCCGTGATGGCCGTGGCGGCGACGAACTCGTCACCCTTCTGCGTCTCGCTGAGCGGCTTCGCGTAGTACCCGGACACAGCGGCTTCCGCACTGGCCGCCGTCGCGACGATCTGGCGGCCGGTGAGCAAGTCGTACGCCTTCTGCACCCGCTCCCAGCGGTTGTCGCGATCCATGGCCCAGAAACGGCCGCAAACCGTGGCGATCCGGCCGACTCCGATCTCCTTCAACTGGGCCTCGACCTGGCGGATGTATTCCAGCCCGCTCTGCGGGGGGGTGTCCCGGCCGTCCATGAATCCGTGGATGAAGACGCGTCCGGCCAGACCGTCCTCCTTCGCCTGACGCAGGATGCCATAAAGGTGCTCGAGCATGCCGTGCACGCCGCCGTCGGACACGATGCCCATCAGGTGAAGCTTGGCCGCGGCGTTGGCCTTGAGCCGCGCGACGATGGCGTGCCAGACCGGGTTGCGCGCGAGCTGTTTCTCGGAGAAAAGCTTGTTCAGGCGGACGAGTTCCTGGTCCACGATGCGCCCGGCGCCGATGTTCTCGTGACCGACCTCGGAGTTGCCCATCTGGCCGTCGGGGAGACCGACATCGAGGCCGGAGGCCTTGACGAGCGTCACAGGATACTTGGCGTGCAACATGTCGTCACAGGGCTTCTTCGCCTGCGCGACAGCGTTGGTCTGGTCCTGGGAAGGATCGGGATTCATGCCCCAGCCATCACGGATGACCAGGAGGACAGGTTTACGGGTTGAATTCATGGGAAATTGTGACGATGGAGGGGCGGTAGTGAACCTGTCCACGAATCACTAATCCAGAGAAAAGATCCGCCTGCACAATACGGCACAATTTCTGCATAGGATCCTCCCGTCATGACCCTCCTCATCCGAGACCAACTGACCTGTCCGCCCACCTGGTTTGCCTCCTATCGTGATCTGACCCTCTACTGCGCGGTTTTTCTCAGGCTGGAAATCGTCCTGGAGTCTGAGAATCCGGACATCTACTACCGCTGGATCAAGCCGCGCGGGGGCATGGACTTCGTCGAGGACATCGTGCGCCCTGGATCCGAGCGCGGAGTTCATCTGGATATCACGCGCCAGTTCCCGGCCACGATCGTCACCGACCGGATCGCCCCCGAAAATGTCCACCGGCTGATCGCCGCCATCCGATCTGCCGCCTGAGCGCGTTAGACGGCCGGCAACAGTTCCCGCAGCACGTGCGCCATTTCATGGGACTCGTACGGCTTGGCGATTCTCGCGACAAAGCCATGGGTGCGGAAATTGGCCATTACGGGATCGCTCGAATAGCCGCTTGAGACCACAGCCCTGACCGCGGGGTCGAGTTCGCGCAGTTTTGCGAGCGCCGCGAGGCCGCCCATGCCTCCGGGGACGGTGAGGTCCATGATGACCAGATCGAAGCGCGAACCATTCTGCAGGCTTGCCTGGTATGCCTCCACGGCCGCCAGACCGTCGGATACACAGGTGACCTCCAGCCCGAAGCGCTGCAGGAGCGTACCCGCCATTTGGCGGATGCTGGACTCGTCATCCATGAAGAGCACGCGGCCTTTCAACCGGACCGTCGTTTGCTGCGGGTGCGGGGTGGCCTGGACGCTCGCTCTCTGCCGATCACGCAAGGCAGGGAGCCAAAGTCGAAACGTTGTCCCACGCCCAGGTTCCGACTCCACCTCGATATGTCCGCGATGCTTCTTAACGATGGAATACACCGCCGCCAGTCCAAGTCCGGTTCCGGTGTTCTTGGTGGTGAAATAGGGATCGAAGATGCGGAGCAGGTGCTCGGGTTGAATGCCTTCCCCCGTATCGCTGATCACGATCTGGACATAGTCGCCGGCCACCAACCCGGGTTGGGCGGAATCGTTGCGCGAGTCATTGTGCGCCAGGATCCGCAACGTGCCGCCTCCGGGCATCGCCTGCACGGCATTGATCACCATGTTCTGCACGACCCGGCCGATCTGCCCCTTGTCCGCATCCGCCAGCCAGAGGTCGGGCGCAATCTCGTAGTGCGCCCGCACGTTGGCCCCCAACAGCGCAAAGGCGGCCATTTCGCGAATCGTCGCATCCAGCTGCACGGCGGCTCTCACCGGTTCGCCCCCGCGCGCAAAGGTGAGCAACTGCTGGGTGAGGTCACGCGCCCGCAAGGCCGCCTTCTCCGCCGCAAGCAGGCTCGCGGTGGCCGGATTGTTGGCCGGCAGATCGAGCTGCGCCAGCGTCAGGTTGCCCATCACCGCTGTGAGGATGTTGTTGAAATCATGCGCGATGCCCCCCGCGAGCAAGCCGACCGATTCGAGCCGCGTCGCCCGCACCAGTTCCTGCGCCAACCGCTCCTGCTCCGTCACATCGCGCAGCACCAGCACGGTGCCGATCAGCTTGTGGTCAGTGGCGTGGATGGGCGCGCCGCAGCCCTCGATCATCCGGCGTTTGCCCTCGCGGTCCACCAGCCAGGTCTCGCCTGGGAATTCAACCAGGGCATCCTCCTTGATCACCTGCGCCACCAAGGCCTCCATGGGATGCTCCGACTTGGCATTCACCAGCGGGCAAATCCTTTCTACCTGGCGACCGATGCAGGCGTCCTCGGGCCAGCCGGTCAGCGCGGCCGCCGTCTGATTCATGAACTGGATACGGCCGCTGACATCGGTGCTGATGACCGATTCGCCCATCGCCCGCAACGTGACCGACAGGCGTTCCTTCTCAGCGGCGAGCGCGGCCTCTGCGCGCCGCTGGGGGCTGATATCCACCGCCACCCCCACCAGGGAATAGCGGTCCTCGGACAACCGCCGGATGGATACGTTCTCCCTGATCCAGATGTCCGTGCCGTCATCCCGCATGATACGAAAGACCTGATCATATCCCGGGTCCCCCGCCATCATGGCTGTCCGGCAACGCCGGTCCATTTCAGCCAGTTCCGGTATGGCCAACTTTATCCAAGGCAGACTGTCCGGGTTGTGCGGTCCGGGGCCATAAAGCCTGGCCCCCAGACCCGAGGGCTGCACGTGCAGCTGCCATTTCCATTCCGCCAGCTCCACCTCCGCTTCCCAGAGCAGACAATCCGCCCGGGCCAGGATGTTTTGCAGCCGGAACTCGGTCATTTCCCGGGCGGATTCCGCCTGGTGCTTGGCCGTGATATCCGTGATGATGCCGACCAGATCCCATGACGCTGGGCTCGTGGGCAAGATGGTCACCGATTCATGCAACCAGACATGCCCCGAGGGCAGCGGCACATGGATGACCTGTTCGTAGCCCGACAATCCATCGACCAAAGCTGTTTCGGCCCTTTGCGCCATGAGATCAGCCTCCACCACCCCTTTCTGGTCCCAGGCAAAACCAACGGGATTCTGGGGATCGGAAGAGAAAATCCGCCGATAGACCTGGGACTTCGGGATGAACATTTCCCAGTTCGCGGTGCCATCGGGAAGGCGGGTCACCTGCGCCTGCCACAGCATGGTATCGGCCCGCTCCAGCAGATGCGCCAACTGGCTTTCGCTGCGTTTCGCCGATTCCTCCGCCTTTCTTAGGCCTGTGACGTCCGTGATCACTCCCGCAAGCTCCCAAATCCCGGCATCAATCTCAGTGATCGACACCTGCTCACTCAGCCAAAACTCCCGCCCGCTGCGCGTGATGGCCCGGAACTGCTGGGCGTATCCGGCTTCATGATTCTCGAGCGCATGTGCGCACGTGCGTTCCATCTCCGCCACATCCGGCATGGTAAGCGTATCCCAAAAACCGCGCTCGGGGGAGTAGACGCGATCACCAAAAAGCAAATCGGAGAGTTTGGTTCGAGGCATCTCCAGATGCACCCAAGAATTGCCACCGGTCCGCTTCTCCACCCGCGCCTGCCACACGACACAATCCGCGTGCGCCAGGGTCTTGTGCACCATCATTTCACTGTCCCGCCGACGCTCTTCTCTTTGTTCCGTCGAACGAGCAAGCCATTCGGACCCGGTCCCCGCCAGCGGTGGTGCCCGGCGCACTTTCGTGGCAATGAAATACCCGACCACCACGCCGACCGCCAGAGGCGCCACCATGAGTATCACGCCCGTCACGTCAGCAGTCATCCGCGCCTCCCTGAACCCGACCGCGAGCATCGGGATCAAATTGGACAACCGCCCCACGGCAAACCTGACCGTCAAGAATTGAAGGGAGAAAGGGAGGGGCGATCATTCGGTTATGGGGTGGGCGGAGGAAGGCAGCCTGGGCCCGACAGACTTTCCCACTCCGTTACCTTAACAGGGGAAGCTTGGAGCAAAAGGGGAAACTTCCCAGCAGGGAATCGCCTCCAGCAGGATTTTACCGGCGTCCTGCTCGCCGCGACCGGGTCAAGGTGCATCCACCCGGTTGACTTTGTCGGCACTTGGCCCACTCCTTCACCACTGTTCTCCATGTCAAAATCCGCCATCCTTCTGCTCAATCTCGGTTCTCCCGACTCCCCTGCGGTTCCGGACGTCAAACGCTACCTGCGTGAATTCCTGGGGGATGAGCGCGTCATCGACAAACCTGACAACGCTTTCCTGCGCTCCATTCTGGTCAACGGCATCATCATACCGTTCCGGGCCAAGAATTCCGCCCATGCCTACTCGACCATCTGGACGGAGCAAGGATCGCCGCTGGTGGTCACCAGCCGCAGCACCCAGAGCAAGCTGCAGGCGCGCACCTCCCTGCCGGTTGAACTGGCCATGAACTATGGCTCCCCCTCGATCGCCGAGGCGCTCCAACGCCTCTCTCAACAGGGCGTGAATCGCCTCCTGCTCTTCCCCCAGTACCCGCACTATGCCATGTCGAGTTGGGAAACCGTGGTCGTCAAGGTCCAGCGGGAAGCCGCCCGCCTCGCGCCCGCCATGAAGATCGAGTGCGTCCAGCCGTATTATGCCGACGCCGACTACATCGCGGCGCTCGTGGCCAGCGCCCGGCCCTACCTGGCCCAGCCGCATGATCATCTGCTGTTCAGTTACCACGGCATCCCGGTGCGGCACCTCACCAAGGGTGACAGCTCTCACGCCCATTGCCAGGTGGTCGCAGACTGCTGCACCACCTACTCTCCCGCTCACGCCACCTGCTACAAGGCCCAGGTGACGCGGACCACCCATGAGTTCGCCAAAGCCGCCGGACTGGATCCGGCCAAATGGTCGATATCCTTCCAATCGCGCATTGCCGGCGAACCTTGGATTTCCCCCTACACCGATCACCTCTTCGAAGAACTGCCCAAGCAGGGCAAGAAGCGCCTGCTGGTGATCACCCCGGCCTTTGTCACCGATTGCCTCGAAACCCTGGAGGAGATCCGGGGCGAGGGTGCGGACGATTACAAGAAGGCCGGTGGCGAGTCTTTCACCCACATCCCCTGTCTGAACGATCAGCCCATGTGGATCGACTTCCTGGAGAAGCGCGTGCAGCGCTGGGAAAAGACCGGGCGGCTGAGCGCATGATTCGTCGGATAGGTTCCCGGCCGCGACCTCCGTGGCTCGATCTGGGCTGGAAACCCGTCGGCAATTGCTCAAGCTAGGACCACTCCGTGCAGCCCAACCCCCAATCTGTTGCCACTGCGTCCGCCACCGGCGGCGCGATTCTGGTCGTTGCCCATGACGGACGGGTGCGCCACGCCAACGCCGCCGCCTGCGCCCTTTGGCAGGCGAAACCAGCCGAGCTGATCGGCGATCTCTTTCCCCACCTCTTTGCTTTCGACGTCGTCTCACAGGATCCGGACCTGGCCGTTTCCCAATGGGAGGTGTTGATTGCCGCCGCGGCCGAACGTCCGATCAGCCTCCGGCTCCAGCCCAAGGAGAGGGCCGAGCTCGATGTCTTCGTGCGCCTAGAAAACGCCGGCGGCGACCCGCTCCACTACCTGGCCTACGTCTCCCTGCCCGCCCCTTCTGCCCCGGCCGCGCCGCCCCCGACCCTGGACGTGACCGGTCTGGCGCCTGAGCATTTTCTCAATCTGCTAACGGCCCGGAGCAGCCTTGGCTTCTTTGACCTGAACTTCCTCAAACGAGAGGTCTACTACTCCCCCACCTGGAAACGGGTGCTGGGTTACGCCGAGGACGACCTCGGCAACACCTATGAGACTTGGCTCGCGTTGATCCACCCCGACGACAGTGCGGCGGCCCCCGACCGGCAGGGTCGCACCGGAACCACGGGGTTCCGTCAGTTTTCCCATGAATTCCGGATGAAGCACGCCGAGGGACACTACGTCTGGCTGCACTGCATCGGCGTGCAGCATTACGGCCCCAACGGCGCCCTGCAGCGGGTGGTCGGCGTCCAGCTCGACATCGGCGACCGCAAGGAAGCCGAGGAATCCGGTTACCGGGCCGAGGAACGGTTGCGCGAGTACGGCCATACCGGCCGCGCGGGGCTCTTCGACCTCGATTTTTCAGCCGGCCTCTACTGGCTCTCGCCCGGGTTCAAATCCTACCTGGGATACGCGGATCACGAACTGCCCAACACGCTCGAGTCCGTACTCCGCAGCCTGCCGATGGAGGAGACGGCCGGTGGCCTTCCGGCCTACTTCCTGTCCCAACATCCCACCCAACCCTCGTACCTCGACGTGATCAATCTGCGTCATCGCGAGGAACGGGATGTGCCGGTGCAGGCCTGCATCATCCGGCACATCTCACGAAAGAAGGAACTGAGCCGCGTCTTCGGATTCGTGCTCCCGCTGACGGACGCAGCCTCGACCGGACCGAACGAAGGATTTTCCGCCACGCATCTCAGCGCCGTTATGGCCGAGTTGCATGAAGGCGTCGTGGTCACCGATGCCCAGGGACAGATCGTCCACCTCAATGCCAAGGCGGAAAAACTGCTCGGCACGACCCTCGCCGCCCAACTCGGGCTGGATGCCGGTGGGGTTTTCCGGTTGGTTCACCTCCAGACTGGCCAGCCGGGGGAAAACCCGATCGCAAAGGCCCTGGCTACGGGCGAGCCCACCACCCTCAACACCGAGTTTGCCCTCGATGTCGGTGCGGCGGTCGCCCATCCCGTGGTTTTCAGCGCCCGGGCGGTGATCGATGCCGCCGGCCAGACCGTGGGTGCCGTGGTCGTCTTCCGCAGTCCCGGGGAAATGAGCCTGACCCCCGAGGAACTGATCCGCGCCAATCGCTTCGAATCGCTCGGACAGCTCGCCGGTGGCATTTCCCACGATTTCAACAATCTGCTGACCACGATTCTCGGCGGGGTTTCCCTGGCCAAGGACAACCGGGATTACACCGGCCTCGACAACAGCGAGCGGGCCTGCATCGCAGCCAAGGCCCTCAGCAAGCAGCTGCTCACCTTCGCGCGCGGCGGCACGGCCGTCCGCCAGGTGCTGCGCACCGCCGACATTCTCGCCGACACGGTGCGTCTGGCGGGATCGGGAACGACCGTGAAGATCGACGTGCAGGTCGCCCCGGACGCCGGCTCCCTTTGTGTCGACCGCGCGCAGATCATGCAGGTTTTCCAAAACCTCATCATCAACGCCATTCAGGCCATGCCGACGGGCCAGGGCCAGATCTGGATCAAGGCCGCGAATGTCGCGCTCGCCCAAGGCGAAATTGCCGCCCTGCCCGCGGGCATGTACGCCTCCATCGAGGTCCGCGACAACGGCAGCGGCATCAAGCCCGAGCATATCGACCGGATTTTCGAGCCTTTCTTCTCCACCAAAAAGACCGGCACGGGCCTCGGCCTGGCCACCGTGCTCGCCATCGTCAAGCGTCACGGCGGCCAGATGGGCGTGGAATCCGAGCCCGGCGTAGGCACCGCCTTCACCGTTTTCCTCCCTCTCGCCGACCAGCCGGGCGAGGTGGAAGCCCGCCGCGCCCCGGCCTTCAACTACGCCAAGCGCACCGGCCGCGTGCTCTTCATGGACGACGACCCCAGCATCAGCGAGCTGACGGGGAGCATGCTGGAAGGGCTCGGTTACAAGTATGACCTCACCCGCAACGGCGAGGAAGCCGTGCAGTTCTACAAGCGCTACCTCAACATCGGCCGGCCCTACGACCTGGTGATTCTGGACCTGAACGTCGTCGGCGGCCTGGGCGGCGAGCAAGCCTTCAGAATCCTGCGCGATCTGCATCCCGAGGTGCGGGCCATCGTGGCCAGCGGCTACGACAACGACGAAATGGCCCGGCAGTTTCTCGAGCAGGGTTTCCTCGGCTATCTGACCAAGCCGTACCGCGTGGGCGATCTCGGCCGCATGATCAAGAAAGTCCTCGGGGCCTGAACCCGCCCGCCCCCGCGGCCAACGCCGGCTTGCCAAGGCAGGGCGCCTCCGCACACGCTGGCCCAGCATGGTTTCCGTTCCCGAAATCGCCGCCCTTCAGACTGAATTGACCCGTCGCTGGCACGACACCCCTCCGGCCGTCACCGGCCAGGGTTTTCTGCGCCTGATCGAGGAGAATCACCTGCGCAATTTCTCCCTCTGGCACGAGGAGGACGTCGCCCGTCGCGACGATCTCGGCTTTGAGGCCGTCTATCGGGCCAAGCGCGCCATCGACCGCTTCAATCAGGAACGCAACAACTTTGCCGAGGAAATCGACAAGGCGCTCGTCGCCGGGTTGCAGCCCAGGACCGGTGACTGTCCGCGCAACTCCGAGACTCCGGGCATGATCATCGACCGCCTGTCCATTCTCGCCCTGAAGGAGTTTCACATGCACGAGGAGACCGTTCGCGCCGATGCCTCCGCCGAGCACCGCGCAAAGTGTACCGAAAAACTCGACCGGATCCGCCGGCAGCGCAGCGACCTTGCGCTCAGCCTCACCCAGTTACTCGACGATGTGGCCGCCGGCCGCCGCACCTTCTCGGTCTATTTCCAGTTCAAGATGTACAACGACCCGTCGCTGAACCCGCAGCTCTACCGTCAGGCTTCCAAGGCATGAGCCGCGCCAGCGAGCAATCCAATCTCTGGGTCCCGACGCACTGGCCGATGTGGACCGGGCTCGCCTTCTTCTGGCTCTGTGCCCGCTGGCTCACCTGGAAAGAACGCCGCCGGCTGGCCCGGGCGCTCGCCTGGTTCGTATTCAACATCGTGCGCCTGCGCCGCCATGTCGTGCTGGTGAACCTCCGGCTGTGCTTCCCGGAAAAAGACGCCGCCGAAATCCGGGCGCTGGCTTTCGCCCACTTCGAGGCCCTTGCCTTCGGCCTGTTCGAAACCACCGCCGGCTGGTGGGAGCCGCTCGACCAGCTGCCTCCGCACCAGATCGTCGGCACCGAACACCTCGAGAAGGCCCTCGCCGCCGGCAAGGGCGTCGTGCTGCTCACCGCCCACTTTACGACGTTGGAACTGTGTGGCGTCTACCTCGTCTCCCGCCTCCCGGTGGGCTGCCTCTACCGCGAGCCCAACAACCCCGTCGTGGCGCTCCCCATGCGCCGGCACCGCGAGCGCGTCGCCTCCGTCGCCGTGCACTTCGACGATCTCAAGGGACTGATCCGCGCCCTGCGCTCCGGTCACGCCATCTGGTATGCCCCCGACCAGGGCAAGCGCACGCCGGGATCGGAGATCCTGCCTTTCTTCGGCGTGCCGGCCATCACCAACACCGCCACGGCCAAGATCGCCAAGATGACCGGCGCCGCGGTCGTGCCTTATTTTGCCCGGCGCGAAGCCGACGGCTCGTACACGTTGACGATTCATCCAGCCCTGGAGAACTATCCCACCGATGACCTCTCCGCCGATGCCGTGCGCATCAACCGGCTCATCGAGGACAACATCCGACTCGCCCCGGAACAATATTTCTGGGTGCACAAGCGTTTCAAGGCCCGCGGCGAGGGGTATCCCGAGGTCTATTGAACATGCCTTGGCCCGACCAGCGTCCGCTGCGCATCCTCGTGATCCGCTACCGCTTCATCGGTGACACCGTGCTGGCGATCCCGGCCCTGCGCAACCTCCGCAAAGCCTTCCCCCAGGCTGTCATCGACATCCTTACCGAACCCGTCTCCGGCGACACGCTCGCCCTCTGCCCCTACAAGAACGACTTGCTCTACTACGGCCCGCGATTGAAGGGTGAGCGCAAGCGCCGCGCCACCTTCCCGACCGGTCTGCTCGCGGCCGCCAGTTTCCTTCGCGCACGGCGATATGATCGCTGCTACATTTTGCGGCGCTCCTTCTCGAGCGCCATCTTGCCGCTGCTGGCCGGCATTCCCCACCGCGTCGGGTTCTCGACCGAAGGCCGCAACTGGCTGCTCCAGCGCAGCACGCCCTACCCGGACAAACACGAGGTCGAATGTTTTCTCGATGTGCTCAGGGCCGACGGCATTCCCATTCACGATACGGGCAACGAAAACTGGACCGATCCCGCCACCGACCTTCAAGTGGACGCGAGCTTGGGCGAGAACGGTCGCACCCGCGTCTTCGTGTGCGCCAAATCCGTGTTCGCCTTGAAAGACTGGGAGCCCGCCCGGTTTGCCGAGGTCATTGCCTGGCTCATCAGAGATCGCAATGGCGAGGTTCACTTCTGCGACTCACCGGGCAACGCCGCTTACTATCAGGAGATCGTGTCAGCTGTGCCCGCCGGTCTGCAGTCACACTGCCACGACTGGAGCACGCGGCTCGGCATCCGCGAATCCGGTTCCCTCATGCGCCGCATGGCCCTGTGCTTCGGCATCGATACGGGCTTCATCCACATCGCCGCCTCCTTTCATGTGCCCGTCGTCGGTCTCTACGGCCCGCTGGAACCCTGGCGCTGGCACCCGTGGGACACCGCGCATACCATTCTCCGTCCGTCCGACGTTTCCGGTCCGCGGCCGCTCCTGCGGGTCAGTGTAGCCGAAGTCCGGACGGCGCTTGAACCCTACCTAAAACGGTCATGACCTCCCGGCCACGAGTCATCCATTTTGTCACCGGTGGCGGATCCGGCGCCACAAAGGTCGCGCTCGATCTGGCCTGCGGCCACCTGAAGAGCGGACGATTTGAACCGTTGCTGGTGATGCGCCGGAAGAAGGTCTCCTTGCCGGCGACCATGCAGGCCCAGATCAAGCGCACCGGCCTGAACACAGCCTGGGTTGACGACTGGCCCAAGTGGACCACCCGCCGGCAACTCAGGGAACTGATCGCCGGTTTCCAGCCACAGGTCTTTGCCGCCCACGGTTTCAGCGAACACATCTGGGGCCGACAAGCCGCCTTCGCAACCGGGGTCCCGGTGGTGGTCCATATCGAGCAAAACTGTGAACGCTACGCCTTCTGGCGGCTCTGGGCGGCGCGCCCCCTGACCGCCCGCACCTCCGCCACGATCTGCGTCTCCCAAGGTGTCGCCGACCACCTGCGCCAAAGAAAGCTCATTGGCCCGCGTCTGGAAATCATCCACAACGGCGGAGACCCTTCGCGCTACGCGATCGGTGCACCGCCGTTCGCGACGCGCAGCCAGGATATCATCATGGTCGCCCGGTTCGCCCGGCAGAAGGACCAACCCACCCTGATTCGGGCCGCCAAGCGGCTGGCCGACGGCGGCTGGAGCGGACGCCTGCTACTCGGCGGCGACGGCAAGGCTTCGCACCGTCAAGCCTGCGAGCGACTGGCCGCCTCCCTAGGACTGGCCAGCCGCGTGGACTTCCTCGGCCGGGTGGCCGATGCCGCGCCGCTTTACCACCGCTGCCGGGCCGCCGTGCTTTCCACCCATTACGAAGGGCTGCCCTTGGTGCTTATCGACTATATGTCGGCCGGCTGTGCGGCGATCGGCAGCCAAGCTCCGGGAGTGCCCGACATCATCCAACCGGGAGTCACCGGCTGGCTCTTCCCGCCCGGCGACGATGCCGCCCTTGCCGAAACCCTGCGGCAGGTGCTGGCCGGAGGACCCGCCGTCGAAGCCGTCGTCGCCCGCGGCCAATCGGAGGTCCCCGCCCGATTCTCGGTCGGCCAGATGATCAATCGCTACGAAACCCTATTCACAGAGTTGCTCAATTCTGCGCCATCCTTTTCCTGATCCCGTGCCGCTCCTCGAAGTTTCCCGCCTCAATGTCAGTTTCCACACCCGCTCGGGCATCTATCGGGCCGTGAACGACGTCAGCTTCTCCCTGGAGAAAGGCGAGATCCTCGGCATCGTCGGGGAGTCCGGTTCGGGCAAGTCGGTCACGTGCTCATCCCTGCTCGGCTTGATCCCGCAACCCCCGGGCCGCATCGAGGGCGGCACAGCGATGTTCGACGGGGTTGATCTGCTCAAATGTGCTCCCGCCCAATTGCGCGACATCCGCGGCCGGCGGATTGCCATGATTTTCCAGGATCCGATGACCTCGCTGAATCCGTACCTGCGGATCTCCGAGCAACTGATCGAACCCTTGCTGGTGCATGGCCTGGCCACCAAGGAAGAGGCCCTGTCCCGCGCTCTTTCCATGTTGGAGGCCGTGGGCATCCAGAACGCCGCCCAGCGCCTCCACTCGTACCCCCACGAATTTTCCGGTGGCATGCGCCAGCGCGTGATGATCGCCATGGCCCTGATCACGAAGCCCGATCTGCTCATTGCCGATGAGCCGACCACCGCCCTCGATGTCACGGTGCAGGCGCAAATCCTGGAGCTGCTGAAGGACCTCCAGCGTAAATTCGGCATGGCGATCATCTTTGTGACCCATGACCTCGCCGTGGTCGCCGGTCTCTGCGACCGGGTTCAGGTGATGTACGCCGGCCGCATCGTCGAATCCGCCGCCACCCGTTTGCTCTTCACGCAGCCGCAGCATCCCTACACCAAGGCCCTGCAGAGGTGCATTCCCGCCCTGCAACCCAAGGGACAGCCCCTTTACGCGATTCCGGGAATGCCGCCCGATCTTTCGAAGCCCATCTCGGAAACCGAAATGCTGGCCCGCTTCACCCTGCCTCCCGAGGAACCTGCGCCGCCCGCGGTGACCGAAGTACCGCACGGAAGGCCGATGATCCAGGTGCAGGCGTTGAAAACCCATTTCACGATCGAGTCCGGTTTCATGATCAAGAAGCAGACCGGCCTCGTGAAGGCCGTCGACGAGGTCAGCTTCGAGGTGCGCCAGGGAGAAGTACTCGGCCTGGTGGGTGAATCAGGCAGCGGCAAATCCACGATCGCCCGCACGATCATGCAGTTGATCCCCCCCACCGCCGGGACCGTGATTCTTGGCGGCAAAAACCTTACCACCGGAACAACCGCCGAAATCAAGACCGCCCGCCGCGATCTGCAGATGGTTTTTCAGGACCCTTTCGCGTCGCTCAATCCGCGCCTGACGGTGTTCTCCACCCTCGCCGAGCCGCTACGGGTCCATCGCATTGTCCCGGAGTCCGAAATCCCCGCCCGGGTCGCCCGGCTGATGTCCCAGGTCGGTCTGGCCGAGCATTCACGGAACAAGTACCCGCATGAATTCTCCGGCGGTCAGCGCCAGCGCATCGCCATCGCCCGCGCGCTCGCCCTTGAGCCGAAGGTGGTCATCGCCGACGAACCGGTGTCCGCCCTCGATGTTTCCATCCAGGCGCAAATCCTGAACCTGCTTTCCCGGCTCGTTCGCGAAATGAACCTCACCATGATTTTCATCGCGCATGACTTGTCCGTGGTGAAACACATTTCCGACCGCATCGCCGTGATGTACCAAGGGAAGATCGTGGAGCTGGGCGCCGCCCTGGATGTGATGGAGCGTCCCCAGCACCCGTACACGAAAACGCTCATCAGCGCTATTCCGCGTATCAAAACCTGATCGCGTCCGGTGCCGTACCGGCGGCCTTATGGAAGTTTTATATCGCTGATTGACTGCGATATACGATGATCCTGTTTCTTTTTTGAATAAATCATGGGCGAGCTTCGTCCCAAGGGCAGAACCATCCATTCAACCTTTGGAGAACAATACCATGAATACCAAGATCACTGCCCTGACTCTCGCCGCCGCCACCGCTTTCGCCTTCACTCCCAAGCCCGCTGTGGCTGGGGACAAGGGATTGGCGGTAGTCGGTGGGCTGATCGGAGGAATCATCATCGCCTCGGCCATCAACGACCACTGCGACACCCGCACGGTCGTGGTGAATGATCGTTGTAATGACGGTTACTGGAAGACGGTCGAAGTCCGCACCTGGGTGCCCGGCTGCTGGGTCTATGAGCGCGGCCACCATGGCCGCAGCTATCGCCGCTACGTCGAAGGCCACTATGAATGCCGCACCGACCGCGTCTGGGTCGCCTACGACCGGCATGATCGCTATGACCGCAACGACCGGCGCGACATCGGCCGGGGTTACGGCCGCGATGATCGCTACAACCGCGACTACCGTCGCTGAATCGCAAATCGTTTTTGACCCGTCACCCCTTACTAATCTGGATTTCTTAACGTCGTCCGTTTAGTGTCGGCTCACGGTCGCCAACAATAACCATGAACTGCCCAGATACAGAAACCTTGATCTTGTCCGAACGGGACGGCGCGCTGACCCCTGATCAGCTCTCCGTCCTCTCGGCTCATCTCAAGGTGTGTCCGGCCTGCCGGCAGTTGCACGAAAGATTGGCGCCCGCCATGGATCAGTACCGATCCGGGATTGCGGAGGCGGCGGCTCCTCGTGCCGACGAAAGCTGGCAGGCGTTGCAGCAGCGCCTCAACCGGCGGGCGAAGAAGCGTCCCTTGGCCCCTGTCGTGTGGTTCGGCGCGCCGCTGGCGGCAGCTGCGGCCGTGGCCTTTGCCTTTCTCTCACTTCAGCCGACGGCCCAGCCACCCCAAGCGCCCACCCTTGCAGCCCTGCCCAAGGCGCCAGTCGAAGTTGCGGTAGCCCGCGCCGAATATGTCGAAGCTGGCGACGTCAATGCATCGACCATGGTCTATGTCGACAAGGAGAGCGGCTGGTTGGTCGTCTGGGCCACGAACGTGGATACGAAGACCAGCGGATAAGGCTGCGTGCTCACGGGCGGAGCGTCCACGGACGTCCGACCTCTCCGGCGCAGATCGGTACCGGTGAGGATAAGGCGAAGGCCCAAGCGCCCGCGTAAGCCTCCCGCGCTTACGCCTTCACTTTCCGGCCGGACTCGCGTTCGAAGGTTTCGCTTTCTGCGGGCCGGGCGCAGCCGGGGCATTTCCATCCAAGAACTTCAGATCCTCCATGCGGACCTCCGCCTTGAAGCGATCGGAAGCATTGACCCAGGTGGGACGAACGCTTTCCCGTCCGAAGTTCGGGCTGCCGATCGCCAACATGGTGGGCATGACGTCGTGCAGCCAAAAGCCCCTCGACGGACAACTGATACGCGTCATCCAAAGCATCTCGCGCTTTCGGTTGATGACCGACTGCAGGTCGTAGGCCGCCACGACGGAGATGTAGTAATCCTCCTCGGCGGCATCGAGAAAAGTCTGGGCTTCGTGATTCACCACACTCAGGCCGCCGAGTGCGGGCAGCAATGGGTCAAAATCTGAATCCGAAAGTCCCATTTTATAGCCTCCCAGAAACTTCAGGATTTGTTGCCGGTTTAGCGGGACGGGTGGCATGTCAGGGTTGCCGCCGAAAAACCGCTCAGAATAGAGCGTTCCCCAGGTCAGTGTCAGAAAAAGCGTCGGTGGCGGCGTGTCCTCGGTCGCGGGCAAATAGCCCTGCAGGGCCAGCGCCTTCGTGATGATTGCCTTGGCCTCCTCTTTCGGCGGGATCTTGTCTCCGGCCACCACTCCGCCCAGGTCCTGAAAGCCCAATTCATGCGCAATGTAATAGACAGGCTTCCTTGGCGTCGCCGGTTCCCGCAAGCGCCCTGCCGGGGTCATGTCGGTCACGGTAATGACCTCGATGTCCCGACGCCCAAAGAGCAAATCAAGGATGCCTGCCGGCAACGGTGCCCCCAGACCGATGGCGAGAAGAAGCCCGACCGTGATGACGCGCCTGTTCATGAGGGAATGCTGGGGACTGCTCCCGGATATCCGGAAGAGCTGCTTGCCGAAAAATTAGGGCAACCAAGGAAATTTCTCAACCTTGGGTTTGCGCTTTTCGCGTTGGGCTGAGCTGAACTCCTTGGCCTCCTCAGTCATATAGTAGAGCATGGTCGCATTGCCGGACAGCTCCTGCACGCCGGTCATGCCATCGAGCTCGGCGTTGAAGGCCGATTTCAGGCAGCGGATGGCCAGCGGGCTGCGCTGAAGAATGTCGGTTGCCCAAGCCACCCCTTCGGCCTCCAACTGGGCGACGGGCACCACCTTGTTGACCAGACCCATGGTCTGGGCCTCGGCGGCGTTATATTGGCGGCAGAGAAACCAGATTTCCCGGGCCTTCTTCTGGCCGACCAGCCGCGCCAGGTAGCTCGATCCAAAACCTCCGTCAAAGCTGCCCATCTTGGGACCGACTTGGCCGAAGATGGCGTTGTCGGCCGCGATCGTCAGATCACAAATCACATGCAGCACATGCCCGCCGCCGATGGCATATCCGGCCACCAAGGCGATCACCACCTTGGGCATGGAGCGGATCAGTTTCTGGACATCCAGGATGTTCAAGCGCGGCACTCCGGCTTCATCAATATAGCCGCCATGCCCGCGGACCGACTGGTCTCCACCGGCGCAAAACGCGTATTTGCCATCCTTGGCTGGTCCGGCGCCTGTCAGCAGCACCACGCCAATCTTGGGATCTTCGCGGGCGTCGAGCAGCGCGGTGTGCATCTCGACCACCGTCTGCGGGCGGAATGCGTTCCGCCGCTCCGGTCGGTTGATGGTGATCCGGGCAATCCCGCCCGACTTGTGATAAAGGATATCCGTGAATTTCTTAGCTGTTTTCCATGCGGTGGCCATGGCGACAGATTGTCGGAAACACCTTGAGCCGCAACCGTTTTCAACGACGAGCACGCGCAAATTATCCGCCGGCCAACACCGGTCGCCGGGGAAGAACCCGGTCAAGCAGTTTCCTGAGCCGGCCCTAAATCTGCTTGGACTCAGTCCCATCTGGGCAACACTCAACCCTTCGCATGAGTTCGTCCCTCCCATCCACCAGCCGCGCAGCCAGAGCCGGATTAACTATTGGTGCCTTGGGGGTCGTCTTTGGCGACATTGGCACGAGTCCCCTCTACACCATCCGGGAGTGCCTGGCGGTCCTGCCCCCGGGCGAACATGCCCAGGCCGTTCTGGGCGTCCTCTCCTTGGTGCTCTGGTCCCTGATCGTGGTCGTCAGCGTCAAATACACGGTTTTCGTGCTGCGGGCCGACAACCGCGGCGAAGGGGGCATTTTTTCCCTGCTTTCGCTCAGCCAGTTCGACCGGCCTGGCAAGAGGGTCCTGAATCTCGGCGTGCTGATCGTGTTGCTGGGGGCGTCCATGCTTTGCGGCGAAGCCATCATCACCCCGGCCATGACCGTATTGGCGGCGGTTGAAGGCTGTCAGGTCGTCTGGGCCGGTGTGGATCACTACGTAGTGCCGATCACCATCGCCATCCTCGCCTGCATCTTCGGCTTTCAACACCAAGGCACCAAGTTTATCGGACGCATTTTTGGTCCGATTATGCTGATCTGGTTCCTGACCTTGGGCGGTCTGGGTCTGTGGCATACCCTGAAGACGCCGGTCGTCCTGCAGGCGTTGAATCCCCTCCTCGGCTTGGAACTCCTCATCATGCACACCAAGGAGGCCAGCATCCTCATGGGTTCGGTGGTGCTCGCCATCACCGGCGTGGAGGCATTGTACGCCGACATGGGGCATTTTGGCCGGAGGGCCATCAACACCGGTTGGTATGCCATCGTGCTGCCCGGCCTGACGCTGAACTATTTCGGCCAAGGGGCCAACGTGATCGCGAATGGCGGCAACGTGACGAATCCATTCCTCGCCCTCGCTCCGGACGGCCCCTTGCGCTACGCCCTGCTCGGCCTGTCCGTCCTGGCGGCCATCATTGCCAGCCAGGCCCTCATCTCGGGCGCCTACTCCCTCATCCGCCAGGCGATCCAGCTCGGGTATTTTCCCCGCCTGTTGATCAAATACACCAACCCTGACCTCTCCGGGCAGATCTACCTGCCCCTCGTCAACATCGGCCTGGCCCTCGGTTCCATCGCCACGGTCTACGGATTCAAATCCAGTACGGCACTCGCGGCCGCCTACGGCATCGCAGTGACGGCCACCATGGTGGTTACGACCCTCCTTCTATTCATTGTGATGCGCCGGGCCTGGAAATGGGCCACGTGGCTGGCCACGCTCATCTGCTCGGTCTTTCTCGTGATCGATGTCGGTCTGTTTACCTCCAACCTCCACAAGTTTGCCGACGGCGGTTGGCTGCCCGTCTTCATCGCGCTGGGCCTGCTCGCGGTCATGACCACCTGGAAGCTCGGCAAGTCCGAGATCTACCGCCGCATCTACGCCAACGAGATCACCGAGGATGAGCTCTGCAATGTCGCAGGCTCCGACCGGATCGCGCGGGTGCGCGGCACCGCCGTTTTCATGGCCGGCATCGCCCGGGGAACGCCTTTGGTTCTCCTCCACCACGTCAAAGCCAACAAGGTGCTGCATGAGACCGTCGTCCTGCTCAGCGTCGTCACCGAGGAGTTGCCCACGATTCCCGAGGACGAACGCATGGAAGTGCGGGAAATCGGCAGCCATATCGGTGTCTGGCGCGTGATCAGCCGCTACGGCTACATGGAAACGCCCGACGTCACCGCGATCATGGAGCGCGTCCGGGCCGCCAATGTACCGGTCAAGCTCAACGAGACCACCTACTACTTCAACCGCGAGATGGTCATCACCGGCGGTGACAGCCGGATGTTTGAATGGCAGAAGCATTTCTATTCCTTCCTCACCCGCAACGCCCGGCCGGTGCGCGACTATTACCGCCTCCCGCCGATGCAGATCATTGAGGTCGGCCTGCCCATCCAGCTCTAGGCGGGGCCCGGTCGGCGCACCGCGTCCCTGAAATCTCACGTGGCGGCTTGCACCGGTCTGTTTCCGCCGACAAGACTCCCTCCATGCGCGACGAAATCCGCTCGCACCCTTTCATCAGCCATTTTCCTGCGGTGCAGGGAGCCCGGCTGGTCAAACACGTGCAGCTCCTCCGCTTCCCCAACAAGGCCGTGATCTTTGAGGAGGCCAGCAAGTCGGATTGCGTCTACCTGGTGCTCACCGGCCGGGTCATGCTGACCAAGACCTCACCGGGCGGGAAACCGCAGATCATCGCTTACAAGGGACCTGACGACTACTTCGGCGAACTCGGGGTTCTCGATGGTTCCCCCCGGAGCACCGCCGCGATCGCCGACGGCCCGATTGAGCTGGGCCGGATCGAACAGAAATTCTTCATCCAACAGCTGAGCGAATCCTCCTGGCATACCGTGCTGCGCCTCTTCAGCCATGTCAGCGAGAACCTCCGGGCAACCAACGAGCGCTACGTGAACGTGGTCATGCGCAAGGAGAAGATCACTCTCCTGGGCGAGATGGCCAACGCGATGATCCACGACTTTCGAGCTCCGTTTTCCACCATCAAACTGGCTACCGAGCTGATCGCGAAACGGAACCAAAGCCGGCAAAACCAGGACCTCTGCGCGATGATTCTGCGTCAGGTGGACCGGCTCGGCGGCATGGTCGAGGAAGTGCTGGATTTCGCCCGCGGTGAGACCCGCCTGTCCCGCCGGCCGGCCCCGCTGCAGGAGACTTTGCACCAACTCCAGGAGAACAACCTCGAGCCGCTCGGACGCGCCGGCATCAGCTTCAAGGTCAAGCCAACCAGAATCATTTTGTCCCTCGACTCCAATCGCGTCCTCCGGGTGCTGCAGAACCTCGTGACGAACGCCATGGAAGTGCTGCAGGGCCGGAAGCATGCCCGCCTGATCGTCGCCGCCAAGCGCGAGAGCCGCCATTGCGTCATCAGCGTATCCGACAACGGTCCCGGCATTCCCATGGACATCCGGGCCAACGTGTTCGAACCCTTCGTCAGCCGCGGCAAACCGAACGGCACGGGACTGGGACTCGCCATCGCGAAGTCCGTGATCGAGGCTCACGGTGGCTCGATCGAGTTCCAGACGTCGCGCAAGGGCACCGTCTTCCTCATCCGGCTGCCGCTGGAATAGGCGGCGGGAGCCTTCGCGCTCCCACTTCAACCAACCGCCACCTTGGCAAACAGCTGTTTCCGGAAGGCAGCATCCTGCTTCCGGTTGGTCCACAGCTCGAGCACACGGATCCCGCTCCGCGGCAACTTGGCCACCAGCTTACCCAGCTGTCGTTCATCCTTGATGACGACATGATCGACGCCGTAAGCGGCGCAGAGCTTGGCGAAATCCACCTGCTGCGGCGTCGCAAAGTACTCCTCGAAGATCGGCTCAAATTGCGCCACGGGCAGGTGCTCAAAGATGCCGCCGCCCTGGTTGTTGATCAGCACAATCGTCAGGCTGCCCTTGAGTTTAGGTCGCGCGAGAAATCCATTGGTGTCATGCAACAATGCTAGGTCTCCCGTCACCAGCACGGTCGGGCTTCCCCCGTGGGCGAGACCCATTGCGGTCGAGAGCGTTCCGTCAATGCCGTTGGCCCCCCGGTTGAAAAACAGACGCTGGCCAAGATTGCCCGCCGGCCAGAAATACTCGGCGTCCCGCACCGGCATGGAACTCGCGATGAAGCAAGGCGTCCCGATCGGCAGCTTCGCGGCCAGCACGCCGGGCCACTTCGGTTCAATCAACCCAGCCACCCGCTTCAGGGCGGCTGACAATTGTCGTGCCACCCTGCGGTCCCGCTCCTGCCAGTCCTGGATGAAACGATTGGCCCGGCGGTTTCCAGAGAAACCGGCACTCCACGCAGACAGGCTCGCCCGCTGCACACGCGTGCGCAGATGCAGCCCGTCCTCATTGGCGGCGCGCTCGGTCAGCAGCATCACTTCCGGATCGCTCATCTGGAGCCACGCCCGGAGCACCTTGCTCGTCGGCCAGCCCCCCACGCAGATCACCTGATCGGGACGGAGCGCCGTTGCTGAAGACTCGTCGCGTAGCAAGGTGTCGTAATGCGCGACCACATGCCCGGCCTGCGCCGCGTGCATCCGGACCGGCGACAACGCATCCGCCAGGACCGGCCAGCCCAGCGAGCGGGAAACCCGGCCCACACTCCGGCCAAAGGCTTTGCCGTCCAAAGATTCATTGGGCCCGACCACGATCACGCCCCGGGTCGACCAGCGTTTGGGCGGGAGTTTAGCCGCCACGGCCGGGAATGTCTCACCAGAGATTCCGTTGAAGAAACCCTTCATGGCCTTTTCCGAAGGCATCGTCGCCTGATCGGCCAGCGGGGGCAAGGGGTCCCGAAACGGACAATTGAGATGAACCGGTCCGGCGTCCGGCGCCAGCGTGCGCCGGTACGCATGCACCACGGTCTGCCGCAGGTAGCGAAACATCGCCAGCGAGGCGTCCGGGACGGCGCATTCGTGCTGATGTTTCACGTAGTCGCCATAGATCTTGTTCTGGTCGATCGTCTGGCCCGAGTGACAGTCGCGCAGCTCAGGCGGACGATCCGCCGTGAGCACCAGCAGGGGCACCCCGCTCTCATGAGCCTCGACCACCGCCGGCAGGTAGTTCGCCGCGGCCGTGCCACTGGTGCAGACCAGCACCACCGGTCGCTGTTGTTGCTTGGCCAGCCCCAAGGCGAAGAATCCCGCCGAGCGCTCATCCAACAGTGGAATGCACTCCACCGCGGGATGCCGGGCAAAGGCAAAGGTCAACGGGGCTGAACGGGATCCGGGTGAAATGACCGCCTGCTGCAGACCGAGCCTCACGAGGGTCTCCACGAGCACCCCGCACCACAGGCTGTTGGTGTTGCGACGGTCGAGAGGGATTTCCGCAGGTTTGCTCATGATCCGGTCAGGGCTTCGAGCAGAGCTTTGAACTTCAGTTCGGTCTCGGCAAATTCCTTCTCCGGCTCGGATCCAGCCACAATGCCGGCCCCGGCATAGGCCGTCGCGGTGCGGCCGTCGATCAGCGCCGAGCGTAGACCGACAAAGAACTCCCCGCCACCCTGCGGATTCACCCACCCTTGCGGCCCCGCGTAGAGGCCACGGGAAAAGGACTCCGCCTGCTGCAAGGCCGCCACGGCCGGCGCTTCAGGCACTCCGCCGACGGCCGGCGTCGGATGCAGTCGGGCGACGAGATCAAGAATGTGAGTCCCCGGTGGCAGGACCGCGTTGATGGGCGTGTACAGGTGGTGGACATTAGCGAGGCCCAACAGGCGTGGTTGGGCGGCGTACTCCAGTTGCAACCCGAGATCTGCCAGCCGGCTGACAATCGACTCCAGCACCAAGCGATGTTCGCGCAGGTCCTTCTCGCTGCGCAACAGTCCTTGCGCGAGCATCGCATCCTCCGTCGCCGATTCACCCCGTGCGGCCGAACCGGCCAGGGCCGTCGTGTGCATGCGCCCTTCCGCCACTCTGACCAGACGCTCAGGCGATGCGCCGATGAAACTTTGACCGCGCCCGTTGGCGATCGAGAAGGAGTAGCAATCCGGGTAGCGCTGGCGCAGATGGTTCAGCACTCCCATCGGGTGAAATTCCTCCGCCGTCGTATATTTGAGCGCCCGGGCCAGGACGACCTTGCTGTACTCACCCCGGGCAATGCCCTCAAGCACCCCGGTCACGGCTGCCTGATAAGAGCCGGCGCCGCCGATTTCCTCGGTCATTTTGGGGGCGGAGGGACGATCCTTCCGTCGCGCCCGGCTGTAGTCGAAGGCACCGAACTTCGCGTGCGCTTTCCAGATCTTTGCCGTCAGGAGGTCGACGGGGGCATCCGCCGACACGAGCACGTTCGCCACCGCCACCGTGCTGTCACCCAACCGGGCAACCTGCCAGCGGGGCACGAAGAGCCGCAGGGCCGGGAAAGGCGCACCCGGGGCCGCCTCGTCGGCAAACCCAACGGCGAAGAAAAAATGCGGGCCGGCAAAGGGCTCGGCCAGCGGGCCGACGGCGATCGTGTTGGCCAGCGTCAGCTCCATGAACGCCCGCGCCTGCTGGAAACGCTGCGCCCCGCTGCTCGTGAATTCGACCACCGCTTCAGCCCCGGCCACACTGAAACCGTGGGCCGGACGCTCGGCATAGAAGTGCGGCTCACCGGGCTCAAAGATGGATTCCAACACGGCGAGTGGATCCAGACTCTCCACTGTCATGCTGATGCTGACCAGTTGCGGACGACCAGCCGCGCTCGCGGCGGCGGCGCATTGAGCCAGGAAACCACGCAATGCCTCCGGACTCGCACTCGCGGTCGGATCAATGGGCGGGGTCTTCATGGACGCTTGGGAGAAAAACGACGGGCGGGGAGATTCCTCAGCCGCCCGTCAGCGGAGCTTCAGGCCTTTTTCTCCTGCACCGGGGGCGCGGGGCGCGGGAAGAGCACGAGGGATTCGGCGACCTTGTTGCCCTTCAGCCGCTCGCCCCAGACCAGTTCATCACGCCAGACGGCGCCTGGCTTGTGCCCGAGTACGGCGTTGATCTTCTCGGTGGTGCCGGGAGTCACATGCTGGATCAGTGCGACCGCGAGTCGCAAGGCCTCGGCCATCGTCGCGAGGGAAGTGCGCAACAGCGCCTGATCCTTGGCTTCGGTGGATTTGCCCAACTTCCACGGCGCCCGCTTCTCAATGTAGGCGTTGGTCTCGGTCAGGAAAACCATGGCGCGTTCCAGCGCGGTGTGAAACTGGAAGCCTTCGCAGAGCGGCACAAACTCGTCCCGCGTCTTTTCCCAGAGCGAGCGCAGGTTCTTGTCCAGTTCCTCCTCGGTTTCCGCGGCCGGCACGACGCCGGCGGAGAACCGGGTCGTCATGTTGAGGGTGCGGTTGACGAGATTGCCGAGATTGTTGGCCAGTTCGCTGTTGTAGCGGACGAGAAACTGTTCGCGGGTAAAGTCACTGTCCTGGCCGACGTTCATTTCGCGGATCAGGAAGTAGCGGAAGGCGTCGGCCCCAAACTCGGTGACAAGATCGAGGGGATTCAGCGCGTTGCCCGTGCTCTTGGACATCTTGGCGCCGCGCTGCAGCCACCAACCGTGGGCGATGATGCCGCCCGGCAGGGGCAGCCCGGCCGCGTGCAGCATGATCGGCCAGTACACGGCGTGCGGCGGCACCAAAATGTCCTTGCCGATCACATGGAAGGTAGCGGGCCAGGTGCCAGGCTTGTCCGCGACGGCCGAGTAATAGTTCAGCAGGGCGTCAAACCACACATACGTGACGTAACCGGCGTCGAACGGCATCGGAATACCCCACTCCAGACGCTCGAGCGGCCGGGAGATACACAGGTCATTGAGGGGTTCCTTCAGGAATTCGAGCACCTGTTTCTGACGGAAGGCCGGGAAGATAAAGTCGGGCTTCTTGGTCAGAAAATCCACGAGCCAGTCCTGATACTGCTTCAGTTTGAAGAAGTAGTTCGACTCCGTGATCTCGGTGACCTCGCCGAAAAGCTCCGGCCAGCTGCCGTCGGGATTCCGGTCCTTCTCCTGCAGAAACTGCTCCTGCCTGGTCGAGTAGAAGCCTTTGTATTCCGCCTTGTAGATCATGCCCTGGTCGAACAGCTGCTGCAGCACCGCCTGGACGACCTTCTTGTGACGGTCTTCCGTGGTGCGGATGAAATCGTCGTTGGAGATGCTGAGTTTCGGCAGCAGGGCGCGAAACTCGGCGCTGACCTCATCACAAAACTGTTGCGGCGGGATGCCGCGCTTCTTGGCGCTGGCCTGCACCTTCTGCCCATGTTCATCCACGCCGGTGAGGAAATGCACTTGATCGCCCTGCTGGCGCCGGAAACGGGCGATCACATCGGTCAGCACCTTTTCATAGGCGTGGCCGAGGTGCGGGGATCCGTTCACATAGTCGATGGCAGTCGTGATGTAGAAAGACGGCATAAAAGGGTCAAAAGATATAGCCGCGCGAATCGGTTTGTCGAAGGTTTTGACGTGGCCGCCCGCTTCGGCCTATGCTGACCTTCGCAAGTCACTCATGAACCTGAATCCCCGCCCGATCGGCCTGGCTGTGGTGTTTCTCCTGCTCTTCCTCGGGGCGGCCTTGAGTCTGCAATGGTGGCTGAACCGGGAAACCCGGCAATTGCAGGGCATGGCCCTCGACGAGGCCCGGGGCAAAACCGGTCGCCTGATCGCCTTGAGCGGGATCCCCCCTGAGAAATGGGACGACTACTTTGAGCGTGAACTGAGCGTGATGCTGGGCGGGCAGGTAAAACTGTACAGGAGCGGCACCGCACCCGCTGTTTCCCCCGGCGTTGGGCGCAGCCAGCTCACATTCACGGAAAAAATCGCCAACCGGCCAGGCTGGGAAGTCCGCGTCAGCTTCCCGCTGCCTGCGATGTTACGCGCCCAGTTGCTTCATCAGCGCATTCTGGCGGCCATCGTCCTGCTGGCCCTGCTGCTGGCCCTGGTTCCGCTCTTCATTGTCCTGCTGGAGACCCGGCGCGGCACAGGCAGCGATTCCGTCTCCCGCCCGCCCTGGGCCAAAACCCGCGCCGAGGCCACCGGCTTCGAAGAGCTCGCCCGCATCTCCCACGAGCGCTCCACGGCCCTCGCAGAGGAACACGCCGCGCGTGCAAGGGCCGAAGAGGACCTGCAGATAAGCCGCAACCTGCTGGGCCACTCCGTCGCGGAACGGGTGCGCCTCGGCCGCGAGCTTCACGACAACATTTGCCAGACGCTCTACGCAGTTTGCCTGACCTTGGAGAGCGTGCAGAAAAAATCCCAGCTGAGTCCGGAAATGAGCGCACGCACGGACCAGTGCCTCGCTGAACTGCGCAGGCTCAACCAGGAGGTTCGCACTTACCTGCAGGATCTTGAGCCAGGCAGTGTCAACGGCCAGTCTTTCAACGCCGCCCTGGCCGGGATGCTGGGCTCCTTGCCCGAAGGAGATGAGGTCAAGATTGAGCGCCGGCTGGATGACGAGACCCTGGCCCATATCCCATCCCACAGTGTGGCGGAAATCATGAACATTCTCCGCGAAGCCGTGAGCAACAGCCTGCGTCACGGCAAGGCCCGTCACATCACCCTGCGAGCCGGCCGAAGCGACCACGCCATCGCCCTTTCCGTCCAGGACGACGGGGTGGGCTTCAACCCCGGGGGCAGGCGAGGTCATGGGTTGGACAACATGCAGGCCCGGGCCGTCGCGCTCGGCGGAAATCTCGCCGTGGAGTCTACCGCCGGCCAGGGCACCCTGGTCATCCTTACTCTCCCTCTTCCGGACCTAACATGACCCCTCCCTCCCCCCAGCCAATCCGTGTCCTGTTGGTGGACGACAGCCCGATAATCCGCCTCGGTTTGCGCAGTGCCCTGGAGGATTGTGCGGATATCACCATCGTCGGAGAGGCCGGCACGGCATCGAGCGGCCTGGAAATGCTGATTCGGCTCTCGCCCGACATTGTGATGCTTGACCTGCATTTGCCTGACAAATCGGGCCTGATCGCGTGTCGCGATTACCTGAAAACCCGACCTGACACTCCGGTCCTCATCCTCACGTCCAGCAACAGCGAGGGGAACATGCACGATGCCATCTCCGCCGGAGCCAAGGGCTATCTGCTCAAGGAAAACGATGCCGCGACGCTGGCAACCGCGCTGCGCAAAGTGGCGCAGGGTGAATCGGTCATCGATTCCTCCATGGCTGGAAAAGTCATGAATCTGGTGAAACATGGCGGCAGCCAGTCGGCCGCCGACAAGCTCAACAGCCTGTCTCCCCAAGAACGCCGCGTGGTGGCCCTGCTGGCCGGAGGCAAGACGAACAAGGAAATTGGCGACCAGCTCAGCCTGACGGAGAAAACCGTTAAGAACTATCTGGCGAACATATTCTCCAAACTGAACATCACCCGGCGCACCCAAGCAGCCGCGTTGTACGTGGAAGCCGGCAAGGTGTGACCAAGCCCGACCAGAGGCCAAAGCCTCTAACTGACCTAGAGGCTATTTCTACCATCCTAGGGCCTTAGGCAGATCGGCTGGTTTAGGGTATTCTGACCCCAACATGTCGTCAGAACTTACCAGTCTGCCCAGCCCGTCGGAAACCTCCGACCTTGTCCCTATCCCTGGGGCGTTGACCACTTCGCCCCGCCAAGCCACCGATGTGGGACGCGCCAAGCGACGTCGCGGCCTCACCCTCGTCGAGGTGATGGTCTCCCTCACCCTGCTGGCGACGATCATGCTCGGTTTCATCAGTGCGTTCATTCAGTCGCGACGCATCACGGAGAGCAGCGTCCTACACGCCGCCGCCTCGAGTCTCTTTTATGGCATCGTCGAACAGATAAAAGGTCTCTCCTACACCGAGCTGCTGCCCAGCACGGCGGTTGATGACGATGCACCGGCCGATGTGAAGAATCTCCCTCCCTACATGCGCATCCGCATCAACCAGGATGTCACAAAATGGTTGCGGGTGGTCTACACACCGGCCCCGGGAGCCCCCAAGGCACCGAACACTACGCCCGCCCCCAACGTCACGGCCGCTTCCCTCGGAGCGATCGACAATTTTCTCGGCGCCCTGCCGCTTTCGACCGTTACCGGCACCACCTCGCAGGACCTGGCCCTCAATCTCTGGATCTGGATCGATGAGATTCCCAAGACCAGCGACGACGTGTCCGACGTGAAGAAAATCACGATCGTCTACACCTACAGTTACATGGACGGCGGCTACGAACGGGTCATTCGCAACCGTGAAGTCTTTCTCCGCAGCCGCTACGACAAATGAAAACCACCCATCCCAAGAACAACCCGCGGGCGGGCTTCACCCTCGTCGAGGTAATAATCAGCCTTACCATCGTCACGATGGTGATGGCCATGGCCATGAGCACCTTCCTCTACGGCTTGCGCATGATGTACAAGGACAACCAGCGCCTCGCGACCAATACCAACCTCCGCTATTTCATGGCGCAGGTCGCCAAGGCGACGCTGGATGCCTCCGAGTTCTACATCTTCCCCAACTACGCCTCCCTGGACGGCTCGGTTGACAGCGTCGCCGACCTCACGACTGCGACCACCGACTCTTACGGACTGGAACTTTATCATGGCGACTGCCTGGTGCTGGTCACCCGCACGAGCTTGGACAATGACTCCAACGTCCGCCAGATCAGCATCTACTACCGCACCACCACCGATCCCAACAAGGAGGGCGAGATCAGGTACTACGAGGGTCAGGACTACGGTGCCAGCGGGACCACCACTCCGCTGGATACGCTGCTGAACGGCATCAAACTCAAGACGAACCCCGCCTACCCCGGGACCCGCGTGCTCTCACCCCGTACGTTGGGCCGCCCGAAGGATGCGTCGAAGGTCAACCGCTACCCGATCTTCTGCAGCAAGGCTCCAGCCATCTCGACTGAAAATGAAAGCGTTTCCATCAACGCCGAAGTGATCAACGGCACCACGGCCAACAACCTCCTCTCCAGTTCCAGTTTCAACTACACCATCTCCCCCCGGAGATAATTCCCCATGAAACCGTCTCGCCCGACTTCCAAACGATTCTTCAAGTCCAAGGGTTCCGCCCTGCTCACCGTGGTCATTTTCAGCGGCGTCATGTTTGTCCTCACCGGCAGCCTCTTGAAATACACCGCCAACGA
>Ga0208263_100034_pt1 | contig 65735 bp, 53 predicted proteins | sample LakWasMet28_LOW6_2_FD_183872 | JGI IMG/M metagenome (GOLD analysis project Ga0208263, IMG submission 183872) | Freshwater sediment methanotrophic microbial communities from Lake Washington under simulated oxygen tension - Sediment Metagenome... | ecosystem: Environmental > Aquatic > Freshwater >... | reverse complement strand
CGCGCACATCGCCGGCACCAACGGTGAGTCCCAGGGCGTCATCCCCTTCCTCAAGCTCCACAACGACCAGCTCGTCGCTGTCAACCAGGGCGGCAAGCGCAAGGGCTCCGGCTGCGCCTACCTCGAGTCCTGGCACAACGACATCTTCGAGTTCCTCGAGCTCCGTCGCAACACGGGTGACGACCGCCGTCGCACCCACGACATGAACACGGCCAACTGGATCCCCGACCTCTTCATGAAGCGCATGGAGGCCCGCGGCACCTGGACCCTGTTCCGCGCCAACGAGACGCCCGACCTGCACCACCTTTACGGCAAGAAGTTCGAGGAAGCCTACCTCAAGTACGAGAAGATGGGCGAGGAAGGCCTCATCCAGGCCCACAAGATCGAGGCCCTCGAGCTCTGGAAGAAGATGCTCTCGATGCTCTTCGAGACCGGCCACCCCTGGATCACCTTCAAGGATCCCTGCAACGTCCGCTCCCCGCAGGACCACGCCGGCGTCATCCACAGCTCCAATCTCTGCACCGAGATCACGCTCAACACGTCGAACGACGAGACCGCCGTCTGCAACCTCGGCTCCATCATCCTCGACTCCCACCTCCTGCCCGACGGCACCCTCGACCTCGAGAAGCTGCGTGACACCGTCCGCGTCGCCGTGCGCGCCCTGGACAACGTCATCGACATCAACTTCTACCCGACCGCCGCGGCCAAGCTCGCCAACAGCCGTCACCGCCCGATCGGTCTTGGCATCATGGGCCTGGCCAACGCCCTCTACATGAAGGGCGTCGCGTTCGCCTCCCAGGAAGCCGTCGAGTTCAACGACGAGTTCATGGAGGCCATCGCCTACTACGCCTACGAGGCCTCCTCCGACCTCGCCGCCGAGCGCGGCACCTACTCCAGCTTCAAGGGCTCGAAGTGGGACCGCGGCCTCCTGCCCCCCGACACCGTCGACCTGCTCGAGCAGGAGCGCGGCCTCCCCATCAACGTCCCCCGCGGCGGCAAGATGAACTGGGATCCCCTGCGCCAGAAGATCGCCAAGCAGGGCATGCGCAACAGCAACGTCCTCGCCATCGCCCCCACGGCCACGATCTCCAACATCACCAACACCTCGCCCTGCATCGAGCCGACGTACAAGAACCTCTACGTCAAATCCAACCTCTCCGGCGAGTTCGTCGTCCTGAATCCCTTCCTCGTGAAGGACCTCAAGGCCCGCAACCTCTGGAACCAGGAGATGATCGACGCCCTCAAGTACTTCGACGGCGAGCTCCGCGACATCGACGCCATCCCCGCCGACCTGAAGGCCCGTTACCTCACGGCCTTTGACGTCGAGTTCAAGTGGGTGATCGACGCCGCCGCCCGCCGGCAGAAGTGGATCGACCAGGCCCAGTCCGTGAACCTCTGGCTCAAGACGCCCGACCTAAAGACCCTCAGCCACATGTACCGCTCCGCCTGGCACCGCGGCCTCAAGACGACCTACTACCTCCGCAGCCTCGGCGCCTCGAACATCGAGAAAGCCACGGTGAGCGTGAAGAAGGAAGTCCGCGGCGCCGCCGGCGAGACCAAGTCCGAAACCGCCACCCGCGACGCCGGCGTCGCCACCGCCGCGGCGGCGACAGCCGCCGCCCTGAGCAACGTCGAACGGGCCGCCTCGATGGCCACCGCCACCGCCTCAACCACCATTCAGGCTCCCAGCTCCACGCCCCTCGCTCCCGGCTCTTCTGCCCCCGCCAAGCGGGTGTTCACCGCCGAGGAAAAACGCGTCTGCTCGATTGAAGCGATGAAAAATGGCGAGGAATGCGAAGCATGCCAATGATCGCTTCAACTCCATCGACCTGTCGCGCCATAGCCCTTCGGGCGACGGCGGAAGCCCTGAAGAACGGAGAAGAGTGCGAGGCCTGCCAGTAATATGTCCCGTCATGCGACCGCGGTCTGCCAAGCTTCAACGACGAAGGCGGACCGACAATAAACCAACTCGTATCTACCACTCTAAAGGGCCGCTGGTGACATCGATCACCGCGGCCTTTCTTTTTACCCCATGAATGCCGACGACGCGATCCAGCAGTTTTGCAGAAAAAACTACAAAATCCTCACGAGCCGAGAGCTTACAAAGCTCGATTACAAAGATTTAGTTAAATCATTCTTCTATGAACAGCACTCTAATCGGTTTGGCCAGCCTAGCCTAAAAGATGTGCAGTTTTCCTTAGTAAGCCTGCTTCACAAAAATGGTTTAGGCTCCGCGAAGATAACCGAGATAATAAATAATGGGGCTCTTTTTTCCGAAACATCAGATTCGGTACGAGAAGAGCTACTTCGAACTCTTATTGCGAAATCCTACACTAGCGATCTCACCCCAGACCAAATCCAAACAATTAAACAAGTAGGCGCTTATAAAGCATTGGAGATAACCAAGGGTCAGGAAATCGAACATCAGAAACAAACCGCACTAGAAGTTCTCAACAAACAAATCGAAGACAGGCGGCAGGAATATGAATCTCTTCCCAGTGTTTTAGAGCAAGAGCCAGTCTTGGAACCAGATTTCCAGCAAAACGTTGAGGAAACAAAGCTATGGTGGGAGAGATTTTACCTCAAATCAGACCCATTCCCTCGGAAGGATGGTCTATCCTCAATCGCCGAGGACATGTATGAAGCAATCATATCTAAGACGAAACCATTCACGGACACTCTCAGTACACTTGAGAAGAATCCGACATACCTATTTCACACCGGGTTTCTACTTGTCGGCGGGTACGGGTATGGAAAGACGACGTTCATAGACTATCTAAGCCACTACTTAATTAATGCAGGAATTCTTCCGTTAAGAATTTCCTGCACACGTTGCTCAGCTGATGCTTCTGGCTTCGCAGATTCGTTTTTCCACCGACTTCGAAAAACCCTACTCGACGAAGCGCAAAAAATAACGCACGTCGACCAGTCACTGCTCTCAGACCTTGAAGTGGAAGACCAAGTGACAGAACTCATTAAGATGATTACCTCTCGGAAGAAAGGCGTCATTATATTCATGGATGACTATCACAAGCACGCCTCCCACTTTCCTCAAATCTACGAATTTCTAGGGACACTACAGGTCATCAAGGACTCTCTAACCCGAATGGATCTACCGGCAGGATTCGTGGTGTCCGGCATCCCTGAATGGAAGGACGAACTAGGTCGTAACAGTCAACTATCCGGATTTTTGGATAGCAGCCCGATTGAGATGCCAGACGTTAACGCTGCTCTTGTTTGCGAAGTATTCAATAAGCGGATAAAGGCATACTGTTACGAAGGGACTCCAAGACTAATCAAGAGCGACTTTGTGGAGAAATTAGTGAGAGAATTCGCTGGGAAAGCGGGTCTTCGGGACTACATCGGCAAGATCGTCACAGAGCTGTCGCACAATAATTATGCTATTGTGGATTCACCAATTGAAATAGCGGAGGAAACACTTGCTGAGATTAGAAACATCTTAGAAGCAGACAGTCACTTGAAGACTGGTATCACAAAGCTCGTATACAGCTCAGCATTCAAACGATTCAATCAAGAGCAGGTCGCTAAGACCTTGGAACTACTCGTACATGTAGGAACTCAGGGAGGCATTACCGAAACCGATAAGCAGTTCTCCGCGAATCGATTCTATTTCCAGACGCTCAAAGATTGCGGACTGATCCAAAAGCAAAGAACGACCACAGGGAGTCTTTCGTGGGGTATTCACACGCGGCTACGTAAAGTAGCCAATCAGGTCCAAGCAAAATATGGCCTGTCACTTCATGACTACGTCCTGAAGATATATGCATATAAAGCATACGGCACAAATTCTCGAAACATACCAGAAAGCAATCTCGAGTTGGATAGTTTGAAGCAGTTTTTCGGAAACCCGGAGTTGAAGCTGACGACATCTGTATCTGAAAATATTGCACTTGGGCTTCGTGTTTTAGAAACGCTATCAGCAAACGGAAACGGAAAGGCACGAGAGGCGAACGCTCTAGAAAGCGCAAAAGCAGCAATTGACGCGTTCTCAGAAGCACTTTTCACCTTAGATGGTGGCGTTAGATATTTCCAGCATGTAAGCGTCAAAGACACAGCGCTTCAATGGGAGCTTCACCCAAATAATGATGAAACGCTGACCGAAGCATTTGCACGCTATAGAGACTATCATGCCGAAAAGACTTCGCACCGCCTAGCACTTGCTCTCAAACAGACCCGCGAAGCCGCATATCTTGTAGCTAACGCACTAAAATCGCTGCTCGAGGAGCAAACTCTCAGATCTGGAATCCCGCTTTTGCATCGCCCGTTGGCTCACACCGAGGAAGAAATCAGAATATTTGAAGCCGCAATTGCTGGAAAGTATTCCACCCTCGGACAGGATCACTTTGATTATATTCGCCGTGTTACGGATCTGCTAGAGTTGCGATTCCGTTCCTTTCTTTACCTTGTTGGAAATCTTCTTTTTGGCCAAAATTATATAGAGCAGTGTCCCAAACAAGTAGTCGCCTATGCTTACAAAAGCCTCGAGACACGTGTTGTATTTAATACGATCGAAAATCGTTTCGATGGGTTAACACGCTCCCAATATCGACAAATATTTTGCGAGGGCAATGCATACAAAATTAATGTCATCGACAACTTAACCTTAGAATGGAAGCAAAGCGATTGGGATCTCTTCGGTGAGCTCTTTGCAGAAATAAATATTGAAACTGCCCATCTCCAAGTTGCAGCGTTCGATGTAACGAACCGCACAAGATACTTGCGCTACTGCGCTCTGGCAGAGGAAATCACGGCTGCAATGAATACAATGACCTCTGCACTGATAGCGAAAAGCGTCTATTTGTGTCAGGCCACCTCTTCTTCAAGAAAACCAGAGGACGTGCTAATAAAATATGATTTACGTGCTCTTCGGCCAAAAGACGTTCCTGAAAAGAAGATATGCTCAGAGTGGCCCAAATCACTAAATTCAAATGCCGTGATAATTGATCATGTAATCACCCAAGAAATCTATGACCGAGTATATCGACGCTTGGTCGACAAGATTGAGAACTCCCCCAACGGACTTGTGGTGATTGACATGCTCAACATTGATTACTTGGCAGACCACTATCGTACATCGATGACTGAGTTCGCCAATTCTTTGGCCTTCTTAGCGCACATAGACCGAACGCTGATTGTGCGGCCGTGGATGGGTAGCTCCATCGTTATTACCAGGCCCGGGGCCGAGCTAAAGACGTCATATCTTGAGGGCGTGTTGCCCAAAGGGTCGTTTAGTTGAGCGGAGGCGATCCGAAGGGCCAAGCTGAAGACGTCACGTCTCTGACTCTTGACAAGCCAGCCCCCGAGTCCGGCCCACTGTCCGTCAAATCAAGCAAACCGCATGGGGTCAGGCTTTGTAGTTTGTGGTCGCTGTCCGTCAAATCACGTGAACCCTAGACCTCCCCCCTAACCACGGTCCGAGCCAATTTCCCTGGGCGAAGGCCCATTCGGGTGAGGCTTCAATCCTGGCCAAGCTTCTTCCCGAAATAGATCACGCCCGGGTCGTGGCGGATGAGGTGCAGGCCGCCCTTCAGGTAGAAATCCCGCGCCCGATGATTCTTTTCCGCCATGCCGAGATGATAGCCTGGGATGCCCTCGGCGCGGAGCCTGGCTTCGAAAAGCTTGAGCGCCGCCGAGCCCGCACCCTGGCCCTGACCGCGCGGCAGAAAGCAGATGTGCAAGTGCGCCGGGTAGTCGTCGACGAAGTCCGGATACGCGGCGTCCTCCTGGATGTACCCGCGGATCCACTTCTCGAAGTCCGTCCACGTCGGATCGGGCGAGCCCCTGGCGTACAATTCCCGGACGGACGGCAGCCAATCCCGGTTCATCCAATGCACATGGCGCCGGGTGTCGGGCGCGGTGACCAGGTAGCCGAGGATCCCGCGATCGTCCTCGGCGATCCAGCACCAGGTCGCATCGTGGACGAGGTAGGGGGCGGCATAGTAATGGCCAAAGATATAGGGATCCGTGACCATCGACGACGCATCCTGGCCGCAATACGCCGTCCGGTGGCAGATGTCGTAAACGTAGGGGAGATCAGAAAGCGCTGCCGTCCGGATTTTCATAAGCGTTCAGCCACGTCGCGTGGGGTAAGAGGACCCGCCATGGATGCCGCCCGCCAGTGAATCTGACAACCCCTTAAGCGGGACGAGCCCACGAGACGGCTGGCACGGACTGCCCCGACCTGACCCTGGGACAAGCGGAAAACGTCTTGCCCGAACCTGACAGATGTGCATCGGTCGAAGCGTTAGACGAGACAGCATAGCTGACTCCCCATTAAGCGGGATTCTCGCGACGAAGCTCCCTCAGCCGGGGGTTTCATTGGGTTCATAGGACCCACCACAGGGTGGCCAATCCTTAACTCGATCCAATGACCTCATGTCGCATACAACCCATGGCACTGCTCCTCAGGCAGGCCTGCTTCGCAATCAGTCCCACAACCTCAAGATCCGCCCCTCGTCGCTCTGGTTCTGCCTCCAGCCGGCGGCACCGGAGAACAGCCCCCGCGCAGCCATATTCTCGCGAGACAACTACCGCTGCGCCTATTGCTGTCGCCTTCTAACCGATTGCGGTGACACCGAAGCCACCATTGATCACATCATCCCTCAATGTCGGTTCGAAATACGAGCTGTGGCCAACCAAGACGTGAACCGCGTCGCCTGCTGCTGGCAATGCAATCAAACGAAAAGGGATTGGACACCGCGCACGCCGACTCACCGCGCTTGGTATGACCGCACCTATTGCCTGAAATTCATCGCTGCACTTATCCGATCCCAATGCCGCGCCACCAACGATCCCGGTCCACTGCCCGTCAATTCAGGGCGGCCCTAACCTGACCCCATTTCACCTCTTTTCGAGCTCCTGACTAAATCCAGTTCCCGGGCTTATCTGTGCGATACTTCACGGCTGACGGCACTCGTGCCGGCTTCGACCTGCTTGCCGCTAACTGCCGTCGGATGAGCTGCAAGAGTTCGCTCGCATTCAAGCCGAGCTTCATGGGGGTAATGGCTAGGTCACCAAAACCTGCCTCGCGGCCGGCAGTCATCATAAGCTGAGCAACCCGACCCTTTCGCGCCCGGTAGACGCCCGAGTCGCAGAGGATCAGGCAGAGGTGATCAGCCTTGGGAGTGGTCATGATGAACACCTCAGCAATATCTTCCCACAAAACCTCTTCATCTCCCCACCCTAACGCCTGGATACCTTGGACCGTAATCGCCAAGTGCGGCTTTTGGTTTACCATAAGCCCCAGACACATGATCGCGACGAACGAGGATCCGCACGCGAGACCAAACGCCAGGCGATCAGACCAGAGGTTGGGATGCCAAAAAAAGAAGGCCAGAGCGACCCCTACTGCCATGATGAAAGACAATACGGCCGGTCGCTTCGATTTTCGCACAACCAATGGCACTTCCATAGACTCGATCTAGCCGGAGTTTCGCTTTCCGCGATACCTAAACGAGGTCGAGCCCAAAGCCGGACAACACCAAGCAAACGGGTCAGGCTGCGGATATTGATATCTGGTCTGAGCCCAGGGCACCTGGTTGCCCAATTACCCAACCTCTGTCCGTCAAATCAGGTAATCCCCACCCCGACCCCGTCGTCTCGATTCTCGTCGGCGATTAGCCGACACCCCGAAGCCCCTCCCCGGAGCCGATCAGGCGAAGGACACAGCGTAGCGCAGCCGTTAGGCGCGGAGGTCCGGGCTTGTCGTCGCGGGCCGCCCGGGCGAGGCTGGGCGCATGCGAAGTCTCCGCGCCGCCGCCGGTCTCCTTTTCATTTCCCTGGTCCTGACCGAGCCCCTGAGGGCGCAGTCCGTCGCCGGTACCGGCGGCGACCTCCCGCCGCCGGCCGGGATCCGCAGCAATGACGACACGCGCACCGTCAACGTGGAAGAAGGCATCCACGCGCTCGTCACCGCCAACGAGGGTCTCGTCGGCGGCACGCCGCGCGCGCCGGTGGCCTTCGCGGCTGCCCTCGCCCGCGCCCACCAGCTGGCCAACGCCGCCGTCCCGCCCGCGGCGCTCCGCCCGACCTTGCAGGCGCTGCCGGATGGATCGACGGCCGGGTGGCGCCTGTTTGCGTTTGCCCTGCTGGTGAAGGGCCAGCCTTCGGCCACCTTCGCGGTGCTCGTCGCAGCGTATGACCGCGACCCCAATTCCGCGGACGCGCTGGCCGACCTCGCCGGCATGCTCGCCGGCTTCGGTTATCCCAACGAGGCGCTCGCGCTGCTGGACGAACTCGCCGCGCGGGGCGTCCAGCCGGCGCCGCCCTGGGGCCTGGCAGGGAGCGACCTGACGGACTACACGCGCGGCTATGCGCTTGCCCGGCTCGGCGACACCGCCGCCGCCAAGCCGCTGCTCCGCGCCGTGGCCGCGCGCCAGCCCGTCCTGGCCGAGGCGGCGCGCCTGCTGGTGGTGCTGTCCGACGACCCCGAGGAGCAGCGCAAATTTTTCCTGCAAGGCGTCTGGCGCCACCGCAGCCCGCTGATGGTGTGCGCCGGGGTCGACCTCGGGCAACCCGAACCCGACGCGCAGGTGACCGGTGCGGAAGTCGCCATCGACGTGCGTTCCCTCATCAGCCTGGCGAGGGGCAAGCCCGGCGTGCAGCCCGCGATGCGCTACGCGAAGGGTGTGCCCCAAGCCAACGACCTCGCCAAGGCGATCGAGGCAAAAAAGAGCGCGGCGGATGAGGCGTTCGGCGCGGTGCTCGCGCAGCGCGGGCAACCGACAAAATACCACCACACCGAAACGGCCATCCAGGACACCTGGGGTTACCGGATGCAGCAGCTCGTGGGTTCGATCGACTACCGCGACGCGAAGCTGCGCGAACTAGACCGGCGCCGCCACACCGCCTGGCTCGAGCGTACTGCGGCGGAGCGTAAGATCGCCGACGAACGTGAGGAAGCCGCTTCCGCGGCGCAGGACGCCTACGCCCGGGAATGCGTGGCGAAGAAGTATAACCCGACCTTCGAGCAGCTTTCCGAGAAGGCCCGACCCGCGTTCGAAAAGGCCCTGGCGCAGATCACCCCTTATGTGATCCGCGAGGAGGCCGCCGAGCGCGCCTGGTTCGCCGAATGGCATCTCCTGGCCACGGCCATCGCGGCGCAGGTCGGCGACTCGGGCTGGCACGAATACATCCGGCTCTCCATCGAGGCCCAACGCTGGCAGTCCTATGCCCGCCTGCTGCACCTGGTAGCCGTGCAGGCCGCCATGGGCGAACATCCCGGCATCACGCGTGAGGCGGCCGAAGTCTCGACCGAGCCGGTGCCCGAGGAAGTGCCCAAGTGCGATGGCAACAACCCGATCCGGTTCGGCACCGCCAGCCTGCCCGGCGGCGACCACCTGCCGTTCTCGTTCAACACCCAGATGTCATGCGAGGGCCTGTCGCTCGAGGCGTCGATCGACACCGAGATCCCGGGCCTCAGCGTCGAGGCCGAGATCGGTGGCGACAACGCCGGCGCCTACACGGGCTTCATCGGGCCGAAGGCGGCGATCAGCGCCGGCGTCAAGGGGATCGCGGAGTTCGGCGCCAGCGCCACGGCCGGCGCCTACGTAAGCGGCGATCGCAACGGCGTGCAGGAAGCCGGCGTGAAATACGTTGTCAGCGCCAACGGCACCGTCGGCTCCACCAGCGCCTCAAGCGATATCGCCTCGGGCCAGGTGAACTTCGTGCCCGCCGTGAACATCGGCGACGGCGGCCTCGTCCCGATCGGCACGCGCTGAGGGCGGTCATCGGCGGGCCGGGCCGAAGGGGGCAGCCGCAAGGTGCCTGGTTGCCCATTTCCCAATCCACGACTCCGTTGAGGTCGTCGGTGGGTTCTGGGTCGGTGAAATACCGGTCATGGCCCCGTCCGCTGTCCGTCAAATCAAGTCAAACTCACCCCGACCCCGCCGTCTCGATTCCCGTCGGCGATTAGCCGACACCCCGAAGCCTCTCCCCGGAGCCGATTAGGCGCAGGACCCATCGTAGCGCAGCCGTTAGGCGAAGCATTCGTGGTGAAACCGGTTCGAGCACTGTGGCCACTGGCGGTCAACCCAGGTAAACCCCGGGCTTTGCAGTTTTCAGTCGTAACCGTAGCTATCCATGCAATCCCGGCCGCCTCACCGCGACGGGCCTGGTCACGGGTAAAGCCCGGACAATGCCGACCAGCTGCTCTGGAAACCCGTCCTGAACACGTCGGCCTCGCCGGGTATCTGCCAAGCGGAGGAAAAAAGCCCGCTACCTCGGCTCTGCCACTCACCGCGAGCCGGCCGATGCTGGTGTCCGAAATAAGTGATGACCCAAAAGTGCCCGACACCCTTGCCCGCCATCGGCACCGACATGAAATTCTCGGCCGACGCCGGCCGCTTGGTCAGCTCGCCGCTGCAATGGACCCTCGCCTCGATCACCTCGTCGGGCAAAACCAGCCGCAGGCGCCAGACTCCCGCCTCGGTTTCCTCGACCCCGAGCTCGGTGAACTCGGCCGTCGGATCGGTCGCGAGCACTTTTGCTTGGTCCGTCAGGTCGCGCGAATACCAACTGGCCAACTGCAACCATTCGACCTTTCCGCGCATGGTCGCATCGCGCGGGCCCTCTGCCCTCACCCACCAAAATGCCATCGGTGTCCGGCCGGACGGAAGCAGGCTGGTCCCATCAACCTCGAACTTTCCTACCGACATGAAGCAGAGGCTGCCCACCGCATACCGCGCGCATTCGGGATTGGCCTGGAGGAAGGCCGCCACCGCCGGATCGGCGGCCGCATACTCGCCCGCCGTGATCAGCCGATAGCCCGGTGGCATGCGCCCGGTGAACTTAGCCGGATCGAAGAGATGGTCCCGGCAGATCTCGGCGGACACCTCGGAAACCTCGGAGACGCTGGTCATGCCCGCCGGCAAGGCCCCATATCGCCCGTCCGCTCCCATTGCCGCGATGACGGGCACCTTCAAGGCCGCTAGCCAACGGAAAAGCGTGAACGCCTTCATGGGGGCAGCATGTTGTGTTTCCACCTCACCGCGGCAAGAGCCGATCCCGAGCCAAGAGGAAGACGTCTCGTCCTGACTCTTTCAAAGCCAGCGGCCGAAGCCGGCCCTCTGTCCGACAAATCAGAGGAAGCTCACTCCGACCCCGTCGTCTCAATTCTCGTTGGCGATTAGCCGACACCCCGAAGCCCCTCCCCGGAGCCGATCAGGCGCAGGACACATCGTAGCGCAGCCGTTAGGCGAAGCATTCGTGGTGAAACCGGTTCGAGCTCTGTGGCCGCTGTCCTTCAAATCAGGTGAACCCCAACCCGGCCCCTTGCCTCGCGCCGGTCTGGCTCGACGCCGAGCCCGGCAGCTGCTGGCCTCCCGTCATGCTCCGATCTGCCCGGCGTCTGCGCGCCGCCTTTCTCCTCACGTCCCTCGTTCTCGTCCTCTTCTCCGGCTGCCGCCCTGGTCAGTCCCCCGCCGAAGCCGGGATCACGAACAAGACCCTGCTGGTCTCGATCGGAGCTGAGGCCGCGACCCTCGATCCGCAACTCAACACCGGCTCCTCCGAGCGCAAGATCATCGATAGCCTGTGGCAGGGCCTGCTGCAGTGGAACCATGACGCCACCGGTTTCCTGCCGGCGCAGGCGGCGTCGTGGGAATTGTCCGACGACGGCCTCACGTATACCTTTCACCTCCGGCCCGACCTCAAGTGGTCCAATGGCGAGCCCGTCACCGCCGACCAGTTCGTGGCCAGTGCCCGCCGCCTGATGTCCCCGCGCCTTGGCTCCGAGATGGCCAGCGAGCATTACAACCTCAAGAACGGCAAGGCGGTGAACACCGGCCAGCTGCCGGTCGAGGCCCTCGGGGTCTCCGCACCCGACGCCCGCACCGTGGTCTACCAGCTGGAGCACCGGTCGGTGATCTTCACCGGCAATTTCGTCGGCGCGACCCTCGGCCCCGTGTACGTCCCCGGCATCCTCGCCAAGGGAGCAATCGACAACCCGCTGGTCAACTGGGTCATTCCCGGCGAGGTCGTGACGAACGGGCCCTTCGTGCTGACCGAGTGGAAAGCCAACCAGCATATCACCCTGCAGCCGAACCCCCATTACTACGGCACGACCCGGCTCAAGGAGGTGCGCTTCTTATCCCAGGAGAGTCTCGACACCCAGGATCGCGCGTACCGGGCCGGTCAGCTCCACGTCACCTACGGCATCCCCTCGCACAAGATCCAGCTCTACGCGAAGGCGGGCGACCCCGCCCTCCAGCTCGTGCCGACCGCCGGCCTGCATTTTACCGAATTCAACTCCCGCAAGCCGCCGTTCGACAATCCGCTCGTGCGCCGCGCCTTCTCCATCGCCATTGACCGGCAAAAGTTCGTCGATGCCGTGCTGCGCGGCGGAGAGACGCCCGCCTACGGCGTGATCCTGCCGCGCCCGGGTGGCTACGTCTCCGAGGCGGTCATCCCCAAAAACGTCGCCCTGGCGCGCCAGCTCCTGGCCGAGGCCGGCTACCCGAACGGGGCGGGCTTTCCGCGGGTCGAATACCTCTACAACACCAGCGACAAAAACAAGGAGATCGCCGAGGCCCTGCAGCAGATGTGGCGCTCCGTCCTCAACGTGAACGTCGAACTGCTCAATCAGGAATGGAAGGTCTACCTCGACTCCATGTACCAGGGAAACTACCAGATCGGTCGCCGCGGTCTCACGCCCAGCTCCCCCGAGCCGGCCGACTTCTACCGCTACCTGCGTTCGGACTCCTCCATCAACAGTGGCGGCTTCAAGAATGCGCGCTACGACGCACTGAGCATTGCGGCCGAACAAGAACTCGACCCCGTCAAAGCTGCTGCGCTCTTCCGCGAGATGGACGCCATCCTCCTTGAGGAAATGCCCATCATCCCCCTGGCCTTCCGCACCATCGCGCGCCTGGTCCATCCCCGCGTGGAGAACTGGCCGACCAATGTGATCGACCGCGAGGACTGGCACACCGTCGGGTTCACGCCGGATTAGCCCGGTCTAAATCCGAGCAACGGAGCCGGGGTTGCCTGATTGCGATCCTCCCCCACACACCCCGCCCTGGCGGGCACCCGTTAGGCTGAGCTCACGGCCTCGGCCCTCTTCCTAGAGGGGATTTCAAGATCAGTTGATTGGGTCCCCTCTAAGAAGAGGGGTGTCGCGAAGCGACGGGGTGTGCCAGGCTGGTACGCGGGCCTGAATAGGCTTCGTGGTTTGCGGTCGCTGTCCGTCAGGCGATCAGCCGACGCCCCGAAACCCCGCCCCGGAGCCGATGAGGCGCAGGTCACAGGGGAGCGCAGCCGTTAGGCGCAGCATTCGTGGTTAAAAGAGGATCGGGAATTTGGTCCGCATGAGGCGATCCGAGAGGATCAGGCCTTGGGGTTGGTCGAACACCTGCCCGTCAAACCAAGGCAACCGCTTGGTGCGCCCTTGCGGATCGGTTGAACGTGCGCTTATTCAACTTATCTGATGAAAACCAAATCTTCCCGTGGTCCTGCCCTGGCGCGCGCCAGCGGCGTATTCAAGATCGGCGGCGACCTGCCCGTGTACCGCCTCGGCTTCGGCGCCATGCGGGTCACCGGGCCGGGCATCTGGGGCGAGCCCAAGGATCCCGCGGCCGCGCGCCGGCTCCTGCGCAAGGTGGTGGACCTGGGCATCAACCTGATCGACACCGCCGATTCCTACGGTCCCGAGGTCAGCGAGCGCCTGATCGCCGAGGCTCTGCATCCTTATCCGCGGGGCCTGGTCATCGCCACCAAGGGCGGACTGACCCGCTCCGGGCCGGAGCAATGGCATCCGGTGGGCCGGCCCGAGTATCTCCGGCAATGCGTGGAGCTCAGCCTCCGGCGGCTGAAGCTCGACTGCATCGACCTCTACCAACTGCACCGCATCGACCCCCGGGTGCCGGCGGCCGAGACCTTGGGGGCCTTGAAGGATCTCCAGCAAGCCGGCAAGATCCGCCACATCGGTTTGTCCGAGGTCTCCGTCAAGGAGATCGAACAGGCCCGGAAGACGGTGGAGGTCGTCAGCGTGCAGAACCTCTACAACCTGGGCAACCGCCAGAGCGAGGCGGTCCTGACCTATTGCACCAAACACAAGCTTGGCTTCATTCCGTGGTTCCCCCTCGCCGCGGGCGACATGGCGCGCCAAGGCGGCGCCCTCGATGCCGCGGCGACGCGCCATGGGGTGACGGTCGCCCAGCTCGCGCTCGCGTGGCTGCTGCAAAAATCTCCCGTGATCCTGCCCATTCCCGGCACCGCGAGCATCCCCCACCTCGTGGAGAATACCGCTGCCGCCCAGGTGAAGCTGACACCGGCCGAATGGGCGGAGATCGAAAAAGACCTCGGCTAGGGTGTGTTTTCGAACCCCGGATTGACGGACCACCAACAGGATTCCACCAACGGTGGAATCTACCTTTTCCGCTCCGTAAATTTCGCCGTTGGCGAAATTCTATTAGTGGTGAAACCGGGTTGGGCTCCGTGGTCGCTGTCCATCAAATCAGAGCAACCCTAACCGGACCCCGGACGAGACTCCCGCCCCCGATCAACCCAAGAAGGCAATTGGACACAGAGGGCACCGAGGCAGGCACGGAGCCCACAGAGGAATGCCGCAGAAAAACACCCAAAGGCACCTTCACTCAGCAGGTGAATTCATTCGCGATGATCGCTACGCAATTAGTGAGACTTACGTTAACAAGTGACACCTGCCACGGCCTGATTGCGATGCTCCCACACACACCCCGCCCTGGCGGGCACCCGTTCGGCTGAGCTCACGGCCTCGGCCCCCTTCCTAGAGGGGATTTCCGGACCAGTTGACTGGGTCCCCTCTCGGAAGAGGGGTGTCGCGAAGCGACGGGGTGTGTCTCTTCTTTGCGTAATCCTCAATAGTATTGCTCCGTGGACACCTTCCGAACTCTGAGAACTCTGTGAAGGGATCGACCTGAGGAATTTTGTATCAATAGGTTTACTCCGCAATCGGCAGGCCCCACGCAGGCGCGAGGCGCTCGTACTCCTCGCGCGGAAGCAGGACGTAGAGCGGCTGGGCGGCGGCGCGCAGCCACACGACCAAGTCCTGAAGGGCCGGCTCCGCCATCGTGGTGCAGCCGGAGGTGCGACGCGTCTCACCCCGGCGGATATGAAGGAAGGTCGCGCTGCCCGCGCCGGGTTCGATCGGCTCGGCGTTGTGCCGGATTTCCACCCGCCAGCGGTAGGCCGGATCACCCGTGCGCATGCGCTGCGCCGCAAACCAGGGCGGCCGGACTTTTCCATCGACGACCACATGCTGGTTGTAGAACGGATTCGCCGGGTCGTCGGGCCAGGCGTCGTTGGTCGTGACCTGGTGAAAGGGAAAATCAGCGCCATCCGGCAGGCGGGCCTCGTTGCCATAGATGGTCCCGATGGCGAACACCCCCGCGGGTGAGCGGCCGTCACCCTCGCGCTTCTGCGGGCCGCTGTCCCCGCCGTCCCGCACACCGCGGCCCCAGGCCAGGCCGTTCTTCCCGTAAAGCACCGGGACTTCCCCGCCCACCTGCCGCCACGGCCCGTCCGGACCGCGTTCGTAACGCCGCAGACTGCCCGTCGACGCCGACCAGTCCGGTGCGATGCTGACGACCAGCTGCCGGATCTCGGCGCCGAGCGGCTCACCCGACGCGATGGATCCGGTGAGGATCACCAGGCCAATCGCCGCGATGGTTTTGAGGAAAGCGTTCAAGGATACGGTCGCCAGCCTGACAGATTGTCCGCTCGATCCGAGCAAGTTTCACCCCGCGGCAGAAAACAATTCCGAGGGCGCGCGAAGACCCGGGCTGAAGGCGTGACGGCGAAGCCGCAACGATGCATTGGACAATGTGGGAGCGAGCTCGCTCGCGACGTTCCACGACGATCCCCAACTCACCCCGCCCTGCCGGGCACCTGTTCGGCTGAGTTCACGGCTTCGGCCCTCTTTCTAAAGGGGATTTCCGGATCAGAGGATTGGGTCCCCTCTATGAAGCCGGACTCATGCAGCTGAGCTGTCCTTTGGCTCTCATTCTCGCTCCACCAATTGGTGTGTGTAGGGGCGTCGCTTGACGACGCCCGCAAGGTCGCCGGCGATCAACCAATTCCCGGGCGCCGTCAAGCAGCGCCCCTACGGTTGACTGCATGAGTCCGGATGAAGAGGGGTGTCGCGAAGCGACGGGGTGGGTCGCATCTTCGAGTGATCCTCAAAGGGCCGTCAAAAAGGCCAGGCTGCGGACAGTGATGTCCGTTCCAAGCCGACCTCACTCCCGCTCATTCCCTGCAACGACAGGTTGCGCCTGGTGCCTCGGTCCTGCTTGGCTGGGGCATGACGAATGACGTGCGATTGCGCGCGGTGGAGGATGGCGACCTGCCGGTTTTCTTCACCCATCAGCTGGATCCGGAGGCCACGCGGATGGCGGCGTTTCCGTCGCGCGAACGCGAGGCCTTCATGGCCCACTGGGCGAAGATCCGGGCGACGCCGCAGGAAACCATCACCCGGACCATCCTCTATCAAGGCCAGGTGGCGGGCAACATCGGCAGCTGGGTTCAGGACGGGCACCGCGAGGTGGGTTACTGGCTCGGTCGCGAGTACTGGGGCCGCGGCATCGCCAGCGCTGCCCTGGGCCTCCTGCTCGCCGAGGTGAAAGTCCGCCCGATCCAAGCCCACGTCGTGAGCCACAACCTGCCCTCGATCCGCGTCCTGCAGAAATGCGGCTTCGTGATCACCGGCCGCGAGCAGTTCGCCGATACCGCCGGCACCGCAATCGAGGAACTCATCTTGACCCTGCCCGCGCCGGGCTGAGGCAATTGCTAATCCCTGCCCTCTCCGTTCCCTTCGTGGCCTCCTGGGAATCCTGATCCGAACCACGACCAAGGCGAGTTGCCCACGAATGACACGAAAAAAATGCCTCAGGTCTTTTTCTGTATGTTTCGGGTGTTCTGTGGTTCACCACTGATCGGGTCTGCTAAATTAGCACCCCCTTCTTTTTGCATCTATGATGTTTCTGGCGGCCCAAGCTCCGATCCGAGTGCCAACTCGAATTCCCCCGGCGCCTGTGACCAGGCCCGTATTGTCCCGGGGGCCAGGTACCATCCCGCGCTCGACTCCGGCCGCAATTCTCGCGACGGTGGGTGACCCGAGAGTGTATCCCTGAAACCATTTAGCCCCATGAAAACCCTTCGCCTCCTTCTTTCTTTCCTCGCCCTCGCCGCCGCGGCCTCGCTGTTTGCCGCCGATCCCACCGGGACCTGGCAATGGGCCACGCACTCGCCCAACGGCGATATCGCGACCACGCTCAAACTCGAGTCCAAGGACGGCAAACTGACCGGCGCCTATTCCAACCAGTTTGGCGATGCGACGATCAGCAACGTCTCCTTCCACGACGACGTCCTCGCCTTCGAAGTGGTGCGGGACCTTGGCGGCGCCAAGTTTGTGGTGAAATACCACGGCAAGCTCGACGGCGACACGATCAAGGGATCGCTCGAAGCTCCCGGCCCTGACGGCGGTTCGTCGATGAAGCTCGACTGGAACGCCCGGCGCGCCGCTGCCAAGGGTTGAGCAAACTCCCCCGCCCCTTCGCCCGGCCCGGCCAACGGCCAGGTCAGGTTGGTTCTGACTCGGGCGGCGTTCCCGGAAGTCGTCCGGATCGCGGCACAAAATTCTCGCCGTCCCTCGGCTCGCTTCGTTCCCTGCTGGCTTTCCCCCATGCCTCGCCAGCTGACTACACCCGTCCTACCCCGACTCGCCAGGCGAGTCAGCCGCGGCGCACTGCGCCCGTTGGCGATGGCTGCACCGGACCCGGGGTGCAACCGACTTTGACACCCATCCTCCCATACCCTTCAAACCTGATTCATTGTGAGTGCGCCTGAAGGATTCAGTTTTCGGAAAAACAAGGACGGCAGCGTGACGATCCTGCACCACGGGAAGCTTGCGGCCACTTTGCGGCGGGAGGACGCCCGGGATTTCCTCGAAGAGACCGCCGGCTGCACGCTGGACGAGTGCCAGCACACCATGGCCCAGCTCACCGGGAATTATAAGCGCGGCAACGAGCGCCTCGCCCAGGCCCATAGTCGAAACCGCCAGCACGGCTGACCGGGCGATCCGAAGCGGCAAGGCTTGGTTGGGTGTCGCCGAAGGCTGGCTGGCGAACGGACGACTTTGCCCGAGGAGCAGAGGCCAGTCGGAGACTGGCCCTACTTCACTCCGCCGACCGTCTTGGTGGTGACGCCCACGCATCAGAACCCGCCCGGGCGATCCCGGGCTTGCACCGCATTGGGGGATGCGGCAAACGTTCGGGATGGGCCGCCGGCGATCACCTCGATCGCCCGCGGCTCTTTGCGTACTCACCGTTCCCATGAAGCCTCTTCTGCTCACGTTCCTGCTGGCGCTACCCGTGCTGGCCTTAGCCAAGCCGCCCACCGAGGCGGAGATCAACCAGCTGGCCCCCTGGTTCATGCCGCCGGAGTTCGACGAGCCGCAACTCTCCCCCACCGGTGACTACCTGGCATTCCTGTTGTGCGACGGCCAGAGTTTCTCGATCGGCCTGTTTGAGTTTGCCACGCGCAAGCTGTCCTACGTCGGAGGCTCCACCAAGATGCAGCCGATTGAGTTCTGGTGGAAAGGTCCGCGCCGCCTGCTGGCTCACCTGGTCTCGGAAGACGGCACGCACCGGGCGCACTCCGCGTTCGACATCGACGGCAAGAACCCGGACCGACTCGATCATATCACCGAATTTCCCGGCCGCATCCTTGATGCCCTGCCCAATGACCCGGATCATGTCCTGCGGGCCTATGCCGGTGCCTACACCGTGGGTTCGGCCGGCAACCTGGCCGTCGCCGACGGGGAAGTATTCCGGTTCAATATCCACACCGGGAAAACCACCAAGCTCGCCGGCAACATCGGGCCGGTCGGTTATTGGGTGCTGGATCAGGATATGAACGCCCGGGCAGCCTTTCATTCCAGCTACCACGGAACGCGTCTCTTTCACTGGCGACTCACCGGCACCGGCGATTGGCGCTACAAGGTCATGGAACCCGGGGAATTTGGTTTTCGCCCCATCGGTTTCGACGCCGACGGGCGTTACCTCTGGGTCTGGGATTTCTCCAAGAGCCCAGCGACCAGCCTCGCGCGTTTCGATACGCAAACCGGTCTGCTCCTGCCCGGCCCCGCCCCGAAACCGGAGGTGGAGGCAACCAGTGTGATGCTCCTGGGCAATTCCCGCCAACCCATCGCCGCAATCTACTCCCACACCATCCCGGTGCAGATCGAGCCGCTCAACGAGTCGGTGAGGCCGGCCATCGAGCGGCTGAGAAAGCAGTTTGCCGGTTATACGCCGACCATCGTCGACCAGTTGCCCGACGGCCGGCGGTGGATCGTGTTTGCGACCAGTTCGCGCTTTCCGGGCGGCTATTTCCTCTTCGACCACCAGACGGGCGAAACCGCCCTCATCGCCAGCAAGTTCAACCCGGGCCTGAGGGAAAACATGTTTGTCGCATCCACTCCGGTGAATGTGCCGTCGCGCCACGGGTTCACCATCCATGGCAAGGTGTGGTTGCCCAAAGGCATCAAGAATCCTCCGGTCATCGTGCTGTGTCCGGCCGCCCTGCCCGGCATCCCGGCCGCCGACGCATTCAATCCTTACACGCAGGCCTATGTGGCGGGCGGCTACGCCGTCGCCCAATTCGACGGACGCGGCACCATGGGTTACGGCCGAGACTTCGAGATCCTGCTGCAGGGTGATTCGCCCGCCGAGGTGCTGCGCGAGGACTTCGAGGAAGGCGTGGCCGGTCTGGCCGCCCAGGGTTTGGTGGACGGCAAACGGGTCGTCCTGCTGGGCCACCACCTCGGGGGCGCGCTGGCCCTTGCCATCGCGGAAAAGAGCTCACTGTTTCGCGCGGTGGTCAGCATCAACGCGCCGCTGAAAACCGATCAGTACGACCTGCTGAATTTCAGCGAGGGATTTTCCCTACGCGTCCTCGCGGACAAGATCGGCTGGCGAAAAAGCATCCAGATGGCCACGGCCCTCTCCCCGCTGGAAGTCGCGCCCCGGCTCCCGATTCCCTCCCTCCACCTGATGAACGAGGCCAGTTGGCGTCCCGGCAAGCTCTCCGACGACGCCAAGCGACTCGACCGGGCCCTCAGGAAGTCGTCGCTCGCGCGAGTGGAGCTCGCCTACAGCTGGTTCGAAGGTTTCGCGCCGCCGACCATCTACGCCAAAGACAGGGCGTCGGCCGTCTTGCGCACCTTGGACTTCTACAACAGCACCCTGACGGCCCAGCCTTAGCCGCCGATTGCTCAGCCAAGCTTCAGGCGGGTCAGACAAACGACAACCGGCCTGAAGCCGAATCCATGCAGTTGGACCAAGGGGTGACACGGATGGGCAGAGACGGAATTTCCGAAAACAGAGGATTGTCGATGGGGTCACCGTTTTGTGACGCGTCCTATTCAATGCCCTTTTGCTTCAATGCCTTGATTCGTGCCGACCCGCGGCATCGAGGTTGAAACGGTTTGCATGGTTCCGGCTGAAGACGGCCAGTGCCCGCGCTTGTCCGAGCCGGCAGCGCCCCCCGGCCTTTTATCCATTTGGCAATTCCGGCCGGTACGGCCATGGGTGGACCATGGCAAACCCCGCCGAAACCCCATCGATTGCGCACCGTTCGTACCTGAAGCGTGTCGCCCCGCTGCTCCAAGCCGGCTGCTTGCTGCTCTGCCTGGGCACCGGCACCGGCCGGTTGCAGGCTCAGAATGCCGCGACCACCGTGACCGTGGACGCGCTGGCCAACCGGCGGGCGATCAGCCCGCTCATCTACGGGGTTTCCTACGGCAACGCCCAGGACATGGCCTCGCTCAATGCGACGCTGAACCGCTGGGGCGGAAACGCGACCACCCGCTACAACTGGCAGATCGACGCCCATTCATCGGCCTCGGACTGGTACTTCGAGACCTATCCCGACGGCCCCGGGGTCCCCGGCGGCAGTGCCGACGCCTTCGTCGCGACCTCCCGCTCTGCCCTTAACGGCGCCGAGCCTTTGTTCACCGTGCCACTCATCAACTATCTGGCCAAACTCGGGCCCGGTCGCACCACCTTGGCCGGGTTCTCTGTCGGCAAATATGGCGCGCAAACGGCGACCGATCCGTGGAACAGCGATGCCGGCAATGGCGTCAGCAAAGCCACGGGCAAAAACATCACCGGCAACGACCCTCTCGATACCGGCACGTTCAACAGTCCGGCGATCCAACAGGCCTGGATCAAACACTTCGTCGATACCTTTGGTCCGGCCACCGGCGCCAACGGGATCAAATACTACCTCTTGGACAACGAGCCCTCCCTGTGGCACGCCACGCACCGGGATGTCCACCCGCAACCGCTGGGTTACGACGAGCTCTACGAGCGGATCGTCAGCTACGCGGGCGCCATTCGCGCCGCCGACCCGAATGCCAAGATCGTTGGCTTCGAGGAATGGGGCTGGTGGGCGATGTACTACAGCGGAGTCGACCAGTCCGGCGACATCCGGGCCGCGAATTCCGACTACAACACCCACGGCCAAACCTACTACTATCCCTGGCTGCTCCAAAAACTTTACACCTACAAGCAACAGACCGGCATCCAGCTGCTCGATGTCCTGAGCGTGCATGCCTACAATGGCACGCCGGACGGCGCCGACGACTCCCTCGCCGCCCAGCTCGTGCGAAACCGTGAGACCCGCATCCTCTGGGACCCGAGCTTTCAGGATCCCTCCTGGTACGGCGACATCGGCATCAATGGACGCGTCCTGAACTGGATCCCGACGCTCAAGGCCATGGTGGCACAATACCATCCCGGTCTGCAGATCGGGATCACCGAATACAACTGGGGCGACGAGGCGAACCTCAACGGCGCCACGACCCAGGCAGACGTGCTGGGCATCTACGGCCGGGAAGGCGTCGATCTGGCTACGCGCTGGACGGTCGCCAAGAACGACACGAAGTACCTCGTCACCCACCTCGCGAGCCAGATCTACCGGAATTACGACGGCAACAAATCGACCTTCGGCGACACCAGCGTGGCGGCCAACGTGGCCAATCCCGACAAGCTGAGCGCCTTCGCGGCGGTCCGCTCCAGTGACAGCGCGCTGACCGTGATGGTGATCAACAAACAGCAGGGCAGCACGCCGGTGACCGTGAGTCTGGCCAATTTCACCCCCGCAGCCGCCGCGGAGGTATGGCAGATCAACTCTGCCACGCAGACCAGCATTGCGCGACTCACCGACGCCAGCGTCACGGGTGGCAATATCGCGACCACCGTTCCCTCCCAGAGCATCACGCTGTTCGTGGTCCCTCCCAGCACGGCGACACCGACGCCCACTCCCTCGCCCACGCCAACACCAACCCCCACACCGACGCCAACACCTGCGCCGAATCCGGCTCCGGCCACCTCCAGTGGTGGCGGCGGTGGTGGATCCCCCGGGGCCGTTTTCATCCTTTTGTTGGCAGGACTGACCTTCACCCGCTTCCTGACGAAGCGGTGATCGGCCATTCGGGCCCGCGGCACGAGGACCTCAGCGAGCGATAGTTCGGTCCGCGAGTTCTGATTGCCCTGATCGCGGACCCCTGCGTTGGCGCGACGCGCTTTGGACTCCTTCATTCCGAATGCCGAACAATCCAGATTCGCCACCTCAATAACGGGAGACTCGAAAGAATTCTGTAGCTTTTCCCCTGGGTGTCCTCATCCGGAACCATGCAGCCCAAGCCGCAAAACGTTTTTTGCTCCAGACGTGAAGAAACTCGCTGACAATGCTTTCTTGTAGGGGCGGCGCTTGTCGCCGCCCGCGGGCTACAGTTTGGATACTTGAGCAGTTTCCTAGGAGTAAAATGTAGGGCTGCCACTCGACGGCAGGCCGATTCCCGAGCGAGAATAGGCGCGGCGACCATCGTCGGCCCTACACACAAACACCAAACCACTCTATCGTTCCGAGATTCCGTCCAACATTTCCGGACCAGTGGATTGGATCCCCTCTATGAAGAGGGGTGTCGCGAAGCGACGGGGTGTGTCAGGCTGGTACGCGAGCCTGAATAGTCGGCGGTGGTGTGACGAATCTCTGCATCCAGCCAGGCCGCTCACGCCATAATTCTTGCCGCTTCCAGCCGCATTCCCTGCTATGGATACCCGATGCAACGTCGTACCCCTCCTTGCCGCGTTACCAATTCGATCGCCGCTCCGGATCGCCGCGCGGGCCGTCATCCCCTTGCGGGAGCCAGCCGCATACTGTGGCTGATCCTGCTCGGATTCGCCGTGGGTCCGGTTGCCGTCAGGGCGGCGACCGAGGCCAACGTCCCCACCGATCAGCCGGTCCGTTACGAGGCGTTTGGGGCGATCGGTGACGGCGTGGCCGACGACCTGCCGGCCATTGTTGCAGCCCACGCCTTTGCCAATGCCCACGGCCTGCCGGTCAAGTCCCTGCCCGACGCCACCTACCACCTCGGTCGTCGCGCGCTCACGGCCATCATCGCGACCGACACCGACTGGAGCACATCCCGGTTCATCATCGACGACACCGATGTGGAAAATCACCGCGAGTCGCTCTTCGCCGTGCGCTCGCTCCTGAAGCCGGTGACTCTGGCGATCCCAAGTCTGTCCCGGGACCAGCAGCGCCTCGACGTCCGGCCGCCGGCCGACTGCTGGGTGCGGGTGGAGAGTGATCAGCAGCGCCGCTTCATCCGCCGCGGCCTCAACCAGAACAACGGCGCACCGCAGAGCGACTGCTTCATCTTGCGCCGCGACGGAACCATTGAAGGCGCCATCGACTGGGACTACGCCACGATCACGCGGATCGAGGCCCTCCCGCTCGACCAGCGGCCGCTGACGATCTCGGGTGGAGTCTTCACCACCACTGCCAACCGCATGGTGCAGGAGAAGGGCTACAACTACTGGGCGCGGAACATCGTCATCAGCCGCTCAAACACCACGGTGGTCGGCCTCACCCATCACATCATCGGCGAGACCGAGGTCGGGCACCCCTACAGCGGATTCCTCAGCGTCCGCCGCTGCGCCAACGTCACGCTGCGCGACTGCTTTGTCACCGGCCACCGCACCTACTCGACCATCGGGGCCGCCGGCAAACCGGTTTCCATGGGCAGCTACGACCTGAACGCCAACGAAGTGGTCAACTTCACGCTGAGCGGCGTGCGCATGGACAACATCTGCGATGGCAACCTCTGGGGCGTCATCGGCACGAATTTCTGCAAGAACATCATCCTCGAGAACTGCACCCTGTCGCGCATGGACTCCCACCAAGGAGTCTCCGGCGTCTACACCGTCCGTGGCAGCACGCTCGGTCACATGGGCCTCAACGCCATCGGCCGGGGCACGCTGACGGTCGAGAATTCCACGATCTACGGCCGGTCCTTCATCAGCCTACGCAGCGACTACGGCAGCACCTGGGAAGGAACGGTCGTGATCCGCGACAGCCGGTGGATTCCCGCGTGTGGCGAGGCGATCCAGCCCTACGTGATCAACGTGAACAACGACGGGCAGCACGACTTCGGTTATCCCTGCTTCATGCCGCGGGAAATCATCATCGACGGGCTCGCCATCGAAGACCGCAACCATCCCGACAAATACCAAGGGCCCTACCTCTTCACCGATCCGGACGGCAACGCGCCGGACACGACAGCCCGGCCGTTCCCCTTTCAGTTGACCGAGCGGGTGACGATCAGACGTCTCACCACGGCCAGCGGGAAAAGGCTCCGCACCTCGCCCGACCCCGGGCTCAACGCCCACGTGCGGGTGGTCGAGTCGAACTGAGCTGAATTCCGAACCAAGCAGGTTCACCACAGAAAACACGGAAGACACGGAAGGAATACCCGGGCTCGATCTTTCTGGGTGTCGTGGGCCCACGCTGGGCTTGCCTCACACTCGATACTCCGCCTTGCTCGCCGCACACGGGCCGTGAACGACAGATGTCGTTCACGGCTTTTTCGTTTACCCAGATGATCCAGTCATTTACCGATCGCGACACCGAGCAACTCTTCCATGAGGAGAAGAACCGTCGGCATGCTGCCATCGCCCGAGTGGCCCTGAGAAAACTGATCCAACTCAATCAAGCCGGTCAGCTTGGAGACCTGGCAGTGCCACCGGGAAATCGACTGGCAGCTCTGCAAGGCGTTCTGCGCGGCTTTCACTCCATCCGGATTAATGACCAATGGCGCATCATCTTCCGTTGGACTGAGAACGGACCAGCCGGAGTAAGCATCACGCATTATCATTGAAACTAGAACCTATAACGCTACACGTTATAGCCGATGAATCCGCCGATCACACCCGGAGAGATCTTGTTGGAGGAGTATCTGAATCCCATGGGCATCTCCCAAAACGCCATGGCTCGGGCGATCAACGTACCGCCCCGGGCGATCAACGAGATCGTGCTCGGAAAGCGCGCCATTACTCCGTCGATGTCGATCCGTTTTGGGGCGTTCTTCGACCAGACTCCCCAATTCTGGCACAATTTGCAGGTCGAATGCGATTTCCGCGCCCTTGCCAAACAGAGCCGCAAGCTTACCGCCAAAGTTGTTCCTGCCCGAGAACTCATTTCGGCCTGACCCGCAAGTCGAATCGGTGGTTCACTAGGAATGAAAGTCGCTCTCGACTGAACCCACGACGATTGGACCCACGGTCCGCCACATTCGACTAACTAAACCCCTCTCCCTTTCCTTTGTTCCATCCTGTGAATTTCAAATCCAACAACTCGACCGAGGCAGGTTCACCACAGAAAACACGGAAGACACGGAAGGAATACTTCGAACCAAAACCCGTGTATTCCGGGGTTATGTGTGTTCCGCATATCGGTTAAAGAAGTCACCATGGAGTGACTCCACCTCACGACGATTTAGTTCTTCCTGTGGGCGCTCCTTTCGCGTGCTCCGTGTCTTTCGTGGTGAAATCCGACTGCCTCGTTCAGGATCAAGAGGGGTGGCGCGAAGCGATGGGGTGTGCCGCTACTTTGCGTAATCCTCAATAAGGCTTCCCCGGGGATCGAATTCAGTGATTTCCGTGTTTTCGGTGGTTAGCTCTTGAATCGTTTTCCTAGTCCTCCGCGAACTCCGGCGGCTTGATCGGGGCGAGCAGGCGGTCGAGTTCCGGCTGCGTCGGGTTGCGGATGGAGCGCACGGTGAGGATCGCCGCGCCCGCCGGCAGCGTGACCGGCGTTGGCTTGTTCACCGTCAGGCCGAGGAGCGCGGCGGCGAGCGGCGAGTTGTGCGGCAGGCATTCGATGCCCGATTCCGAATCAGTGGCGGTCTCGCCATAGGTGGCCACGAGAAAGGTGAAGCGGTGCTTTCGCTTGGTGCCCACATCTTCCTTTTCGATCTCGGCCACATGACCCAGCTGCAGGGTGTCCGTCGGCTTGGTGAGCCACGCCACCGGGTCGACTTCGATGAAGGTGTTGCGGAGGTAGAACCGGTCGAGTTCGTCCATCTTGCGATCCACGGCCCGGATCGCGTCCTTGGCGGCCTTGAAGCCGAAATTCTCGCGCAGGTCGCCCTGGCTGTGCGCCTCGACCTTGTCGACCACCAGCTCCGCGCGCTTGACCCTCAGGGCCGCAAACTCCTCGGCCAGCACGCGGTTGAATCCCCGGCGGACGTAGATCGTGGCCGGTGCCGGAGCGGGTATGCGGAAGATGTGTTTGCGACGCGGAGGCGGCATGGATCGGAGGGTGCCTCTCATACGAGCAAGAGCCCTCTGCCAAGGTCAACGTACGAATCCTGACCGAGGCGGGATCACCACGGAAAACATGGAACACCCAGAAGGACTGGCCCGGCTCGATATTCGTTCATGCGGCGGGTTGTGTGGTTGAGCGCGCCGCGAGGGCGAGACTGGTGGACGGCTGTCAGCAAACCTGCGACGGCGGCAAGTCGGTGTCGCCCACTTGCTCCACCCGTTTGCCCGAGTTTCCACTGGCGAGGCGGGGGAAGACACGTAGTTTGCAAAATGCGACCGATCTCCTTTCTCGCCTTTTTTGTCGTCTGCATCGCGATTCCCTCCGCCCAAGCTGCCGAGCCCGCCGCGAGGCGGCTGCTCGTGATCTCCGCTCCCGGCCCGGAGCATCCTGACTATCGCGAGCAGGCGGCGATGTTGCTGCCGGCCTGGCGTGGCCTGCTCGAACGCGACTTCGTCGTCGAAACCCGCTTTGGTGCCACGGCATTTTCAGTCGTGCTGATCGGCAAGGATGGTGGCGAGAAGCTGCGCCAGTCCACGCCCCTGGCCCCAGCGGAGCTGTTCGCCATCGTGGATGCCATGCCCATGCGACAGGCGGAAATTAAAAGACGCCCACCCCCCGGAAAACCGCCCGCGATCAGCCCACCTTGAGCCAAGCGGTGGCGCGTCGCCGGTCTGAGACGAACCTCCCGCCGCGGATGGCGGCGCCGCCCATGCGCCTGCTGGATGGTGCCTGCACGTGCACATACCGGTCACGCCGCGGGCCCCAGGCCCTGAAGCCTCGCGGCATCCCGGGCAGGCGCCGCAGCCGCTCAGAGAGGTGCGCGGGTGATAGCGCTGGCCTCGGCATTGATGCTGCGTTCCCGCAGTTCGAAATTGCCCAGGGCCGGGTGGGCCAGCACGGAGGCTACCAGGGGACTGGCCTTGAAAGCCTGGAGGGCGGCATCATCGGCAAACAGATAGACCGCGCCGGCCTCGTTTTTGTCTTCCGCGACGAGCCAGATTTTCCAAAGGCAACCGGTCACCGCCGCGAAGGCCGGAGCGAGCTGACCGGCCATCGCCTTGAACTCATCGCGGGAAACCGAAAACGTGAAATTGGTTACGAGCATTTTTTGGGACATGATTTTGGGGATTGGTGGGCTGAGAAGCGCCAACGGTACATAACGGGGTATGAAGGACCGCCGGGAGCAGAGATGGCGATTACCCACCGTCCTCACTCGGAACGGACAGGTTCCTATTTCTCATCGGCTGAGAAGTCCACCCCTAATCCCGCGAGGCCAACGCGACTTGCGCGCGGATGGCACCGGCCGAACTATCCCCGAAGGACTGCTTCGCACCCAAATGCGGCGCTTCGCCCGCACCCCGCGACGATCACGTCAGCTGCACAGACGCAGCAGCCGGCGGATGTCCGGCGCGATGGCCTTGGGCAGGTTGGACGCGGCGAGCGAGAACTCCCAGCGCGCATCCAATTCATGGCTGCGCGAAAGTGCCATGCCGTCGCCGCCCGTCGCCGACTTGAACTGCACCTGCCCCTTGTTCTTGAACATGTCTTCGCCGACAGTGTCCAGCGAGGCGGCGTAGCGCGCCATGGTGAAATCGAAGCCCAGCAACGCCCCGGCCGGCTTGTCGCGCCACACCACCAGTTTCGAGTGGGGTGAGCCGACGAATTCCTCGCGATGCCGTCCCGGCGATTCCGTGCCCGCCGCGCCGGCGACCAGCGTCGAGCTCGCCACGATGGCCTTGAAGTACGGCAGGTAGGCCTTGTCAGACCCTTCGGACAGAAAATCAAACCGCACGCCACAGACCGAATAACGCGCCGAGCAGACGTAATGGGCAAGGCTGCCCCGGACGTCCGTCTTGACCCCACCGTGCGACAGGGTGAGCACGCAGCTATCGCCGGTGTAGGCCACCGCCCCGAGGCTGATCTGGATGTGTGCTCCCTTGGAGGACATGTCCACCATGGTTCCGGGCCAGGTCTTGCTCGCCGTCGCCGCGTCCGAGCTTCGCAGGAGGATCGTGGCTTGCAGGCGACAATCGTCGCTCACCGCATAGCGCACTTCCTTACGCTTGGATTCCTTGGCCTTGGCGTTTTCGATACTCATGATTTCGAAACACAATGATACTTTCCCCGGAAAGCACAACCGGACGTTGAACCAAAATGAAGCGCACCATCGACTGACCACTGATTACGCAGCCCGGAGTTGCTGAAACGGGTAAAGGAATCATCAACAATCCGGCGCTCCGTTGCGCGGCGTTCCCAACAATCCAATCGCGCGGCAAACGGACACGCCGGCAGGCAGGCAGAGCGGATGAGGTTCAGCATCCTCCCACTGGGGAGAGGGGGTGGCGGGCCGCCTACCCCTAAGCGGCCCGCCTTTGCTTTCTTAGTTACCCCTAACACCCCTGCTAAGCAGGAGTTGAACCCTGTTAGAGCAGGTAGGATGCCATCGCTCCGGTAGATTAATGAATGATGTCAATAATCCTAATATCCTTTTGGCCAAGGCGACCATGTGGCGAAGCACAGAACGCAGTCTGTTAGTTCGCCCGGCGACGTCTTCACCCGATAGACATCAAACCAGCGCCTGGTACGAACCGCGGACACTGGCAAAGCAAAGCCGCGGTCCATCGCTGGGCCGCGGCTCGTAGTTCTCTGATCGGTCGTGGGCGGGCTCCCGCTCAGAAGCGGAAGTTCAGACCGACCGCGTAGTTCATGTCCTTGTCATCGTTGCGGCTGATGTCACCGACGATGGCAATGCGACGGGTCAGCCAGTAGTTGGCCTTCACGCCGAAATCCCACGTGCCTTCGCTGCCGCCGATGTCGGGGGCATCCGAATATTGCACGTAAGGCGTCACACTGAAGGCCGGAGCCACCTGGAACTCCGCGCCCACCGCCAGCGCCCAGAGGTACGAACCCTCCTTGCTGCCGGCGTAACGGACGTTGGAGTAGCCCAGACCGGCCTCGATGTACGGCTTGCCCCAAGCATTGGTGCTGTAGGCGCGGACGCTGGCACCGAGCGAGTGCTGCTTAACGCGGCTGCCGAGGATCGTGCCGCTCTGGCCGTAATCGTAGCCGAAGTTGGCGTCAAAGTCCGCCGTGATCGGCAGATTATACTCGAAGGAGTAGTGGTCCACGCTGAGGGACGTACCGTGCAGGTCCGTGGTGCTGAAGGTCAGGCCACCATAGGCCTGGCCGAGCAAACCGGCGGAATCCGCGGCGAGTGAGCCCTCGGCGGCTACGCCCTTGGAGGCGGTGGCCAGACCGAATACGGCGGCGATGAGGAGTGTTTTAGTGAGGATAGGCTGTTTCATTACTGTAGGTTTGGTTTGTGCGTGCGCCCGGACACCTGTCCGTTTGCACGGGGTCGAAAACACGACAAACGCGCCAAGGTTCCGCGAGTAATTCCGCCGTGTCATAACAAATTTTTTCCGGGAACCTGTTCAAACAGCGTCGTTTAGGAGCCAGTCCCCGGGCCTCCCGGTCAGTCTCATCCGCCAGGCGCACCTCCGTCTCGAAACCACGGCCAGCTTGAATCCGCCCCCTCCGGGGCCTAAGAAATCAGGTGATGAAACCACCTGCATCGCGCCGCGCACTGCCACCCAAACAGCGGGACGCCCTGCTCGCCACCTTGCAGACCCGTTTTGAGAAAAACCCTGCTCGCCATCAGGGCATCACCTGGGCCGGCGTGAAGACCCGGCTGGAAGCGTCGCCCGACAAGCTTTGGTCGCTCGCCGAAATGGAGCGAACCGGCGGCGAACCCGATGTAGTCGGGCAGGACAAGCAGACCGGGGCCTACCTCTTCTTTGATTGTTCGGCCCAAAGCCCGGCCGGGCGCACCAGCGTATGCTACGACCGCGAAGCGCTGGAGTCCCGGAAGGAATTCAAACCCAAGAACAGCGCCGTGGACATGGCCGCGGCCATGGGCATCGAAATCCTGACCGAGGAACAATACCTTGCGCTGCAGCAACTGGGCGAGTTCGACACGAAGTCCTCGAGTTGGGTGCAGGCCCCCGCCGCGATCCGGAAACTGGGCGGCGGCCTCTATGGCGACCGGCGCTACGGCCGCACCTTCGTGTACCACAACGGTGCGCAATCGTATTACAGCGGACGCGGTTTCCGCGCCGTGCTGCGGGTCTAGGGAAAGGGCCGACCGTAGGACCGGTCTCTGACCGGTCGATGGAGCGCTCCCGCCGGCCAGTCAGAGACTGGCCCTACCACCGTCAGCCGGCCACCCCTGCTCTATTTTCGGGAGCGTACTCCATTCCTGTATTTATTTTCCCGGAAGCAGTGTCATCCTGATCGCGTTCCTCTGACCGCTGGCAACCCCCAACCCCGATCCATGAAAGCACCCCGTCTTGGTTTCCTGTTCCTGCCTGTCCTCGCCACCCTGCTCGCCTTCGGCCCGCTGGCCCCACTGGCCCGCGCCGCCAAGGGTCCGGTCGAGATTCTCAATTTCGGCAATTACCGCCGCGATCCGGATGGCACGACCTACAAGCCCTACGAATACGCCTACGGCGACTGGAACAAGGCCGTCAGCAATTTCCGCAACCAAGGCACCCTGATCAAATCCCGCACGGGCAAGGGCGGCATGGGTGACAACAACGCCGGCCTCAGCCTGGGCGGCATGACCGCGGTCGATCTGGTCGTCGTCGTCGGCAACGAGAATCACGCCAAGTCACTGAATTTTCTGCTGCAGGACAAGGACGGCACCGGGCATGTGTGGGATTTGCCGCTGGCCGACAAACCGCATGGCCCGGATATCCGTTTCCGCCTCGTCCTGGACAAGCCTGATCGCGTCGAGAATGCCGGGAAGACTCCCGGTCTGAACACCAAGAAGATCGCGGTGTGGCAGCTGCGCGGTGACAATTCCGACCCCAACGTGGAGGTCATGGCGATCAAGTTGGAACAGGCGCTCTGACCTCGGACTTCCTTCACCCAACGGAGGCCCGGGCCGCCGCGCGGGCGCAAATTGGCCTATTGTTAGCCTGGATGGGCCGTTGGCTCGGCCGCCCCGGTGGCCAAACTTCCGGACGGTTCAGTTCACCCCAACCCCACCCATGAAACGCACCCTGCCTTCCTGTCTCGCCGCCGCCTTCATCCTTGGCTGCGCCCTGCTCGCCCACGCCGAAACCGGCATCATCCGCATCAAGACCGGCATCACCAAGCCGCTGACCGACGAGACGGGCGTCGTCTGGCAGGCCGACACGGGCTTCACCGATGGCGACACCATCGAACGGCCCGGCCTCGCCATCGCGAACACCAAGACCCCGTCGGTCTACTGTGCCGAGCGTTACAGCATGTCCGCCTTCCACCACAAGCTGCCCAACGGGAAATACACCGTGAAGCTGCACTTCGCCGAGACGTACGAGGACATCAGCGGACCGGGCCAGCGCGTCTTCTCGTTCAAGGTTGAGGACAAGGAGATCAAGGATTTCGACGTCTGGCAAAAAACGGGTGGCGCCCTGCGCGCCTACGTTGAGACCGTCGAGGTGCAGGTGACCGACGGTTCGCTCGACATCACCTTCACGTCCCAGATCGAGAACCCCGAGATCAACGCCCTCGAGATCATCCCGGCGGCCTGATGGCAGGCAGGCGCACTGAAGAGGCTCCTGCCACCACATCGCCCGAATCCCCATGATCCCTTCGATCGCCCGTTGGTTCGGAATCTCGGCCGTGCTCCTCGCGGCCGGCCTGTTCGTCCAGGCGGCCGAGCCCGCCCCGGCCATTGTCCCGCTGGGTGAGAACACCTACCGCGTCACCGTCAGCGCCACCCACAAATTCACGCGCAACACCGACAAGCTCAAGGAACAGGCCCTGGCGGCTGCGTCCGCCTACTGTACCGGGCTGGGCAAGCAGCTGAAGATCGTCTCGGTCGACGAGAAGAAATCCATGTACCTCATGGGTGAGATGGCCTCGGCCACGCTCACCTTCCAAGCCCTTGATCTCACCGACCCCGCTCTCTCGGCGACCCAGTCGGCCGGCGCGACCAATGGTCCGGTCAGCCTTGCCGGATCCGCCACGAAGCCCGCGGGCAACGAGGCCCTTTACGCCGATCTGCTACGGTTGGAAGATCTCCGCAAGAAGGGCATCCTCACGGACGACGAGTTCAAGGCCGAGAAGAAGAAACTGCTGGAACGACCGCGGTAGGCAAAACCGCCGTCACGCTACCGGCTGCTTCAGCGATTGGCTTCCAGGATCGCGAGCCAGCTCTCCCTGACCTCGTTGCTGATCGGTTGGGTGGCGAGCCAGCGGCGGGCGGCGTCCTCATCGCGATATTGAAGGGTCTGCACGATGCGCCAGCGCAGCGCCGTCTGGCTCTTGGGATCGGCCACCGCAGAAAGGGCGACGCTCGCCTGGGACAGTTGCTGGCGATCGAGAAAATGCGAGATCGCCCCGGCAAGCGCGGCATCACGGGTGGCGGTGGCGCCGAGGGAACTGATCCAGCGCCACGCGGCCTCTTCGTCGCGCCCCAACCAATCGCTGGCGACCTCGGTTACCAACGGCTGCGCGGCGATACCGGGGAGGCGATCAATCCAGGCGGCGGCCGCCTGCGGGTCGGTGTTGGCCACCGCATAGATGGCCTCGTTGATGTGCTCCGGTTTCTTGGCGCCCGCTCCGGCACTCTCCGCCGCGGCGAGAAAACCTGCGGGGTTCATCTTCAGAAGCGGGTCCGCCGGCTCACCGAGCAACTGCAGCCTGAGCACGGGATCCTCAAGTTGTCCGGCCCAGGCCAGCGCGGCCTTCGCATCCGAGTGACGCCACATCTCCCAGGCTTCCTGAATGACCTGATTGCCGGATTCCGGCGAAAGGGACTGCCGGGCCAGTTGCAACGCGAGCCGCGGATCGCGGGACAGTTCATCCCGCACCACCCCGGCTACGGCGTCACGTCGCGAGGATTCGGGGAGATGCGGAAGCAAAGCCAGCGCCACATCGGAAGTGTCGAAGGAGAATTCGATGCCTGCCAGATCGTCCGGCCCGATGGCCAGCCGCCGGATGATTTCGGGAATCTGCTCGGGAGACGTCCTCGCCGCCGCCTCGAGCACGCCCTTCAACGCGGCCGGGCCGTGCAGCGTGGCCCGCTCCGCCGCACACCACCGCAAGGCGCCCTCGCGATCGGTTTCAAACCAGGCCGCTGCCAACGCATCGGCGTACTCCCTGCGACCTTGCTCGGAAAACCGGGCAAAGTAGGCGAGCGCCTGGGCAGGTTGCGTGCGGACCAATGTGGTGATCAGTTCGCCAATGGTGCCGCGATCCACCGGCAGGTCGGGGGCAAACGCCAGCTCAAGTCCCAGCGCGGGGTTGAGTTCGCCAACCGAGCGGGCCACCTCGGAGCCGACGTTTTGCCGGTCATCCAAGGTGAGGTGGGTCTGCATCCACTGCAGCGTGAAAGCGAAGTCCTTGGCGCAGAGTTTGGCCAGCGGCACGGCGAGCGCGAATAGCCGCATCGGGAAGCGGGCCGCATTCGCGACGAATTCAAGCGCGGCGCGCGCATCGGCGTCGGACCAGAGTTCGACCATGCCCATGGCTTCGTCCCGTTGTTCGTCCGGCGCCCCGGCCGCCACCCAAGCCTCGAGCCATTTTCGAGGATCGGCATTGGGGGTCGCGGCCTCCGGCTCACGGTGGGCGGCAGTGCCCTCGCGCGGGGCGGAGGGCACCGTTTGCCCCGTACCCGGATTGCCGGTCCTTCCCTGCTCGAAAGACAACACCGTCGGCTGAGGCGCCGGCACCGGCCAGATCCAGCGGCTGACGAGGGCACAACTCACGACTCCGAGGGCAAAGCTCAACAGGAGCGCGAGGGGAAGCTTGGGCATCGGCCCGATATTTGGACGGGAGCTGCCGCTCGCAAGGGAGAATCCAACGCCAGGCGGACCAATCGTTGGTTGCGCGGGGCTGGGCCCTGATTGCCGGCCTTTCCGCGCCCAAGGTCGCACCGGACCGCCTGCGGCCGTCCGAAGACGAGAGCAAGATATGCGCATACTAGGGAAATGGCGGAGGAGTCGCCTGACGGGATTCACGCTAGGATAGGGCATCATCCCCCACGCCCATGAGTATCCTCTTCATCGCCGCCCTCCCCGTCATTGGTGTCATCGCCGTCGCCCTGTTCATCCAGCGGCGTCAGGAGACCCGGTAACCGTTCCGGCCTGGTTTGTTTAGGAGCACCCTCCCGCTACGGGGTGCGGCCACTGATTTGAGTGCCTCAGCGCGAGTACGGTCGTTTCCGGCAGAGAATCGGCCTATTGAAAATTGCGCAAAGAAGCGACACACCCCGTCGCTTCGCGCCACCCCTCTTGCTAGAGGGGACCCAATCATCGTGTCTTGAAATCCCCTCTAGAAAGAGGGCCGAGGCCGTGAGCTCAGCCGAACGGGTGCCCGCCAGGGCGGGGTGTGTTGGGGAACATCGCCACCAGGCAGTGGCCGGTGTCACTGATTATCGTAAGTCCCAATAGTCGAACAGCACCTGACCGGGCATTGTTGTCGCGTTCCCGCCAAGGCGTGCGACACCTGACTTGCCGCCATGCCCGCCCGTACCTCCGTCGCCAAGCGCTTTGAGATATTCGACCACACCGTGGCGCACCTGGGACGGCGCCTGCTCAAGGTCCGGGCCCCGGAGCAAATGATGACCGCGCTCCGCTGGGGCATGGACGAGATGGAAAAGGCCTTGGCCGAGACCCCTGCCGGCGTGCGCGCCAAGGTGGCCTGTCGGTCCGGTTGCGACTTCTGCTGCCATGTTCCGGTGGACGTGCAGGCTCACGAGATCTTCTTCGCCGCCGACCACATCCAGGTGAACTTTTCGCCCCGTGCGCTCAATGCGGTCATTGCCAGCCTGAAAAAACACCGCACCCGCTTCGGCGCGCACACCGGAGACGAACGCGCCACGAGCCGGTCGCCGTGCGCGCTGTTGAAAGACGGGGCCTGCACCATCTATGCCGGCCGGCCCGAGGCCTGTCGCTCCCACCACAGCAGCGACGCCGCCGTGTGCGCGGCGTACCTGGCCGATCCGACGACCGATCTCGCCCAGGCCTACATCCCCGCCCTGCGCGCCCGCCTGTTTGCCGTGAAGATGGGCCTGGACGAGGCGATCGAAGCCGCCGGCTACGACGAGCGTTCCTATGACTTCGGTTCGGCCCTGCATGAAGCCCTCACCGACAGTCTCTGCCTCACACGCTGGCTGCGCCGGCAACCGGCCTTTGGCGACGCGTGTCTGGCGTACGCCGCCGGACCGGGCTGAACACCCGCGCCCGGCTGCTGGCAAATCGCGCCGAATTGGGCACACTGCCGCATGGTTCCGTTTTCCGTACTCGACCTGAGCAACATCATCCAAGGCGGCACCGTGGCCGATGCCCTGCACCGTTCCCGCGAACTCGCGCAACACGCGGAGCGGCTCGGCTACCGGCGGTTCTGGCTGGCCGAGCATCACAACATGCCGGGCATCGCCAGCGCGGCGACCGCCCTGGTGATCAGCCACGTCGCCGCGGGCACAACCACCATCCGCGTCGGCGCCGGCGGCATCATGTTGCCCAACCACTCGCCCTTGGTGATCGCCGAGCAATTCGGCACCCTGGCCGCCCTCTACCCCGGACGCATCGACCTCGGTCTGGGCCGCGCACCCGGCAGCGACCAGCCCACGGCACGCGCGCTGCGCCGCGGCGTGCAGGACGCCTCGGACCATTTCCCGCAGGAGGTGGTTGAACTCCAGGCCTACTTCCAACCCGCCGTGCCCGGACAGGTCGTGCAGGCGGTGCCCGGCGCCGGGAGCGACGTGCCGATCTGGATTCTGGGTTCCAGCCTGTTCGGCGCACAACTGGCCGCCGCCCTGGGTCTGCCCTACGCCTTTGCCTCCCACTTTGCCCCGGATCATCTCGAGCAGGCCCTTGCGATCTACCGCCGCCAGTTCCAACCCTCCGCTGTCCTTGCCCAACCTCACGCCATGGCCTGCATCGGCGTGGTCGCCGCCGAAACGGACGCCGCCGCCGCGCGCCTTTTCACGTCGCTTCAGCAAAGTTTCCTGCGGCTCCGCCGCGGCACGCCGTCGCCGCTGCCCCCGCCGGTGGACAGCATGGACGGACGGTGGGCCCCGCACGAACAGGCCGGCGTCGACCACGCCTTTCGCGAGGCCGTGGTGGGCTCACCCGAAACCGTGCAACGCGGACTCGCCGCTTTTCTCCAGCGCACGCAGGTGGACGAACTGATGGTGACCGCCGCGATTTACGATCAAGGTGACCGCGTGCGCTCATTCGAACTCGTGGCGCAGATCCGCGACCAACTCTAGCGTGCGGTGGCCGGCCTTTGCCCGGAAAATGTTCCGCCTTATTGGCGGAGAGATAGCCAATAGCAAAAGTGCCGGGAATCTCGGTTGCTGGTCCGTTCCGCAGCCCACATCCAAACGGCTTCACGGCGCAACGTCACGGTGTGTTCATGGCCAAGCGTCGTCCCAGCCCACATGCACCCACCAACCAACACTTCCCTGCCTGCCGGGGCGAGACTGGGCCTTGGACTGGGCGCACTGGGAGTCGTGTTTGGCGACATCGGCACGAGCCCGCTCTACACGATGAAAGAGTGCGTCGCCCGGCTGCCCGACATGGCATGGCGCGATGGCGTGCTCGGCATCCTGTCGCTCATCACCTGGTCCATTCTGCTCGTCGTGTGCGTCAAATACCTCTGGTTCATCACGCGCGCCGACAAATGCGGCGAGGGCGGGATCTTCTCCCTGCTGGCCCTCATTCACACCGGTCACACGGAAAACAAGCGACCGACCCGCCTCACGGCCACGACCTTCCTGCTGCTCGTTGGCGCAGCACTGCTCTACGGTGACGGGGTCATCACGCCGGCCATCTCCGTGCTCGGCGCCGCCGAGGGCTTCGCCGCCATCAGCCCGCGGTTCACCCCGCCCATCATCGCCGGTCTCGCGTGCAGCATTCTCATCGGCCTGTTCTATTTCCAACACAAGGGCACCAAGCGCATCGGTGGCATCTTCGGCCCGGTGATGCTGCTTTGGTTTGTCGTGCTCGCGGTCCTCGGCGGCTGGCACCTGCTGGACGAGCCCCATGTGTTCCTCGCGCTGAATCCCGTCCATGGCCTGCACCTGTTGCTCGAGCACCCCGGCAGCGCCGCGACCCTCCTCGGCGGGGTGGTGCTCGCGATCACGGGGGTCGAGGCGCTCTATGCGGACATGGGGCATTTCGGCCGGCCGGCGATCACGCAGGCCTGGTATGCCGTGCCGTTCGGGGCCCTGCTGTTGAATTACTACGGCCAGGGTGCCTACCTGCTCAGCCATCCGGCGGCGACGGAGAATCCTTTTTTCGCAATGGCCCCGGCCGGGATTGCCCGCACGTTTCTCACGGGTCTGGCGATCCTGGCTGCGATCATCGCGAGCCAGGCGCTCATTTCAGGCGCCTACTCACTCACCCGGCAGGCCATCCAGCTCGGCTATTTTCCCCGGCTGAAAATCATCCACACCAATGCCGACCAATCGGGCCAGATCTATGTGCCGCTGGTCAACACGCTGCTCGCCATCGGCAGCATTCTCACCGTCTTCGGCTTCGGCTCCACCGAGCAACTCGCGACCGCCTACGGCATCGCCGTGACGGGCACCATGGTCATCACCACGATCGCCTTTCTCATCGTCACGCACCGGACCTGGCATTGGGCGCCCTGGGTGACGATGTTGCTGGGCGCGGGGTTCCTCGCCATCGACCTGCCGTTCTTTCTGGCCAATGTCCGCAAGATCGCGGACGGAGGCTGGCTGCCGCTCGCGATCGCGGCGGCGGTGTTGGCCATCATGGTGACGTGGAAGGCGGGCCGCAGCGCGGTCTTCGCCCGCATATACCACCAGAGCCTGTCCGACCCTGAATTGCTGGAGGTGGTCCGCAGCAAGCGGGTGCTGCGCATCAACGGCAGCGCGGTTTTCATGGTGAGTTCGCCCAACGTGGCCCCGATCGCCCTCTTGCACCACGTGAAATCCAACCGCGCCCTGCAACGCACGGTCGTGCTGCTAAGCGTGCTCACCGAGGAGACGCCGAGCGTGCCGGACGCGGATCGCCTCACCCTGACGGAACTCGGCGAAGGCCTGTGGCGCGCCGTCGGGCGCTACGGCTTCATGCAGTCGCCGGATGTCAACGAACTGGTGGCGCAGATTCAGGCCCGGGGCGTGCCGTTGAAACCCGCGGCCACGACGTACTATTTCAACCGCGAGATGATTGTCACCGGCGGGGACGCGCGCATGTGGGAGTGGCAGAAGCGGTTCTACGCCGTGCTGGTGCGGAATGCGCGTCCGGCCAATGACTATTATCAGATTCCGCCGACGCAGATCATCGAGATGGGTTTGCCGGTACACATTTGATCCGGCGGACCGATCACGACCCCACCGGTGGCTTTGGGAGAAAGGCAGATCAATCCGCCTGGTGAAGTCGCGACGCCTGCCGCGAATTGCGGGCGACTGATCGCGGCAGTCAGTCCTTTGGCAGCACCTTCAGATGATTCCGCGCCCGGTCTTTCACCGCGGCCTCAGCCTCAAGAAAGGCCGGCGTGATGACCGTCAGACCGAGGTTCTTGCGCCAATGGGCGGTGGCGCCATCGCTGCGGATCCACTTGCGGCTGACCTCCCGCAGTTTGCCGCCCTTGGGATCGTCGCTCCAATCGGCGCCCTGGGCATTTTCGGCCAGCACCCGCGCGTACTCCGGCTCGGGCCAGAGTCCGTCCTTGTCGTAGGTGATCTTGGCGCACCGCTCGCTCACCAAGACAGCGATGATCTTTGTGCCATTGAACTGATAGGTCAGCTTGGGAAACGAGGGCAGCAGTTTCCCTTTCACCATGACATTCTCCATCTCCCGTGCCGTCGGCTCGCCATATGCCTTGGTCAAAGCCGCCTCGCTCGATCCGACCTGCGCCCACACGACCAGCGGCAGCCACCATGAGAAAGCCATCAGCGTGCGAATCCGGGACCAGCGATTGAGGGACATGAGGGGAAGGGACTGGGTCGTAGCGTAGAGTGAACCGGGGGTTGCCTGCAACCATAGGGATTGTCCTCCGCGCGCGGCTTCCCTTAGGTTCGCTTCAACCCCTCCCCATGTCTCTGCCCACCAAAGAAGCCGCCACCGCCCTGCTCCACCAGCATGTCACCGATGAATACCAGCGCCTCCATGCGCTCATGGTCGCGACGGTCATGGAAGGCTACGCCCGGCATTTCGAGTCGGCCACGGGCCATGGCGCCCCGGCCGCCCAGCTGGCGCACCTGCAATACTCGACGGCCCCGTTCGGCACCACCCCGCCGATGTCGCTGCCGAACATCCACGTCGATCCCCTGCTCTGGTACGTCACCGGCCTGCTCCACGACATCGATTTCCAGGAACACCCTGACGCCCACCCCGGCCCGTCGCTGCAGTGGTTCCAGGACTGGGGTTACCCCGCCTCGCTCATCCACGCCGTCGAGGCCCATGCCTACGGCTATCACGGCTTCACGACGAAGCCGGAAACCCCGCTCGCTGCGGCGCTCGTGGCGTGTGACGAGCTCACGGGCCTTTTCTACGCCTACCGGAAAATGAATCCGGTCGCGTACGGCGACATGAAGGCTGCCTCCATCAAGAAGAAGTTCAAGGACCCCGGCTTCGCCGCCAAGATCGACCGCAGCACGATTCTGCTCGGCTGCGAAAAGCTCGGCACCTCCCTCGACGACCACATCGCCAACGTGATCCGCTTTCTGGCGCCGATGGGGTGAGAGCGGTGGATTATTGAGGGGCGCGTAATGGACTGAAGTAAGAAGGAATCAATTTCACCCCAGGTCCAACACACGCCGCCCTGCCTGGCACCCGTTCGGCTGAGCCACGGCCTCGGCCCTCTTTCCAGCCAAAAGCTGAGGTGGTCCGAGCAAGCATTTTTTTTGCGGATTTTAGGCGGCGGTGAGCGGAGCAGATCTGCGTTTGGCGAGGGCGGCGAGATAGCGGGCGTCATCGTAGGGCACGTTGTCCTTCCAGCAGCGCCAGAGGATGCGGACCCATTTGAAGGCCAGGGCGCGCAGGATGGCGTGATGGCCTTTGCCGGCGGCCTTTTGCCTGAGGTAATAGTCCTTGGCCCAAGCGCAGCGGGGCACGGTCTGGCCGGCCCACTCGACCAGGCTTTGGCGCAAAAACTTCGGGGCCGCCCAGCGCCAGTGCACCCACAATCGCCCCTGGCTGCGTTCGCGCACCGGGGCCACGCCGGCATACTTCTGCAGGGACGCGGCGTCGGGGTATCGTTCCGTGCGTTCGCCCAACAGAGTGAGCAAGCGGGGTGCGAGCACGGCACCGGCGCCGGGCAGCGCCGCAAAGATCGCCGCCTTGGGGTGTGCGGCAAAGACGCGCGCGATCTCCTGGTCGTATGCGAGGATATGACGTGTCATCAGTTCGATCACGTCGAGCAGGCGCGTCAGTTCCAGCACTGCGGGGCGCAGGATGGCTTCGTCCCGGGTGAACGCCCGGGCTTGCCTGACCCGTGCCACGCGTTCCTCGATTCGCTCGGAGGATCGCACATTGTGCCGGCGGTAAAAGTCGCGCAAGCGGGCTGCGCCCGCCTTCTGCGCCGCTTCCAGCGAAGGAAAGCGGCGCAGGAAGGCGATCGCCAACGGCGCGACGGCATCATCCCCGATCAGTGTCAGGGCCTGGGGGAAGACGTGTTTGAGCAGCGCGATCAGCTGGTTGCCAAAACCGGTGCGTTGATCGACCGCCCCACGCCGTTGCTCGACGAGGGCGGCCAGTTCCCGGGTGGCGGGGGTGTCCGGCAGGAAGGCCGTGAGCTTCTCGCGGTGCTGGCGCAGGAGTTCGAGCAGGACCTCGGCGTCCGGGCCGTCGTCCTTGGCCCCGGAGGGCGCGAAGGCCAGACGGAAGCGCGCACTGGTGGCCGGATGGATCGGGTAAACCGTCAGCCATGCGTGCTCAAAGAGCGCGTGCAACAGGCCGTTGCGCCCGGCCTCGATGGCGAGGGCGACCCGGCGGCCGCCGCAAGCTTCGCGCAGCTGCCCCAACCATTCATGCAGGGCCTCAGGGGTGGCTGGCAGGCTGCCGCCATGCCGTTTCGCATCGTCCGTTTTTTGCCAGGCGAACGAATGGGTCGTATCGCCCCAATCCAAGGCCACGAGGGCCGCGTAGTCAGTGGTGGTTTTCATGGGTTTTGGGATTTGCGGGCCCGGGCTGCAGGTCGTATCGCTTGGGTCGTCGGTGACGCCGGAAGCTGAGAATGCATGGCCGTTCCCGATGCCTTCCGGTCGCGGGCGATTGCTTGGCTCATATTCCTCGTGGGAACGGACTCATCAGTCGTTCCGCGACCGGTCGGCAAATTTGGCGCCGATCCCTCCGCCGGTCAGCTCAGAACCGCCCGGCGATCCAACCCCCAGACTCCGGTTCAGGGCGGGGAGGGGGCGGCCGCCCCCTCCCCAGCACCCCTCCCCAAAATCTACGGATTTTGATCGGCGGAACACCGATACGGACTCATGCGGCTGAGCTGTCCTTTGGCTCTCACTCTCGCTCCACCAATTGGTGTATGTAGGGGCGTCGCTTGACGACGCCCGCAAGGTCGCCGGCGATCATGAAATGGCCTACTTTACTGTGCTTTCCCGGTGCAGCCCTGAATACCTGCTATAATCAACTGAACGGCTCATTGCGTATTCAGCCAACCTTTCGCTTTTTACATTTATGAAAATCGGCAATCAACTTAGCCAACGCGGTTTACTCTTTAAGGGTGGCCAACAAGGGTTGGCATATTAAACGTTAGCTGAAAAATGCCCATGTCGGCGCAGCCGCCAACTATCCCCGCCAAACAATATGCCGCGCTCTATGTGGCCGCCGGTTGGTTACGCAGCGAGCTCATCAATATCCAGGGCGGCGAGATCGACAAAGCTCGCATTGACCGGTTGATTGCCGCCACAGGCACCGGCAAGATAGAAGAAGTGTGCGGGTTGCCGAGGGATTCGATGTTTATCGATTTCCATGAGCACATCTCGGATCGAGAGAAGCACCTGATCGGCGCGACCGGCGTGGACATCGATGAAAAGAAGAGCTAACCAGCTAACCAATCGTCACAGCCAACGTCGCTAACGCGATGTGGTTGAACTCAAACGTTGCAAAGCATGCTCTCGACGATACAGGCGAATGCGAAGCGCATGAACGAGCTATACGCTCGGATCAGCGAGACGGTCCAGCACCGGGACGAATCACCGGCAGGGCTGCTAGCGTGGAAGGAAGCGTGTCAAGAATTCCATCGTGAGTATGGCACGCTCGCTTTCCCGGGAGGTCTCTCGGTCGGCATAGAGAAGATCAAGGCCGGCGATTTGCCAACAATCGAAGTCGCCTTAGTTTATCTCGAACATACCCCATATTGCTTTCGATCGCAGTATGTCGCCACCACACTGAGTCGCGCCCTGAACAAAGTGGCTTTACCCGAAGGCATGGCTTCCCGGCTTATCCAATGGAGAGAAGCGAAGAAAGAGCGCCGAGCCAAGCGCTACAGCCAACTCCGGGCAGCTAACGCTGCCCGTCGTGGCTGATCTCGGACGATCGGCGGAAGAACATGACGAATATCACGCACACCGACGCCTATCCCGGATATGAGTGGGTGGCCGAGATCGGCGGCGACGACTACCTCGAAACACTGAGTTTGCTGGAGCAAGTCATGAAGGAAGAAAAAATCGATGCATACTGCCCTGGCACGAAGAGCACCGTCGCTGGTTTGCTTGCATCGCACCGAGACGCAGCACGTGCTCGCGAGATCATCGAGTCAGATCCGCGGCTGAAGGGACGCTGGCTAGCGATGCTAGACGCACGGGGGTCGCACCGGATCACCTGAAGAGCCGATCTCGGGGGCCCGAGCCAACGTCCGGGCTGGCACCCGGCCGCGGCTCATCGCAAACGTTACCCCAACTCGTAGCCATTGTTGTAGGCGATATAGAGATCGAGGTGGTATTGAAGGGCCCACATACGCTTGGTAGTCGACCAGGTTCGCCGGGCCATCCTCGATAGGTCAGCCCTGATTTTGGCGCAGGTATGGTTGAGCTTGAACAGTGGGTCGAACGGCTGGCGGCCCTCCTTCTGGGGCGGCTGTTGCTGCTGCAACTTTCGTCCACCGATATGAACCTCGTGCTCGGCCTGCGGGAGCACGGTCTTGATAACCGGACCGTAAGCGCTGTTGCCGTCAGTCGCTACGGTGATACTTGACCTGGCGATTGATCCGACCGCTTTCAGGACATTGGTTCTCGCCCGCTTCCTGGTGTCCGTCCGCGGTCCGTAGAGACTCATGGCCTTGGAAGCCAGTCGGCCGTGACAGTTCATCGCGGCCACCCTCGCCGAAATGATCTGCCCGGTCTTGGCCCGCACCGCCAGGGCGATCGAGAGGGGCCTCATTTTGTTCCCTATGAAGGTCTCCATCTCGTCGAACTGCACATAGGCGGACTTGATATCTCCAGAGGCCAAGGCCTCAGCATGCTTCTTTCTTGCTACCCTTGCCGCCCAGGTGAACTTGCGGGTTACGGTAACCCGGGCGAGGTGGAGAATCTTGGCGCAGCGACGGAGGGTTACGCCGGAACTCAGGAGGTTCGCCACCTGTTCATTGACGGCTGGTTTGTGCTGGCGGGCCGTTGGACTGAAGCCGCGAGATCCAAACGTCTTCCTGCATGCCTTACACTGGTAGCGCGGCACGTGCTGGCGATCATGCTTGGTGACGTAGCTGCCTTTGTTGATGAAGAAGTCGGCCGATGGGCCGGTGAAATGCTGGCAGACCGGATTGGGGCAATGCGGGGGCCTGAAGAACATGGCCGCCTTCTGCCCGAAACTATCCGGCGCCGCAAGCTAGGGGTGCTTCATGCTAGGCGATATGAGATTTCTGCGCACAGCAAAGTAGGCCATTTCTTCGGCGATCAACCAATTCCCGGGCGCCGTCAAGCAGCGCCCCTACGGTTGACTGCATGAGTCCGATACTAGAGGGGATTTCCGGACCAGTTGATTGGGTCCCCTCTGGGAAGAGGGGTGTCGCGAAGCGACGCGGTGTGTCAGGCTGGTACGCGAGCCTGAATAGGAAAAATGGTGCCCGCCGAGGCTGCCGGTGTTGGGGAATATCGCAGCCAAGCATCGGCCGGAGTCGCTTGTTTGCGTATGCCTTAACAAGATCAGGTTCCGGCTATGCCGACGAGGCACGTTGCATAGCAAGCGCCCGCCCTCTCCACATGTCGCGCCCAGCCGATGTCCCAGCATTCGCTGACCGGCCGCGCCGCACGGCAACGGCGCGCCCTCCGGGCATGAAAAAGCCGGGACGAGCATCGTCCCGGCTGAGAATCGTACGAACCGTTGTTCGCGGCTTACTTGGCGAGCTTGCGGCGCAGGCCAAAGAAGCCGAGCAGCGAGAGGCCGAGCATGAGGCTGGTCGAACCGGCGTCAGGCACATGCGCCCGGCCCATCAGGTTGTCGTTGCCGCACTCCATCGTGTAGTGGAAGGTCGCATCCTTGCCGGCGAGAAAACCGAGGTTCACCGCAAGCGAGTAGTGCTGGTCGTTGGTGTGGGTGGACCAGGTCGTGGTGTTGGTCGTGTCACCCTGGAAGCCGGTGTAGGCATTGGTCAGTCCGGCGGTGTAGGTCATCGCGAGGCCGGTCGCCACGGTGGTGCCGCCACTATAATAGGTCCAAGGATTGGACGAAGCCACGTCGGTTCCCCGCAGCACCAGACTCTGGGCCGTGAGGCTGATGATGTTGTAGGTCATCGTGGTGAAGTTCAGGTCGAGCACATAGTCCCAGCCAAAAGTGTTGGCGACCGCGGCGCCGCCAGTGCCCGAAGCACCGTTCATCGCCTGGCCGTATTTGGCGTCACCATTGATATCGATGAAGATGTCGCCGGAACGGTAGGTCTTCTTGTTGTACGTGACACCATTCTTGAAATCATAGCCGCCCACGAGCGTCAGCGTCTGGCTGTCGAGGAACATGCCTTCGAGATCCCATGACTGGTTGGTGATGGTGCCGGGATTGGCCTCGGTCTCCTGGTCCTCGCGGTTGGAATACCAGCCGGTGCCGGTGTAATTGTTGTCCGAAATGGTAATGTTGGTGCCGAACGGGCTGGCGAAAGCCGTGCTCACAGCCAGCAAAGCCGAGGCGACAAAACTGATTTTGAAGGAGGTATGGTGCATAGGATTAGGTTGACCCAATCACTATTGCAGTTCGTTTGCCAGTTAATTGCTAATTTTTGGCTATAATTTTTATTCCGCTGCCCATCTGATTTTTAGGAAGACAAAATACCCGTCGATTCACAACTCAGTCCAAATCGAAAATTGATTTCGTAATGTTTTCCGACACTCGAACGGATTCCCGGCAACCGCTAACATACCCGCCAACGGGTCCCCTCAGGGCAGCACATCCACCCAAAACGGAGCAAAGCGCTCGCTCCCACCCAGGTTCACCTGCGCCCAGATGACGTAGCGCCCGGGCTGCGGGATGGTGATCTTGAAATTGAGTTCGGGGCTGAGGGGATCCGGGAGCTGGGTCAAATCCGTCTCCATGGGGTGGAGATGCGCAAAGCCGCTACGATTCACATCGAAGGCCACCAAGTGCGCAAACGCGCCCATCACGGGTTCCAGCGGGACGGGGGGTTTGACGGCGCCCTGACTCTCTACCTTGAAACGGAGATCGATCGGCTGCCCGGCATGCATCACGGGCGGCATCACCAGTTCGAAATTATAGCCCCGGTCCTGCCAGGTCGAGTTGCCCACGTTGATCACGGTCGCCACGGTCCCGGGCACGTTGAAATCCGCCGATGCGTACAGACTGCGTTGCGTGGCCGCCGGCGTGAAGTCGGCAAAGACCCGGTAGTCGCCCGGCCGCGCCGGGGTGAGCGTGAAGGTCCATTCGCCCAACCGCCGCCCGGGCTCGGGGTGGACGTGCTGGTAATCGGACAAGGTCGGATCAACCACCAACAGGTGCAGCTTGCGCGTATGCGCGACCATGAGGTCCGCCGGCCCGATCGCCTTGCCGCTGGCGGTTTGCAGCATGAGCGTGAAATCCGTCGGCTGGTTGACCGTCGGCGCCGTCTTGCTCTGCAGGGTCATCTTCACCGGGGATCGTACCGCGACAACGGGAATGAACTGCGGATTGGCCGGGTCGCAGAATTCCAGCCCGCCCTTCCCTTCCAGTCGGAAATCCATGTGATTCACATTCGAACCCACCGGCAGAAGCCGCACCAAAGCATACAAGCCGAGTGCCACCACCGTGATGATGGCAACCTGCCGCTTGTGTTTGGCCGACACGAGCGGGCGACCGCCCACGGCCTCGCGAACCATGCTCGTTTCGAGTTCATCCCGTGGCGGGACGCTTTCTGGACCGGTAGCGCTCATTCTTTTTTCAGCCTCCGCACAAAGTCCTCGATCTGCCAGTTGCTGCCATCCGCCCGATAGATGATGCGTCCGGATGGATCGATGATGACGGTCGCGAGCGTGTGCTTGATGGTGTCGCCCTCGAACTCGCGAATGACACCAAGCTGGGCCAACAGGTGGCGCACGGCCGCATCGGGTCCGGTGAGGAAGGACCAGTTCGACGTGTCCAGCCCGCGGAGCTCGGCATACTCGCGCAGGACGCCGGGTGTGTCGTAGGCGGGATCCATCGAGATGGAGACCAGTTCGAGGTCCTTCACGCCGGCCTCACGCGCGGCTTTCTGCAATTGCGACATACGCATCGTCGCCGCCGGGCACATCGTGGCCACGGGACAGCGGGTGAAGATGAAGTTCAGAACCACCTGCTTGCCCCGGAACCGGCTGGTGGGAACGGTCCGGCCTTCCTGGTCGAGCAAGGTGAAGGTGGGCAGATTCTCCCCCACCTCGCGATAAGCTTCCTTGCCCCGGACGGCGGTGTCCTGCGCGAGCGCGTTGGCCGCGGCGGCGAGCGTGGAGGCGGTCACGGTGTCATCCGGCCAGATCTTCTCGAGGAAGAACTCCCCTTTACGCTCGACCAACTCGGCCCGGATGCGCTGGCCCGGCTTGGCATTGGCGAGGTCGGCCTTGGACACCTTGAACTCCATCGTCATGCCCGGCATGTAGCCCTTGATCTCCTCGTGGGTGACGATGAGCGCCTGGTTTTCGGGGTCGGCCTTGAGGATTTCGCCCACCAGCGGATGCCGGACTTCCCCCGGGACCGTCGGAGCCACCGGCGCAGCGTTGCCGGCGCTGCCGGGAGACTGCTTTTTTTCGCAACCCACCATTAGCATCGATGCAATCACTATGGCGGCGAACGAATATCTCGGCTTCATCTCCCACACACATTTGCCAAAGCGACTAATTGTCAAAAGGTTTGCTCTCCACCGGCCCGGGCTATCACCTGCCGGATTCCACGTCCCGTCCCAACGATGTCACGCTCTCCCGCCTACAAACCCGCCCTCGCCTGGTTCGCCGCACTTGGCAGCCTGTGGGTCTTCGTCCTGGTTGCGCTGGGCGCGCTCACCACGACCATCGGGGCGGGCATGGCTTTCCCCGACTGGCCGCTGTCCAACGGGTCGGTGAACCCTCACGGCTGGCTGACCGAGATCGACAAATTCGCCGAGCACAGCCACCGGCTGTCCGGCGCCGTGATGGGGCTTGTCACCATTGCCCTGGCGATCTGGTTGCACTTGCGCGAAGAGCGCCGCTGGTTGCGCCGCCTCGGCTGGTGGGCGCTGGGTATCGTCATCGTGCAGGGCCTGATCGGCGGCAAACGCGTGCTCCTCGACTCGATCGGGGTGCCGGGGTTTGACATGACCGTTGGCCAGATGCTGCGCCTGCCCCACGGCATGCTTGCCCAAGTGTACGTCTGTGTGTTGTTCGCCATCGTCGCCGGCCTGTCCCGCCCTTGGGTGGAAGACACCCTCGGCAGAGCCGGGCCACGCGTGCGCCTGTTGGGCTGGGGCTGCACGGTGCTCCTCTTTCTGCAACTCGCCGTCGCGGTCACGATGCGCCACAACCTCGCGGGCATGGCCATCCCCACCTTTCCGCTTTCCACCCCGGACGGCGCCCTGTTGCCGGCCCACTGGGACTACCGGGTCGCCCTGCAGTTCGCGCATCGCGTGCTCGCTGCGCTCATTGGAATCGGGGTGGCCGTCTACGGACATTTTCTCTGGCGGGAAAAATCCCTGCACCCGCTCGTGCGCGGCGCCAGCCTGCTGCTCGTCGCGCTGGTGGCGGTGCAGATCATCCTCGGGGCCCAGATCATCTGGACCGGCCGCAGCGTGCTCATGACCACCGGCCACGTGGTAACCGGGGCCCTGACGCTCGCCACCACTTTTATGGTGGTTTTCCTGACCCGGCGTGATTCGGTCGAAGCGGACAAAGCATGACCCGAGCCGAACCCCAGCCCCAGACCTCCGCCGAAAGTGCTTCCTGGCGGCATTACCTCGAACTGACGAAGCCGCGGCTGAGCTTCATGTCGGTCATCACGGCGATCGTCGGCTACCTCGCCGCCGTGCCCTACTCGTATTGGGACTGGAAGCGGACCATGCTGGTAATGCTCGGCACCGCGCTGTGCGCGGGCGGCGTGGCCGCGTTGAACATGTGGATGGAGGGCGACACCGACGCCAAGATGCAGCGCACGGCCGGCCGGCCGATTCCCGCCGGCATCATCGCCCCGGGCTCGGCCTTCATCGTCGGGTGGGCGTTGTGCATCGCCGGACTCGGTGTGCTCTTCAAGCTGGTGAACGGGCTGTCCGCCTTTCTCGCCCTCGCGACCATCGTCGCCTACCTGGCAATCTATACGCCGGCCAAACGCTGGTCGCGTTGGAACACCGAGCTTGGCGCCATCAGCGGCGCACTCCCACCCATGATCGGCTGGGCCGCGGCCGGCCGCTCCAACCCCGTCATCGGCTGGTCGCTGTTCGCGATCATGTTCTGCTGGCAGATGCCGCACTTCTTCGCCCTCGCGTGGACCTACCGGAAGGATTACGCCGCCGCCGGCATGCCGATGCTTTCGGTCGTTGATCCCAGCGGCAACAAGGTCTCGCGCTGGACCCTGATCTGGACCGTGCTCCTCGTGGCGTCCAGTCTCATGCCCACGCTGCTCGGCTATTGCACGTGGTACTACGGCACGATCGCCGCATTGCTCGGGCTGTGGTTCCTGCGCGCCGCCTTTCATTTCATGGACCCGGCCAAGCGCGAAACCGTGGCCCGTCGGGTTTTCCTCATTTCGATCGCCTACCTACCCATGCTCCTCGCGGCACTTGTCGCCGACCGGATGATTTTCAAACTGTGATACCATCCGCGCAGTCGCTGCGGATCGCCTGAAATTCCGCCGATTGCGCCGGACTCAAACTCATCCGCAAAGACCACCTCCGCTCATGACCGTCCAAGACATCCCCACCCTGAATGCCGCCCTGAACGCCACCGCCACGGTGTTGATCACCGCCGGTTTCATTCTGATCAAGCAGGGCAAACGCGACACCCACCGCGCCGTGATGCTCACTGCCGGCGTGGTCTCGGCCCTTTTCCTCGTCGGCTACGTAACCCACAAGGTTCTGGTCCGCGGTGTACACACTCCCTTCGGCGCCGAGAGCCCGGCGCTGCGCGCGTTCTACTATCTGATGCTGCTGACGCATATCATCCTCGCGATCGCCATCGCCTACCTGGTGCCCCGCACGTTCCTCTTTGCCATCAAGGGTGATTTCGAGAGCCACAAGCGCTGGGCCCGTTTCACGTTTCCCATCTGGCTTTATGTCTCCGTGACCGGTGTGCTCGTGTACTTTTTCCTGTACCAGTGGTGGCCGGCCGCGGGCCCGGCTTGAGTGGTCTGCCCGGAACAAACCCGGCACTTTTTGCGCCGGAACAGCGCAGCGACGGCCCCGCTTTGATGAAGAAGGCGTTCCCTTGCGGTGTGCGTAATGCGGGGGCAAGCGTGGAGCATGGGGACGCCCCATCGGTGCGACAGTTGGGGCCGCCGATCTGACCAAGCCGCCGAAGCGCGAGCACGCCTGGCGGTTCGGATCGGGGCAAAGAAAAAGCCGGGCGAAGGCCCGGCTTGGATTTGGTTGCGAGTCGACTCGCTTGAAGCGCGCCTTACTTCACCACCATCACACCCTTCATGCCCGTCAGGTAGTGGGCCGGGAAAGAGCAGAGGAATGTGTATTCACCCGGCTCCATCGGGGCCTTGAAGGTGATCTCGTCGCTCTGCTTGGGTCCGAGCAGCTTGGTATGGGCGATGACTTGGTCGGCCTTGGCGGCAGGCACATAATCCGTCGCCTGCGCGGCCACCGCGGCGTCCACGAAGGCTTTGGCATCGGCGTCCTTCTTGAGGATCACGACATTGTGGCCCATGGCGACCTTGGGCATCGTGCCGAGATTGGTCAAAGTGAGCTTAACTTCTTGACCGGCATTTACCTCGAAGCGCGTCAGGTTGAACTTCATGCTGTCATTGGCCGTGAGCTCAACCACGGCCTGGGCCGCAGCGGCCGGAGCAGCGGCGCTGGTCGCGGAAGCGGTCGCCGGAGCGGCCGCCTCATCTTTCTTACCGCAACCGGCGAGCAGCAACCCACCGGCGATCAGGGAAACAAGGAGAGAATTATTCATGGAGCAGAAAACAAGCACAGGCGCCCGAACTATGCAAACGCACAAAGCAGAATTCCTGACATCTGCTGACAGTGCGGGGCTGTTTTGGCCGGGCTGAAAATTCAGCGGGATTTCTTTCGGTTTTGTAGTTGAAATGGCCTGAGAAATTCCGAACTCTGGCGAGATATATTCTTGGCACAGCCTTTTCCCTGGCGCCTCCCTTGTCACACATGACCCGTCCACGCTTCGTTTTACGTCAATTCTCGCGTCTCTCCGCGGCACTTGCCACCGGTCTTACCCTGATGCTCCTGTCAGGCTGCAAACTGGGTGAGGTCTTCAGCCTCAGCGGTCCCCAGTCGACCATGGAAACGGGCGGTCCTGTCGCCGCCTCCCAGTGGGACCTCTTCATGGTCACCGTCTATGTGACCACCGGTATCTTCATCGTGGTCGGAGCAATCCTCGCCTACGCGCAGATCAAGTTTCGCGCCCGCTCCGAAGCCGACGAGCACGCCGAACCTCCCGCCGAGGCCGGCCACGGCAATCCCTTGGTTGAAATCGGCCTGATCGGCGGCTCCGTCGCCCTGCTCGTCATCATCGCCATCCCGACCCTCAAGGGCATCTGGTACACCTATGATGTTCCCGAGGCGGAAAAAGGCAGCGCCATCGAGATCAACGCCACCGGCTACCAGTGGTGGTTCAAGTTCGAGTACCCCGGCGAGATCGTCAAACTGGCTTCGGGCGGCGAGGCTCCCCTGACGACCGGCAACGAGCTCGTCGTCCCGGCCGGCACCGCGGTCCGCGTCAATCTCCGCACCGTCGACGTCATCCACAGCTTCTGGATCCCCAAGCTCGCCGGCAAGGTCGACATGATGCCCAATCGCGGCAATCACCTGTGGTTCAAGGCCGACAAGCCCGGTTACTTCTACGGCCAGTGCGCCGAATATTGCGGCGAGTCCCACGCGATCATGAAATTCCGCGTCATCGCGCTCTCCCCGGCCGATTACGCCCGCTGGGTCGAGAATCAAAAGGAGTCCGCCCGCAGCGTCACCGCCCAGTCCGTCGCCGACGCCGCCCTCACCCCGCGCGTGCAATTCGCCAGCTTCGAGACGAAGCCGGGCAGCACGTTCGCCGGTTCCCCGACCTTCGACGCCGATCCCTTCGCCGCCTGGAAAAAGATGCAGGAGGTCGAACCCAACGAAAGCGCCGCCCTGATCAACACCGGCCGGAAACTCTTCGCCGAGAAAACCTGCATCACCTGCCACACCGTGCGCGGTCATGAAGGCATCGGCATCACCGGCCCGGAGCTGACGCACGTCGGTTCCCGATCCACCATCGCCGCCGGCGTGCTGGAAAACACCCCGGAACGCCTTCACCAGTGGATCATGCGGCCGGACTATTTCAAACCCGGCAACAAGATGTACCACGGCGGCTACATCGACGTCGCCACCGGCGACACCAAGATTTCGCTCACCGATGCCGACGCCGACGCCATCGTGTCCTACCTGCACAGCCTGAAGTAAAATGTGATTATTCCAGGGTGCTGTTTTTGACTGCTCCCCGGATCCCAGAAACTCGATCCTCAACCTTTTCCCGACTCCTCACATGGCCCAAGCCATCGCCAAATCAGACTACACCGGAGCGTCCCATGCTCCCGCCAAGCCCACCTTCGAGCTCTTCACCCGCCCGACGGCCAAGACCGGACTCGTGGGCTGGCTGACGACCGTCGACCACAAGAAGATCGGCCTCATGTATGGCGGCTTCGCCATCCTCTTCTTCCTCATCGGCGGCCTCGAGGCGCTCATGATCCGCACGCAGCTCCTCGTGCCGAACAACCGCTTCATCAGCGCCCAGCTCTACAACGAGCTGTTCACGATGCACGGCACCACGATGATCTTCCTCGCGGTGATGCCCCTCAATGCGGCGTTCTTCAACCTGCTCATCCCGCTGCAGATCGGCGCGCGCGACGTCGCGTTCCCCCGCCTCAACACCTTTTCGCTCTGGGTCTGGGTGGTCGGTGCAATCCTGCTCAACGTCGGCTGGCTCTCCCACTTCGTCCCGAGTTGGAAGTTCGGCGGCGCTCCCGATGTCGGCTGGTTCGGTTATGCCCCGCTGACCTCCAAGATCTTCACCCCCGACATGTCCACGGACCTCTGGGTGCTCGGTTTGCAGGTGCTCGGTCTTTCCTCCATCGTCGCTTCGCTCAACTTCATCGTGACGATCATCAACATGCGGGCCCCGGGCCTCACGATGATGCGTCTGCCGGTGTTCACCTGGATGGCCCTCGTCACCAGCTTCCTCCTCATCCTCGCCCTCCCGGCCATCGCCATTGCCCTCATCGAGGTCATGATGGACCGCAATTTCGGCACCAGCTTCTTCGAGGTGTCCGGCGGCGGCCAGCCCATCCTCTGGCAGCATCTGTTCTGGGTGTTCGGTCATCCCGAGGTGTACATCCTGATTCTGCCCCCGATGGGCTATGTCTCCGAGATTCTGCCCACCTTCTCGCGCAAGCCCCTTTTCGGCTACCCGATCGTCGTCTTCTCGGGCGTCGCCATCGGCTTCATCGGCTTCGGCGTCTGGAGCCATCACATGTTTACCACCGGCATGGGTACGATCGCCACCGCGGCCTTCTCCCTCGCCACGATGGCCATCGCCGTCCCGACCGGCGTCAAGATCTTCAACTGGATCGGCACCCTTTGGGGCGGCCGCATTGTCACCCGCGTGCCCATGATGTTCGCCCTCGGCTTCATCTGGATGTTCATGCTCGGCGGCTTCTCCGGCATCATGCACTCGGCCGCTCCCGCCGACGCCCAGCAGCAGGACAGCTATTTCGTCATCGCCCACTTCCACTATGTGCTCATCGGCGGCGCCACCTTTGCACTGCTCGCCGCCATCCACTTCTGGTTCCCGAAGTTCTTCGGCCGGATGGTTCCGGAGTTCTGGGGCAAGGTTTCCTTCTGGCTCATCTTCGTCGGCTTCAACGCCACGTTCTTCCCGATGCACTTCCTCGGCCTGAACGGCATGCCGCGCCGCACCTGGACCTACGATGCCAACATGGGCTGGAACGAGGGCAACTTCTTCGCCACCTGCGGCGCCTACCTGCTCGGCGTCGGAATCTTCACCTACTTCGCGGTCCTCATCTGGTCCTTCTTCAAGGGTCAGAAATGCGGCAACGATCCCTGGGATGCCCGCACGCTGGAATGGTCCATCCCTTCCCCTCCCCCGGAACACAACTTTGCGGCCATCCCGACCGTCCATGCCCGTGACGGCTGGTGGTACGAGAAGACCCACAAGGAAGAGATCGCCAAGGAAAAGGCCGCGCACATCAAGGCCGAGGAATCCCACGGTGGCATCCACATGCCCGACCAGTCCTGGTATCCCCTCTTCGCCGCGATCGGGCTGCTCATCGGCACCTACAACTTCGCCCAGCTGCACCACCCGGTGGTCATGTTTGGCAACACGGTCCTCGCTTCCCACCTGCCCCTCGCCATCGCCGGCGGCGTGATCATGGTGCTCGCGCTCTACCTCTGGTCCCTGGAAGGTCCCGGCGGCTACCACCTCCACATCGACGAGAAGGGCAACATCAAGGAATCCCGCGGCGGCAGCCACTGAGCCACCATCGATCCCAGACCCTAGATCCTAGACCCAATATCCTTTCCATGAGCAGCCACGCGGCCACCGGTCAAATCGACCACCATCACGACCACACGACGACGACAGGCATCCCGAACAAGAAGCTCCTTTGGTGGGCTTTCCTGGCCTCGGACTGCATGTTCTTCGGCGCCCTGATTTCAACGCATCTCATCTACCGCCTCAACCCGCCCCCGGGAAACGCGGTCCCGACGCAGGTCTTCAACATCGAGCTCACGTCCTTCTCGACGTTCATTCTGCTCATGTCCTCGCTCCTCATGGCGCTCGCCGTGAATGCCATCCAGCGCGGCAACATCAAGAGCACGCGCGTCATGCTGCTCGGCACCATGTTCTTCGGCTGCATCTTCCTCGGCGGCCAGGTCTACGAGTTCGCCCACTTCGTCGCCGTGAAGAAGATGACGCTTTCCAATAGCATCTTCGGCTCGACCTTCTACACGCTCACCGGCACCCACGGCACCCACGTCGCCATCGGCGTGCTCCTGCTGGGCATGATGTACGTGCGTACCTTCAAGCCGACCCACGGCAACGGCCTCATCAAGAACTTCGTTCACCTCCTCGCGGTCTGCGCCGTGATGGGCGTCTCCTTCATCTGGCTCGTGCCGGGACTGATCGAGGTCGTCTATGGCGTTCCCCTGACCGAAATGCTCCATCACGCCGCCGTGCCGCTGGCCGTCGGTGCCGTCGCCCTCGTCGCCACCTTTGTCCTCGGCCGCACGTCCGGTGATGTCGAGTTTGGCGAGAAAAACGCCGGCGACGTCGAGGCGATCGGCCTTTACTGGCATTTCGTCGACATCGTCTGGATCATCATCTTCACGGCCGTCTACCTGCTCGAATACCTCTGAGTCCGGTCCCAGATCTAAAACCTAGCTCCCAGAATCCAATCCATGTCCGCCCCTGCCGCCCATTCCGCCGAAGCCGGCCACCAAGAGCCGAGCAAATTTCACGTTTTCATCCAGATCGCGATGGTGCTCGCCGTGATCACGGGCATCGAGGTCGTGCTGGTCTACCTCCCGCTCGCCAAGTGGCTCGTGGTCTCGACCCTGTGTATCCTGTCCGCCGTGAAGTTCATGTTCGTTATCTTCATCTTCATGCACCTGAAGTGGGACAAGCTGCTGTGCACGATTCTGTTTTTCATCGGCCTGGTCCTGGCCGGCGGCACGATGTGGGCGCTCCTCCACCTCTTTGGCGCCGAGGCCAGCAAGCCCCTCAGCTCGATCGTGGGTCTGATCAGCCTTTGATCCGACCGGACTCCCCTTTAAGCCGCACCTGCCCGGTGCGGCTTTTTTTGCCCCTTATGGCCGCCCGGGCCCGCCGCGCGCGGCTGCGAGGCAAGGAATGACCAGTTTGTCTTCGTGCAAATTCGGGCAAATCGTGTCTCTTCTGAACCATGATCGACTGGACCCACTGGCACAACGAACCCGTCCTTATCGGTGGACTGATCTTCCTCGGCTGGCTCTACGCCATCCTGACCGGGCCCTGGCGTGATCGGCTCGCACCGGGTGCGGCCTATCCCCGCCGGCAGGCCGTCTGCCTTTATGCGGGCCTGGTGGTGTTCTACCTGGCCGTCGGGTCGCCGCTCGACCAGGTCGGCGAGCGCTTTTTGCTCAGCGCCCACATGCTGCAGCACCAGCTGATCACCTACGCCGCCGCCATTCTGTTTCTGTTGGGCATGCCGGATTGGATTCTGCGGCCGGTGACCAGCCGGCCGGGCCTGCGCCCCATCCTGCGATTCCTGACCAACCCGGTGATCTGCGGCCTGATCTATGTCGGCGTGATGACGTGCTGGCACATCCCGCTGCTGTATGATCTGGCTCTGCAGAACCGCCCCCTGCACATCGCCGAGCACTTCACGATGTTCGGCGCCGCCCTCTTCTTCTGGTGGCCGCTCTACAGCCCTTCCAAGGACTTCCCGCCCCTCTCCTATGCCGGTCAGATGCTCTTCCTGCCGGCGGTCACCATCGGTATGACTCCAGTTTTCGCCTACATCACGTTCTCGCAGGATGTCCTGTATCCCACCTACGAATATGCCCCCCGAATCACGAGCCTCACGGCTGCGGGGGACCAGCTGCTTGCCGGGTCGATGATGAAACTCGGCGGCATGACGGTGATGATGCTCGCCTTCGCGATCAGCTTCTACCGCTGGTATCAGGCTGACGCAAAAAAAACGGGCGGACCGGTGTCCGCCCGCTGAAAGTTGCCAGCCGGGAATTCGCTCAGGCGCCCGGCGTCACGAGGTCGTCGATCGAGTCACTTTCCACATTCACGTCAGCAAAGAGCCAGGTGGACAGGTAACGCTCGCTGCACGACGGGATGATGGCGACGATCTGCTTGCCTTTGTTTTCCGGGCGCTTGGCCAGCTGCAGCGCGGCCCAGACGGCAGCGCCGGAGGACACGCCGATCGGAATACCGTCGAGCTGGTTGACCTGCTTGGAGACCGGACCCGTGTCGGCTTCCTTCGCGCGGATGACCTCGTCGTAGACCTTGGTGTTGAGCACGGCGGGCACGAAACCGGCACCGATGCCCTGCAGCTTGTGCGGACCGGGGGCGCCGCCCGAAAGCACCGGGGAGGCGTCGGGCTCGACGGCCACGATCTTGACGGACGGCTTGTACTTCTTGAGCACCTCGCCGACACCGGTGATGGTGCCGCCGGTGCCGATACCGGACACCACGAAGTCGACCTTGCCGTCGGTGTCCTTCCAGATCTCCTCAGCGGTCGTCTTGCGGTGGATGGCCGGATTGGCCGGATTGGCAAACTGCTGGAGAATGACGGATCCCTTGATCTTGGCCTGCAATTCCTCGGCCTTGGCGATGGCACCCTTCATACCCTTGGGCCCTTCCGTGAGGACCAGGCGGGCCCCCAGCACCTTGAGCAGCTTGCGGCGTTCGGTGCTCATCGTCTCGGGCATGGTGAGAATAAGCTTCAGGCCCTTGGCCGCGGCGACGAAGGCCAGCGCAATGCCGGTGTTGCCGGAGGTCGGCTCGATCAGGACGGTATCCTTGGTGATCTTGCCCGACTTGAGTGCGTCATCGATCATCGCGAAACCGATGCGGTCCTTGACGCTGGAAAGCGGGTTGAAAAACTCGAGCTTGAGCAGGATCTCCGCCTGGGCTCCGTGCGCGGCAGCGGTACGGTTGAGGCGGACGAGGGGGGTGTTACCGATGGTCTCGGTGATGTCGTTGTATATCTTTGCCATAGGGTTCGTGGGATTTGTAGACACCCTATGTCGGCCGGCCGGCAGCGCAACCCCTCTTCTGGATTATGACCGGCACAAGCCCGGCGGAGGCCGGCGCGTCTGTGTCATGTCACGCAGTTCCCGCTGGCGGGCGCGCCCGGGGTCCCTAGAGGTGTTTCATGACTTTGGACATCGCCATAGTGCTCGGCATCCTGCTGCTGGCGCTGATCGCCTTTATCTGGGAGAAGTACCCTCCGGATATCGTCGCGTTGAGTGTGTTCTCGATTCTGTTGCTGTGCGGAGTATTGCCCCGCGACCGGGCCATGGCGGTTTTTGCCAACCCCGCGCCGATCACGGTGGCGGCGATGTTTGTGCTCAGCGCCGCCTTGGTGAAATGCGGGGCCATCGATTACCTGACCGGCTGGTTCACCCGGGTTTCCTTTCTGCCCTACCAGATTGTCATGTTCATGCTGGTGGCGTTGGTGGCGTTCGTCTCGGCGTGGATCAACAACACCCCCGTCGTGGTCGTGTTCGTGCCGGTCGTGCTGGGCCTCGCCCGGAGCATGAAACTGCCGGCGTCCAAATTCCTCATCCCCCTCTCCTACGCGGCGGTCATGGGCGGCACCTGCACACTGATCGGCACGAGCACCAATCTGGTCGTCAACGGTATCCTCGTCTCCCGCGGCGAGCCGGGCATGAAGATGTTCGAGCTCGCCTGGCTGGGCATCCCGACCGCCATCATCGGCGCCCTCTATCTCGCGCTACTCGGCAAGCGCTTGCTGCCGGCCCGCGAGACGCTGACGTCGATCCTCACGGATGAAGAGCGTCGCGAGTACCTTACCGAGGCGTTCGTCCCGCCGGGTTCCCCGCTGAAGGGCAAGACCCTGAAATCCGCCGGTCTGGTCACCGCCCGGGGCTTTCGGGTGATCGAGGTGGTGCGCGATGGCATCGCCATCACCCTGGACAACGATTCGACCCCCATGCAGGAAGGCGACCGGCTTGTCCTGGCCTGCCGGCCTTCGGGTATCGCCCGGGCCCGCGCCATGCCCGGCTTCGATTTCACCGCCGAGGCCGGTCTGGAACAGATCGCCGCCCACGAGGGCGTCATTTTTGAGGGCGCCGTCGCCCCCAATTCCGAACTGATCGGCCAGAGTATCAGCGACATCAATTTCCGCCAACGCTTCCGCGTGATCGTGCTCGCGGTCCACCGTGCTGGCAAAAGCGTCCGCGAAAAGATCGAGGACCTCCCCCTGCAAATGGGCGACATCCTGCTCATGATGGGCACGCCGCAGGCCATCAACACCCTCCGGCAGGGTGACGACATCATCCTCTTCGACCGTCCGCCGCTGCCCTCGTTCTCGCTGCACAAGCGCATTCCCCTCGTCCTGGCCACGATCGCGGCGGTCGTGCTCGCCGAGACCTTCAAGATCGTGCCTATCGAGATCGGCGCCATCGTCGGCTCCGTCTTCATGTGCCTCACCGGCTGCCTCAAGCCGAAGGAGGCCTACGACTCCATCGAGTGGAATCTGCTCTTTGTCATCTTCGGCATGCTGGCCCTGGGTACGGCGATGCAGCACACGGGCGCAGCCGACTGGCTGGCCCACAATGTGGTGGCCGGGGTCGATCATTTCGTCACGGGACCCCAGAAACCCCTGGCCATGTTGGCCTGCATTTATCTGGTCACGATGGTCCTCACCGAAATTCTCTCCAACAACGCCGTGGCCGCCCTGATGGTGCCCATCGCCCTGGGCATCGCCGCCGAGGCCGGCCTCGACCCGCGCCCTTTCATCATCGCGTTGACCTTCGCCGCCTCCGCCGCGTTTTCCACGCCGATCGGCTACCAGACGAACACCTACGTCTACGGCATCGGCGGTTACCGATTCAAGGACTTCGTCCGGATCGGTGTGCCGCTCAACCTGCTGTGCTTCGCCGTCGCGATGTATGTGATCCCCAAGGTCTGGGCTTTCTGAACCGCCGCCTTGGCCCGGCGGTATACGCTTCGCGCCGCCTCCTTTTTCCTCGGCATCCGGTCTGCCCGCACTAGCTTGCCGCCATGACTTGGGAAATCGCCTTTGTCCTCGGGCTGCTGCTCCTCGCACTGCTCGCCTTCGTCTGGGAGAAGTATCCCCCGGACGTGGTGGCATTGGCGGTGTTCAGCATTCTCCTGCTCAGCGGGGTGCTGCCCAAGGAGAAGGCGATGGCCGTTTTCGCCAACCCCGCCCCGATCACCGTCGCCGCGCTTTTTGTGTTGAGCTCGGCCCTCGTGCGCTGCGGTGCCCTGGATTACCTTTCGTCGTGGTTTGAGAAGGTCGCCGTCCTGCCCTACCAGCTCGTGCTGTTCCTGCTCATCGTCCTGGTCGGCTTCATCTCCGCCTGGATCAACAACACTCCCGTCGTCGTGGTGTTTGTGCCCGTGGTGCTGAACCTGGCCAAGAAGATGAAGCTACCGGCCTCGAAGTTTCTGATCCCGTTATCCTACGCCTCCGTGCTGGGCGGCGCCTGCACGCTGATCGGCACCTCCACCAACCTCGTGATCAACGGCATTCTGGTGGATCGGGGCCAGCCTTCCCTGTCCATGCTTGAACTGTCCTCCATCGGCGTTCCGGCGGCGGTTTTCGGCGCCATCTATCTCTCCGTGGCGGGCAAGTACCTCCTGCCCGCCCGCGAGACCCTCACCTCCATCCTGAGCGAGGAGGAACGCCGCGAATACCTGACCGAGGCCTTCGTCCCGCCCTCCTCGCCGCTCGTGGGCAAGACCCTTAAGGCCGCCGGACTCGTTTCCGCCCGTGGTTTCCGCGTGATCGAGGTCGTGCGCGATGGCGTGGCCATCATCATGGACTACGAGCGCACGCCTTTGCAGGAGGGTGACCGCCTCGTGCTCGCCTGCCGCCCGTCCGGCATCGCCCGCGCCCGCGCCATGCCGGGCTTCGACTTCACCGCCGAGGCCGGTCTTGAGCAGATCGCCGCGCACGAGGGCTTCATTTTCGAGGCGGCCGTGGCGCCGCAGTCCGAGATCATCGGCCGCACCATCGGCGAGCTGAATTTTCGCCAGCGTTACCGCGTCGTGGTGCTGGCCGTCCACCGCGGGGGCACCAACCTGCGCGACAAGCTGGGCAACCTCACGCTGCAGATGGGCGACATCCTGCTCCTGATGGGCACGCCGCAGGCGATGAACGGGCTGCGCCAGGAAAACGACATCATTCTCTTCGACCGCCCGCCGCTGCCCTCCCTCTCGCTGCACACGCGCATTCCGCTCGTGATGGCCACCATCGCCGCAGTGATATTGGGCGAGACCTTCGGCATCGTCCCGATCGAGGTCGGCGCCATTGCCGGCGCCGTGTTTGTCTGCATCACCGGCTGCCTCAAGTCGCGCGAAGCCTACGAGTCCATCGAGTGGAAGCTGCTGTTCGTGATCTTCGGCATGCTGGCCTTTGGCGCGGCCATGCAACACACCGGCGCCGCCGCCTGGCTCGCCAACAATCTCGTGGCCGGAGTCGAGCTCTTCGTCAGCGGCCCCCACAAGCCGATGGTCATGCTGGCCTGCCTTTACCTCGTGACCATGGTGCTGACCGAGATCCTCTCCAACAATGCCGTGGCCGCCCTTATGGCCCCGATCGCCCTCGGCATCGCCCAGGCCGTCGGCATGGACTCGCGCCCCTTTATCATCGCGGTCTGCTTCGCCTCCTCGGCCGCATTTGCCACGCCGATCGGCTACCAGACCAACACCTATGTGTACGGTGTCGGCGGCTACCGCTTCAAGGACTTCGTCAAGATCGGCGTGCCGTTGAACCTGATCTGCTTCGCGGTCGCCATGTACGTCATCCCGCGGGTCTGGCCGTTCTGATCCCGGTCGACCCGGTCGCCGCCTACAGCGTCAGGCGCAATCCATCGTACGCCAGCTGGACCCCTTGCGCCGCGAGGTTGCGGCTCCACGTCTCATGATCAATGCCGTGGGTGAGATGGGTGAGATAGCTCGCCTTTCCGCCGATCTCCTTTGCCGCAACACAGGCCTCGTCGATGTTCATGTGCGAGGGGTGCGGCTCCACGCGCAGCCCGTCGAGCACCACCACGTCGGCCCCCTGCGCCATGGCCACCGCCTCCCGCGGGATGCGTTTGCAATCGTTGTAGTAGACGAGACGTTTTCCCGACGACTTCTCCTCGAAGACCAGCCCCAGCGTGTTGATGCCGCCATGGGGCAACAGGGTGGACCGGATCGTCCCTTGCGGGAGCACCAACTCGTCGGGCATCGCCGTCAGTTTGAACGCCGCATAGCCCTTCGCCACGGGCCGCTCGGCAATGGCATACGGGAAAATGGACAATACCCGGGACATCCCCTCCTCGGTCGTGTACACAGTCAGCGCATTCCCGCCGATCAGGTCGCAGAACCGCCGCAAGTCATCCATGCCCACGATGTGGTCCGCATGCCCGTGGGTGAGGATGAAAAAGTCCAGCTGCCGGATGTCCTCGCGCAGACACTGCAGCCGGAACTCCGGCGCGGCATCCACCTGGATGTGCAAACCGTCCATCACGACGTGTACACAGGAACGCGTGCGGTGGTTGCGCGGGTCCTTCGAGGTGCAGACCGGACAATCGCAGGCGATCATCGGCACACCCTGCGACGTGCCTGTGCCGAGAAAGATGACTTCCATGGTGCCTCAGCGAATACGCGAAACCTTCCAAACGAAAGACGAAAGGTGGGGCGCGCGGCTGGCTGGACTTGTCACCGGTCAAAGCGCCCGTCCCTGTGGGAGCGAGCTTGCTCGCGACAGGCTCGCGGCGGGGGCGATCGATTCCCACCCAGTCGTCCCAATGATTCGCCACTCCGCCGCCCCCTATTCGATCCCCAACATCTGCCTGAATTCGGCCGCGCTCAGCACGGTCACGCCCATGCGCTCCGCTTCAACCCGTTTGGCCCCCGCACCCTCACCGGCCACCAGGTAGTCAGTCTGCCGGCTCACGCTCTCACGCACGATGCCTCCGGCGGCCAGCACCCGCTGCGTCGCCTGATTGTGGGTCAATCCGGGCAAGGTGCCGGTGAAGACAAAGACTTTCCCCTGCAGCTTGTCCGCAATCGGTGACTCCCTCGTTTCCCGTCCGAGTCCGGCGCCGATGAGTTGACGGCTGTCCGCCTGAATTTCCGGACGCGCCAGCCAAGCGACGATCGATGCCGCGGCGGAAGGTCCGACCGCGTCCACGAGTTGCGCTTTGCTCATCCGGCTCAGTCCGGCGAGGCTCCCGCCCGCCCGGGCCAACACCTTGGCACTGGCCGGCCCCACCTGGGGAATGCTGAGCCCGTGGAGGAGCCGCCAAAGCTCCACCCGTTTGCTCCGCTCGATTTCCGCCAGCAGCCGGTCCGCCTTGCGCGCGCCGATGCCTTCAAGCCGCACCAGGTCTTCCCGACGCAGCCGGTAGAAATCGGCCGGACTTTGCAGCAACCCCGCCTGCCTGAGGACCGCGATGGTCGCCGGACCAAACCCCTTGAGGTCCACCGCATCGACCGACGCGAAGTGCTCCAGGCGTCGCTGCAGCTGGGCCGGGCAGCGCAGGTTCGGACAACGCAGCGCCACTTCCCCAGGATTGGCCGAGACAGGCGCACCACAGGACGGGCAGGTCTCGGGCAGCAGGTATTGCGGGGTGTCCGCCACCCGACGCGCGATGAGGACGTCGACAACGGCCGGAATCACCTCGCCGGCTTTCTCGACTTCCACGTAGTCCCCGATCCGGGCATCCCGACGCTGGATCTCGCTTCCGTTGTGCAGCGTCGCCCGGCTGACCTTGGTCCCTTCGAGTTCAACCGGTTCAAATTCCGCCACCGGGGTGAGCACGCCTGTGCGGCCCACCTGCCACGTGATCGCGCGCAACCGGGTTACCGCCCGTTCCGCCCCAAACTTGTAGGCCACGGCCCAGCGCGGCGCGTGATCATCCGCACCGACCCGATTGCGCAGGTCGACGCTGTCCAGCTTCACCACCACGCCGTCGATCGGAAAACCCAGCTCCCGCCGGCTTTGTCCCATGGTCTGGATCGCGGACCAGACTTCGTCCGCGGAACGGCCCACCGCAAATGTCGAGACGCCCGGCAACCCCCAGGCCCGCACCTGCGCGTGCCAGGCTTGTTGGGAGGCCGGCGAATCCGGACCCTCCCAAGCTCCCCAGCCGTAGATAACGATCGACAAGGTCCTTTCGGCCAGCTCCGCCGGATCCGAGGACTTCAACGTTCCCGCCGCGAGGTTGCGCGGGTGGGCATAGGGATCCGCCCCGCGCGCTGTTCTTGCTGCATTGATGCGGGCAAACTCCGCGTAAGTGAGAAAGACCTCCCCGCGCAATTCGACCAGCCGCGGCGGACTCACGCCGTCAACCGGCTGGAGCCTCGGCGGCAACCCCGGGATCAGACGTACATTGGCCGTCACATCGTCACCTTCGGTCCCGTTGCCGCGAGTGACCGCTCGCTTCAATTCCCCGCTCTCATAGGTCACGCTGATGGCGAGCCCGTCGTACTTGGGCTCAACCACAAATCCCAGGTCCGGTCGTCCCAATTGCCGCGTCAGCTTCGCGTGGTAGTCCCGCCAGGCGGCTTCGCTATAAACCTTCTGCAGGCTCAGCATGCGCTCGCGATGGATCGAGGTGGGAAACCGTCCGCTGCGATCATCGCCGACCCCGCTCTCCGCCACCGCCAGCTCCGGCCACGCCTGCTCCAAGGCCTGCAGCCGACCCTTCAGCCGGTCGTACTCGGCGTCCGAAATCTCCGGCTTCGCCTGCTTGAAATAGAGTTCATCGTGCCGGGCGATCTCCGCGCGCAGAGCCCGGATGATCGCTGGCGGCGAGTCTGGCGCCTCTTGCCCAACACCTACCGACGCACCCACCCACAATAGCAACAATCCCAACAGCAGCCCACAGGCTGCGCCGTGCCACCCAGACCGGAGTTCAGACAATTGCATAAATCCTTTGTTGCCGACCCTGGTCCCCGGTGGCGGTTGTATCGCCAAGCCAGCGCGCCATTCGGACGACGTCAAGAGCACAGGCCGTCTGCATCAAGCGATTGCATTTGTCCTCCTTCGATAGCGCCCGTATCCGAGGGCATGACCATGACTACCCGAATCAGACTCCTCCCCTTATTCCTCGCCCTGGCCACTGTTGGATTTCTCACCGGATGCTTCGAAACCAAGCAGGAATTCACCCTTAACCCGGACGGCTCGGGCAAGGTGGTTCACGAATCGAAGTTCTCGGCCATGGATCTTTCGGGCAACAAACAGGGTTCCGAAAAACAGATGAAGGCCGCGGTCGCCGAGATCATCAGCAAGTCCAAGGGCGTGGACGCCTGGCGCGACGTAAGCTACGAAATGCTCGACGACGGCAAGATCTCCTTCAAGGGCACGGCCTACTTCCGCAGTCTCTCCGCCCTCGATATTCCGAACCAGACGATGCTCGAATTCGATTGGACCACCTCCGCCGACGAAACCGGCGTGCTCGCCCTGCGGGCGAAAGACAGCGACAAGAAGCAGGCGAAGGCATCGACCCCGGCGGAGAACCTCACGGGCGAGGCGCTCACTCAGAAGCTCAGGCAGGACCGGGCCCAATACCAGCAGATGAAACCGATGATGGCCATGATCATGGGGGCGATGAAACACGAGGTGGTGTTCCACCTGCCCGGCCGGGCAGGCAAATCATCCGGCTTCCAGAAGAGCGCGACCGGGGCCCTGAGCCTGCGCTTCGACGGCAACAAGATGTTGGAAGCGATGGATAAACTGATCAGCGAC